>Ga0209058_1003132_pt1 | contig 13429 bp, 10 predicted proteins | sample GraSoiAngelo_147_FD_185904 | JGI IMG/M metagenome (GOLD analysis project Ga0209058, IMG submission 185904) | Grasslands soil microbial communities from the Angelo Coastal Reserve, California, USA - 14_1009_05_40cm (SPAdes) (version 2) | ecosystem: Environmental > Terrestrial > Soil > Grasslands ... | reverse complement strand
GGCGCGCGGCGCCGCCGCCGTCGAGCTGGCCAGCGTGCGCTTCACGTATCCCGGTCGTCCGCGGCCGGCGCTCGACGGGGTCTCGCTCCGCATCGCCGACGGCAGCACGGTCGCGCTGGTCGGGCCTTCGGGCGCCGGGAAGACGACGATCGCGAGCTTGCTGCTGCGCTTCTGGGATCCGCAGTCGGGGGTGGTGCGGCTCTTCGGTCACGACCTGCGCGAGTACGCGCTCGACGACCTGCGCCGGCGCATCGCGCTGGTCGCCCAGGACACCTACCTGTTCAACGACACGCTGCGCGCCAACGTCCTGCTCGCCCGGCCCGACGCGAGCGCCGCGGCCGTCGACGCGGCCGTCGACCGCGCGGCGCTCGGCGACCTCGTTGCGGAGCTACCGGACGGCCTCGACACGATCGTCGGTGAGCGCGGCGCTCAGCTCTCGGGTGGCCAGCGCCAGCGCGTGGCGATCGCCCGCGCGTTCCTGAAGGACGCGCCGGTCCTGATCCTGGACGAGGCGACCTCGCACCTGGACGCGATCAGCGAGGCGCAGGTGCGCGAGGCGCTCGAACGGCTCGCGCGCGATCGAGCCACGCTGGTGATCGCCCACCGCCTCTCGACGGTGCGCGACGCCGACGCCATCGCGGTTCTGGACGCCGGCCGCGTCGCGGAAATCGGCCGCCACGCCGAGCTCCTCGCCCGCGGCCACCTCTACGCGCATCTCGTCGCCCGCCAGCTCGCGGGCACTTCCGCCGCCGCGGCAGGAAGCTGACCGCTGGGCCCTTCGAGGCCCCAGCCCGCGCGCCCAACCGAGGGGCGCCACGGCTGTGCCGGGGCGTCCCGAGCGCGGGGGTCGAAGGGGGCCCTTCGAGGCCCCCTTTGTAATCAGATGATGTTCCAGCGCGAGCGCGGGAACGAGGTGCCGGTGCGCGCCATGAGCTGCTCGCCGACCGCCTGCACCTTGGCGTAGAGCTTCGGCTCGTCGACGAAGGTCTGCTTGTACGCGTCGACGATCACGTGGCCGTCGATGATGACCGTGTGCACGCTCCGGCCGTCGGCGTTGTAGACGAGGTTGTTGACGGGATTGAAGAGCGTTTGCCACTCCGGCCGCTGCGTGTCGAACAGTACCAGATCGGCCTTCTTGCCGGTCTCGATCGAGCCGATCTCGTCGGCGATGCCGAGCGCCTGCGCGCCGGTGAAGGTCGCCATCTCGAGCGCGCTCTCGGCCGGGATCAGGCGGGTGTCCTGACGCGCGTCCTTGTACTGGAGGGCCGCCATGTTCATGGCGCGCACGATGTCGAGGTGGTTCGAGTTGTTGGGCGAGTCGCAGCCGAGCGCGACCTTGACGCCCTTCGCCAGCAGCTCCGGCATCCGGCCGTGCTCGGCCACGCCGCGGCCGCCCTTGGCCGCGGTGACGGGACACATGGCGACGGTCGCGCCCGTTCTGACCAGGCAGTCGATCTCCGCGTCGACCAGGCCGAGCGAATGCGCGAGCACCACGTTGGACCCGAGCACGCCGATCGACTCGAGGTACTCGGTCGGCGTCTTGCCGTGGCGGGCCTGGTAGTCCTTGAGCGCCTGTGGCCCGCTCCCGTGATGCAGGGTGAGCGACGTGCGGCGCTCGTCGGCCACGCGCTTGAGCGCGGTCATGAGCCCGGCGGAGCACGTCTCCGGTGAGAAGGGCATGGCCCACGCGCGAATCCGGCCGTCGAGGCGGCCGTGCCACTTTGCGATGAACGCCGACGTGCGCTTGACGGCTTCGTCGGTGGTATAGCGCGGCAGCGGAAACGGCGCCTCGCGGTCCGACACGCACTCGCCGAGGATCACGCGGAGCCCGGCGTCCTGGTACGCCTGCAGACACGCGTCAGGGAACTTGGTGGACCCGGGATCCACGAAGCAGACCGTGCCGTTCTTCACGAGCTCGACCAGGCCGAGCAGCGTCGTGAGGTATTCCTCCTCCTCGGTCATGGCCATCTGGAGCTTGAACACGTGGGCGAGCGGGCTCGCGAGGTTGTCGGGGAAGATCCCGCGCACCGCGTGGGCGTAGCTGATGTGCATGTGGCCGTTGAGGAAGCCCGGTGTCACGACCAGGTGCCGCCCGTCGATCACCCGATCGGCCCGCGCGTCCGCCAGCCCGGCCGCCTTGCCCAGGCGGATGATGCGGCCGTTGTCGATGATGATCGAGCCGTTCTGGATGATCCGCCGCTCGCGATCGACGGTGAGGATGTAGCGGGCGTTGTCGATCTTGAGGCTCATCACCGTCCCTGGAATTGCGGCCGGCGCTTCTCCGAGAACGCCTTCACCCCTTCCTGATAGTCCTGGCTGTTGAAGCAGTCGGCGATCAGCTTGTCCAGCATCGGCAGGTCGCGATCGCCGTCGGGCCGCACCAGCTGCTCCACGGTCGCCTTGGCCGAGCGCAGCGTGAGCGGGGCGTTGCGGGCCATCATCAGGGCGTAGTCGCGGGTGAAGCTCTCCAGCTCGGCCTTCGGCACCACCTGATTCACCAGCCCCATGCGCAGCGCGTCCTGGGCGCTGAAGTCGGTGCGGGCCGTGAAGAAGATCTCCTTCACGTACGCCGGCCCGACCAGGTTCATCAGCTTCTCCATGCCGCGATAGTGGTAGCCGAGGCCCAGCCGCGCGGCCGGGATCCCGAAGCGCGCCTCGTCCGACGCGATGCGCATGTCGCAGCCGATCGCGATGCCCACGCCGCCACCCACGCAGTAGCCGTGGATCATCGCCAGGAGCGGCTTGGTCAGCATGCCGAGCGAGTCCTGGCCCGCCGCCGAGATCTTCGCGTACTCCTCCTGGTCGGCCATGTTGCGCCGGCGCTCCTTGAATTGCGAGATGTCGGCGCCGGCCACGAACGCCTGATCGCCGGCCCCGCGCAGGACCACGACGCGGATGGCGTCGTCGGTCGACAGCTCGCGGACGTATTCCGGCATCCGTTGCCACATTTCTAGACTTACCGCGTTGCGCTTCTCCGGCTGGTTGAAGATGATCCAGCCGATCGGTCCGTCCTTCTGCAGCAGGAGCTTCGGCGTCTCGCTCATGGCGTCTCCCCGTCGCTTAAGAAATGGATGGCGTCAGACCTACGGTGTATCGCGTCGGCGCGTGTGACGCAAGGGCGACCCGAGGCCGGCTCGGGCGCGCTTCCACCGGAAGGGCGGGTGCGCTATCCTCTGCGGCCACAAGGGCAATAGCATGGATCGCTGGCCCGGCAGCCCCGTCAGGTATCCGGATCCCGCCGTGCAGGTGATCGATCCGAGCTTCGCGAAGTACCGGCTCAACCTCGCCGCGGTCGAGCGCCTCGCGACCGGATTCCGCTGGGCGGAAGGCCCGGTCTGGTTCGGCGACGGGCGCTTCCTGCTGTGGAGCGACATCCCGAACAATCGGGTGATGAAGTGGGAGGAAGAGACCGGCGCGGTGTCGGTCTTCCGCAAGCCCTCGAACAACACCAACGGCAACACGCGTGATCGGCAGGGGCGTCTGGTGTCCTGCGAGCACGATGCCCGGCGCGTGACGCGGACCGAGCACGACGGCACGATCACGGTACTGGCCGACAGCTATCAGGGCAAGCCGCTCAACTCACCCAACGACGTCGTCTGCAAGTCGGACGGCTCGATCTGGTTCTCCGATCCACCGTTCGGCATCCTCGGCCACTACGAGGGCCACCCGGCGGCGGTCGAGCTCTCGACGAACGTCTACCGGGTCGACGCCCGGACCGCCGAGCTGACCGTCGCGACCGATACCGTGCCGCGGCCGAACGGGCTCTGCTTCTCGCCGGACGAATCGAAGCTCTACGTGGTCGTGAGCGGCGCCGAGCCGCGCGAGATCCGGGTCTTCGACGTCGTGGAAGGGGCGAGGCTCGCCAACGGCCGGGTCTTCATCAACTGCGGAAACGGAGTTCCCGACGGCTTGCGCTCGGACGTCGACGGCAACCTCTGGTGCGGCTGGGGCGGCGGCGAGCAGGAGGACGGCGTGGCCATCTTCAACCCGGCCGGCAAGCGCATCGGGCGCATCTCGCTCCCGGAGCGATGCGCGAACCTCTGCTTCGGCGGGGTCCGACGCAACCGGCTCTTCATGGCGGCCAGCCAGTCCGTGTACGCGCTTTACGTCAACACGCAGGGCGTGGCCGGCGGGTAGCGCGCTCAGCCGCGCGTGATCTGTGATTACCCCGGAGGTAATGGCCACCGCGCACGAGAGCCGCGGCCCGAAGCGGAGGAGTAGAATGGCGGCCTCTAGCGAGAGGGAGGGACCGCGCGCATGACGATCAAGGGCAAGGCGTACATCGCGGGAGTGTACGAGCATCCCACGCGCAACGCCGACGACAAATCGCTGGCCCAGCTGCACGCCGAGTCCGCGATGGGCGCGCTGGCCGACGCGGGGCTGACCAAGGACGACGTCGACGGCTACTTCTGCGCCGGCGACGCGCCGGGGCTGGGACCGCTCTCCATGGCCGATTACATGGGCCTCAAGCTCCGGCACATGGACACGACGGAAACCGGCGGGTCGTCCTACGTGATCCACGTCGGCCACGCCGCCGAGGCGATCGCGCTCGGCAGGTGCAGCGTCGCGCTGATCACGCTCGCCGGCCGACCCCGCGCCGAGGGCATGGCCACCGGCACCGTGCCGCGCGCGCCCGTCGCCGCCTCGCCCGACGCGCCGTTCGAGTACCCGTACGGGCCGACCGTCGCGAACCAGTACGGGATGGCGGCGATGCGCCACATGCACCAGTACGGCACGACCAGCGCCCAGCTCGCCTGGATCAAGGTCGCGGCCTCGCAGCACGCTCAGCACAATCCCAACGCGCTGCTGCGCGAGGTGGTCACGGTCGAGGACGTCATCAACTCGCCGATGATCGCCGACCCGCTGCACCGGCTCGACTGCTGCGTGATCACCGACGGCGGCGGCGCCATCGTCGTCGCGAAGCCCGAGATCGCGCGGAGCCTGAAGCGCCCCCTGGTGAACGTGCTGGGCGCCGGCGAGGCGCCCAAGCATCAGATGGGCGGCAAGGTCGACCTGACCTACTCCGGCGCGGTCTGGTCCGGTCCCGCGGCGTTCGCCGAGGCCGGCGTGAGTCACGCCGACATCAAGTACGTGTCGATCTACGACAGCTTCACGATCACCGTGCTGATCACGCTCGAGGATCTGGGCTTCGCGGCCAAGGGCCAGGGCGGCAAGCTCGTGGCCGACGGCAACCTGATCTCGGGCGTGGGCAAGCTGCCGTTCAACACCGACGGCGGCGGGCTCTGCAACAACCACCCCGCCAACCGCGGCGGGCTCACGAAGGTGGTCGAGGCGGTGCGACAGCTTCGCGGCGAGGCGCATCCCAAGGTCCAGGTGAAGAACTGCGACATCGCGCTGGCGCACGGAACCGGTGGCTCGCTCGGCACGCGCCACGGTAGCGCCACCGTCATCATGGGCAGGGAGTGACGCGATGAGCACGGTCGAGCGGAAGTACCCGGCGCCCGCGGTCAACCCCGAGATCAAGCCATTCTTCGACGCCGCCGCCGAGGGCAAGCTGGCCCTCAAGAAGTGCGCGGCCTGTGGCCAGATCCATCACTATCCGCGCGCGATCTGTCCTTTCTGCGGAAGCGAACGCACGGAATGGATCAGCGCGTCGGGCCGCGGAACGATCTACTCCTTCAGCGTCATGCGTCGCGTGCCGGTACCGTACGCGATCGCCTACGTGACGCTCGAGGAAGGCGTGACGATGATGACCAACATCGTCGACTGCAGCCTGGACGCGATCCGGATCGGTCAGCGCGTGAAGGTCGTCTTCAAGCCGACCGACGGCGGGCCGCCGGTCCCGATGTTCGGCCCGGCCTGATCGTCCGCGCCGGCCCCGGGCGCGGCTCAGAACACATGGCCGAGCTCTACGACGAGATCGGGATCGGCTATCGGGACCGCCGCCGTGCCGATCCGCGCCTAGCGGCGGCGATCACTCGCGCAGCGAAGCGCTGAGGCGGGAGCGTGTTCCTCAGCCGCAAGCCACCGCGTAGACGTCCTGGACCGTGTCCGGCAGCCGCCATTCCTTCCAGCTCTTGCCGCCGTCGCGGGTGCCGAAGACCTGGCCCTGGCGCGCGACGCTGTACACCTGGTCGGGATCGCGCGGGTGCAGCGCCACCGCCATCATCGTGCTCTCGGCCTTGATGCCGTGGTCGATGCGTCGCCAGCTCTGCCCGAGGTCGTCGCTGCGATAGAGCGAGCCGTCGGTGCTGCGCGCCGCCGGGCTGAGCGCGGCGACCAGCGTCCGGGCGTCGTGCGGCGAGACCTGCACGTCGCGCGCGTACGTCAGCGGCGAGAAGCGCCCGATCTCCATGTCCTGCCAGGTGCTGCCGCGGTCGGTGCTGCGGAAGAGGCCCATGCGCACGGCGAGAAAGACCGTGCCCGGCTGGGCGCTCGACACGGTCAGCGCGTGCGCGTCCAGCATGCCCTCGTTCTCGCTGTCGCTGCCGATCTTGCTCTTGAGGTTCGGCCGCTGGGCGAGGTTGACCAGGTCCTGACCCACGTCTTCCCACGTCTCGCCGCGGTCACGGCTTCTCAGCACTCCGTCGACCTCGAGCCCGGCGTAGACCTCGTCGGGGTTCGACGGATCGATCGCCATGCGGATGACCCGGCACGGGAAACCCATCTGGACGCGCCCCGGCGAGGTCACGCGCGGGAGCTTGCGCCAGCTGTCGCCGCCGTTGTCGCTCCGGTAGATCGCTACTGGAGAGGTCCCGAGGTACATGACCCGGGGATCACGCGGATGGATGAGGATCGACCACACCTCGAGCCCCGGGTCGGGGAAGGGGAGCTTCTCCCAGCTGTCGCCGCGGTCGCGGCTCCGGTACGGCCCGTCCTGCGAGCCCGCGAAGATCACGTTGGGGTCGGTCGGGTGAATCGTGATCGTCTGGACGTCCATGCGCTCGGGCAGCCCCTTGCGAAGGAGCTCCCAGTGATCGCTGCCCGCCGATTGCCGGAAAATCCCCGACATCGCCCCACGCATCCGCGCCGCCGCTCCGACATAAACGTGCGAGAGTCCTGACGAGTTCGCCATGATGGTCTCCTTATCTATCGGTCACGCGGGATGTCGCCATGGCCTAGGACTGTACCATCCTCGCTGACGGTCGAGGAAAGCAGTTGACGCGCCCCTGGGTCCGGGCTTAATGAAGCCCTGACCCGCGTTGGGCGGGCTGGCAACCCACACCGTCGAAAGGAGTCGCACGTGATTTACGAGATTCGCACCTACCAGATCGCGCCGGGGAGCCTCGGCGAAGTCGAGAAGCGCTTCGGGGACGCCTACCAGTACCGAAAGAAGTATTCCGAGCTGACGGCCTTCCTGCACACCGAGGTCGGGCCGCTCAACGAGATCGTCCACATCTGGGGGTATAAAGACCTCGCCGATCGCGCGCGCGTCCGTGGTGAGGCCTCGAAAGAGACGAACTGGCCGCCGAAGATCCAGGAGTTCATCCGCCAGATGCGCTCAGAGATCGTTGTGCCGTTCTCGTTCATCCCCGAGCCCCGTGCCGGGAAGCTGGGCCCGGTCTACGAGTTCCGCTACTACACGCTGAAGCCGGGCACGCTGCCGGACACGGCGAAGGGCTGGGAGTCCAAGATCGGCGAGCGCTCGAAGCTCTCGCCCATCGTGTTCGCGGGCGGCGTGGAGTTCGGCCGCGCCAACGGCTTCGTCCACATCTGGGGCTACTCGTCGATGGACAACCGGATGCAGGTGCGCGAGGAAGCGCGGAAGAAGGGCGTGTGGCCGCCGCCGGGCGGCGCCGATCGGCTGCTCACGCAGGAGAACAAGATCCTCCTTCCGTCCGCCTTCTCTCCGCTACAGTAGTCGAGACTCTGCGCGGAGCGCTCGTCGCGAGGGTCACGCGGCCCCTCGCGGCGAGCGCGCCCTTATGAGAATCGGCGTCGACATCGGCGGTACCTTCACGGATCTCGTGGCGCTGGACGAGGCGACGGGCACGGTCGTTACCACCAAGGCCCTCAGCACGCCCCGCGAGCTGCTCGCCGGCGTCCTGCGCTGCGTGGACCAGGCCGGCGTGCGGCTCGCCGACTGCCGGCTGGTCATCCACGGCACGACCATCGGGATCAATGCGCTCGTGGAGCGCAAGGGCGCCACGACCGGCCTCGTGACCACGGAGGGGTTCCGCGACGTCCTGGAGATCGGCCGCGGCAATTTCTTGCGCATGTACGACGTGCTCTACCGCCGTCCCGCGCCGCTCGTGCCGCGCGGCCGCTGCCAAGAAGTCCCCGGGCGTCTGACCGCGACGGGCGACGTGCTGGTGGCGCTGGACGAGGAGGCGGTGCGAGCCGCCGCGCGCCAGCTCGCGGCCGACGGCGTCGAGTCGGTCGCGATCGTCTTCTTGTTCTCGTATCGCGATCCGTCCCACGAGCAGCGCGCCGCCGAGATCGTGGCCCGCGAGCTTCCGGGCGTCGCCGTCTCGGCGTCGCACCGGATCACCCAGGAGTGGCGCGAGTACGAGCGCACCAGCACGACCGTCGTAAACGCGTACGTCCAGCCGATCATGGACCGCTACCTCGGCGCCTTCCGTCGGGGGCTCGAGGGCCGAGGCTTCCGCGGTCAGCTCCTGGTCACCGAGTCGAACGGCGGCGCCTTCTCGCTCGACGCCGCGCGCTCGAAGCCGGTGCACACGATGGAGTCCGGGCCCGCCGCCGGCGTGACGGGCTGCGCGCGTCTGGCCACCGTGTTGGGCGCCGCCCGGCTGATCTCGTTCGACATGGGCGGCACCACCGCCAAGTGCGCCATCGTCGAGCGCGGCCACGTGCAGACGACCGACGAGTACCAGGTGGACGGCCATCCCATTCGCATCCCAGTGATCGACATCAAGGAAGTGAGCGCTGGCGGCGGGACGATCGCGTGGATCGACCCGGGCGGCGCGCTCGCCCTCGGCCCGCAGAGCGCGGGCGCCGATCCCGGGCCGGTGTGCTACGCGCGGGGCGGCGCCGAGCCGACCGTCACCGACGCCAACCTCGTGCTCGGTCGGATCGACGCCGCCCGGTTCCTCGGGGGCACGATGCCGCTCGATCTGGCGGGCGCCACCCGGGCCATCGACGAGAAGGTCGGTGCGCCGCTCGGGCTCCAGCGCGCGACCGCGGCGGCCGGCGTGGTCCGGCTGGCCGACGTGAAGATGGCGCTCGCGGTGCGCAGCATCACCACCGAGCGCGGCCTCGATCCGCGCGACTACACGCTGGTCGCCTACGGCGGCGGCGGACCGCTCCACGCCGTGGCGATCGCGCGCGAGCTCGGGATTCCCCGCGTGGTCGTTCCGCCGTCGCCCTCGACGTTCTCGGCCTGGGGGATGCTGGCGACCGATCTGCGCCATGATCTCGTGCGCACCGTCATCGAGCCGCTCGAGCGCACGGACGCCGCCTGGGCCGAGGCGCGCTACGGCGAGATGCAGCGCGAGCTCCAGTCGATCCTGCCGGCGGTCGGCGTGCCCGTCAGCCACCGCGCGGCCGACCTTCGCTATCTCGGGCAGGAGCACACGGTGACGATCGTGATCGAGAATCTCGGCGACTGGGCGGAGCTACGCCAGAAATTCGACGCCGCTCACCAGCGGGCCTACGGGTACGCAGCGCCGGATGTGGAGGTGCAGCTCCTGAACCTCAGACTCACGGTTGTCTTCCCGCTCGACCCGCCGCGCCTGCCCACCCTCGAGCGTCGCCCCGGTGGCGCGCCCGCGTTCGAGACGCGCAAGATCTACTCCACGGTCGTCGAGGACCTGCTCGAATATCGCGTCTATCAGCGCGACCACCTACGCGCCGGCGATACCGTTACCGGGCCCGCGGCAATCGAAGAGTCGGGCACGACCACGCTCATCGACACCGGCGACACCCTTTCGGTCGAGGACCACGGCAGCCTGATCATTCACGTCGCGGCCGTCGAGGCGATGGGGGGTGTCGGGGGGAGCGAGCATCGCTCCCCCCGACGTTAACAAAAGCATTGCTCCCCCTGACAATCAACAACATCACCACCCAAATCATCCGGGCCGCGCTCAACGCCGCGGCCGAGCGCATGCGGATCACGATGATCAAGACCGCGTACAACCACATCATCAGCGAAAGCCTCGATTTCGGGTGCGCGATCTTCGATCCCGACGTGCAGATGATCGCGCAGGGCGTCGGGCTGCCCGTCTTCCAGGGGCACCTCGGGTTTCCGATCCAGGCGACCATCGCGGACCGCGGCATCGACGCCTTCCGCGAAGGCGACGTGTTCATCCACAACGATCCGTATACCGGCAACGGCAACCACCTGAACGACGTCGCGATGTCGGCGCCCGTGTTCTGGGAAGGGCATCTCACCGGTTTCGTGGCGGTGAAGGCGCACTGGAGCGACGTCGGCGGTCCAGTGCCGAGCAGCATGCAGGTGGGCTCGACCGATTTTCGCCAGGAAGGGCTCCGCTTCCGCTCGGTCCGCCTGGTGAGCCGCGGCGAGCTGAGCGAAGAGGTCATGCGGATCATCGCCGGCAACATCCGCACCGAGAGTGGCACGCTCAAGGACATCCAGGCCATGCTCGCGGTGTGCCGGGCGGGTGATACCTTCTTTCGCGAGGTCCTCGCCAAGTACGGCCGCGACACGGTGCTGGAGGCGGCGCGCGTCTACATGGAGCAGTCCGAGCGCCGCACGCGGCACGCGCTGGCCCGGATCCCCGCCGGCGTCTATCGCGCCGTCGGGCACTTCGACAACGACGGCATCACGCTGGACCGGCCGGTGCGCGTCGAGATGGCGATCACCGTGACCGACGGCGGTATGACCGTCGACTTCGCGGGCTCGGACCCTCAAGTAAAGGGACCGTTCAACTGTGGCGACGCGATCACGATCAGCGCCTGCCGGATGCTGATCAAGTGCCTGACGACGCCGCTCGATCCCGTGGACGAGGGCTGCTTCCGGCCGCTCACCGTGGTGATCCCGCCGCGCTCGGTGCTGGCCGCTCAGGAGCCGGCGCCGACGGCGCGCTACTACGTGCCGGTCAATCTGCTGCTCGATCTCGGGCTGCGCGCGCTGGCGCCGGCGATGCCCGACGCGGTGCCCGCCGGATCCTACGGCGACCAGATGCCGACGATCGCGTTCGGCACGCATCCCGAGACCGGCCGGCTCTTCATCCAGGGTGATCTCAACGCCGGCGGCACCGGGGCGCGGCCGGCGTTCGACGGCGAGTCGGCGATGATCATCTTCGCGGGCTCCACCGCGCGCAACAACCCGGTCGAGGTCGTGGAGTCGCGGCTGCCGTCGATTCGCATCATGCGCTACGCGCTGCGCCAGGATTCGGGCGGCGCCGGCCGTCATCGCGGCGGCCTCGGCATCGAGCGCGAGTACCAGTTCCTGCTGCCGGCCTTCATCACCTTCAGCCTCGAGCGCAAGGCCACACCGCCGTGGGGGCTCTGGGGCGGCAAGGACGGGGCCGTGAACGGCGTGGAGATCACCGCGCCCGACGGCGCCACGCGCCACGTCCGCAAGGCCACCCAGCACCCGATCGCGGCCGGGGAGACCGTCCGCATCATGACCGGGGGCGGGGGAGGCTTCGGCCCGCCCTCGGAGCGCGATCCCGCGGCGGTCCGTCGCGATGTGCGCGAGGGGTACGTCTCACCAGAGGCGGCTCGGCGCGACTACGGCGTCGGGGCGCGCGGCGCATCCGGGTAGTCCCGCAGGGCCAGTGTGACGGCCAGCGCGCCATACGTCGGCTACTTCGGCCTCCGCGAATCCCCGTTCTCGCACACACCTGACAGCCGCTTCGTCTATCTCGGCGCGCGCCACAAAAAGGCGCTCGCGCATCTGCGGCGGGGCATCGAGGAGCGGGGCGGCGTCGTGCACCTCACCGGAGAGATCGGCATCGGCAAGACCACGCTGTGCCGTCTGCTCCTCGATCGGCTCCCGCAGGGCGTCCACGCGGCGCTCATCCCCGACCCGGCGCTCACGCCCGCGGAGCTCCTCTTCACCGTCTGCGACGAGCTTGGCGTGAAGCACGAGCGCGCCGCCGGCGGCCAGGCGATCCTCGTCGACGCGCTCCACGCCCATCTGCAGGCCGTACGCGCCAGCGGGCGACGCACGGTCCTGATCGTCGACGAAGCCCAGAATCTCGGCGTCGGCGCGCTCGAGCAGGTCCGCCTGCTGGCGAACCTCGAGACCGGGACGCAGAAGCTCCTCGAAATCATCCTGGTCGGGCAGCCGCGGCTGATCGAACTCCTCGGCGTCGAGGTGCTGCACGGACTCTCACCGCACATCACCGCTGGGTACTATCTGTTGCCCTTCGCCGAGGACGATACGTTCACCTATGTGTCCCACCGGCTGACTCAGGCCGGGGCTGGCCGGGACCTCTTCGAGACCGACGCGATCCGTGAGGTCTATCGCCTGTCGGGCGGTGTGCCACGGCTGATCAACGCGATCTGCGATCGTGCCCTGCTCGGCGCGCACGCTCAGCGGCGGGAAACGGTGGACCCGCCGACCGTACGCGCAGCGGCCCACGAGCCGCTCGTGGAGTCCGGACTCCCGGCCTTCGATCGCGCGCCGGCTGGCCAGGCGCTGCCGCAACGCGCCACCACGCCGGCCCGGCGGCCGCTCTGGCCGTGGCTCGTGGCCGCCGGGCTCGTTATCTACGTGCTCGCGATCGGCACCGTCCTGGTCGTCACCCGCCCTTCCGACCACAGGGTCGTCGCGCCTCCTCCGGCCCCGGTCGAGAAGCGCGCGGCCGCGCCCACAACGGAAGAGCCCACGGCGCCTGCGCCGTCCGCCGAGCGGCGCGACCCGGATCGGACGAGCCCACCGCCGGCGATGCCCGCCGTCCCCACGCCTGCGCAGGCGCCTCCGACCCTGCCGGGGCTGACCGCCGCGCCGGAGTCCACGGCACCCGCGCAAACCCCGGCGCGACAGGCTTCTCCGGGCGAGCCGACGACGCCGGCGACGCAAGTCGACCCGCCGGAGTCGGGGTTCAAGATCGACATCCTGGTCTGGGGGCCCGACCCGAAGGAGCGGATGGTCTACGTGAACGGTCGCAAGTACGTCGAAGGCGAGACGATGGAGAATGGCGCCGTCATCGAGCACATTGTCGAGGACGGCATCGTGCTGGCCCACCACGGCGAGCGCATCCTCGTGCCGTCAGACTCCGCGCGCGAGTACGGCCGCTGACGCGCATGGCGCACGCTCGGACAGCGAGGACCAATCGCTAGAAACCCCTGCGCGGCTGGCGACCGCCCGAGATGTCTGGGGCGGAATACTGAACGGCGCACGGTTATACTCGGGCGCGTGACCAGCCGGGCGATCCGCTGCGGCACCCTGTTCGACGGCACCGGCGCGGGGCCGCTGCGTGACGCGCTCGTCGTCGTGCAGGACGGCCGCATCGCGTCGGTCGGCCCCGCGGCGACGACCCCGGTGCCCGCCGGCGCCGCGACGCTCGACCTGACGAACCGGTTCGTGATGCCC
>Ga0209058_1003130_pt1 | contig 13431 bp, 12 predicted proteins | sample GraSoiAngelo_147_FD_185904 | JGI IMG/M metagenome (GOLD analysis project Ga0209058, IMG submission 185904) | Grasslands soil microbial communities from the Angelo Coastal Reserve, California, USA - 14_1009_05_40cm (SPAdes) (version 2) | ecosystem: Environmental > Terrestrial > Soil > Grasslands ... | reverse complement strand
TGCGTGGCGCTCGAGTCTCTCCCCAGGCAGGCACGCACGGCCATTCCCCCGGACGCGGTCGGCGTCGTGGTGGTCGTCGTGCTGCTGCTCGTCGTGGTCGTGGGCGGGGTGGTCGTCGACGTCGGGCAGGGCGGCGTCGTCACCGTCACGGGCACGCTCGGCAGCGACTCGTTGCCGGCATTGTCGATGGCGGAGACGGCATAGCGGTACGACGTCATGGGGGCCAGGCCGGTGTCGGACGTGGACGTGGCCGGCGACAGCACCTGCGTCACGCGGAGTCCGTCGCGATAGAGGTCGTAGCCCTTGAGGCCCGAGTTGCCGCTGTCGACCGAGGCGCTCCAGGCGAGATCGACCTGGGCGCAGCTGACAGCCCTGGCGCTCTGCAAGATCGGCACGGTGGGTGCCACGGTGTCCGCCGCGAGTGGCGTCGTGGCGCTCAGGATGTTCGATGGCGGCGAATACGTGCCCTTCCTGCTGACCGCCCGCACGAGGTAGCTGTACGTCGTCCCGTCGGCGACGCTCGTGTCCCGGAAGAACGGCTGGCTCTTCGAGAGGGTCGCAATCGCGACGAAGCCACCGGACGGATCGGTGCTGCGCTCGACATCGTAGCCCGTGTCGTGAGCATTGCTATCGGTCCAGCTGAGATCGATCTCGTTGCTCGACCGCGCCACCGCCGTCAGCAGATCGGGAGGGACGACGCTCTCCCACCGGTCCTCCCAGGCCTCGAGGGTTTGCGCGCGCACGCAGACGCCGAGGCCTTCGCGCCGACACCGCGAGAGCGTCCGCGTCGCGCAGCCCGAGCGCGGGCGCCCGGACGCGACGCACGCCGCGATCTGCTCCACGCACACCGCACGGCACAGCTTCGCCGAGGGAGCAGCCTGGCTCCGCACCGGGACGAGCGTTGCCCACAACGCCACCACCGCAATCCACCCTCGGCTCATCCCGACTCCCCGCATCTCCGCTCCCCTCTTCGCGTCGCGCGAACGGCCCCTCGGCTTTCCCCGATCGCGTCCGGTCAGTGGGCGCGAGCCTTTGCGACCAGGAACGTGGGCCGGGAACAGGCAAGCAACGAGCCGCCAGCAGCCGCGAGGCTAAACTTCCTGTAGGCACGACACGACAACGGCATAGTCATCCTTCTTTATTTTCCCCCCGCGCCCTCCACCCACCTCTGGGCAGAGGAGCCGCACGAGGAAGCGTTGCTGGTTACGGCCCGGTGGCAGTATCCGTTTGCAAGTTCCGCACCGGTCCGCGCGTCGGTGTGGGAGAAATGGAAAATCACAGAGAACGCCGTCGAGAGGCCGGTGGCCGGATGGGAAGTGTCAGGAACGAGTCACCGTTCTGACAATCGTGTACAAAGCCGGCATCCGCGCGGCATCGGCGAGCCCGCAAGGATCGCGGACTGGCTTGCCCTACGTCAGTCCCGGCACGCTCGCACGTTGGTCGTGGGGGCCGCGTAGGACCGCCGCCGGAGGGCACCGCGGCAGGTCTGGCGGGGCACCCCGGACGATTGGGCACCCGCCGGCCGCGGTTCAGAGTCCGAGGATGCGGTCGTACCGCTTGATACGCGACGCGTCGCCGCTCGAGATCCGGCGGGCGTTCATCTCGACCGCCAGCATGTGGCGCCGGATGTAGCTCGCGGCGAGCTCGGGGCGGCCGTCGGGCACGTCGGCCAGGCAGAGGAGCTCGGCGGCGACCACCACGTCGATCACCATCTCGCTCACGCGCTTGGCGTTGAGCAGCGCGTAGCGCGGGTCGCCGAGGAGCGCGGGCGCCGAGTCGGTGATCCAGCGGATCCCCTCGCACACCTCGGCCACCAGCTCGGGACGGCGGTCGCGCAGCGTCTCGAGCTCGGCTCGCGTGGTCTCGAGCGCCGCGAAGAGCGCGCCCTTGCCCATCTCCTTGAGGGCGAAGCTCGCCTGGATCTCCGACGTCCCCTCGTAGATCGTCGTGATGATCGAGTCCGAGTGATAGTGCCCGGAGGGCGTCTCGGCCATGTAGCCGATGCCGCCGTGGAGCTGGATGCCCTGGCGGGTCACGTGGTTGCTGATCTCGGTCGCGTAGTACTTGCAGAGCGGCGTGAAGAACCGGATGAGCTGCGTATTGTGCTCGAGCTCGGCCTGGAGCGCGGCGCGGTTCCCGTTGGCGGCGTCGCTCTCGAGGTGGTGGCGGAGCGCGTCCGTCATGTCGATCAGCCCGCACGTGCGGTAGAGGAGCGCCCGCGCCGCCTGGATGTTGATCGCCATGAGGGTCAGCATCGACTTGACGAGCGGCTGCTCGAGGATCGGCGCGCCGAACTGCACGCGCTGCGCGGCGTACTCGCGCGCCGCCCGGTACGCCGCCTCGGCGATCCCCACCGCCTGCGCCGCGACGCCGAGCCGCGCGTTGTTCATGAGGTCGAGCATGGCGCGGAAGCCGGCGCCGGCCTTGCCCAGAAGGAAGGCCTCGGCGTGGTCGAACTCGACCACGCAGGTCGGCGAGCCGTGGATGCCCATCTTCCGCTCGACGCGCGCCACGCGGACGCCGTTCGCGCGCCCGTCGGGCAGCGTCACCGGACAGAGCACGAGGGAGAGCCCGTTGGTGGTGCCGCGCGACTGCTCGAAGCTCGCCGCGTCGCGCGCCAGGACCAGGTGCACCTGGGCGCCGCCGTTGGTGATGAAGATCTTGCCGCCGTCGACGAAGTAGCGGCCGTTCTCCTCGGTCACGCGCGTGAGGATGCCGCCCAGATCCGATCCCGCCTGCGGCTCGGTCAGGTCCATGCAGCCCTGCAGCTCGCCGGAGACGAAGCGGGGGAGATACCGCCGCCGGAGCTCGTCGCTGCCGTACTTCTCGATGTCCTGCGCCACGCCCGCCTGGAGCCCGACGATCGTCATCAGGCTCGGGTCGGCGCGCGAGAGCATCTCGATGTAGGCGCAGTTGACCAGGGCGGGCAGACCGTACCCCCCGTACGCGGGGCCGATCGTCAGGCAGAGGAGCCCCGCGGCGCGCAGCTTGTCGTAGCCGGCGGCGATGTGGGGCGGGACGACGACGTGCCCGTTCTCGAGCCGCACCTCCTCGTGCCAGTGATCGCGGGCGCCCGTCTCGATGTCCTCACAGACTTCGCCCGCGGTGCGCAGGATCGTCCGGTAGGTCTCCACTTCCTCGGCGACGTCCGCGCTCGCGCCGCGCAGGCGGAAGTAGCGCTCCCAGTCGAACCGGTGGTCGACGAACAGCTGAATGTCACGGTGGAAGAAGTCCTTCGACATCGTGCTCATGGCAACGAATCGTACCGGGCACTCCCCCGGGACAAAAGCACAGGGCGCTCTTTCCGGCGCCCGGGCATGCCGCGCGCCTGTCAAACGGATGACACCCACCGCACGCGCTCGCAGACGCCGCCTCGTTGAAGGCGTCCACGCCGTGCGCTAGAGCAACGTCGTCGTGGATCGGGTCCGCTCCTGGGCGGCGACGATCGTCTTCCTGCCGGTCTTCGCCCTGATCCTGCTCGCCTTCGACGTCGCACAGCGCCTCGCCCGCCTCTTCGGCCAGCGGCCGCAGGAGTACGTCGCCGGGGCGCTCCAGGTGGCGCTGGTCTGGGCCTTTCGTCTCTGCGGCACGCGACTCGTCGTCGAACGCGCCGGCGGCTTCGCGCCCGGCGGGCGCTACATCGTCGTCGCGAATCACCAGAGCATGTTCGACATCCCCATCCTGGGAAGCCTCCTCTTCTCCAGCTTCCCGAAATACATCTCCAAGCGCTCGCTCGGGCGCTGGATCCCGAGCGTGTCGTACAACCTCCGCCGGGGCGGCCACGTGCTGATCGAGCGCAGCGACGGGCCCGCGGCCCTGGCCGCCATCCGCGAGCTCGGCGCCCGCGTGCGCACCGGGCAGGCCTCGGCGGTGATCTTCCCGGAGGGCACCCGCGCCCGGCGCGGCACGCTCGGGAAGTTCAAGCGGGCGGGAACCCTCGCGCTCCTCGATGCGGCGCCCGATGCACCCGTCCTCCCCGTCGTCATCGACGAGTCGTGGCGGCTCCTCTACCACAACTGCCTCCCGGTGCCGTGGGGCGTACGCGTCTACGTGCGCCTCGGGCCGCCGATCGCGCGCCGGCGGGGCGAGGACCCGGCCGCGCTCCTCGACCGCGTCCACGACGAGATCGCGGCCACCCTGGCGCGCCGTCGCGCAACGGCGGGCGGGTCGTGCGTCGACGCACCCGCCGTCGCGGCCGCTCCGTCCGGCTGAGTCCCCGTCGGCTTGCAATTGTCTCGAGCATTTGTCATGGAGGAAATGTCCACTTGTTTGTGCGCGATCCCGTCGCGTCCGTTCCCACGGCGTTCGGTTCACGCCCAGCATGTGACAAAAGCCAAGGAGGCCCCCGGGGGCCAGGAGTGAACCGATGGGTAAGAAGATCTTTGTTGGGAACCTGTCCTTCGACACGACGAGCGCCGACCTGGAGTCGCTGTTCTCGCAGGCAGGTACGTGCACGTCCGCCACGGTCATCACCGACCGAGACACCGGACGCTCGCGCGGCTTCGGCTTCGTCGAGATGAGCTCGGCGAGCGAAGCCCAGAAGGCGATCGCGGAGCTCAACGGGCGCGAGCTGCAGGGCCGGACGCTGAACGTCAGCGAGGCACGCGAGCGTTCGGGCGGCGGCGGCGGTGGCGGCGGCGACCGGCCGCGCGGCGGCGGCGGCGGCTTCGGCGGTCGCCGGCGCTAGCAGCAGCTCGCGCCACCGCTGATCCTCGCGCGCCCTTCACCCGCGGGCGCGGAAGTGGCAAGGTAGGAAGCCGTGCTTTCGGCGGCGGCCGTGCCCTGGCTCTTCTGCGGCGGGAGTGTCGTGGGCGCCTGGTTCACGTACAACGCCTTCCGGCCGATTCGCACCGCGGCCCGGCGCTCGGTCATGAGCTTCTTCGCGGGCTGGCTGACCACCGAGCTCGCACTCCACCACCTCGCCTGGCAGGCGCTGCTGACGGCCGCGTTCGTGTGGGCGGGCGCCCTCGCCGCCTGGCCCGGCGTGCTCGGCCTGGCCGTCACGCTCGGGTCGTGGGCCGGGCTCGCCCGCTGCTATCAGGTGGCGCGCCGGGCCGAGGCCGTGGTCGAAGACGCGCTCCGCGAGGGCCTTGGCGCGCCGTACCGCGAGGAGATCCTGCCCGCGGTCCGGGAGAAGTTCGCCCCGGCCCTCGACTGGCGGCAGATCCTCGTGCCGCTCCCGGTCTGGCATCGCGACGTCGAGCGGGTGCGCGACGTCACCTACGCCCGGCCGGGCAGCGTGGCCCTAGAGCTCGACGTCTACCGCCCGCGTGCCGCGTCCGCCGGCTGCCCGACGCTGCTCCAGATCCACGGCGGCGCCTGGATCCTCGGCAGCAAGAACGAGCAGGGCATCCCGCTCATGCGCCACCTGGCGTCGCGCGGCTGGGTGTGCGTCAGCGCGAACTATCGCCTGAGCCCGCGCGCCACCTTTCCCGACCACCTGATCGACTGCAAGCGCGCCGTGCAGTGGATCCGCGAGCACGGCGCGGGCTACGGGGCCAACCCCGACTTCCTCGTGGTGACCGGCGGCTCGGCGGGCGGCCACCTGGCAGCCCTCGTGGCCCTCACCGCCAACGACCCCGAGTACCAGCCCGGCTTCGAGAGCGCGGACACGTCGGTCTCGGGCTGCGTGGCGTTCTACGGCGTCTACGACTTCACCAACCGCTCCGGCGCCTGGCTGCACCAGGGGCTCACCCGCCTGCTCGAGCGCCGCGTGATGAAGGTGTCGCTGGCGACCGCGCGCGAGGCGTACGAGAAGGCCTCCCCGATCGCGTGCATCACGGCCGGCGCCCCGCCCTTCTTCGTCATCCACGGCACGCACGACACGATGGTGCCGGTGGCGGAGGCACGCGCGTTCGCACATGGCCTGCGCGGCGCCACCGGCGGCCCCGTCGTCTACGCCGAGATCCCCGGCGCGCAGCACGCCTTCGATATCTTCCCTTCGGCGCGCAGCCTCTTCGTCATCCACGGCGTCGAGCGCTTTCTCGCCCACCTCTACAGCCGCTACCTGGCCGCCCGCGACGGCGCCACCGGCCCGGACGTCCTGGCGGTGGTGGGCGCGCCCGGCTCCCGATGAGCGCCGCCGAGTTCGGGGTCGACGTCGCCCTGGGCGCGGACGGGGTGGCGTGGCTCGTGCTGCGCAACCCCGCACGCCGCAACGCCGTCCGCCTCGAGATGTGGCAGGCGATCCCCGCTGCCGTGCGCACGCTCGCCGCCGACCGCACCACGCGCGTGCTCGTCATGCGCGGTCACGGCGAGGAGGCGTTCGCCTCGGGCGCGGACATCTCGGAGTTCGCCACCCACCGGCGCGATGCCGCCGCGGCGGCCGCCTACGAGGAGACGACCGCGCACGCCTTCGAGGCGCTGCTCGCCGTCGAGCAGCCGGTGGTGGCGATGATCCACGGGGCGTGCGTCGGCGGCGGGCTCGCGCTTGCCGCCTGCGCCGATCTTCGCATCGCGGCAGACGACGCGCGGCTCGCGCTGCCCGCCGCCCGGCTCGGTCTCGGGTACCATTTCAGCGGCGTCGAGCGCCTCGTGCGCCTGGTCGGGCCGTCGGCCGCGGCCGAGATCTTCTTCACCGCGCGGCCGTACACGGCGGCCGAGGCGCTCCGGATCGGCCTCGTGAACCAGGTCGTGCCCAAGGCGGAGCTCGAGACGTTCACGACGCAGTACGCTGGTGCGATCGCGAGCAACGCGCCGCTCACGCTCCGCGCCGCCAAGCGCGCCATCGTGGAGAGCCAGCGCGATCCCGGCGCGCGCGACCTCGCCGCGGTCCGGCGCACCATCGCGGCCTGCTTCGAGAGCGCCGACTACGCCGAGGGCGTGCGGGCGTTCAGCGAGAAGCGCGCACCCCGGTTCCGGGGCGACTGAGGGCGGCGTGGTCCGCCGGCCTTTCGGCTGGACCGGCGTCCCGGTGCCGGTCATCGGGCAGGGCACCTGGAACCTGGAGCGCGCCGACCGCGCCGAGGCGGTGGCGGCCCTCCGGCGCGGCCTCGACGCCGGCATGACACACGTCGACACCGCCGAGATGTACGGCGCGGGCCGCGTCGAGGAGCTCGTCGGTGAGGCGATCGCCGGCCGGCGCGACGAGGTCTTCCTTGTCTCCAAGGTGTTGCCCGAGCATGCCTCGTTCGCCGGCGTGCTCGCCGCCTGCGAGGCGAGCCTCCGGCGGCTCGCGACCGACCGCCTCGACCTCTACCTCCTGCACTGGGCGAGCCGCCACCAGATCGAGCAGACGATCGCGGGCTTCGAGCGGCTGGTGCGCGACGGGAAGATCCGCCACTACGGCGTCAGCAACTTCGACACGGGCGAGCTCGAGCGGGCCCTGGCGCTCGCGGGGCCGGATCGCATCGCGTGCAACCAGGTCCTGTACCACCTCGAGGAACGCGCCATCGAGCACGCGGTCCTGCCGTGGTGCGAGCGCCACGGGATGGCCGTCGTCGCCTACAGCCCCTTCGGCTCGGGCCGTTTCCCGGGCGCGCGGAGCCCCGGCGGGCGGCTGCTCGCGGAGATCGCGCAGGCACGCGGCGCCACTCCCCGGCAGGTCGCGCTCGCCTTCCTCGTCCGCCGCGCCGGCGTGTCCACGATCCCGAAGGCCGCGCGCGTCGAGCACGCGCTCGAGAACGCCGCCGCCGGCGAGCTCACGCTCTCGGCCGAGGAGGAAGCCCGCCTCGATCGGGCGTTCCCCCGCGGGCGACCTGGACGCGGCGTCCCGGTCCTCTGAGACCCGCTTCACGGTCGAGAAGATTCGCGCCTCGGGTATCCTCCCCGGGTCAGCTCCGGAATTCTCCCGGTTTTCGACACTGACCCCCGCAGCTAACGGTGAGCATCGGATGCGAGGGGGCGAACGATCAAGGCGGGGATACCCTCAAGGTATCGGCTACGGCGCCAGGCTGACCGAAATGTGGGCGCGTCGGGACGGTGGTCGCGCTTCGGCGGACGCGCGTCTTGGAGCCGCTCGAAGCGCCTGACAACCGCCGGTGAGCGGCCGACATCGAGCGTCGCGTAGCCGTCCGAGTGGACGATGACTGCGGCCCCATGCGGGCAGAGGTAGGCCGGAGCGTGAATTGTCTGGAGAAATCGGACATGGGCGGCTCGTCCGATTGCCGTGACCCACCGAATAGCGCGGCGATGCACGCGCTGCGATTCGACACGAAAGGTGCCACCGCGACCGCGGCGGAGGTGACTGCACCCGAGCGCGGTCCCCTCAGTTGGCGGGCCGAACAAGAAAGGGGAATTCACAGCCATGCGATACAGACGAGTTCACCGAATCGGATTTGTTGTGGCGTTGACCGCGATGCTGGCGCTGTCGCCGCTCGCGGGGCCGGTGCCGTCGGCCTGGGCGCAGAACCCGCCACCGACGCCCGCCGATAAGATCCAGGTCTCGGCCTCGACCATCGAGGTCATGGACAGCACACAACCCCAACCCGTGACCCTCCTGAGTGTGGTGTTTCGAACGTCCAACCCGGCGGACCTCCTGATCCGGTTCACCGGGGAGTGCGCGCTCTTCACCGACGTGATGTCACCCGACGGCAACTCCAAGGCCAACGTCAAGATGTGGGTCGAGCTCGACGGCGTGCCCGTGCCGGTGACGTCCGACCCGGCCAAGGGCGGCCCCGACGACGGCAAAGTGGTCTTCTGCAATCGCGAGGTCCAGCTCACCAGCCCGGACGTGATCGACCTCTTCCTGAGGACGCGTGAGTCGCACGCCTTCCAGTGGGGCGCGCTCAACGTCGGGAACCAAGTGCACACCCTCGAGGTGAAGGCGCAGCTCGACGTGCTCGTGACCGGCGGCGGGGCCGCCGAGGCCGCGGTGGGGAAGCGGGTCCTGATCATGGAGCCCGTCCACCTCGAACACGACGCCGCCTTCTGACCGAAGTCTGAGCTGAGTCTCCTGTCCCGAGCGGGGCGGCCTTCACCGGCCGCCCCGGCTCTCAGGGCCCGAGGACGCGCTCCCGAAGCGCCGGCAGCACCATCTCGACGGGCTCGTCGAGCTTCACGTCGGCGGCCGCGTCGTACGGTGTCTCGGACGCGGTGAGGATCGCGGTCCGCGCCCCCGCGCGTGCGGCGATCGGAAACATCTCGTTCACCGGCCCGACGACGAGCGACGTGCCGGCGGCGACGAACAGGTCGGAGGCGGCCGTCTCGCGGAGCGCGCGGGCGAGATCTGCCTCGACCAGCACCTGACCGAAGGAGATGGTCGCCGGCTTCCACGGCCCGCCGCAGGGGCAGCGCGGCACGGCCGTGCCGGCCTCCCATGCTTCCTGCGCCACCGCGCGCTCGGCGCGCCGGTGGCATGCCATGCACTCGACCTCGGAGTCCGTGCCGTGGATGGTGACGAGCCGCTCACGCGGAAAGCCGCTCCGCTCGTGCAGGCCGTCGACGTTCTGGGTGACGAGGAGATGGAGGCGGCCTGCGACCGCCAGGTCGGTGAGTGCGCGGTGGCCCGCGTTCGGCAGGGCCGTCCCGATGAGCTGCCAGGTCTCGCCCTTGTAGCGCCAGTAGCGCTCGCGCGCGTCCTCGTCGGCGAGGAACTCCGGGAGCGGGACGGGCCGGTAGCGCTCCCAGCGGCCGCCGGGCGAGCGGAAATCGGGGATGCCCGAGGCGGTCGAGAGGCCGGCGCCGGTGAGGACGACGACCCGGCGCGCCTGGCGCCAGAGGGCGGCAAGCTCGTCGAGACCCGTCATCCGCTCAAGAGGGCATGCAATCGCGGCCGGCGCAATATCGTGGCCGCGCTTCCGTCTGGCGCCCGCCGTCCTCGACGTTCCGGTCGAAGGCAGCGCGAAGGAGTTGCGGGAGGACAGCGGAGTGGTATGCGTCGAGCGGATGAGCCTCACGCACCTCACGGTCCGGGTGAGAAACCCACGCGACCCCCGCCGCTACAGCGACGTCGAAGATGCTCGTCGATTCACGAGCCATCTACGCCGTGCTGCCGGCGCCGCTGCCCGGCGCCTCGGCATCCGTCCGGACGGCAAAGAGCGATTCACCCTGGCGGATGGCAGCCACGTCGTGCGCGAAACCGGCACTGCCATCTTCGAGATCGACGGGCGGCGGCGCGGCTCCCCCGTAATCTTCGGCCGCCGCGGCGACGCCAGCCTGATGGGCGCCCTCACCCTGGAGGCGCTCGGCTTGATGCTCGACCCGCTCAAGCGCCGCCTGCGTCCGCTCCCCTTGTTGCCAGTCTAGATCAGCGAGGGGCTCCCCCGCCCCTCGCCCCGTCGGGCGAAGCCCGCCGGGTCCTCACTCCCCGCTCGCTGCGCTCGGCCGCGCGCGCAGCGCGCGCGGAGATTCGATCTTCGCTACTTCGCGGACGCCAGCTCGTCGTCGATGACGTTCTTGAACGCCTCGAAGGGCTGCGCCCCCACGAGCAGCCGGCCGTTGACCACGAAGGACGGCGTGCCGGTCACGCCGACCGAGGAGCCCTCGGCCATGTCGGCCTTCACCTTGTCCAGCGTCTTCTTGTTGTCGAGGCAGTCGTCGAACTTGGCCTGGTCGATCTTCGCGTCGGCGAGGATGGCGTGCGCCTTGTCCTTCAGGTTGTCGGCCGTGATGTCCTTCTGCTGCTCGAAGAGCCCCTTGTAGAGCGTCCAGAAGGCGTCGGGCTTCTGCTGCTTGGCGCACTCGGTCGCCACCGCGCCGGCCTGCGCCCAGGGGTGGAACGGCAGCGGATAGTGCTTGTAGTAGAACTTGACCTTGTCGCCGTACTCCTTGAGGACCTGCTGCTCGATCGTGTTGTAGCCCCTGGAGCAGAAGGGGCACTGGAAGTCGGAGAACTCGACCACCGTCACCTTCGCCGCATCCGGGCCGCGCGACGGCTCGCCCTTCAGCGTGATCTTCGCCATCACCGCCTTGGAAGGGTCGACCGTCAGGTCCTCGGTGTCGCCGAAGATGATGTAGTGTCCGTCAGCCGAGACGGTGAACCCCACCGTCTTCACGTTCGGCGGGTCGCCGATCTGGAGGTCGCCCTGCTTGGCCCCCTTGATGGCCGAGTCGCGCAGGTTCGCGACCGCCACCTTCTGGGCAGGCGGGAGGTTGGCCTTCTTGCGGTAGTACCGGATCACCTGCTCGGGATCGGGCCCGGCAGCCTGGGCCGCCAGGGCAAGCACACCAACCAGCAGGCTGCCGAGCAGCCATCCACGTCGGACTCGAGTCATGTCGCCTCCTTGCGAAATCTGGGGTGACCACGCGTTTGCCAGCCGGGGCCGCTCCCGTCAAGCGACCGCGTTCCGTCCGACCCGCCTCGAACGTTCCTTTTGACAGGCGCGTGCGACCGATGAATGCCAGGAGCCCGATGCCCTCCCGAGCCCTCCTCGCGGCGATCGAGCGCCAGCGCCGGCGCGTCTGGGGCCTCTGCTACCGGATGACCGGGCTGCGCAGCGAGGCCGACGACCTGAGCCAGGAGGCCATCGCGCGCGCGATCGAGCGCGAGCCGGGCCTCGCGCACCGCGAGGGGCTCGAGGGCTGGCTCTTCCGCATCGCCACGACCGTCTGCCTCGACCACCTCCGACGCCGGAATATCGAGCGCCGCGCGACCGAGCTCGCCGACCCGTTGCCCACGCCGGAGCTCTCCGCCGCCGACGCCGGCCCGGAGGCTGCCGTCATCCTGCGCGACGACGTCCGCTTCGCCGTGGTGGTGGCGCTCCAGCACTTGCCCCCACGGCAGCGGGCCGCCCTCATCCTGCACGAGGTCCTCGACCGGCCGCTCGCCAGCGTCGCCCGCGCGCTCGGCACGAACCCCAGCGCCGCCAAGCAGCTCATCGTCCGCGCCCGGCGGGCCCTCGCGGCGGCGCGGGTCCACACCGACGTCGATGTGCCGGTCGATCGCGCGGTGGTCGACCGCCTGGTGCATGCGATCGAGACCCGCTCGGTCGAGGCCTTCACGGCGCTCCTCGCCGACGACGTCTGGGGCGTCACCGACGGCGGCGGCCGCGTGCGGGCGTCGACCAAGCCCGTCTTCGGCGCCCGCGCCGTTGCGCGTCTCTGGGCCGCCGCCAACCAGCGCCAGGTCCTGGCGGTCGCCGCCCGCGCCCGTGCGTTGAATGGCGAGCCCGCCGTGGTGGTCACGCTCCCGACCGCGGGCGACGCGGTGATGGCGTCGATCCACGTCGAGACACGTCGCGGCCGCATCGTGGCCCTGCGCGTCGTGCGCGACCCCGAGAAGCTCGCCAACCTGCAATTGATCGCCGCGGAGGCCGGATGACGATCGCCATCGGCGCGCTCGTCCTGGCGCTCCTCGAGCGCCTGGAGCGGCTCCGCTTCCGGGCGTCGCCGCTGTGGCGCGCGCACGCGGCGAGCGACGTGATCTACCTGCTGACGGGCTACGTGGCCGGCGGCTCGCTCGCCCTCGCCTACATCGTCGCGACCAGCCACTGGCTCGGGCGCATCGGCCTGCCGCGGCTGGCGGCGCCGCGCTGGGCGAGCGTGCCGCTGGCGCTCGTCGCGCTCGACCTGGGCAACTACGCGGCCCACTGGCTGCTGCATCGCGTGGACGCCCTCTGGGAGTTCCACAAGGCGCACCACTCGAGCCCGACGCTCGACTGGCTCGCGACCTTCCGCTCGCACCTCGTCGAGCAGACGCTCCGCCGGCTCGTCGCCCCTGCCCTGCTGATCGTCGCCGGTCTTCCGCCCGACGCGGTGGTCGTCGCGGCTTCCCTGTTCACCGCGTGGGCCATGCTCAATCACTCCAACCTCGCGCTCGACCTCGGGTTCCTCGAGCGCGTCCTGGTCACGCCGGCACTCCACCGCGTGCACCACGTCCCGCGCACGACGGAGCGGAACCTGGGCACCGTGTTCGTCTTCTGGGATGCGCTGCGCGGGACGCTCGTACGTACGGGACCCGCGCCGGACTGCGTCTTCGGCGTGCCGGGCGAGGCGGAAGCATATCCTCAGGGCTGGCTCGCGCAGCTCCTCGAGCCGGTGCGTCGAGTCAGCCGACTGCCGATGCCGGTCAGCGGCCGCGGCCGCGCTCGGCGACTACCGTTTTGAACCGCGCCGTACGAGCGTGAACGGGGCCGAGGGCAGTCAACTTCTTGTCCCCGAAACCGCGTGGCTTGCGCGTCGCTCCATGGCCATCGCTGCACGCAGGCATGTTTCCTGCTCGGGCGGAGGGTGATGGAGTCAGACGACGCTCGCGAGTATGAAGCCGTCCTGCGCAACCGCGCGCAGAGTCTGTCGCTCCAGCGCGCAATTTCAGCGCATCGCTCCGCCCGCATCAGGGAGAGAAGCCGGCTCCTGCGTGCCCAAGCGACGGCCGCCCGCCGTTGTGCTCCGGAAACGGCGAACGGCGACTGAGCGTCGACGAGGTCAGCCGAGCGCGAAGCCGAGGACGCCCTCGAGCTCGGCGAGCGCGGCCGCGGGATCCGCGACCTTGATCGTCGTCATGCCGAGCGCGCGGGCGGCCTTCAGGTTCGCGCCGATGTCGTCGAGGAAGAC
>Ga0209058_1003124_pt1 | contig 13449 bp, 10 predicted proteins | sample GraSoiAngelo_147_FD_185904 | JGI IMG/M metagenome (GOLD analysis project Ga0209058, IMG submission 185904) | Grasslands soil microbial communities from the Angelo Coastal Reserve, California, USA - 14_1009_05_40cm (SPAdes) (version 2) | ecosystem: Environmental > Terrestrial > Soil > Grasslands ... | reverse complement strand
ACGAACACCTGCCGGCGGTGACCGCCGACCTGGATCGTCTCGGACCGGTCGACCTGTTCCTGCTCGCCGGCGACACGACGGATCGGAACGACATCGACGCGTTCGGCACCGTCGTGCGGACGATCCGGGCGCGCATGTCGGCCCCGGTGTGGGCGGTGTTCGGGAACAACGAGTACGCCGGCGACCACCCCGCGTACGTCGCCCGATTCGCCGACGCATTCGGCGTCCGGTTCCTCCAGGACGAGGCCGCGGTCTTCGAGTCGCCGACGGGACGCGTTCGAATCATCGGGAGCGTCGGGAGTCTGGACCGCCCGACGTGGTGGCAGCGGAAGAACCTGCCGCGAGCTGCGGAAGAGTACGAGCGTCGGGTCAAGGTCCTCGACGGCCTCCTGGCGGGAAACGGCACGCAGATCCTCCTGACCCACTATCCTCCGACGTACGTGACGATGGGTGGCGAGAAAGAAGAATGGCGGCCGGAGCTGGGATCGAAGGCGCTCGAATCGGTCCTCCTGAGGCGACGACCGACGCTGGTGATTCACGGGCACATTCACAAAGGGATCCCGGCGGGCGAGCTCCGTCCGAGGTTCGACCGGCTCGATGATTTCGAGGGAGACGCCGCGCCGATCCCGGTGCACAACGTCGCCTATCCCGTGCGCCACGCCGTCTCGACGTTCGATCTCTAGCGGACCGCCCGCGTGGGGTTTATACGGACTCCCATCCTTGGCTACCAGGCCGATGCCCCGCGACCGGTCGCGACACGAAGAAGAGGACGAGGAAGACGAGAACTTCTGGAAGGGACTCGGGCGGGATCTCCTCGTCGCGGCGATCATCGTGGTCATGTTCCTCGCCGTGATTTACGCGTACGCCCGCGTCTGGCCGCCGCTCGTCGTCGTCGAGAGCTCGTCGATGCAGCACTCGAGTCAGGAGTCGTTCCTCGGCGTCATCGACACGGGGGACATGGTGTTCCAGCAGGCCGCGCCGACCCGCGCCGATGTCGTCACGTATCTCGAGGGCCGGGCGAGCGGATACTCGACGTACGGGGATTTCGGGGATGTCATCATCTTTCGCCGCCCGTCGTCAGCGACCCCGGTGATCCACCGAGCCATCATGTACGTGACGGTCCACTCGGGGAACAATACCGCCGACATCCCGGACCTCGCCCTCCTGCCGACCTCGGAGTGGGAGGCGACGAACCTCGCGGGAGCGACGACGTATCCCTATGCCCTCCGGACCGTGACGATCCATCGCATGGGGTTCACCCACAACTTTGGGATCACGTTCAACCTTGCATCGCTCGCGCAATCGTTCGCGCCTCGTTCCGGGTATGTCACGATGGGGGACCACAATGCGCAGGAATCGTGCGCGGGCAGCCCGGATCCGTGCCCCTCCACCCCGTACGACTTCGCCTGGCTGCCGCGTCAAGCCGACGTCATCGGCCGGGCCCGCGGCGAGATCCCGTGGTTCGGCCTCCTGAAGCTCACCCTCCAGCCGACGGACTCCTGCTGCCCGAGGGGCTGGGGGAGCACCGGCACGGACGGTGCGCCGAAGAACAGTTGGGACAGCCTCCTCGTGAGCCTGATTTTCCTCCTCGCGCTGCCGTTCCTCCTGGAGTACGCGATGCGCGGGTGGACGAAGTACGTCCGCCCGCGGCTCCCGGAGATCCGGTGGCCGTGGAAGAGGCGGAGCAAGGCCCCGGCGCCGAACGGGGATCCCCCGGACGAAGACGCGGACTCGTCGGACCGAGAACCGGACGAATGAGGGGCGCGGCCGCCTAGAGCAGCGTCGTCTGGACTTTGAGGCGGTAGCCGCGAGCCTCCGCGAGGATCTCGTCCTTCTCCAGGACCTTCTTCACGTCGAGCAACGGCACGGAGGCCTGGATCTCCTTCGTCCGCCCGCCCCGGCCGAACGATCGCACGCGGGCGTGGACGAGGCCGAGCATGTCCAATTCCGAGATGAGGTCCGTGACCCGGCGCTGCGTCAGCGGCGTCACCCCGGTCTTCCGCGAGAGGTCGCGGTACGTCGTGTAGACCTCGCCGGTCGTGAGCTTCGTGTTCCCGATCTCCTCGTTCAGGAGGATCCCCAGGAGGATGAGCTTCGACTGGGTCGGAAGGCTCTTCACCGCCTCGATGACCGTGTCGAGCTCGATCTTGTTCTTCGCCCGCTGCACATGCTCTTCCGTGATGTGCTCTTCGCCCTGGCGTTCCGCGAGCTCCGCGCTGACCCGGAGCAAATCGAGGGCGCGGCGTGCATCGCCGTGTTCTTGCGCCGCGAGGGCGGCGATCAGATGGAGGACGCCTTCCGCGGCCGTGCCGTTCTCGAACGCGAGGCGCGACCGCTCCGCGAGGATGTCGTACAGTTCGTCCGCGTTGTACGGGGGGAAGACCATCTTCTCGTCCGCCAGGCGCGAGCGGACGCGAGGGTCGAGGTATTCCGTGAAGGTCAGCTCGTTCGAGATGCCGATCAGGGAGACGCGGGCCTTGGACAGGTCGTCGTTGATCTTCAGGAGCTGATACAGGATGTCGTCGCCGTTCTTCTGCACGAGCTTGTCGATCTCGTCGAGGGCCACGATCACCACGCGCTTCTCCTCGTCGAGCTTCTCCAGGAGCAGGCTGTACACGCGGTCCGTCGATAGTCCGGTGAAGGGGATCCGCTGATGGAAGTTCTCGATGAACTTGTTGCCGATTGACTGCAGCACGCCGTACGGAGTGTCGACGATCTCGCAATTCAGGTAGAGGTAGTGGACCATCCGCGCGCCGTCGGCCTTGCGGAACTCGTTCTCGATGTACTTGACGACGGCCGTCTTGCCGGTCCCCGTCTTGCCGAAGATGAGGACGTTGCTCGGCCGCTCGCCCTTCAGCGCGGTCACCAGGATCTGCGCGAGCTGTCCGATGTGGCTCTCCCGATGCGGCAGGCGATCCGGCAGGTACGACGGACGCAGGATTTCCCGGTCCATCTTGAATATCGTCCGAGTGCCAAGGTACGGTTGGAAGATGCTTTCTTCCATGTAATCCCCCGCTCCCCCTGAAAGCGAGAAGGTTCGCCTCGCGTGTCTCCGTTCCAGAGAAAATCGCGCGCGAGAGGGCCGGTATCAGGGGGACACCACAAAAAGGTTTGCGAGTTTCCCATGCGACAATCGATGTATGCCGATGGCCCTATTTTTATTCTCATCCGTTTATGATAGGACCCGTCGAGACCGGGTTGAAACTTCACGCTCCGAGCAACACGGGATTCGAAGGGGATCCGACGAGACAGGAGCGCATCATGAACCCTAAAGGATACCACGCGGCGATGAGCATTACGCTTATCCGAGGTCACACGAGTCCGGGACCGTGGAGAAACGACTCACGTTCGCGTATGGGCGAACCCTTGTCACGAGCCGCATCATCGTGTTCGTCAGCCTCGCGATCCTCGCCGCGATCTTGATCGTCTTCACGTCCAGCCCGATTTCGGCGATCCTCGGTCTGACCGCACTCCTGGCCGCGTACCTCGTGCTGTTCGCCATCTCCCCGCTCCTCACGCAGCACTGGATCACCCGTTCCCGCGTCATCCTGCGTCAGGGTTGGTACTTCCGGGCCATGATCCCATTCTCGAGCATCGACCTGCTGGTGGCGGCGGACGACGCGGGCGCGTTCCGCACGCCGCTCGGAATCAGCCGTCCGTTCGGCCAACCCGTCTTGTTCGTGACCGGAGGCCGCACGAACCTGATGCGGGTGCGTCTCCGGAGCCCCCGGCGATTCTGGCAGGCGTTCGGTCTGTCCGCCACCGAGATCGTGTTCGACGTGACGGACCGGGCCGGCTTCCTGGCGGCGTTCGAGGAACGACGACGTCTACTCCCGCCAGTCCAATCCAATCGTGCGCGCGCCGACCTTGGGGATTAGCGGCATCTTCCGCTTGTGGACGGTCGACGTCACGAGCTTTTGTACGTAGGCAATGTGGTCGAGCGACACGTCCGCTTTCTGCGCGATCGCCTCCGGTTCCAGTTGCAGTTCGATCCCGAGGAGGATGCGATCCAGCTCGTCGTACGATATCCCGAGCTCCGCTTCGTCGCTCTGACCGGGCCACAGGCCCGCGGTCGGCACCTTCTCGACGACTTCCGGCGGCAAGGCGAGATAGCGGGCCATCTCCCTCACCTGCGTCTTGTAGAGATCCCCGATCGGAAGGAAGTCTGCGGCGCCGTCCCCGAATTTGGTGAAATATCCAGTTAGAAGCTCGCTCTTGTTGCCGGTGCCCATGACGATGCGCCCTTCCGTGTTCGCGATGAAGTACAGCGCGATCATCCGGGCCCGGGCCCGAAGGTTCCCGCGCGCGATTTGGTCCGCTTGAAATCCGAGCAGTCGTTTTTCCAGGGACGTCACGATCGGCGCAATCCCGATGATCCGAAGATCGATCCCGAGCGCCTTGGCCAACTTCTTCGCGTCCTTGAGGTCCTTCCCGCCTCTCCCGTCGGGCATCGCGACGCCGAGCACATGTTGGGGGCCGAGCGAGTCTGCGCACAACTTCGCGACGAGGGCCGAATCGATCCCGCCGCTGAGACCGAGGACGACGCCCTTCCGACCGCTCTCGCGGAAGGAGTGGACGAGGAACGCTTCGATGATGAAGACCTGCTCCTCCTTGAACCGCGGGACCAGTTCGGCCACGAGAGCGCAACCTTCGGCCGCGTCATAAAACCTTGCGGCGCGAAGCCTTTATCGCGCGAGGTCTCTTCGCGGCGCGTCCGTGAACGCGAACGAGGCGACCCTCGTGTGGGTCGACGAGTACAGCCGCATGGCGGAGGCGTACGACAAGAACGTGACGCCGCGGTTCGAACCGATCGCCCAGGAGGTCGTGCGCCTCGCCGACCCGAAACCGAACGAGCTGTTTCTGGACGTCGGCACGGGGACCGGGCTCCTCGCGTGCCTCATCGCGCCCCGCGTCCTGCCGCAGGGAGTCGTCGCCATCGACCTGGCGGACGGCGCGATCTCCGTCGCATCGTATCGGGCAGGGAACGCGGGCATCCGGAACATCCGGTTCGAGATGCTCGATTCGCGGAACATCGTGTACCACGGGAAACTGTTCGACGCCGCAGCGAGCAACCTCGGGATCCCGGCCCTCGGCTATGACCGCGTGTTCCAGGAAGTCCACCGTGTCCTGAAGGCCTCCGGGCGGTTCGTCTTCAGCGAGTGGCCGACCGACCCAAGCCCGTCGTTCGCCGCGTTGCGGGCTCTGCTCGAGAAGCACGGGACGCGCACCCCGTCGAAGGACCTCGCCCAAGTGCGCGAGGCGGTCCGGCTCGTCCGCACAGATCCCGAGGCGATCGCCCTGGGAGATCCGCGTGCGGTCCTCAGGGCCCTCGGAGTCGGAGGTTTCGAGCGACGGGATGCGACGACGAAGACCTTTCGCGTCCGGTTCCCGGATGTGACCGATCTCGTCGCGTTTGCTGCATCCTATGGATGGTATGAGCGGGAGCTCCGGGAGATGCCGACGGAAAGCCGCCAGGCATTCGATGCCGACCTGGCAGATCGCCTCGAGCCGCTGACGACGTCGGCGGGCATCGAGGACACGTGGACGCTGAACCTGTTCATCGCTCGCTCCGAGTAGAATGGTCCTAACGAAACCCTAAATAAGCCGCGGCTCATCGAAAACGTCGCATGGCGGCCGAGCCGATCATCCGGGGAGTGGACGCCCACAAGGTGTACAACTCCGGGGTCGTCAAGGTCCACGCGCTCCGCGGAGTGAACCTCGCGATTCCTCGAGGCGAGATGGTCGCGATTATGGGGCCGTCCGGCTGCGGCAAGACGACCTTGTTGAATTGCTTCTCTGGACTCGACGATCTGACGTCGGGCGATGTCCTCATCGAGGGCGTCTCGTTGGCCTCGATGGACGACAACGCGAAGAGCCGCTACCGTTCTCGGCGTATGGGATTCGTCTTCCAGACGTACAACTTGCTGCCGGTGCTCACCGCCGTGGAGAACGTCGAGCTCCCGCTCCTCGTCGCGAGGGCGCCCGCGAGGGAAGCCCGCCGGAAGGCGCTCGCCCTCATGACGGCCGTGGAGCTCGACGGATGGGCGGACCACAAGCCGGCTCAGCTGAGCGCGGGACAGCAGCAGCGCGTTGCGATCGCCCGCGCGCTCGTCAACGACCCTGCGATCGTATGGGCGGACGAGCCGACCGGGAACCTAGACTCAGAGACGTCGGCCCAGATCATGGACCTCCTCGTGCGCCTGAATCGGGAGCAGGGCCAGACGCTCGTCCTCGTGACCCATGACGCCGTCGTCAGCGCGAGGGCCCACCGCATCTTGCGCATGCGGAACGGTGAGATCGTCGAGGAGACGCGGGGCGGGTAGGATGGCCCTTCCCGAGGCGTCCGCGTGGGCGATCGTCATCGGGGTCGTCCTCGTCGCCGTGGTCATTGGGTTCCGACCGCTCCTGGCCCGCCTGGCGGCGAGGAACATCGGACGGCGGAAGTCGCGCGTCCTGATCGTCGTCGCCGGACTGCTCGTCGGCACGGCGATCATCTCCTCGAGCCTCGTCGTCGGCGACACCCTGAGCTACATCTTCCTGGAGGACGTCTACGCGCGCCTCGATGCGATCGACGAGCTCGTCTCGAACTCGTTCAATGGCCAGCTCTTCTCCTTCGCGGAAACCAATTTCACCGAGATCGGGGGGGACCTCGCGGCGAACGCGACCCCGATCGACGGAATCGCGCCGGCCCTCCTGAAGGTCATGCCGGTCCGCAACGTCGTCGGGAACAAGGGAAACCAGCAGATCACGGTGATGGGCCTCAACGCCTCGCACGAAGGCGGCTTCGGGCCGCTGACCCTGCTCGACGGCCGGACCGTCGACACGGACCGGCTGCTGCCGGCGGAGCTCTACGCGAACGAACGCGCAGCGGCGGACCTGAACGCGACTGCGGGCCAGGATCTCACCCTATTCTACGGCACCACGAACCAGACGATCGTCCACGCGACCGTCGCGGGGATCGTGCGGGACGCGGGCAAGGCCGCATACGAGAGCCGCGCGATCCTGTTCATGGACCTGCGCCGGGCGCAGGCCGCGTTCAATGAGAGCGGCGCAATCAACCTGATCCGGGTCTCGAACCGGGGAGGCATCGCCGACGGCGTCGCGTATTCCGATCGCGTAACGCAGGATCTGCGGCTCAGCATCGCGACGCGCCATCTCCTGTTGCGGGTCGAGGCGGTCAAGGCGGACGACACGGCGCAGGCCGTGCAAATCGGGCGCGATGCGACGGACCTCTTCCTCGTCATGGGGGCGTTCGGCATCCTCGCGGGCGTCCTGCTGATCGTGAACATCTTCGTCATGCTCGCCGAAGAGCGGAAGCCGGAGCTCGGCGTCGCCCGCGCGGTCGGGTTCCTGCGGTCGGATCTCCTGACGACGTTCGCCCTCGAGGGGACGTTCTACGCGGTCGTCGCGGCGGCGCTCGGCGCCCTCGCCGGCCTCGGCCTCGGATACATCATGGTGTACTTCTTCGATCGGCTCGTCCCCCACGGAGACGTCGTCGTGACGTTCCACTTCGACCCGGATTCCGTCCTCACGGCGTTCGTGGCGGGGACGGCGCTCACCTGGATCACGATCCTCCTCGCCTCCTGGCGGGTGAGCCGGCTGAACATCGTGCGGGCGATCCGCGATCTCCCGGAACCCGGGACGCAAGAGCGGTCGCGGGACGTCCTCGTCGCGGGGATCCTCGTGGCGCTCGGCGGGCTCGGGCTCACGTTGTGGGGCTTCGCCTTGGACACCGGCATGGGGAAGATCCCGGGGCCGCCAGTCCTTGCCCTCGGACTCGGCATCGTCGCGGCGTCCCGCGGTTGGGCTCGGGCCGCGATGACCCTCGCCGCGGCCTTCAACCTCGCGTGGATCCTGCTGCCCTTCACGTTGTTGAACCAGGCCACGGACAACGTGTCGATCGCGTTCGTCATGGTCGGGGTGATCCTGGTCGGCTCCGGCATCCTGATCGCCGTCTTCAACGTGAGCGAGGCGTTGCGGGCCCTGCTCCGGCGGGCGAACCGCGGCGCCGGCCGTCCCGTGCTGAAGACCGCGGTCTCCTATCCGACGGACAAGCGCTTCCGGACGGGCATGACCGTCGCGATGTTCGCCCTCATCCTGTTCATGGTCACCTTGATCTCGATGCTCCAAGGCCTCCAGGCGGCGAGCCTCGACTCGTTCGTGCAACAGCAGTCCGGCGGGTACGATGTGATCGCGTACACGACGTCGTACGGCGAGATCCCGAATTTCCGGCAACGCCTCCAGGAGAACTTCAGCGAGTCGCTCTTCGCCGGCGGCTGGAACGGGACGTCGAGCGCGAGCGTCATGCCGGCGAAGGTCCAGACCGTCGGAGGCAATCGGACGTACGACTACACGCTCTGGGGCGTCGACAACTTCCTGATCCAGTCGAATCAGTACGGCTTCACGAGCTACCTGCCGTCCTACGTGAACGAATCGAGCGGCGCGCGAGAGACCCTCGCGACCCGCGAGCAGGTGTGGCTCTCCCTGCGGTACAATCATACGCTGGCCATCGTGGACCGCACGGCCGCGGGCCCGAACCAGTTCGTCCCAGACGAGAGCCGCTTGCGCGTCGTGCCGGGAGACCGCATCCGCGCGTTCGACGCCGCCGGTCGCACGGTGAACCTGACGATCGTCGGCGTCCTCGAGCAGGCGCTCCAGTTCACGTCCGGCGTGTTCGTCGACCAGAGCGTGGTGCGTGGCGTGTTCCCGGCGGAGGAGCGGTACACGGCGTACTTCTTCCAGATGCTGCCCGGTGTGGACGTCCCGGCGTTCCGGGCGGACCTCGAGCGCGTGTTCTTCGTGTACGGCCTGCAGACGATCGACATCCGCGAGCAGATCGGGCAGGCGTTCGACGCGTCGCAGGAGGTCCTCACCCTCATGCAGGCGTACCTGGGGATCGGACTCCTCGTCGGGATCGCGGGCCTCGCGGTGATCACGCTCCGCGCCGTCGTCGAGCGACGGACGCAGATCGGGGCGTTGCGGGCGATCGGCTTCACGCGGGGAATGGTCCTGTCGACGTTCCTCGTCGAGATCGCCTTGATCGCGGTCCTGGGGATCGGGATCGGGGTCGCCCTCGGGATCGTCCTGGCGTACAAGATCTACATCGTGTACTTCGCGGACATCGTCGTCTTCACCGTGCCGTGGCCGAACCTCGCGTTGATCGTCGGGGTGGCGTCCGTCGCGGCCGTTGCGAGCGCCGCCCAACCCGCGATCCGCGCATCGCGCATCCCGCCGGCGGAAGCGCTGCGGTACATCGAGTGAGCCCTTCGGGAGGCCTCCGAGGTCCACGGGGACCGTACCTCTAGGTGGAGGTATGCTCCGAGGCAATGAGCTGCTCGATCTGGGCCCGCCTCCGGGCGAACTCTTGCTCCGCCTTGCGATGGTAGGCGGCCATTCGCCTCAGGAGATCCGTCCTCGCCTTCTCCGAGTCCACGCGGCCGACGTAGTTCTCGCGTCGCATCGAACGACCGTTCGAGCGCTCGTAGTGCCAGAAGTAGAAGTACCGCCGGCCATCGAAATCCCGGACCCTCGCACCGCAGCCGATCTCCATCGTTTATACCTCTAAGTAGAGGTATATCGCAACCGGGCTTGAAGCCTCCGGTAGGGTGTGCAATCGCCCGCGCGAGTCGCCCGGAACAATCCTTTTATGGGCTCCGCGACTCTCGACCGCCCATCGATGGGTGAACCGAAACTCCGGGAGAAGACGTGGGAGCCGGCCTACGAGGAAGACGTCCTGAAGGCGTGGCGGGCGGAGCCCGACCTGTATCGGTTTTCCCCGGAGCCCGGGCAGCCGACGTACGTGATCGACACGCCGCCTCCGTATCCGAGCGGCTCATGGCACGTCGGCGCCGTCATGGCGTACGCGATGATCGACATGATCGCCCGCGCGCAGCGCATGCTCGGACGCGCGGTCCTGTTCCCGTTCGGCCTCGACCGGAACGGGATCAACATCGAACGGACGGTCGAGAAGAAGACGGGCAAGGCATTGCATCGCTGGGACCGCGAGGCGTTCATCCAGGAATGCCGCAAGGAGATCGAGGCAATCGGCAACGGCCTGCTCGAGCTGGCGGTCCGCGTCGGCATGTCGGCGGACTTCGACCACACGTACTACACGGATTCCGACGAGTACCGCGCGTTCAGCCAGGCAATCTTCCTCGAGCTGTGGCCGAAAGGGCTCTTCTATCGCGGCGAGCGCCCGACGTTCTGGTGTCCCGTCTGCGAGACACCGCTCGCAGAAGCCGACATCGACTACGAGGAGCGGCCCTCGAACCTCGTGTGGATGAAGTTCCCGCTCACGTCGAAAGGGGAGATCCGGATCGCGACGACGCGACCGGAGCTGCTCGCGGCGTGCCGGGCGGTAATCGTCCATCCCGACGATGCCCGGTTCGCGGGCCTCCACGGCAAGAAGGCCCGGGTCCCGCTGTACGATCATGAGGTCCCGATCCTCACGCACCCGACCGCCAAGCCGGAGTTCGGGAGCGGCGCCGCGATGATCTGCTCGTACGGCGACATGGTGGACCTCCAGCTGTTCCGCGAACTGCGGCTCGAACCGGTGAAGGCGATCGATGAGCACGGCAAGATGACGGACGCCGCGGGCCCGTTGAAGGGCCTGAAGGTCGAGGCCGCCCGCGCGAAGGCGATCGAACTCCTCCGGGCCGGCGGCTTCCTCGAGAAGCTCGAGCCAATCCAGCACCAGACGCCGATCTGCTCGCGCACCCTGAACCCGATCGAGTTCCTCTCGTCCGATGCGTGGTACCTGAAGCAGCTCGAGTTCCGCGACGACCTCCGTCGCCTGGCACAGGAGATGGAGTTCCGGCCGACCCGGCACCGGCAGCTCGTCCTCGACTGGATCGACAGCCTGACGATCGACTGGCCGATCTCCCGCCTGCGGTACTATCACACGGAGATCCCGCTGTGGTACTGCAAGAAATGCGGCGAGACGCTCGCGCCGCCTCCGGGGAAATACTACCGGCCGTGGAAGGACCCCGCGCCGTTCGCGAAATGCCCGAAGTGCAACTCGAAGGAGTTCGTCGGCGAGCAGCGCGTCTTCGACACGTGGATGGACTCGAGCGTGTCGAATCTCTTCCTCACTCGGTATCACACGGACCCGGACTTCTTCGGCGCGAACTTCCCGCTCTCGCTTCGGCCGCAGGGCCGCGAGATCGTCCGGACCTGGCTCTACTACACGATGCTCAAGTCATGGCTTGTGCGGAAGTCGAAACCATTTCAGCGGGTCTTCATCCACGGGCTCGGCCTCGACGCCCGCGGTCGCGCGATGCATCGCACCCAGGGGAACGTCATCGATCCGTGGCCCTTGATCAAGCAGCACGGCGCCGACGCGATCCGGCTCTTCGTCGCGGGCGAGACGAACCCGGGAGACGACTTCCGGATCAGCGAGGCGAAGATCGGCGGGGCCGCGAAGTTCGTCACGAAGCTCTGGAACGTCGCGCGCTTCATCTCGTCGTTCGAGGAGCCGGAGGCCGGGAAGCTCCAACCCTCCGACGAATGGATCCTCGCGGAGCTGAACCGGCTCGTCGATTCGTGCCGCGGCGCCTACGAGGACCTGAACCTGTTCCTCCCGGCGAACCGGGCTCGGGACTTCCTCTGGAACCTGTTCGCCCCGCACTACGTGGAAATGGTGAAGGCCCGCGCGTACGAGGGCGACACGGGCGCCCGATGGACGCTGCACGCGTGCCTGCGGGATCTCCTGCGCCTCCTCGCGCCCGTCACCCCGTTCTCGACGGACAAGATCTGGCGGTCCGTGTATGACGGGAGCGTGCACGCGGAGAGGTTTCCCATGCCTCGGGACGGCATCCCCGCCTCCCGGGCGGACTTCACCGAGGGACTCCTCGCCTTCAACGCGGACGTTTGGAAGCGGAAACGGGACCAGGGCCTTTCGCTCAACGTCGAACTCCCCGGAGTCGACATCCCTCCGACCTTGAAGCCGTTCGAAGGGGACCTGAAGCGGATGCACCGCCTCGCGTGAGGTCGACGCTCATGACAGCCGACCCCGATCGACTCGCGGGGGCCCTGATCTGCTCGGGGGCGGTGGTCGGCCTGGTCGGCTCGATCGCGACGAGGTCCGTTTTGCTGGGGGTCCCCTCGTTCGTCATCGTCCTCGTGCTTGGCGTGTACGCATTTCGGAGGCGCAAGGAGGGTCGGCTGCTCGCGGCCGCCGTGGTTTGGTTCGCCGCCCTGGGCGCCCTCGGGGGCTTCCCTCCCTTCTTCTTCTCTCGCTTCTACGGCCTGCTCCCGACGAGCTACTACTGGTTGGCCGCGATTCCAATCCTCGGGACGGCGCTCGCCATCGCGGGCGCGGTGGTCAAGCTCCTCCTCCCCCCGCGAGCCTGACGCGGGCCGCGTTCCGTCAGCCTTTTCGCAAGACGATCGTGAGGACGTCAGCGTCTTTCAGGGGATGATCGAGGCCGACCTTCTGGCCCGGGAACTGGGCGGACTGGCCCCACACGTTCGCGTATCGGAATCGCTTCCGCCAGTCGCGGTGGATCGCGTCGCACACCATGCCGACGTCGGAATCCTGCTTCACGATCATCGGATCCGCCATGTCCGCTTCTTTCCCTTGCGGCTTCAGGAAGACGCGCATGAATCGGAGGGTCGAGTAGATCTCGTCCTTCAACCGCGTGAGGCCGACGCCCTTCTCCGCGGAGATCGGAACGAGCTTCCAGCCGGGAAGTTTGGCCTGGAGCTGCTTCACGTAATCCGAGGAGACGAGGTCGATCTTGTTCACGACGACGAACGCCCGCAGGAACACGCGGTTCCCCGCGAGGACGTCGATGAGCTGGTCTTCCGTGATGTCCTGCCTCACGACGACCGTGCCGTTCAGGTAGCCCCACTCCCGGCAGATGTCCGCGACCATCTCCGCATCGAGCTTCGTGAGCTTGACCGTCGGGTTCACGGTGAGCCCGCCGCGATTGGCCTTCGTCAGCGTGACGTCGGCGGGCCGCTCGTTCAGGCGGATCCCCGCGAGATGCAGTTCGTCCGCGAGGACGTCGACATGGGTCTCGAACACGTCGATCATCAACAGGAGGAGATCGCAAGCCCGGGCGACGGACAGGACCTCCTTCCCGCGCCCGCGGCCTTTCGAGGCGCCCCGGATGAGACCGGGCATGTCGAGCACCTGGATCTTCGCCCCGCGGTGCTCCATGAGGCCGGGGATGACGTCCAGCGTGGTGAAGTCGTACGCGGCGACCTCGCTCGTCGCGTCCGTGATCTGATTCAGCAGGGTCGACTTGCCGACGCTCGGGAAGCCGACGAGGCCGACCGTCGCGTTCCCGCTCTTCTTGACCGCATAGCTTGGTCCGCCCCCGCCCCCCTTGAGGCGCCGCGTCTCCTGTTCGTCCTTGAGCCGCGCCAGCTTCGCCTTCAGCCGCCCGATGTGATGCTGGGTCGCCTTGTTGTACGGCGTCTTCTGGATCTCGTCCTCGACCGCCT
>Ga0209058_1003123_pt1 | contig 13453 bp, 16 predicted proteins | sample GraSoiAngelo_147_FD_185904 | JGI IMG/M metagenome (GOLD analysis project Ga0209058, IMG submission 185904) | Grasslands soil microbial communities from the Angelo Coastal Reserve, California, USA - 14_1009_05_40cm (SPAdes) (version 2) | ecosystem: Environmental > Terrestrial > Soil > Grasslands ... | reverse complement strand
TCTCGGGTTTCTGTCCCGTTCCCCGAAGCACTATTGCGGTAAAGGGGAAAGGCCAAATACGGGACTGGCCGAAAAAAGCCCCTTACCATACAGGGGACTTACTAGTTATTTATTACTGTTTACTTCTTTTACTACAATCTGAATTCTTTACATTTCTTCAAGAAATTTCATATGTTAAGGCAAGATAATCAAATACCGCAATCAAAGGTCTGGAGTCCGTTGGGAGCCGTATTGTTAACAATTCAGATACATACCAGATGAATCCTTCTATTCATTGAGTAAAGTATTGTCACTTAATAGAAAAAACTAACAAGATTGAAACAAGATAAAGATTACATAGTTGCACTGCCTATAGACATTGTCCCACGAAGTCATCAACTGAAGAGTCTGTTCTTCCGATATGACACTTCCATCTTTTGATATGTATTGTCTTTTGTAAGCAGGAACGCTTATCGCATCTTCTGTAGTAACACCATGTTCTTTTAGAAAATTAACAAGTTCCATTTGCACTACAAGACCTGCCCCTCGACTTTTCACCGGATCATTTTTCAAAAACCTTTACGTCACAATTTATAGAATGCAAGGCTAAAGCGCTACTAAGACCACCTATTGAACCACCAATTACTGCCACACGTATACCTATATTATTTATGAAACACCTATACTACTACTTATAATGAAGACGAGACAAGGAGAAGGGACAAAACTATACGTCGGGATTAGTGCCCTGCATGTATTGGGATTCTGCTACACAGTATTTAGATTTTTGTTTTTGTTCAATCAATGCCTAATATGCCAAAGAGGAATAGGGTTGATATCGGTATTGATTCATCAATCAATACATCTTTATTGAGTTTAACAGTAGTATATTTAGAACGATTTTGGAAAAAAATAAGTGCGATAAGTGTAACTTGACTATTCATCCTAATTTCATAGGTAATCATAAATGTGATCATCAAAACTGTCCAATCTGTAAGAGTCCTATTACTCCTTCGCAATATTGGTTCCATGTAAGATCACATCCGGGTCATGAAAATGATAGCCCACCACCGCCAAGAGCAAGTACGTTTGACAATAGACAAAACACAAACTATTCCCGTTATGGCAATTATCAAAGAAAATAGCCAGATATTATTTTATTTTCAAACCAATCAAGGCGAATCAGATTCGCTAGATGTTTAGAGCTATAATGTGGGACAAAATTGATTCTAAAAAAAACTTCAATTAATTTTGGATTAGAAATTCTTATGTAAAAGTTGGGAGTTATAACTTAAGTTGACTTTTGAATGTAAGATTTGTGGTTCACAATTCGAAGAAAAAGAGCGACTCAATATTCATAAAAAGGTTCACGGGAGAAAGCCAAAGATCAGTGAATATGGAAGTCCAGAATTTAATCAGGATAGATTGAGAGGCTAATCTAAATTACGTTAACTAGAATCAGTCCAAGAATACAAAATATAATAAAAATAATTATAAATGTTTAATATCTTTTTATTGACAAAATTAGAACCAATTAAACTTCAAAATAGGCTTTCATGTTTCTTTAGACTAGACCGGAGGGACTAGTCTGAAATTTCATATAGTTCCAAATTTTCAGTCAATGTGTGTGCACTTTTAATACTGAATTCTATCGTTATCAAAATGGGCCTAAGGGGATGAAGGACAAATTTGTCTCTAAAAGAGGGTTCAGCATCAAGAATATAGTTCCAGATCCAGCAATCGTGAATATCTTAAATAATCAAACAGTAAATGGCACTCAAGTACTGACTGATTAAACCAAACGAACTCCGAACCACTAGGTGATTCAGCAAAATTTGAAACGACTATCTTAGTCATTTGAGATTTGGGCTAACTATCTGATAGTAGTAGATTGTTGGTACTGATTTCTACCTCCTTATTAGACGTTCGAATAAGTATTTTCCGTTGGGGAGCATTCCATGATCGTTATTTAAGTATATTGCTTTCTTTGTTGCAGATTTCTTTTCTAGCTTGGCAATTATCCTTTTAAGCTCCTTTTCAGAATATAGGTAATTATACCAGGTTTTAGAACCATGCAATCTTAAGTAAACTGTTTTGTTCAAGTTCAATATCTTGTTTGGTAGTAAAGGTGCATCTACAGAACACATCGGTATTTTGAGTCTTTCCAATTCTTGGATAGAGGCTTTGCTCCACCACGAACGATCCCGGAATTCTAATATCGCATTGCTGTTTAGATCCGCTTTAATTCTAAAATTCTTTATTCTTTCTATATTCTCTTGATTATATCTAAACGTAGAAGGCATTTGAAATAGCCAAAAAGTTATTCTTTCTTCTAGTGGTTCAAGTGAGTTCTTGAAGCGCTTCCACAATTTTATTGATTTATCTCCTTTTAGCCTCGTATAGTGAGTTATAGATCTGTTAACCTTTATTGAAAAACTAAAATTTTTTCTTGAAACATTCTTCCAATTGTTTACCGACTTCTCGGTAGGGAATCGATAAAAACTGCCATTTATTTCTACGGAATTAAATCCCTGATCGACATACCACTCAAACTTGTTCGATTTTCCCTTGTTCCAAGAATACGTGTATCCTGATGTCCCAATTAAAATCGATGTCAAGGGATAATCACATACACTTGTTACTATTAACTAGTTTCTGTAATAAAGCGTACTATCTTCAATGATTTATTTCTTCTTGGTTTCAATGCTGGCCTTGAGGGCTTCAAGTAGATCTTTGGTCGGCTTAGCCTCCTTAGGGGCAGATGAAATGAATTTTTTTCCTTTACTCTTTGCGTCTATAAGTTTCCTAAGTTCTTGAACATACGTGTCGGAATAGTCACCGATATCGAATTCCTTACTGCGATATTTTTGTACCAATATTTTGCCAAGAGAAATTTCTTGTGGATCAAGTTTTGCCTTTGTATTCCCCATTTCTGGTATTTCATCTATTGGCTTCATGTCGTCGAGGTAATTCAAAACATGCATGACAAGACCTCTCTGGTAAGGTCTCAGCGCTATGACGTTTTCTCTATCCTTGAGAATAACCTTACCAATGGCAACTAAGTTGTTATCGTTTAGTATTTTCACTAAAAGTGCGTAAGCCTTTTCGTTTCCCGTTTTGGAATCAGTGGCGACGTAGTAACTGTTGTCTATTAAAATAGGATCGAGTTCGTTGTAGTCAATGAATTCCTTAATGTCGATGGAATGGGTCGTCTTTAACTTTACCTTGTTGAGTTCCTCCTTTTCGAATACGATGTAGTTGTCTTTCTGTATTTCGTATCCTTTTTTAATCTCAGAATATGGAACTTCTCTTTCTTCTTCTGGACACCATTTTTTGTATCTTATCCTATGTCCATTTTGACATAATTGGTTAAAGACATATTCCCTGCTGTTTGTTGCTGTATAGAGTTTAACCGGTATATTTACAAGTCCAAATGAGATACTACCTTGCCATAAACTTCTAGCTGGCATGCATTATAATCTGCTCAACAAAGATTATAACAGCTCATGGGTTAGGCTCAAGTTAACGGGACAAATATCTCAATATATCATATCCAGTTCTTTAGGTTAGTCTACAATAGACTTACGTTTTTAAATATCGATTGCAATTTGTGATTATTGGTTAAAACTAAAGAAGTATTATTAAAAATGGAAATGAAGATTGATATTCCCCAAGACATAATGTTGGACAAAAAAAGACTAAGATCAGTACAGAGGGGTATTCTGAAAGCTATATCAAAAGGACCATATGAAGAAGGTCTGGCATTCAAAATTGTAAAAGCGACATTTGTTGACTTGTATAGCTCATATAATTTGCCCGGAACCATATGAAAAATTAGACTATTCCCTCCGTTCTGGTCTAAAGAAACATGAAAGCCTATTTTGAAGGTCGATTCGATCTAATTTTGTTAATAAAATGATATTAACATTTATAATTATTTTTATTATATTTTGTATTCTTGGAGTGATTCTAGCTAACGTAATTTAGGTTAACCTCTCAATCTATCCTGATTAAATTCTGGACTTCCATATTCACCGATCTTTACCGATCTTTGACTTTCTCTCGTGAACCTTTTTATGAATATTGAGTCGCTCTCTTTCCTCGAATTGTGGACCACAAATCTTACATATTAGACAACTTAAGGTAAAAGTCCTAACTTTTAGATAAGAATTTTTTATCAAAAATTAAGGGCAAACAGCAGCGCCTAAAGACTTTATTCAAGATGACTATCCATCTTTCTCGCTCCACTCGTATGCAACTGCACAGAACTCATCAGAGTTCACAGAGGCAGCTAACTCCACCACTATAATCAGAGTATTCATCCAAGATAAATTCTGGGAATTGGTAAATCCCGTTACTATATTGAGTCCATTAATTTTACCGCCCTGAAGTACTTTACCTTTTTCATGCGACCACCAAACAAATTGCTCATCATTTTCGGTCGTCAAAGTACCTTGCCACGTAGCATCGATTATTCCATGAGGATACCTAGTCATTGTACCTGAAGCAAGATTTTTACCACTTGGAAATCTTCCTATCCCTCTAACGTCAGATGCAAAGCTAATTTCAGTAGTTATTCCTTCAAGTGGATGCACCTTTACCACTTTGAAATTTGTTATTTTGCCAACCTCTTCAAAGAGCTTTTCTCCTAGACCCATTATCTAATATACCCTGAACAGCTTAATATTTGAGACTTATCAAACCTTATTACAGCGTTTAATGTCTACTAGATTGAGTTTAAGGAAACAAGGGAGCATCTTTATTTTGAGAAGCAAAAAATACATTTGACATGACAAATTTCCTGAGGTGCACAGATTCCTAAATTTATCTATCAGTAATGCATGAATTGCTTTATAATTTATTGTCCAATTTGATTTACCTTGAAAAGACCAGAACCTACCATAAAAGCCATTGCCTATTCACAAGATAAATTAAAATTTATAGGTCAAAAATTGGCTAATCCTAGTTTGTCGGAATATCAAAAAAGAGAGTATATTAGACGTTTTGTTGGTGGTGAATGCACTATGTGTCTGGTGAATGCACTATGTGTCATGAAATCCCAACCAAGATGGCATGTTATGACATGGGTGAAATTTTTCTTATTGAAAGATACTGTGACAAATGTATAGAAAAGATAAACGTTACTTAATTGAATATACCAACTTATAGCGAATATTTAAATTGTTAACAACAAATTACAAAATGTTTACTCCCCAAGTCATAAATATATTGTTGAAGATAGACTAGAATGGAAGACCAGGAAGTCGAGAGAGTTAAGAAATTTTTAAATGCAAATGGATATCTTGTCAGGAAAAGTGACCTTGCTTGGATATTGAACCAAATGGCCGAGGCGTTGGACAGGCAAGTTGAGGAAGCTAGCGGTATTGTAGTAAGACAGCTAATATGTGAAGTAATAACAACTGGTAAAGAAGTAAAGGTGATAACAGAACTTCCCGGCGTCTGTGAAGAGCGAATCAAAATGAATGTGTATGATAACGAGTTAGAAGTAAATGCTGAAAATGAAAAAAGAACATACTATGAAATCATATATTTCCCTGCCGAAGCAGATACTAGAGTATTCAAATCAACTTTTTTAAATGGATTGCTTGAGGTAAGGTTCGAGAAAAAGAATAATAAAAAGAGAGGTCACCACAAAATAACTAGTCTGTCCCCGTCGGCCTCGTCGGGCTCAAAAGGCTAGGCTGATGGTAAACCTTATTTTCGTTACTATTTTCTCATAGGGTCTAAAAAAATCATATTTTAAATGACATAGGTGGAAGAATGCTCACAACCATTGGTTTACTATAGATTGATATTCTAGTATTTTTATGTAATAGCTACTTGAGTTGGAATATGTAGACATAATGGATGCTCCAACCAAATCATAGGTTACGGAAGAAATTGTGCTCCATGTACCTCCAGAAGGTAACTTTCCTGATACAATATAATTTGCTCGCTGTATGTCTAGACCTGATATTAGAATAGCCATAATTACCAGAAGAGTAAAAGGTAAAGCGTACTTATTCACAGGAATATATTTTAGAACTAGTCCTTTAAAAGGTTACCAAATTAAAAATCAAGCTTTAAGCGCAATGGCTTTACGACGAATTTTAATTCATCATTTACTATAGGTTACGATTCATGACCACGGGCGGATTCTTCAGGATAGAATTCTTGTATTTTAGCCATCAGAGATGGATTATTCTGAACTTCTGGAATAGATATAATTAAATTGATAACAAAGTTGTATAGTTCCCTTACTTGGGATATCTCAGAATTTAAGGTTTCAATAATTACATAAAGTTTATTGAATTCTTCTAGCATTTCAGAAATTAGGTTCTCTCGATTAATCTGATCGGATCCGAGACTGCTTATTAGTGATTGTATATACTCTCTTCGAGTCTTAATCTCATTATCTTCTGAGCTCATTATGGTTTACTTGAGTATCTTCATAAATTAACTTTTTTATTGATTTAGAATTTTTAAATGACATCTATATTGAAATTGAACATAGTTAAAATATTATTTCATAAGTGCACGCTTATCCTCACTGAAACAGTGAAATAACTAAATTCTAATAGAATTAACACAAGTAATCGATGATACGTCATTGGTGTCGAGTTCCCTTCGAGTTTTTAACGTCCGTCACCGTATATAGGTAAACTATTTTCACAATCAATGGCTAGAACATTATTAAAATGTATTAAGCTCTGTTATCAATAAAGATATAAGCCTAGCTTATAACGAGAAAATTGAAGAATACGAAAGTATTTTTACAATAAACTTGTTAAATGCGGGGCTAAATTTTGTCTAAATCTTTTGCTTTATTTGACCCTGCCAAGCTCTATCTCAACCTGTATCATACTTAGGTACTTTTTGTCTGAAATTTTGTGTAAGACTGAGATTATTTCCTCCTTATCCGAATCATGCTGTTTTCTCACATGTCCGATTATGCTTCGTTTAGACTTGGGAAAATTGATTCCTTTTAATACTCTAGCAATTCTGGATGCAGAGATTTTCCTTGATTTCAAAGCGCTTCTTCCTCCTTTTTTGCTGGGGGATTCCAATTTGGCCACACTAGCTGCAGCTCTGGGTCGCTTTCCACTCTTTAATTCTCCGAAGGCTATGGCAACTTCCGCAGAGTCCCTATAGTTTCGTTTGGGTAGCGAATCGATAAGGGTCAAAAGGCCAGGACTTTCACCGGCAGTTCTTTGTATAGCAATTTCGAATAATTCTTCTTTTGTCTTCGGATATCTGATTCCCTTTAGTGCCTTTTCCACATCAGATGCAGAAGGAGCACTTGGAGGGTGAGCAGTTTGAGCGTGGCGTTGCAATCTCGACTTTTGATCGTATCCCTTACCACAGAAAGGACAAGAAAATTGTGAGTCGTGGGCCAGAACTTTTGAAGGTTTGCTACTCATGAGACTCACCTGGCAAAATCCTGAATTAGAGTAAACCTCATTTTTTACCTAATTTCACCCAAAGCTTTTTCGACATCTGCCATGTTTTCAAAGCGAGTATCATGTAGTTCTCTCAGAGTTTCAATCACAGAATAAGGATCGCTAATTCTATCTTTATGTTGCTTCGCATAATCTATTAATTGATTTTTGTTCTTTGGGAATTCGATTCCAGAGAGGACTTTTGCGATTGAGGCGGCTGAGACAGAAGAGCTGGCTGCTATCTTTCCACCTACTTTACCGCCCCTTCCTGGTGCCTCTTCATCTGTAAGTGTCTTTATTTCTTGAGCAAAGGGCACTTCTTCTTTGCTTGGGAATTTACCCTTAAAGAGAGGTTTGAGGGGTACTTGGTCTTTTCTTATCTTCAGGTCATTGAAAAGCTCTGCAGTTCTGCTAGATTCTTTTTCTTCATCTATATCTATACCGAGCTCTTCTTCTACATCATTCTTTCTAGCTCCAATCAATAGTAACTGACTATTTTCATAGTCTAAAAGATGTGGATCATCAATATTTATCCAACGTCGATTCCCGAATTTTTCTTTCAATGAATTAGGATAACGTGGCTTTCTTTTAAGAAATGCACTGTAACCTGGCACCTGAATATCAGGATTTTTGACAGATACTATATAGCTTGACTCTTTTTTAATCTGAAACTCTCTCTGAGTAGGCCCTGGCACCTCTGGGAGCTCCAGGATGTAAGCTAGCTCGGAATGTCCTTCGTGTTCTACAATGGAGTATTTTCCTTCTCCCACAGGTACAGCAGCACCAATCCTTCTTGAGCCACGTGTTTCTGTAAGATATTCTGCCGGCAGGAATTCATTTCTAATTTCTTCCGCGTTTGAACTGGTAAGAACGTTTAGTGCCCAGTTCCTCTCTTCTGAGTTAGACTTTCCTTCTATGATTTCTGGAAGCTGTTTCTGTCCTATAAGAAAGATTCTATGCAGGTGAGAATTCTCGGGCGATGTAACCATATAAAATCTCTGGACACTTTCAATGTCTTTTACTTCTTCGGTATCAATCTTTGGCCTATAGAAAAAGAAAATATCACCATGCTCTATTATTTTTCCTTTTGTCGTTCTTACTTTGGTCTGTTGCTTTGATTTTCTGGATCTGGGGATTCTATGAGTACGTGCCATCAAAAATACCTCCTATGATAAATGTGAAATGCCGAAACTATTGAAAAATACATTATTTTCACGTACAACAATTGTACAATAAAGTATTTTACAATTAGATTACTCAGAGACCATCTTGCCAATAGAGAATCCATCTACAGATTCGAGTTTTCCAATCCAATAAGGTGTGACAAACGGACGGGAACCTGTGACGAAAATTGATGCGTCTTTTATACAGATATAATCGAAAATAAAGTTATTATTTTCATCTATAATCTTTATATTCTCCAAAATCTGGAGTGCATCTCTTATTGGCTCGTATACCTCAGGATTGTTCTTTTGATCGAGGTTTTGGAGCATGGTAGTTTTCATATTATTGTGGAAATTTTCTATAGAAACTAAATCCCCTGAAATGAAAGTTCCATGCGCGTTAATAGTAATTGGTATTTTACTATCTGACTTGCCAGTTGTTACAATTCTTACGAGGGATTCTAAACCAAGTATTATTTTCTTATAACGCTCAAGAATTTTCTCATTATCTAAATCTAATGACAAATTATCTGAGATATCTCGTCATCGAATTTAAGGATTAATTTTTCTATAGTTTGTTGAGCATAGCCTACTAATAAGTGCCAAGATAACTACAAACACGGTTCACCCCAGATGGGTCTGCTCAGTCTTTTAATAATTTAATGCATCTTCTATTACTGTAACTACCACGTACTAAGGAACGCACCAAAACTGGGCCTTTGAATTTTACAGATGGTAAATTTAATTTATGATTCTTGTCATTAGGAAGGATGTTTTTTGTCTGACTCGTACGCAAGTAGTTGGTTATTCACTTCGTCACGCAAATCATCCAAGCGTATAGGCTTCTGAAGAAATCCATTAATTATCCTCATTTTTGCATATTGCATGAAAAGATGCTGGTCAAGTTCATATGCAGTAATTAATATTGTTCTCACAAACTGATTCAAATCCTTCATCTTTTTTAACAATTCAATGCCGTTCAAGCCAGGCATTTTGGAATCACATATTACCATTGCGTAAGTACGATCATTAACAAGAAAATGCTCGAGTGCTAAAATTGGATCTGTAAAAGTAAGTATTCTAATTCGTGCAGTACTGCGTAAGGCCCCTTGAAAAAGTATAGTGATATCTTTATCATCGTCTACGATACCCACGATCCTACTATCAGTAGTCACTAGTTCTCTACCACTACCAGCATCCTAAACACGCTCCAACTAAATGCTGTAACGGCCTTACTCTAGTTAAGTTTTCTTATATTCCAATTCTCAAAAGCACTATAGGGATTAGAGCTGTACGCGATAAAGGACGAAAATAATTCCACCGGCAAACGTATGCTGATCTGAAGTACCTTACTTCATTCATTGATTGGCAATAAAATTTAAATAAATTTTCTAAGTCCGGTGGGACTGAATATGCAAACGTAGAGAATCCCACCGGCCATTGAACTATTGAACTTAATAAAATACATGCCACTAAATATTAGAACCTGCCTTAGCTGTTATCTCTGGAATAAGTCTATTTTTCATTAATGCAATCTTGGTACAATACCCATTCCAAAATCCTTAACTCGCTATTCACCACGTAGACAGAAATTCTTATCTTTTGCTTTCTTAACCTCGAATTATGGTATATCAAATAGGTATCTTTACTATGATAGCATTGATTGTTAGCGGCATATTCTCGGTGTTACCCACTGAAGTATTCGCAAATCAAATAATCCACAATGTAGGAGTGCTCAAAAACGCTTCGAATACCACGAGTACGGCTTCTAGCAACAACACTATAATTCTTAACGTTGCCGAAGTGCGCGAAGAAGAGGGTGAAGAAGAGAAGGCCGAACAGGGCTATAGGTGGGTTAATAGTACGGGAGAGGAGAACCCTGACTTCAATATAATTTCAAATACCGAGTATACTATAAAAATTGATAATCCCACTGACGAGGAACATCAATTAATAATTGATTCTAAATCTTATGGAAAGACAACTGCAATCGCAGAAAGCGAAGAGATAAAGCCGGGAAAAAATGTTGAATTCAAGTTCAAAACGGATCAAGTGGGCGATCTAGGTTATCACTGTAAGTATCATCCAAACACAATGAATGGAACAATCAATGTGTCCTAATAATACCTACTCTATTTCTTCAGATATCACAAATTATAAACCTATTTTAATAATGACCGGTGGGACTGGAAGCGCAAGCGTAGGAAATCCCACCGGCCGGTGTCTATTTGTGTTAAAAGAGTACTCAGAGTTCTGCGACTAAGTATAAGAACCTGCCTTACCTAGGTTACACCGTAATAAGTCTATTTTTTATTAGTGCAAACTTCATACAATTTCCAGTCTAGAATCCTTAGTTCAATTTGTCAGTATCAATTATAGATTATAACTATGTTCCGGCATTTTAAAATGAAACATTATTTATTAATACTATGTCCGATAATATTGGACCAGATACAAAGAATAATATATTTTCTGATAAGAAAATTGGTAAGAATGTTTATGCGAAGACCAATGTATGGAAGCTAGACTTTTTCACCGAGATCAAAACAAGTAATTCTATACTCAAAATGTCTGCACTTTATGATAATTACAGAATCATGTTTTTTCAAATATTTATTTCTTTATTTTATTTTTAAAATAATCAATCTGTTCCCATACTCCAGGCACTAGTCCGACCAGGTCATCGATCATAATAAATATTCTATTGACCTCAGATTTGTTGATAATATTATTTAGTAAATTAATATTATCATATGACAAATCATTCATTGGATATCTTGAATATTCTTCCAATTGAATTAACATGCCTGACAGATTTAATACTATATAGGAATACCTGAGATATTTTTTATTCATGTCTGAGATTTCCACTTTTATTAGTTGCTCTATGGGATCTAATTCGTCGTATTTTTCATTAATAAGAAAATTGTATCGACTGTAAATTACATTCACTAACACATCAAAATGGCGAATAACTTTACGAATGTCTGGTATTTTAGGTCCAACTATGTTTTCTAATTTTTTTAACTCTCCTTTTTTCCTATCTTGCGTCACCTCACTCTCAATATACAACTCGAGCAAAGATTTGACAATTTCCTTTGTGGATTCAAGCAAATTATCGCCGTATTTTTTTCTTAATCTATCACCTACATTACGTCGAGGCACATGTTGTAATTTTATCATATAATAAGCATGGATTGCCTTTGAACACTTTTCAACTGCCTGAGCACAATGATATATAGCAGGTGCAGGTAGATTATTCTCGTTTAAGATAATAACCGACTCGAAATCTAACTTTGCCGCTTCATATAGTTTATCATACATTCTAAACATCTAGAGTTGCGCCAGAATTATTTATCTTTCGTACTTATTTAGTCACCAATATCAAAGCAAGTGACTCTATACTCAAAATGTCTGCGCTTTATGATAATTACAGATTTGTAATTATTTTTTTGAAAGTCAAAAATTACTTATTTGGTCTCCACGGGTACTGATTGTATTTTGTTATCCATTGCTTTTATGCAATACAAGTATAAGAATTGATTTAATAGCGAATAGCAGGCTAGCAATTAATAAAATATTTTTAATTATATTCAATTAACTCGTTAACTCTATGAATAGAAAAATAGCCCCAGTAACACCTAATGCAACGAGAAAGCCCTTTCAAAAATCCGTTAAGAAGTTGCTTTTCATTTCACTTGCTATCGACACGTATCTTTTTATCCATTGCCCTAAGATTAAGTATGAAAGAATATAATATTAAATAGAAAATGTCTACAGATAATAATAACAATGACAAACGAGAACAATTGAAATTAGATGTATTAAATAAAATATTTGGATGGATAGAAGACAAAGAAACCAAGGCCGTAATCATCAATAAATATTATAATAATAAAGAACATAGAGCGGCATTAAAAGCATTTTTAGATGACATGGTTAAGGCACTTGATGAAAGTACAGCGGAAACTAACAGCAAAGAAGAAATTAAAAGACAATTATCCTATATCACATAAGAAACAACTTAAAGTAAAATATGTTTAAATGAATGAATGAGAGCAAGAAACCTGTCATAATATTAGTTACAATAATTTATTCATCATTACATGATTCGTCGCCACATGGCCACGTGAACTTTTGAATTCTCCTGATTGTTGCCCACTAATATCGATTGAGTAAAAGGTTATATGGTATCACTGGATTTAGCAGTTAATGGCAGACGATGATGTCATAAATACGGGGTGTTCCCATTGTTGGGGTGCTGTAGATTCGGAAACAAAAAATTGTAAAAGTTGTAACGGTCCCCAGGAAACCTGCGAATGTAAAATAGTGCCACACTAAGACAAACATAAGCAACTCTTTTCACACTTGTATTAAATGGTAAACAAAAAATAATCAGTGAGTGCTCAGGATCTTTGTGCTAATTGTCGTCACGCCAGATCAAGCCAACGAATATTCCTTGGATAAAGAACAAGCTTCAGTTGCATTTAAAACAAGGTGCCTAGTTCTCTAAATCGATTCATTCGAATAAGATAAGAGAGTGAAACAAAAATAGCACTCTCGCAGTTAATTATTATAGTGGTTGTGATGGTTTCATCAAAAGAACAACCCAAGTATTATGAAATGTATTTACTGGCTGGTATGCTACCAACATCTTTGTGTTATCCACTGTATCTATAGTTGAACCAGCTTGTCCACCTATAGCAGCCTTAAAACCCTTTAGATTAGCAAAAGACTCAGGAATTATACTTTTATTTACATCAGAATCAGCAATCTTTTGTCCATTACTATCCACATAGACAACACGTGTACTGTCATCCAAAGATGTAAGATTAAGTGATTGAAGTTCTTTATTTAAAACATTAAAATCAA
>Ga0209058_1003114_pt1 | contig 13471 bp, 11 predicted proteins | sample GraSoiAngelo_147_FD_185904 | JGI IMG/M metagenome (GOLD analysis project Ga0209058, IMG submission 185904) | Grasslands soil microbial communities from the Angelo Coastal Reserve, California, USA - 14_1009_05_40cm (SPAdes) (version 2) | ecosystem: Environmental > Terrestrial > Soil > Grasslands ... | reverse complement strand
GTTCATGCGGGAGCTGGGGATCGTCGCGGTTCGGTCCTACAACCACCGTCTCGCCTGGGAGGGCGCCGCGCTCTTGAGCGCGCGCCTGCGAACGAGCTTCCGTGTGGAGGAATCGATGGTCGGCACCATGGCGACGGTTCCGCTTCCGGAGCGAATGGGATGCACCAGGGAGGACGCGGCCCGGCTGCGTGACGCGCTCCTCTTCCGGGACCGGATCGAGGTACAAATCCACGCATGGCGTGGACGACTCTGGGCACGACTTTCCACCCAAATCTACAATGAAATCGCTGATGTAGAGCGGCTCGCGACGTCCATCGCGGCCAGAGTTTGAGCAGCCCGGGCGCGATCTGCATTTTGCCCGGCCCCCGGACCAAAGTCGAAATCGTTTGAGTTTCCCGATCCCATAGCCGATATTCCCTATAGCAGCTCCCATCTAGCGAGGATCCCATTTGCTCCCAATCGCGATTCTGACCGGCTGTTGCGTCTCCGTCGTTCAATCCAGCTTTTTCGAGTGGGCATTTCACCGCTATTGGCTTCACCGTCCGTGGCTTCCCAAGGATTGCTTCACGACGCATACCCTGATCCACCATCAATTGTGCAAGTTTGACGATACGTTCCACGTGGTGGAGGAGGAGCAGGAGGAAGCCCTTCACTTCCAATGGTGGGGCGGGCCGATCCTCATCGCGATCAACACGGTTCCCTGGGTGCTCGTGTCCTGGGGCCTCGCGGCGCTCGGCGTGCGGTTTCCCTACGTGGCGTCTGTGGTGGCGTTCGCAGCGACGCTCACCGCCTACTACGTGGGATACGAGAGCCTGCACTATTTCATGCACAAGCCGAGCCTCCAGTTCATAGAACGGTCGAGATACTTTCAGTTTCTGAAGCGGCACCACCGGATTCATCACGTCCACATGAACCGCAATCTAAACGTGCTGCTCCCGCTCGCGGATCTGGTGTTGGGGACGCTCGTCACCAAGATGCCGGCTCCGATTCCAACGCCTCCGTCCGCGCGGATGGTGGCTCGCCGCCATAGTCACTTCGGGAAGCGCACGCAGAACCGCTAAGACGTACCTGCCAGCCGGTTGAATCTGCGGCCCAGGGCGATGGCGACCGCAAGCCAGACGCCGATGAGCACGATGTTCACAACGGCGAAGTGCTTCGGCGCGAATGCGAACCAGGTTGTGCCCGCGAACACGATTCCAGCCGAGATCACGTCCCCGAATCGCACGAAGAAGGTGTCGTTCGCCTGCTTCGCTTTGTACTTCGCCTCGCGGCTCGTCGGCAAATAGAGGGCATGTCGGGTCGTGTTCTGCAGGGAATAGTCGATCGAGTTTTCCGCCAGCTTGGCTGTTCGGATGAACGAGAGAATCGGGAAGAAGGCCATGGACCCGTAGCCGAGGAGCGCCACGACGGGCAGGACCAGGAGCGCGATCCGCACGCCGAAGTACTTCAGCACCCGCGAGACGAGAAGCGCTTGGACGGCGCCGGAGAGGACGTTCACCACCGTGAAGAAGTTGCCGTAGAACTCGCCGATCACCTTTTTCTCGTTCAGCCCTCCGGCGGACGCCGCACCGTGCGCCGCGGTGTACAGGGTCACGACGGTCTTACCCAGGATGTACTCCCCGGTCGTGTTCACGAGATTGCTCAACAGCATCAGCGCCGCGATGAGGAGGAGGTAGCCGTCGCTGATCACCAGCGCGAACCCGCTCCGCCCGCGCAAACGGTCTTCCGCGGCCGAAGAGTCGGCGGCCGGACCTCCGACGGCCGCCGACTCCACACCGGCGGTCCGGGGCTCTCGTCCCCGGGCGCGCTTCTCGCGGGCATTCACGATGTTCGTCAGCACCATGCAGAGAACGAGGAGCATCGCGGCGCCGAGCATGAACGGATAGGGTCCATAGTGCTTTACCAGTTGGCCTGTCACGAACGCGCCCGCGATCGCGCCGAGCGACGCCCCGATGCCAACGATCGCGAACAGCCGCTTGCCTTGCTCCACCGTATAGACGTCATTGGCGAAGGCCCAGAGCTGGGCGACGACCATGAGGTTGAAAATACCGACCCAGATGAAGAAGGCGACGCCGATCGGGACGCCGGCTCGGTTCAGGCCGAAGAACGCGAAGAGGCATAGGATGAAGAACAGCGTCACGAAGTTAATCAGTCGAACGCGGGAGACTCGGGAGGCGAGCGCGCTGTACAGCGGCACGATCACGATGAGGATTCCCGCGATCGCGGCGGCGGCGTAGCTCTTCACTTCGGCCCCGCCCCCGGGAGCGGCGAGGATGAGAGGCTCGCGAATCGTCTTGAGAAGGTAGTACCCCGCGAGCAGGAGGAAGATATTCAGCATCAGGAGGACCGCGGTGACGCCCTCCCCGGGGCGCACGTCCGTGAAGACGTTGAGGATCCGATCGAGCAGACTGCGTTCGGGCCCTGGTGTCGTGCCGCGGCCTTGTTCCCCTTCGGTGGACGTCCATCTCATGTGGGCTCTCCGGGCGCCTCGTATACCGCGAGGAAGCCTTGGCTGGGGATGATTATGCGTGGCGCACCCGGGTGACAACCCAGCCCGAATCGCCTCGCTTGAGCTCCACGCGAACCGGCTGCGCTCCGCTTCCGGCAATCGAGAGCGTGATCTCAAGGCCGGCCTCGCCTTGTTCAGGCAGCCTCAACTCCGTCGTGGCCAAGCGCTGCGGGTCCGACGTTTTGCCGGGGCGGCCGGGCGTCCGGAGCTCGGCCACGTACTCGCGCGCACCGGTCCATCCGATATCACGGGCCAGATCGTGGAAGCGCAGGACCCCGCCTTCCACGTGGAAGAAGTCGAGGGGTACGACGCGATTGAACCAGTAACGCGCCACCTTGTCGCGGCGCTCGATGAGGGTCCGGAGGAGGTAGGCGGGAGCCCGCGGGTCCTCGTACCCGGCCGCATCGATCGCCGCCGCGATCTGCGCATCGGAGAACGAGGCCACGAGCTTGGCTCCCCAGTAACAGTCGCGGAGGGTCATCTCGCGAAACGGTGCGACCTGTTCGAGGGGCTCCCAGTGGTCCGGGTGAAAGAATTTGGATTCGAAATTGCCGACGGATGGAATTCCCGTTTCCTGATGAGCGCGCCGCCAGGGTTCCACGACAAATCCCAGCGTGAGCAGCCGCTTCGCCGTCCACCCGAAACTGACCCGCTTCTCGTAGCCATAGAGAAGCGGCTTGGCTCCTTCAGCGGCCGCGCCCAGGGAACCGTTGACGTCCAGCAGATAGTGGGTGACGTGCCCCGAGCCATCGGCCCGCTTGGCGTACATGTCGAGCGACTGGTGATCCTTGACGTCCCAGTTGTTGAGCCACGAATAGAAGACGTAGAGGCCGCGCAGCTCACGCCGGTTCTTGTGCTGGTACCAGTCGTTCGGATCGTCGCGTCGCTTGCCTCGAAGATCGACCGGGCCCACAGGCTTTCCCGGAAGGAACAAGCTCGCGCCGCCGTAGTAGCGGCCGTCCGACGCGTGCGCCCCGCGGGCCAGGATGCCGGCGAGATCCTCTTCGGTGATGGGCTCCTTCGAGCCCGCCTTGGCGAGGGCGGTCCGCAAATGGAGGTCCTCCCGCCGGAACGTCACGGTCTGATCCAGGGATATGTTGTATCCGGCCGCCCAAACGAGACGGCTCGAGACTGTCCCTGCGCCCGAGCCGGCCTGGGCGGAGCCCGGTAGGTCAAGCTTGACGATCCATTTCCTTCCGTCGGCGTCCTTGATTTGGAACCCAGGATTGTAGCCGCCCTTCTTGAGATCCGTGACGGTCCAGGGTTTCGCGGGCATGACTCCGCCGAACGGTCCCTCGCGAATCTCGCGCATGGAAACGGCGCGCATGTGATTCCGGTTCGTGAACCAGGAGGAATTGGCAACCTCGTCGAACGCGTTCTCGTTCGCGGATGGCTGTTCCAATTCGACCCCGAACGGCTTCATCAGCCAAATGATTTTGTCCGGGACGTCGAAGGTCTTGCTGATCGGCTCCACGATGGCCTGGCGGAACATGTAGCTGTAGAGACTGACCTTCCTCACGCGAGGCTCTGGCATCGGAAGCGCGTCGTGGTCGATCCACGTGCTGCTGTCGGTCGGGACGCTCCGATCTGTCCGGTCTGCTGCAGCGGAGGCTGGCGCGCCTCCCCCGGCGAGGGCGATCCACGCTACCGTCACGAAAACCCGCACGCGAGCGCCCATTAGAAGTGCGCCTCCAGGTCCGCCTTGACGTTGAGCCCCTCGTGTCCCCTCGCCGCTTCGATCTCAGCGACCTGACCCGGGCTGATCCGCGCGCGCAGGCCCCCGCCTAACGATGGGTGAGCCGCGCCAAGCGTGAGTCGGCTGGAAGTCGATGCGACCTCGCCCAGCTCGGCGAGTCCGAATGCCCAAACGGGGCGCATGATCTCCCAGCGGTACTCGGCATGACCGATCGCGAGCCGGCGGTCGCGGAAGCGCCCGGTGGGGTATCCCGCGAAGTGGTTCGCGTCCGAGGACTCCGCTAGACGATAGAAGGGCACCGGCGCGGAGCCGCTCCGTGGATCGACGCCTTCATAGACGAGCCGCGCCGCGATCACGCGTCTCCTCGAGAAGACCGGAAGATAGCCGTGCGCCTCGACGCGCCAATCATCGAAACGAAGGTCGCTGCCGTCCGAGCTTCGAAATCTCCTGACTTCCGGACGCAGGTGGACGCCTTCGGACGGCTCGGCGCCGTCGAGGGCCGCGAAATCCCCGCCCACCCCGAGCCACCAGACCTGGGAGCCCTGCGTGAGGAAGGGCACGTCCGTCGGGTTGAAGACGTCGACCGACCTCGGGCTACCGTTGTATCCCTGTCCGATCCCGACATCCGAGATCCCCACGCTCGCGCGTACTCGGCGCAACGGATCGCGGCCGGCGAAGAGGTAAGCGCTCGCGAGATCCGCGCGGCGCAGAAAGTAGGTGGGGTCGGAGCTCGAGAAATTGCCGATCCCGTAGAAGCGGCGGTTGGGACGATAGTCGTACAGCGCGTCGATGCCGCCTCCGAGGAACGACACGCTGTCTCCGGCGTGGGCTCGAATCCTTGCCTTGCGACTGTCCCTGGGAGACCAGGCGCCCGTCAGACCGATCTTCGATCCGGGCCCGAGAAAGGCCGGGACCGCGACGGTCGCCCCGATCCATTCGGGCGACACCTGGATCCGTCCCTTGCTCGTGTGGAACTCCTCCGCGGTCGGGCCGGCCGCCTCGATTCCGCGCGTGAGCAACCGGAGCGGGAGAAAAGCCAATCGGAAGGGAGCGCGCAGCACGGTCTCCCATCGGCGCTCGTGGTCCGGCCGTGCGACCCGCGGTCCCGCTGCTTCAACGTCTCCTTCGATGAGAGCCGAAGGCGCAACCCAGGTGGAATCACCGAAGCGAGGCTCCGCGCGAGCGCTGTCTACAATGCAGGCCGCCGGCAACACGCAGAGCGCGAGCGCAAGAATGGTTCCGCCCTGGGGCCACCGGGGTGTTCGATGGAGCATCGTGAACCTCCCTCATTGTGCTGGTACCGCACGGATCCATCCAATCGATCCATAGTGCTTGATGACTCTCGGCTGAGTTCGGCGCGCTCGCGTCGCCCTGCGTCGTGCATCCGGTGTGGCTATGGCATCGGTTGCTTTCGGGTGGGTGAGGGACTGCCGCATTCTACCTGTGGACCGGCAGCCAAGCGATGACCTTTTGCCTTATTCGTGGATGGTCGCGCTCGACGAGTCGAGGGGGGAAAGCGTGGAGAAACAGGAAGCCGTTGTGGACGGGGCCGTTCCTGGGAAGCCGGCACCGGAGACGGGAGACCTCGCCCGCGGGCGCCGGCGCGGCGAAAGAAAAAATCCCCTAGGTGACCTTCTTCACGGTGCCTGGTATGTCCTTAAGGGCTAGGACACCGACCACCTTCATGCCTCGGCTGAGGACCGGCATCAGGGGGACTCTGTTCTCCTTCATGAGGCTTGCCGCCTCCGTGGCCTCGGTGCTCTCGAAGCAGAAGAGAATGTCGGGCGCGATAATGTCCGCGACCCGCGTGGGCAAGGGGCGACGTCTCATCGGGGCGACCCGTGCTGCGATTTCCCGGCGGCTGACCAATCCAACCAGGAGCCCATCTCTGCAGACAGGGAGAGGATCGCTCTCATACGATTCCAACTTGCGGGCTACCTCCTCGAGCGAGGCGTCGGCCTGGACGGTCATAGGTGCTCCTCCAGGGCAGGCTTCGGATACAAGAGGCTGGGATCGGCGACAGACGAGCCTGCTCCATTACCTGAATCTCACCACTCTAACAAGTCTCGTGCCGATCGATTACGGAGTTCGAGGGCACCTTCGTTGAATCCTTGAGCGCGACCGAATTGCGAGGTGGGTGCGCCGGAGACTCGCGGGAGGATGGGTCGTACGAGGGCAGGGCTCGCGCCCAGTACGTGCAGAAAAGGGAGCACGCCTTGTAATAACTTCACGCAAGAGGTACATGTGCCCACAGGGAACCACCAGCCTCTATAGGACTTTCGGCCGGCGTCTTCGGCATTGGCGCGCGCTCTGCTTAGGTGCTCGTGAGCAGGTCGGGAGCCGGTTTCTGGAGGGGAGTGCCCGGAACCATGCGACGCGGAGCGCCAGGTGCCACACGAGGAGCGTCTAGGTCATGACTCTTGGCGCCTACCGACGAAAGCGGGATTTCAGCCGTACGCCCGAGCCCAGGGGCGGTGCAAAGTCCTCCCAGGGGCGGCGGTTCGTGGTCCAAGAGCACGCTGCCTCGCGGTTGCATTACGACTTCCGCCTGGAGTTGGACGGTGTACTGAAAAGCTGGGCCGTCCCCAAGGGCCCGAGCCCGGATCCGGGGGAGAGGCGACTCGCCGTTCAGGTGGAGGACTACCCGATCGAGTACGGCGCCTTCGAGGGAACGATTCCGAAAGGCCAATACGGTGCTGGTACCGTGGGGATCTGGGATCTCGGTGCGTGGGCGCCGGTCGGGGACCCGCATGAGGGCCTCAAGCGGGGGCACCTCGTCTTCGAGTTGGTAGGCGGGAAGCTCACCGGGAGGTGGGCCCTGGTCCGAATCCGCGGGCGCGCCGACAAGAGCGGCGGGAAGAACTGGCTTCTCATCAGGGAGGGGGACGCGCCGCTAGGTCAGGACCCCTGAGCAATCGGCGGCCGGGGGCGGGCAACTCTGCGGATCCCCGCGAGCCGCGTGATCACCCACCATCCGGTCGCCATTCCACTACCGTAGTTCAATCACCAGGCTGGTCGAGGACGCCTCCAGATTGCCCACGCTGGCGGCCGCCGGTGCGGCCAGCCTCCGGTCTGCGATTGCGCGTGTACTCCTCGCGCCCCTTCTCGATAGCCGCCCTCGCGTCGGCTTTGAATTCGTTCAGGCCATCGCGCGTCCGCCTCATGGCCTGTCGCGCGCTGTCGCTCCAGCGCCTGACTGTGGAGCCGACGCGCCGTCTGGTGTCTCTCCCGTGGGCGGGGGCGAGCAGCAGGGCAATTCCGGCTCCCACCACGGCTCCAACCACGAAAGGGACGATATTGGGCGCGTTGTGTCCTATGTCGTTTGAGTTGGGGTACACATCCATGGTTCGCCTCCAATCACCGGCCAGCGTGGGCCGGATCTATGTTCCGAGCGAATCCTTGTTTGAACGCTCCTGCGCAAACGTGAACCCAGGCGAACGCGGCGGACACCTTTGTTACAATTGCAGCCCTGGTTCGGGCCGGGTCCGGCCCCCCGGCGACGCAGCCGCCGGTAGTTGGAGGGGCCGGTTGCCCGGGCGTCCGACGGACAACCGCGGTCGACTGCCTTTAAGCAATATCAGGGCCCATGGGACAAGCTGGCGGAGCAACTGGGCGTCCTTTGTCTAATTTTCAAAGACTTTGCTTGCAACGCCTACAGGGCCCCGCCACAATGATTGGGATGGACCGGTGACTGCTGCTGCCGTTCTCACACGCTGGCTACGATGGGATCGCGCATTGGCCATGACGCAGCCCAAGGTCGACATCTCGGCGCACCAACCCCAATAACCACGGTCCCATGGATCCCCCCATCCCTGAAGGACCTCCGTTTGTATTGGATCCGGCCCTCGTGACCGACGAGGAGGCACTGCGGGTGCTGGAGACCGATCTCCGCCTCGCCGCTCATCTACGCGCGTTGTCCCGCGTGTCGCTGGTAACCGCCCACGATATTCGGACTCCGCTCCACACGATGGTCCTCTATTTGGAGCTTCTGCGTCGAACCATCGCGGACAAGTCCGGCCCGGATACGTCCGTTCGTCAGGAGCGTTACGTGGATGTCATCGGTTCGGAAATTCGGAAGCTCGAGCAGATGTTGGAGGGCCTCTTGGGCCAGACTCGGGTCGCCGAGGAAACAAGCGAGCGGTTTGACCTCGTCGGAGCCGCCCGTGACCTCCACGGGTTCCTCGACCCGTATTGCCGCCGGGCAAGAGTGCAGGTTCCTCTCAGCCTGCCCGATACGCCGGTCCTGGTGGAAGGGAATCGAGATTCGATCAAGCAGGCGCTGATTCACATCCTCATGACCATCGTGGAAGCATTTCCGGACGGTGGGGAAATGGGCATGTCCGTGGCCGCCGGCCGAGGGAAGGCGGTCCTCTTGATCACGGGCGCGGGGCCGGGGATGCCGGCAGCGATCCTCGACGGCTCGGACGAGGCGCTCCCCACGAACCGCGCCTACGGCGCGGAGCGCGGCCTTTACGTGGCGCGTCGCGTCGTGGAACGTCACGGCGGAACCATCAAGATGCGACCCGGCGGCCGGCGTAGCGCGGCTGCCAGCCTGGAAATCCAGCTCCCACTGATCGCACCCGAAGGCTGAGGAGACGATGCCGGTCGCACTGATCATCGACGACGAAGCCAAGAGCCTCGCGGCCATGACAGAGCTCGTGGAGAAGGAGGGCTTCTCCACAATGTCCGCCGGATCATTGGCGGAGGCCCGCGACCAGCTCGCCCAAACGCGCCCCGACGTCATCCTCGTGGATCAGATGTTGCCCGACGGAAACGGCCTCGACCTGCTCCAGGCCCTCGAACCGGGGTCGCGTCCGGAAATCATCTTGATCACCGGGCACGCATCGGTGGATTCCGCAGTGGCGGCGCTCCGCGTCGGCGTGCTCGACTACCTGACGAAACCGGTCGATATCCGCCGGCTGAAGACCGTTCTTGCGAACGTCTCACGTACGCTGGCGCTCAAAGAAGAGATCGGCTCCTTGCGCGGCGAGCTGCGCGAGCTTGGACGCTTCGGGCGGCTGATCGGAAACTCCCAGATCATGCAGAAGGTCTACGACCTCGTCGTCAAGGTGGCCCCGACCGAGGCGACCGTGCTGCTCGTCGGCGAGAGCGGCACCGGAAAGGAAGAGGTGGCTGCCACCATCCACGAGCTCGGACGCCGGCGTGGCCAGGCCTTCCTTCCCGTCAATTGCGGCGCGGTGCCGGCCAACCTCATCGAAAGCGAGTTGTTCGGCCACGAGCGTGGCAGCTTCACCGGGGCGACGCAGCTCCATCGCGGGTACTTCGAGCGTGTGTCTCGCGGGACCCTTTTCCTCGACGAGATCACGGAAATGCCCCTCGAGCTTCAAGTGAAGCTCCTGCGCGTTCTGGAGACCGGGACACTGCTTCGCGTCGGCGGGGATGAGCCGATCTCCGTGGATGTCCGGGTGATTGCGGCCAGCAACCGGCCGCCGGAGACCGCCGTCAAGGAGGGCAAGTTCCGAGAGGACCTGCTCTACCGGCTCAACGTTTTCCCGATCGTGCTTCCCCCCTTGCGCGATCGGGGCAGCGACATCAACCTTTTGGCGGAGCACTTCCTCGCTCAGATCAACCGCGAGGAGGGCACCTCCAAGAAATTTGGAGCCGCCGCCCTCCGTAGGATCGCGGCATACAGCTGGCCGGGAAACGTGCGCGAGCTCAAGAACATGATCCGGCGAGCATTCATCCTGAGCGAGGATGTCGTTGAGATGGACGCGCTCCCCGTCGGCCCCGCCGCCCGGGCAGTTTCCGGGGCGCCGTCGTCCAACGACGCCATGCAGGTGGGTATGTCGCTCGCGGAGATCGAGCGGCATTTCATCCTGGCCACGCTCGAGCATTTCGGCGGGGACAAGAGGAAGGCGGCCGAGGTCCTCGGGATCAGCCTGAAGACAATCTACAACCGCCTGAACAACTACTCCGCGACGGTCTAGTACTCCGCCGCTATACCGCTCGACCGCTCGAAATCGTGTGCCTCCCCCCGGCGAGGGCGCGCGAGGTTTCCGGATGAATCAGGGACCGATATGCTTCCACGTAGTCTTCCGCCATGCGCCTCGAAGTGAACCGCTCCTCGAAGGCCCTCCGGCATGACGCGCGGCTGAGATCGCCGATCCGTTTCACGGCGCTCACGGCCTCGTCGATGGATCCCACAACGTAGCCGGTCACACCGTCTTCGATCACCTCCGGAACGGAGCCTCGTCGGTAAGCGATCACAGGAGTACCGCACGCCATGGCCTCGATCATGACAAGCCCGAACGGCTCCGGCCAATCGATGGGGAAGAGCAGGGCGCACGCGTCGCTCAGGAACGGGACCTTCTCTTGTTCCCCGATTTCGCCCAGGAATTCTATCCCTGGCCCCCCGAGCAGAGGCCGGATCACCTCGTCGAAATAGGCGCGGTCCACCGCGTCGATTTTGGCGGCAATCCTGATCTCCATGCCCGCCAGTCGCGCGATCTCGATCGCGCGATCGACCCGTTTTTCGGGCGAGATGCGCCCCAGGAACGCGAGGTAGCCACCGGGCTCCAATCGAGGCGTGCCGAACGCGTGCGGAAGGCCGTGGTGGACCGTGGTCAGCCAGTTCGCCCACGGAAGCGGTGCGCGCTGAGCGTCCGAAATGGACACGAGCGGCATGTCGGAATACTCGCGGTAGATGGGGACCAGATCCGTGAGATCCAGGCGGCCGTGCAGCGTCGTAAGCGTGGGCACCTTCAGCCGGCGCGAGAGCGGGAAATGCATGTAGTCACAGTGAAAATGGATCACGTCGAACCGGTCCGACTCGCGCACGACCCGTTCGAGCATGAGGATGTGATGCGCGAGCGGATCCCTGCAATGCTCGTCGAGCCGAAGGGATCGGGGACAGGCGGGGATGAGCCGAGCCCGGGTGTCGGAATCGCCGCTTGCGAACAGGGTGACGTCGTGGCCCTCCGACACCAGCTCATCCGTCAGATACGAAACGACTCGCTCCGTTCCTCCATAGAGCTTCGGTGGGACGGACTCGTAAAGAGGCGCCACCTGGGCGATCGAAAGGCGTTCCGGAAGGGCGCAGCGCGTACCAGACTGGCCATCGTCAAATGGCTTCCATGCCGCACCGTTAGCCCCAAAATCGACAACGGTTTCTATGGACATCCGACTCCTCCGACCTTCTCCGCGGGTGGGCAAAAAAGAGGTCCTGAGCGTTGCAGCCTTCCTCATTATCTAGAGCAGCACACGGCATGCCGACACACGTGACGATGCGTAGGGCTGCGGAGGTGTGTGAGGTGGGTCGCTTCCTTGTAGCTTCTACAACGGACGGGCACCCATTACATGGTTTGTGGCCGAGCACCTCCTGGTCTCGCCCTCCATGCGGAGGATCGCACGGGGAGGCCATCTCGGAGCCGATTTTCTTTTAGGACCACGAACATCCTTCACCGAGGCGTGGTTTAGCGATGCGCGCCCACAGGAAGATCGGCCCCTCGCCCTTCCACTGACGGGACCGGGGTGGAAGTGGCACGATTGGTGCGAGATGTGTGCGCGTGAGGTTTTAAGCGAGCGGGTGCTGGGGGTCCGGACGTCAAAGATCTGGCCCCAGACCGAACGGCAGAGTCTTCGGTCCGATCCTCCGGCTCTGCTCGCTTTGATCTGTACGACCCAGGGGCCCTCCACTGGCCTTCCGACCGGGACTGGGCGGTTCCCCACCCAACCCTCTCCCCTTAATGGAGGGCCCCTCTACTTATCGGATCGGTACCGGGGGAGCAAGTCATGTCGCTTCTACTTCAGATTTGCCTCGTGGTCGTGACGGTTGCGGTGGTCGCCATCGCCGTCGCGAACATCAAGGTCGCGCGTGACTTTCGAAAGACCTCAAACGACTTCTCCAACCTCGCGGAAGAATTCCGACAGTGGGTAGATCAGCTCAAGAGTGTCACCCAGGAAGCCCACGGGGCCATTGCTTCAATACGAGAAACCGTCCCACGCCTTCGACGCATGGTGGATCGCTTCGAATCCATTGGAGAACGCACGGCGGCGCTTTCCGATGCCATGCTCCATGAGGTGGAGGAGCCCGTTCGGGCCGTTCTCGCGGTGGCCCGAGGCGTGAGATACGGGACGCGGCGATTCATGGAGCGTATGACGCGACGGTTCACGGACCGCTCCGCGAACAACGGAGGCACGAACTATGAGTGATCCTTCGCGGATGCCGGCCACCTCGGGCGCCGCGAACTAACGCACAGCAGCAGCAATCCACAATCCCCCGGCGAGGCAGCGCTATATCAGGCGTAGTGTTCAGCCGGCTCGGAGCGGCTCTGGGACCCGAAGAGACATCTCGTGCGCCCGTTCCCGAGCGATAGACGCTCTCACAACGAGCGGTGCCCGCCGGGGTTCCCACCCCGGCATCGCCCCGACCCCCAGGCTCCCTGCGTGCCAGACCCCAGGCATTCAGGCAGCGGTGTTGCGCCCGACACGTTTCTTCCATAGACTCCCGTGCCGCTACCGAAAACGTCCAATGGCAACGGACGAAATGGCGTTCGCCGATTCAACCCTCGATCTCTGCCCGGAGAATTCTGCACCCTATGCCGACCCGCCGGTTCCTCACGAGCCTCCTAGCCGGCCTAGGGGTCGCCGCGATCTATCTGCTCGCGGGAAAAATAGGGTTGAGCCTCGCGTTCGTGAACGCGAGCGCTTCTGCGGTTTGGCCCCCTACGGGAATCGCGCTCGCGGCGTTCCTTGTTCTCGGTTATCGCATCTGGCCGTTCGTGCTGCTCGGGGCGTTCCTCGTCAACGTTACGACAGCGGGAAATGCGGCTACCTCGTTGGGCATCGCGGCAGGGAACACACTGGAAGGACTGCTCGGGAGCTACCTCGTCCGCCGATTCGCCGGTGGCCCCGGTGTTTTCGAGCAGCCGAACAATATTTTCAAGTTCACGGTCCTTGCAGGGATGTTGAGTACCGCGGTGAGCGCCACGATCGGCGTCACAACGCTTTCCCTGGGTGGGTTCGCGGCATGGCGCGATTTCTGGGCCATCTGGCTGACCTGGTGGCTCGGAGACGCTTCTGGCGCGCTCGTCGTGGCACCCGTCGCCCTGCTCTGGTGGCTTGAGCCGAAGGTATTCTGGACTGGGAAGCAAGTCGCCGAGGCGGCCTCGCTCCTGCTCACGTTGGCCACGGTGGCCATGCTGGTGTTCCATGGCATCTCCCCCTTCGCGGACAGGCGATACCCTCTGGAATACTTCTGTCTCCCTCCACTGGTATGGGCCGCGTTCCGCTTCAGTCAGCGGGAG
>Ga0209058_1003112_pt1 | contig 13474 bp, 15 predicted proteins | sample GraSoiAngelo_147_FD_185904 | JGI IMG/M metagenome (GOLD analysis project Ga0209058, IMG submission 185904) | Grasslands soil microbial communities from the Angelo Coastal Reserve, California, USA - 14_1009_05_40cm (SPAdes) (version 2) | ecosystem: Environmental > Terrestrial > Soil > Grasslands ... | reverse complement strand
ATCACGAGTGGCTCATCGGCGACGCCGCGTTCCACGCGCGACACCGCACCGGTACGGAGACCGCGCACGGCGATCGGCCCGACGAGGTGTCGCTGCCGGCGTTCACGACGAAGACGACCACGCTCACGCTCGCCGCCGGGACGTACACCTACATCTGCCACTTCCCGCTGCACGAGCAGTACGGGATGATCGGCGTCGTGACCGCGCGCTAGGCCTTCGTCGCCACCCCGCGTACCGAGTCGACGTCGCTGATCGATGCGGTCAAGGCGAGGCCGACCTTCCGCATGAGCGCGGCGAGATCTTCGCCTCCGGTGCCGCGCCAGTCGTGACCGTCGGCGAGGGCGCCGAATGGACAGAACGCCCAGCGGCCTTGGTGGATCGTCAGCTTGTCGGGATGTTCTCTGCTCGCCTGATGGGTGCTCGCGATGCACTCGAATTCGATGAGCTTTGACCCCACGCTCGTCTCCCCCTCCCCGCAACCCGGAGGACGAAATATCGCCCCGTGATCAGGTGCGTTGCGCGTCTCCAGCCCGAGTACACACCGACCACTCAAGCAAGTCATTTCGCAGCGTCATTACCGACCCGTCACGCACCCGCGGCGACTTCGGTCGGACCATTGGCGTCGGCCTTGAAGCGGTACCCGCGACCGGGCACCGTCTCGATGTAGCGCGGCATACGCCACTCGTCCCCCAGCTTGACGCGGAGCTCGCGGATGTGCCGATCGACGACGTTGCTCTCGATCTGGAAGGCGCTCCCCCAGATGCTCGCGAGCAGTGTCTCGCGCGTGAGCACCTCGCCGGCGTTCGCCGCGAGGATGTACAGAAGGGTCTGCTGGATCGGCGTGAGCTCGAGCGCCTTTCCGCCCGCGAGCTTCACGGTCTGCTCGATGAGATCGACCTCGATCTGGCCGCCGAGCCGGATCTTCGGCACAAGGGGTGTCTTGACGCCGCTCGAACGGCGGATCAGCGCATACGGTCGCGCGACGATCTCGTCGAGAGTGAACGGCACCTCGACGATGTCATCCGCGCCCTGCTCGAACGCGCGCAGCTTCACTGAGGTGTCGCGTTTGCGCGTGAACGCGAGGATCGGGATCTTCCCCTGGGCCAACCCGCCGCCGAGCGAGTTGAACACGTTGGCGTGCTCGTCGATGTCGATGAGCGCGACATCGGGTTGCCACTCGGCCAGCACCCGGCGGATGTCTCCATCGGTCGTGGCTTCTCGTGTCTCGTAATTGCTGTGACGCAGCGTCACCGCGACGAGATTCGCGAGCGCTCGCGCGATGACGAGGAGGATGCGGGGATTGGTCTTCGCTCGGGCCTGCTGTGATCCGTCGCGCGTCCCCACGGGTCAATTTTTCGCCGGGCGTCTCCTCGCGTCATGAAGGCTCCTCATGCGTAACGCGGGCAGGCGCGCCACGACGGCATCGTCGACGCGCTCGATGCGCAGGACGTCCACCGCCCCAAGCGTTCGCTCGAGCCGGGCGACCGCGGCGTCGACCGCCTCAACAGGCGCGGCGTGCTCGACGCCCCACGACAGATCGCGAATATCGGCGCGCGCGACGCGGCGCCCGGCGTTGGCGACGAGCAGATAGAGAAGGCTGTTGTCGCCTGCGCTCAAGCGGACCGTGCGCGAGCCGACGTGGGCGTACTCGTCGAGGCTGAGCTCGAGGCCGCCGACCTCGACATTGCGCACCATGGAGGTGGGCACGCCGACCCGTTGCAAGACCTGAGCGGTACGGACCGCGAGCTCATCGGGCGTGAACGGCACGCGCATCACGTCGTCCGCGCCTCCGCCGAGGGCGGTGAGGCTCGACTTGCCGCGATCGAGATCCACAAGAGCGAGCGTCGCACGGCCACTTCGCGCCGACTCGAGGAGACGAGCGGCAAAAGGGCCGCGGCCGATGTCGGCGACGAGCAGCGCGGGTTCGCGCTGGCGTAGCAGCAGCCGCGCGCGCGCTGGGCTCGCCGTGACCGTCGCCTCGATGCCCACGTGACGCAACACCAGGCCGATGAGCGAGGAGAGTCTCGGGCGAGCGAGCACGACCGCGACCGGCGCGGCAGGACGTCGAGATGAACTAGGGGACGCTCGCAAGAAAGCGATATCCCTTGCCCGGCACTGTCGCGATGAACCGAGGGCGCCGCCAGTTGTTCTTGAGCTTCACGCGGAGGTTGCGGACGTGGCGATCGACCAGGTTGCTCTCCGCGACGTAATCAGCCCCCCAGAGCGCGTCGAGGATCACCTCGCGATCGAGCGTCTTTCCGGGGTTCGACGCCAGTAGGTAGAGCAACGCCTGTTCTATTGCCGTCAGGTGAAGGACGGACGAGCCGGACTTGGCGTGCTGATTGAGCAGGTCAAGCTCGAGCCCCCCGACCTTGATGACGGGCACGAACGGCACGGCGCTGCCGTAGGTGCGTCGCATGAGCGCAAGCGTGCGCGCGACGAGCTCCTCGGGACTGACCGGCACGGTGATGAAGTCGTCGGCGCCCTGCTCGAAGGCCCTGAGCTTGGTCTTGAGGTCACCGCGCTCCGTGAGCACGATCGTGGGTATCGGCCGTCCGCCGATGACGCCCCCGATAAGCTCCGACGCATCGCCCTCGACGAGGTCGATGTCGACGATGAGGAGGTGCGGCTTCAGCTCCCTTTCGAGCTGACGCGCCTCGGCGACGCGCGCCGTCGTCTCGCACGTGTACACGCCGTGGTTCAGGGTGAGGCGTACGACGTCGGAGAGCGGTGCATCGGCGACGACGAGCACGCGCGCAGGTCCTTTCAGCGGAGCGCGCTGAGCGATGGCGACCCTTCCCAGCTCTAGGGGTGACTCCCGCCTAGAGATGAAGCCTACACCTCGGTATGAAGGCCCTTCATTTAAGACAAGGCGAAAGCGCCTGCGAATCGCTCCGCGGCGCCTTCGTCACATGCGGCTTATGTCCTAGCTCTGCTCTTTGAATTCGCCCTCGATCGTGTCGTCGCTCTTCTTGCTTTCGCCGGCCGTCGCGCCCGCGGGCTCTTCCTGCGGTTGTCCTTGTTCACCGTTCGCCGGGGCCTGCTGTTTGGCCTGCTCCTGCTGGTACATGAGCTCGCCGATCTTCTGCGCCGACGTGCGCAGCTCGTCCATCGCCGTCTTGATGCGCTGCGTGTCGTCGCCCTTCAGCGTCTCGCGCAGCGCGGCGATCTTTTCCTCGACGTCCTTCTTCGTGTCCGCGGGGACCTTGTCGCCGAGATCGCGTAGCGACTTCTCGATCTGGTATGCGAAGGTGTCGGCCTCGTTCCGCGTCTGGATCCGCTCGACGTTGCGGCGGTCCTCCTCGGCGTGGGCCTGCGCCTCCTTTACGAGCTTGTCGACCTCGTCCTTGTTGAGGCCGCTGGAAGCAGTGATGGTGACGTGCTGCTCACGACTCGTGGCCTTGTCCTTCGCTTTGACGTTCACGATGCCGTTCGCGTCGATGTCGAAGGACACGTCGATCTGCGGGATGCCGCGCGGCGCCGGCGGGATGCCATCGAGGATGAAGCGCGCGAGACTCTTGTTGTCGCCGGCGAGCTCGCGCTCGCCCTGGACGACGTGGATCTCCACCTGCGTCTGCCCGTCGCTCGCCGTCGTGAACGTCTGTGACTTCGACGTCGGGATCGTGCTGTTCCGCTCGATGAGCTTGGTGGCGACGCCACCGAGCGTCTCGATGCCCAGGGACAGCGGCGTGACGTCGAGGAGCAGGATGTCCTTCACCTCGCCCTTCAGCACGCCGGCCTGGATCGCGGCGCCGACCGCGACGACCTCGTCCGGGTTGACGGACTTGTTCGGCTCCTTGCCGCCGAACATCTTCTTGACGGTGTCGAAGACGAGCGGCATGCGCGTCTGACCGCCGACGAGGACGACCTCGTCGATCTTGTCCGCGCTCACCTCGGCGTCCTTGAGGCACTGGCGCACCGGCGCCGTCGTCTTCTCGACGAGGTCGCCGACGAGCTGCTCGAGCTTGCTGCGCGTGAGCGTGATGACGAGGTGCTTCGGACCGGACTGGTCCGCGGTGATGAACGGCAAGTTCACCTCGCTCTGCATCGTGCTCGAGAGCTCGATCTTCGCCTTCTCCGCGGCCTCCTTGAGACGCTGGAGCGCCTGACGATCCTTCCGGAGGTCGATGCCCTGATCTTTCTTGAACTCCTCGATGAGCCAGTCGATGATGCGCGCGTCGAAGTCGTCGCCACCGAGGTGCGTGTCACCGTTGGTGGCCTTCACCTCGAACACGCCTTCACCGAGCTGCAGCACCGAGATGTCGAACGTGCCGCCACCGAGGTCGTAGACGGCGATGAGCTCGTCCTTCTTCTTGTCGAGCCCGTACGCGAGCGACGCCGCAGTCGGCTCGTTGATGATGCGCAGGACCTCGAGGCCAGCGATCTGGCCCGCGTCCTTCGTCGCCTGGCGCTGGCTGTCGTCGAAATACGCGGGGACGGTGATGACCGCCTGCGTGACCTTGTCCCCGAGGTACGCCTCGGAGTCAGCCTTGAGCTTCTGGAGGATCATCGCGGAGATCTCCGGCGGCGTGAACTTGCGTCCATCGCCGAGGACGATCTCGACGCCGCCGTTCGAGGCGCCTTGCACCTTGTACGGGACCTGTTTCATCGATCGCTGCACCTCGGGGTCGGTGAAGCGGCGCCCCATGAAGCGCTTGATCGAGTAGATCGTGTTATCGGGATTGGTGATGGCCTGGCGTTTCGCGAGCTGACCCACAAGGCGCTCGCCACTCTTCGTGAATGCGACGACCGACGGCGTGATCCGTCCGCCCTCAGCGTTCGGGATGATGACCGGCTCGCCGCCTTCCATGACCGCGGCGGCCGAGTTCGTGGTGCCAAGGTCGATGCCAATGACGCGTGGCATTTAGTTGCTCTCCTTCTTCTTGGCGACCGTGACCATGGCCGGCCGGATCACCCGGTCGTGCAGCCGGTACGCCTTCTGGTGCTCTCTGATGACCGTTCCCTCGGGCTCGTCGCTCTCGACATGGGCGACCGCCTCGTGCTCGTATGGATCGAAGGGCTTGCCGAGCGAGTCAACGGCCTGCAGCCCCTCGGCCTCGAGGATCTGCCGAAGCTTGCGCTCGATGAGCCACATGCCCTCGACCCACGACGAGTTGCGCAGCTCCTCGGGGATCGTCGCGAGCGCACGGTCGTAGCCGTCGAGGATGTCGAGCAGCCTGGCGATGAGATCGGCCTTCGCGAATTTCGCGAACTCGGCGCGCTCGGCCTCGTTGCGCTTGCGGTAGTTCGAAAAGTCGGCCGTCATGCGCTTGAGGTCGTTCGTCAGAGCCTCGACGCTGTCGCTCGTTGGCGCTTCGTCCGTCGCGGCCTGCGCCGCCGCCTTCGCGCCGTCCTCTTCGATATTCGTGTGCCCATTCGGGCCACGCCGCTTGAGGCGCTCCTCGAGGAGCTCCTCCGCACGGCGCGTCTTCTCATCCATTACTCAGTCACCCTCCATGACGCGCACGAGGTCGCTCATGAGCGACCCCACATAGCGGACCGCGCCGATCGACCGCGCGTAGTCCATCCGCGTCGGTCCCATAACGCCCACGTAGCCGACGACGTCGGAGCCGCCGCCGTAGCGGCCGAAGACGAGGCTGAAGCCGCGCAGGTGCTCGAGCCGGTGCTCGCTGCCGATCGCGACGTGGACGTCGCCCGCGCCGAGATCGGCGGGAAGGATCGACACGAGGCGCGTCCGGTCCTCGAGAAAGCGAACGACGTCACGCACACTGTCGGTCTCGGTGAACTCAGGCTGGGCCATGATGTTCTGGATGCCGTCGTAGTAGACGTCACGCACCGCAGTCGCACCGTGCTGCTCGAGGAGTCGCGCGAGCGCACCGAGGAGCTCGCGATCGGCACCGGTCTCCATCCCCATGCTCGCGCGCACCGCGGACGCATCGCTGGTGCCCAGCGTCTCGGTGAGCCGCGACGAGAGGCGTCGCAGGTGCTCGATCGTGACGGGCTCGCTCAGTTCGACGAGCTGCTGGTGGACCGCACCGCCGTCGAGGACCGCGACGAGCAGCACCCTTCGCTCGCTGATCGGCACCGCCTCGACATGCTTCAGCAACGATCGCGTGGGCGACGGCGGCGTGACGATGGCGGCCTCAGCGGTGAGGCGCGCGAGCGTCGACGCGGCGAGGCGCAGCCATTCCGCGGTGTTCGACATCGCCTGCTGGAACTGATGCGAGACGGTCAGCTGCTCCGCGGGCAGCAGCGACGGGTGCGGCATGAGGCTCTCGATGAAATACCGGTAGCCGAGATCCGTCGGCACGCGACCGGCCGACGTGTGCGGATGCGTGAGAAGCCCAAGCTCCTCGAGCGCAGCGAGCGCGTTGCGCACGGTCGCAGACGACACGTCGAGGCCGTAGCGGCGCACGAGCGCAGCCGACGCGACCGGCTCGGCCGTCGCGATGTACTCGCGGATCACGGCGCGAAGCAGGTCGCGCTGGCGCTCAGCCAGCGTGGGCAGCGCTTTATCTACTGTTTTATGGGGCTTCTGGACCATTTAGCACTCTCCCGATGAGAGTGCTAACTAGGCTACGCCGCTCGCCTGGGCGCGTCAAGCACTTGTAGCCGGTACGCAACCGTCGCACGGCAGGCGTTCGGCTGGCACGGCGGCTGCCAGGCACGCTGGCATCTGCGAAGGGAGGCCGCACACCCATGTGGAATGAATTCAAGACGTTCCTGCTGAAGACCAACGTCCTGTCGCTCGCGCTCGCTTTCATCATCGGCGTCGCGCTCGCCGCAGTCGTCGTCTCGCTGGTGAACGACATCATCATGCCGCCGGTTGGATTGGCGCTCGGTGGTGTTGACTTCCAGAACATGTTCATCGACCTCTCGGGCAAGCACTTCCCAACGCTCAAGGCCGCCCGCGACGCCGGCGCGCCGGTGATCGCCTACGGCAACTTCATCAACACCGTCATCACCTTCATCATCGTCGCGTTCGTCGTGTTCCTGCTCGCGCGCGCCCTGGTGAAGGCGACGACGAACACCAAGCCGTGCCCGCGTTGCGCGATGGACGTGCCGATCCCTGCGACGCGCTGCCCGTTCTGCACGAGCGACCTCGGGGTCCCAGCGGCGCGCGGTGCGGCGGTCTAAGCCGCCTGCGGCGTCACGAGCGCGCGGACACGCGAGACGAGGTCGTTGAGCTCGAACGGTTTCGTGACGTAGTCGGCCGCACCGAGCTCGGTCGCGTACATCCGCTCTGATAGCCCGAAGATCGCGGTCACGACGATGACCGGGATGTGCTGGATGCGGCCGTCGGCGCGCAGCTCGCGCAGGACGGAGAAGCCATCGCGCCTCGGCATCATGAGGTCGAGGATGATGCACGACGGCTCGTTCTGATCGACGAAGCGCATCGCCTCGTCGCCGTCGTGCGCGAGGCGCGCGTCCAGTCCCTCGTCCTTGAGCGCCGTCGCCACGACCTCGCCGAGCGCGGGATCATCCTCCACCACCAGGATGAGCGGACGCTTGCGCCGGACCGCTATGGCCTGATCTCCTTCGCCAGCTTCGCGGGATCCTTCACGACGATGTGACGCCGCCGGATCTCGATGATCTCCCGCCGCTCCAGGTCACCGAGCACACGGTTCACCGAGACTCGCGACGCGCCGATGAACGCCGCGAGCTCGTCCTGCGTGAGCGTCAGCTCGAGCTTCGCGCCGCCATCCTGCTGCGCGAGATCGAGCAAGTACTTCGCCACGCGACTGGGGACGTCGAGGAAGATGAGGTCCTCCACGCGGTCGGAGAGCCGGCGAATCGTCTTCGCGAGCACGTCCAGGACGACGCGGACGGACGCCGGGTGCGTTTCGAGGTACGAGAGAAAGTCTTCCCGCGCCAACAGCGCAGCGCGGGTGTCCTCGAGCGCGGTCGCCGACGCCGAGCGCGGGCTGCCATCGAAGAGCGCCAACTCTCCGAAGAAGTCACCGCCGCGCATGATCGCGACGAGCGCCTCCTGGCCGAACTCACTCGGCAGCGCGATCTTCACCGCGCCCGCGAGAACGAGGTAGAGGTGCGTGCCCGGATCGTCCTTACGGAAGAGCATCTCGCCGCGCTTGAACGAGCGGATCCGCGTGCGTTCCGCCAGCTGCAGGAGCTCGGCATCGGGAAGCTTGGCGAATAGCGGGTACCGTCGGAGATGTTCGGCGAGCTTCGGATCCGGCACGGTCGCGATAGTACGGAACGTCGAGCCGTCGCTTGACGGCCATGCCACTATCGACGACCCCAATGGACACTACGACCGCTATTCGCTTGGGTGAGGCGTATGTCTCGGGCGCGCTGACGTCGCTCGAGGACGGTGCGCGCACCCGTCTTTTCTATGAGCTCCTCGCCGAGGTCGTGGAGTCGGCAGGCCTCCGCGCCTACCTACCCCACCGCGTCACCGACCCGGTGACGGCGTCGCATCTCGATCCGCGCGCGGTGTACGACATCGATCGTGCCCACGTCACTGGATCGCGAGTCGTCGTCGCCTATGCCGGTATTCCCTCTTTCGGCGTGGGCATCGAGGTGGAACTGGCGCGAGAGCACGGGATCCCGGTCATCCTCGTCGTCGAGCGCGACCGGACCGTCTCGCGCCTCCTCCTCGGAAACCCCGCGGTCGTCGAGTGCGTCCGCTTCAACGATCTCGACGGACTTAGACGCAGTCTTCTCTCAGCGCTCGAGCGCGTGCGCGATGTCGTCGCGAGCGAAGCCGGCCAGGCGGTCTCCGACGACGTCGTCGTGCAGCGCTTCCTCGCGTCGCTCGAGCAGGCCCGCCATCTGGCCGACGGCGAGGTCGCCGCGCTGCTGCGCGTTGGCGAGCTCGACGGCGATGCGGCTCTAGCGGTCCGGGACGCCGTCGCGACCGGTCGATTGTTCGGCGCCGGCCTTCGCGATCTCGTCGGCCGCTACGCACTGCGCGGCGCCGACCTCGGTGCCTTCGTCCTCTTCCATGTCCTCGAGCGGCCGCTCGCCGATGTTGCTCGGATGGTGGGGAGCGATCCGCGCACGGCGAAGCGGCGGCTCGAGGCGGCTCGCGCGCGCATCGGGCTCGCCGCCGATGCGAATGCGAACGACGTCGCACAATGGCTGGTGACCGAGCTCATCGCGCCGCCAACGCGCGCGCTGCAGCTCCATCTTTTCTCGGGAGAACGCAATGGGACGCGGGCAGCGCAAACAGAAGACGACCGGCAAGCTCGGCTGGCGCAGCAAGAAAGCAAACCACGGGCGTAAGCCCGGCATGGGGCGCGGCAAGCGCAACTAGGGCGGGCGCGCGCTACCCGCGGTGCATCAAGACGAGTAGCGCGAGCGCGCCCAGCGCGAGGAGCGCCGGCGGCGTGCCCACGATGACGGGAACGCGCGTGACCGATCCGCAGTCGAGGAGCGGGCGCAGCGCGCTGATGTAGAACGGCTCGAGCGTCACGAGGATCGGGACGAGGAGCCCCAGCGCGACCGACGCCCCACAGCCAAGCGCGCCCTGCCCGCCACGCAGGCCGAAGAGGAACGGCACGAAGGCCACGCCGAGGCTGACGAACAGCGACGCCGACCAGAGCATCGAGACGTCGTCGCCGCAGTTGCTCATCGGCGCACGGCGTCAGCGGCGGCGGCGAGTCCCCTTCTTGCGCGCGCTCGTCTTGCGTCCGGATGACTTCTTGCGGCCGGCGGTCTTGCGCGCCGTGGCCCGCTTCCGTCCGGTGCTCTTGCGCGCCGTCGTCTTCTTGCGACCGGTCGACTTGCGGGCAGTCGTCTTCTTGCGACCGGTCGACTTGCGCGCAGTCGTCTTCTTGCGAGCTGTCGCACGTTTCGCGGTGGCCTTCTTGCGGCCGGTCGACGCGCGCCGCGTCCCACCACCGCGCATGCCAGCCGCCGGTTTTGCCTCGCCGCTCATCGGCATCGGTGCGGGCGGCGCCGGCTGCGGCGGCTGCGCCGCCGGCCACACAGAGCCGGGCTGCTGCTGCTCGCTCGGCCAACCAGGACCGCGGTTCTCGTCGTTCATGCTGCCTCCCCGTCTATTTGCGCGCTATGCGTGGTGATAACGAATCCACTACGTCGCCGCAAGCACGCGCGATCGTGTCGCGACGTCATCGTCGGGCAAGAGTCGCACGAAGACCTCACTCGCGAGCAACCGACCGCGTGGGGTGAGTCGCGCGACGTCGTGATCCAGGCGCACGAGGCCGAGCGCGACCGACGCGGCGAGCGCGGCGCGCCTGCGCGCGACCGCGGGATCGCCGAAACGTCCGGCGTATTCCACCAGATCGAGCCCCTCGTCGAGGCGCAGCGCGAGCATCGCCGTGTCGGCCTCGTCGTCGGCGAGCGGATCGGCGATCCGCGGTGCGTCGGCGTCGATCATCTCGAGGTAGGCGGTGAGCGCTCCCGGCCGCCGCGAACGGGCGCCAGCGAGATGAGAGTGCGCGCCGGCGCCGACGCCCAGCCACTCGCCGTTGCGCCAGTACACGAGGTTGTGGCGGCATTCCGAGCCACGACGAGCCCAGTTCGCGATCTCGTAGTGGCGGTAGCCGGCAGCTTGGAGCGTTCGCTCCGCGATGCGGTAAAGGCGCGCCATGCCCTCGTCGTCTACTTGCGCCGCGCCGGCGTCGGCGCGCCAGCGTCGCACGCTCTCCCAGCCTGCGCCGGGCCAGTTTGCGACCGCCTCCTCGGGCTCGAGATTCAACTCGAGCGGGTAGCAGGAGAGGTGGTCTGGCTGGAGCGCGATCGCGCCCCCGAGGTCTGCGCGCCACGCCTCCGCGGTCTGCCCAGGCCAGCCGAAGATGAGATCGAGGCTCACTGCGAGCCCGAGCGAGCGAATCGCATCGACCGCAGCAGCGGTGTCCTCGGCCTGGTGTGTGCGACCGAGCGCGCGCAGCCCGGCGGTATTCAGCGACTGGGCGCCCAGCGAGACGCGCGTGATCCCGAGCGCGCGCCACGCGAGCAGGCGCGCGCGATCGAGCGTCGCGGGGTTTGCCTCGACCGTCGCCTCCTCCAGCGCGAGGTCGAAGGCGTCGCGAAGCGCGCCGGCGAGCGACGCGATCTCGTCGGGCTCGATCAGGCTCGGTGTTCCACCGCCGACGTACAGCGTCCGCACCGATGGGCGGTCGAGCGCGGCGCCTTCGCGACCGATCTCCGTCGCGAGCGCGTCGAGGTAGCGCGAGCGCAGGCGCGAGGTCGCCGGCGCCGTCGCGAAGTCGCAGTACGGGCAGCGCGCCGCGCAGAACGGGACGTGGACGTACAGGCTGATCGCGCTCACCGGCGGATGCCTCCGAGCGGATCTGGCAGCTCCGCGTCCGCGGAGAGCTCCGCGGTCTTTGCGAGATCGACGAGCCATTCGCGGGACTCGTACACGAACGCCATGAGATGGCTGGGCGTCCACTCGTTCTCGCTCACGACGCGCTCGTCACCGAAGTCCGGCAGGAGGAGCACATACGCGGTCGCGCGATCGACGAGCCTGGCGTTCGAGACGCCGTACCCGCCGATGCGCTCCGCACCGAGCGCGGTGAGGATCGACGCGCGTAGTGGCGCGAGCACCGATCCGAGCCGCACGTCCGATCCATCACCCTCGATGCCCGCCGCGAGCCGGAGCGACACCCCCGCGCGCGCCGCGTAAAGGCCCTCGAGGAATCCGCGCGTCTCGCGCGAAAGCGCCGCCCACATCGCGGCGGCGTCACCGCTCTGCGTCGCTCGCAGGAACGATGACGCCGCGAGCTGCGTCGGGTGCTCGAATTGAAGCTTCGGAGCCTTCACCACAGAGATCCCGCAAGCCTTGCGAGCAGTGCTCGCACTTTCCTTCGACGGTGGAGATGGACAGTGGAGAGCGGCGGGATACCCCTCGACGAGCGTCTGCGCACAGCCGGCCGCGCTTTCACGGTCGCCATGAAAGCCCCGCCGGCGTAGCCAGCTGCGAGGAGAGGGGTACCCGCCGCGCGATGCTGCAAAGCCATCCTCAACCCTCGTCCTTTATCCGCAGCACTGCGAGGAAGGCTTCTTGCGGGATCTCGACCGATCCCACCATCTTCATGCGCTTCTTCCCTTCCTTCTGCTTCTCGAGGAGCTTGCGCTTGCGCGTAATGTCACCGCCGTAGCACTTGGCGAGTACATCCTTGCGCTTCGCCTTCACGGTCTCACTCGCGATCACCTTGCCCCCAATGGCGGCCTGGATGCGCACGTCGAACATCTGCTTCGGGATGAGCTCGCGCAGCTTCGACACGAGGATGCGGCCCATGTGCTGCGCGCGGTCGCGGTGGACGATCACCGACAGCGCGTCGACGAGCGTGCCCGACACGAGGATGTCGAGGCGCACGAGGTCGGCGGCACGGTATTCGGCGAGCTCGTAGTCCATCGACGCGTAGCCCTGCGACCGGCTCTTCAGCTGGTCGTAGAACTCGACGATGACCTCCGAGAGCGGGAGCTCGTACTTGAGCATCGCCCGCGTCGGATCGACGTAGGACATGTCCATGAGCGTGCCGCGCTTGTTCTGCGCGAGATCCATGATCGGCCCGACGTAGGTCGTCGGCACGATGATCGTCGTGCGCATCCAGGGCTCGCGGATCTCGGTGATCGTTCCGGGGTCCGGCAGCATCGCAGGGTTGTCGATGGCGATCTCGTCACCCTTCTGCGTGATGACGCGGTATTCGACCGAGGGCGATGTCGCGATGAGATCGACGTCGTACTCCCGCTCCAGTCGCTCCTGGACGATCTCGAGGTGGAAGAGCCCGAGGAACCCGGCGCGGAATCCGAACCCCAGCGCCTGCGAGGTCTCGGGCTCGTACACCAGCGACGCGTCGTTGAGGCGGAGCTTCTCGAGCGCATCGCGGAGCTCGGGATAGGCCTCGGCCTTCTGCGGGTAGAAACCGGCGAACACCATCGGCTTCGCCGGGCGGTAGCCGGGGAGCGGCGTGGCCGCAGGCCGCGCCTCGAGCGTGAGCGTGTCGCCGACGCGCAGATCCGCGACGGTCTTCAGGCCCGTCGCGGCGTAGCCCACCTCGCCCGCGGCGAGGCGCTCGACCTCGCGCGGCTCGGGCGCGAACACGCCGAGCTCGAGCATCTCGCTCGGCTTCTGGGTGGCCATCGGGAGGATGCGATCCTCCGCGGTGAGCACGCCGTCCACCACGCGGACGTGCGCGACCACCCCTTTGTATGTGTCGTAGTGCGAGTCGAAGATGAGCGCGCGCAACGGCGCGGTGGGCTCGCCCTTCGGCGCCGGGACGCGCTCGACGATCGCGTGAAGCAGCTCAGCGACGCCCTGCCCGGTCTTCCCGGACGCGAGCAGGATCTCGTCGTCCTTGAACCCGAGCGTCGACCGGAGGTCCTCGCGCACCATGTCGAGGTCGATGCTCGGCAAGTCGATCTTGTTGATCACCGGGATGACCTCTAGGCCCTGTTCCACGGCGAGGTACGCATTCGCGAGCGTCTGCGCCTCGATGCCCTGCGACGCGTCGACCAGGAGCACCGCTCCCTCGCACGCCGCGAGCGAGCGGCTCACCTCGTAGTTGAAGTCGACGTGGCC
>Ga0209058_1003108_pt1 | contig 13483 bp, 13 predicted proteins | sample GraSoiAngelo_147_FD_185904 | JGI IMG/M metagenome (GOLD analysis project Ga0209058, IMG submission 185904) | Grasslands soil microbial communities from the Angelo Coastal Reserve, California, USA - 14_1009_05_40cm (SPAdes) (version 2) | ecosystem: Environmental > Terrestrial > Soil > Grasslands ... | reverse complement strand
GCGCAGAGAGGCGGTCTCGGTGGCTCGTCGGCGCTCGAGCTCACGACCTGTGACCCAAACAGCGAAGAGTGAAATCGCTGCGGGCACCGCGAGAACCCATCCGGCCGCCTTGAACAGATCATTGAGCCAGGCGATCCACTCAGTCGAGATACGGGACAGCCAAGTCATCCGGCCTCAGTTCCACCAGCCCTGCCGCACGAGACGCGCGCGGATCCGCCCGACGTTCGCCAGTTCCTCGGCCGCGACGACCGCGGCGACGGGGGATCTCGACGGCGGATTACGAGATAGCGCTCGCGCAGCGCGAGCCGGAGCGGCGGCAGCGCGATGCGGAGGAGGGCCTCGAGGGCAGCGGGGGTCACAGCAACGACCTGATCAACACCAGCGCGGCCAGCACGATCGCGACGCCGACCACGACCCACACCACGATCACCGAGCCTGCTCTTTCATCGGTGCGCCCGCCGGTCGGGGTCATGTGGTGTCGGCGCGGCCTGTCGGCGAGGACGCGAACCGCGTACTCGGAGACGGATTCGCGGTCGACGCCATCGCGGTCGACGATGATAAGCAACGCCACTCCGTACGGCCCAACGCCGCCGCGGGCCCGACCGATTCCGGCGATGGCCGCATGGAAGTCGTACCCCTTCGCGATCCGCGAGACGACCTGGCCGGCGAAGTCGCGCGGGAGGTAGCCGATCTGCTCGCCGCTCTCGCGCAGCACGCGGATCGCGTTGATGTCGTGCGGGTTGTCGGGCTCATGCTCAAGGACCAGGAGCTCGCCGACGTCGCACTTCTGGATGATCGCCTGGCGATCGGAGCCGTCGGCATTGTGGTAGCTCTCGCCGGCGAGCTGGCCGAAGAAGTGATCCATGGGCCCGTGCCCTTCCTTGTGCTGAACGTTGTGCTGACGTCGGCCCCAAGCCGCGTCGTCTGCTGTCGGCGCGTGTCGGGCCGGGGCGCGATTGTCGCGCGGAAGATCGCGCAAAGAAAGAGGGCCGCGCCGAAGTGCTTGATTCGACGCGGCCCCGGGCACTGCTTCGAAGGCTGATGCTCTATCCAACTGAGCTACGGGCGCGGGCTCCTACGATATCAGGAGATGATCCACGCGGCGCGGATCGGCGACTCGGCGGGATCCTCGGACGCCGCCTGGGCGGACTGGATGCTGCGCGCGTGAACGGCCCGGCGCAGCGTCTCGAGCGCGGTCGGGGGATGGCCCTCGCAGGCGCTGTCGGCGGGCTCGGCGGCCGTGGGATCGGCGTCGTGGGCCGTCGGGCGCAGACAGCGATGGCAGCTCATCACCGAGGCCATCACCGCAACCGGCGCGCCAACCTCCCAGGCCGCAGAGGCGCGGACTTAACAGGCGTCGCCCGCCGCCAGGGAAAGAAAGTTCTGCGAAAGTCTTGCCTTTCGACCCCGGTGTATAGTGGCCTCGGTCGCGCCCGCGCGGCCGAACCGACACTCCCCGGGAGACCCACCATGAGCGCTGTCAAAGACCTCGTCGGACCGGCGGTCGACCGTCTCGCCGGCGACCTCGAGAAGCTGTCGCGCCAGATCCACGACAATCCCGAGCTCGGGTACCAGGAGATCAAGGCCGCGGCGTGGCTCACCGAGTTCCTCGACAAGCAGGGCTTCAAGGTGGAGCGCGGCGTCGCCGGCGTCGAGACGGCGTTTCGCGGCACCCTCGAGACCGGCGAGGGACCGACGATCGCGATCCTCTGCGAGTACGACGCGCTGCCCGGCATCGGTCACGCGTGCGGCCACAACGTCATCGCCACCGCCGGCGTCGGCGCCGGCGCCGCGCTGGCCGCGCTGCGCGACAAGCTGCCGAAGGGTCGCATCCAGGTCATCGGCACGCCCGCCGAGGAGGGCGGCGGCGGCAAGGTGAGGCTCATCAAGGGCGGCGTCTTCAAGACGGTGGACGCCGCGATGATGATCCACGGCTTCGACCGCTGGATCATGCACCAGGACCTGCTCGGCATCGTGCGGACGGGCTTCGAGTTCAGCGGCACGGCCGCGCACGCCTCGGCCGACCCGTGGGAGGGCGTCAACGCGCTCGACGCCGTCATCCAGACCTTCAACAACGTCAGCATGCTGCGGCAGCAGATCCGGCCCGAGTCGCGCATCCACGGCATCGTCACCAGCGGCGGCGCCGCCGCGAACATCATCCCGGAGTTCGCCTCGGCCATCTTCTACGTGCGCGCGGCTGCGCTCGACTACATGTGGGCGCTGCAGAAGCGCGTCATCGCGTGCGCCGAGGGCGCCGCGAAAGCCACCGGCTGCACGCTCAAGGTGATCGCGCAGCCCGACAACGTCTACGAGCCGATGAAACGCAACACGACGCTGCTCGACCTCTTCCGCGCCAACGCGCGGACGTTCGGCGTCGTCGAGTCGCCCGAGAGCCGCGAGCGCATGGGCAGCTCCGACGTCGGCAACGTGAGCCAGGTCATCCCCGCCATCCAGCCGATGGTGCAGATCGCGCCGGAGGGCACGCCGATCCACTCGCGCGCGTTCGAGCAGGCGGCGGTGCGGCCGCTGGCGCGTGACGGGATGCTGACGTCGGCCAAGATCATGGCCATGACGACGTGCGACCTGCTCGCAAATCCCGCGCTCGTGAGGGACGCGCGGCGCGAGTTCGAGGCGGCAACATGAGCGGCGCCGACGCCGTCAAGCCGAAGGTTGCCGAGGTCGTCGACCGCATCGCCGACGATCTCGAGCGACTCTCGCATCGCATCCACGCCTCGCCCGAGCTCGCGTTCAAGGAGGAGAGGGCGCACGCCTGGCTCACGGAGTTCCTCGAAAAGCACGGCGCGCGCGTCGAGCGCGGCGTGGGCGGGCTGGCCACGGCGTTCCGCGCGACGATCCCCGGGACCGGCGCGGGGCCGACGATCGCCATCATGGCCGAGTACGACGCGCTGCCGGGCATCGGCCACGCGTGCGGCCACAACGTCATCGCCACCGCCGGCGTCGGCGCGGGCGCGGCGCTGGCCGCGCTCGGCACGCTGCCGTTCGCCGGCCGCATCCAGGTCATCGGCACGCCCGCCGAGGAGGGCGGCGCCGGCAAGGTGAAGCTGATGGACGCCGGCGTCTTCGAGGGCGTGGACGCCGCCATGATGATCCACGGGCGCTGCGGCACCCAGGTGTGGCGGCCGAGCCTCGGGATCATCAAGGTGAAGGCCGAGTTCTTCGGCCAGGCGGCGCACGCCTCGTCGTGGCCGTGGCGCGGCGTCAACGCGCTCAACGCCGTCATCTCGCTCTTCAACGCGCTCGACGCCATGCGCCAGCAGATCCGTCCCGACGCGCGCATCCACGGCGTGATCACGAAGGGCGGCGATCAGGCGAACATCATCCCCGAGTACACGAGCGCGGAGTTCTACCTGCGCGCAACGACCGTCACCTACTGCCGCGAGCTGCTGCGGCGCTTCACGCTCGCCGCCGAGGGCGCGGCCGCCGCCACCGGCTGCCGGGCGCAGGTGACCGCCGACCCGACCGTGCACGAGCCGCTGAAGGCCAACCCCACGATGGCGGAGGCGTTCAAGCGCAACCTCGAGTACATCGACTTCCCCGAGGATCCCGACGACGGCCAGGCCGGCTACGGCTCCACCGACTGCGGCAACGTGAGCCAGCGGCTGCCGACGATCCATCCCTACATCCGCATCTCCCCGGACGGCGTGCCCGGCCACTCGCGCGAGTTCGCCGAGTGGGCGCGCTCGCCGCTCGCGCGCGCCGGCATGCTGGCCGGCGCCAAGGCGCTCGCCCTGACGGCGCTGGATCTGCTCGCCTCGCCGGAGGCGCTCGCGCGCGCCAGGCAGGACTTCACACGCGAAGGAGGCAACGCATGAGACGCGCCAGCCTCGTCCTCGCCGCGCTGATGGTGGCCGGGTGTGCCAGCACGCAGTCCGGTGACAACGCCGCCGTCGCCGATCTCAAGAACACCGCGGGCCAGTCGGTCGGGGTTGCGCAGCTCACGCAGGCCGGCAACGTCGTGCGCATCGTCGTGGAGGCCCGGGGCCTGCCGCCCGGGCCGCACGGCGTGCACGTTCACGCCGTCGGCAAGTGCGACCCGCCGGATTTCAACAGCGCCGGCGGTCACTTCAATCCGCTGAACAAGCAGCACGGCGCGCTGAATCCGCAGGGCTCGCACGCGGGCGACCTGCCGAACCTCACGGTCGCCCCCGACGGCAACGGGCGCATGGAGACGACCACCGCGCAGCTCACGCTCGGCTCGGGGCCGGCGTCGGTGTGGGACGCCGACGGCAGCGCGCTCGTCGTTCACGCGAGCCCCGACGACTTCAAGACCGACCCCACGGGCAACTCGGGCGGCCGCATCGCCTGCGGCGTGCTCGTGAAGCCGCCGGGCCGCTAGCCCTCCCGCGCCAGCCGGCGCGGCGCGACGCCGACGTAGTCCGCGCGCGGCCGGATCAGCCGGTTGTCCGCATACTGCTCCATCGCGTGCGCGCACCAGCCCGCGACGCGCCCGATCGCGAAGATCGACGTGCAGAGGTCGGCGGGGATCCCGAGCGCGTCGTAGACGACCGCCGAGAAGAAGTCGACGTTCACGGGCAGGTCGGTGCGCGCTTTCATGGCGTCGTAGACGCGCTCGGCCACCTCGAACAGACGTTCGCGGCCCGTGGCTTCCGCCATCGTCTTGGCCATGCCGCGCAGGACGCGTGCCCGCGCGTCGTCCACGCGGTAGACGCGGTGGCCGAAGCCCGGCACGCGCGCCCTGGGGTTCGCGCGCTCGGTCTTCGACAGGGTGCCGCGCGCGCCCAGCCGCTGCCCGACGAAGGCCTCGGCCTTCGCGGGGTCGCCGATCTCCTGGAGCATGCGGAGCACGTCCTCGTTGGCGCCGCCGTGGCGCGGGCCCTTGAGCGTCGCGATCGCCGCCACCACCGCCGCGTGCAGATCCGCCAGCGTGGCGACGGCGACGCGGGCGGCGAAGGTGGAGGCGTTGAACTCGTGGTCGGCGTGCAGCGTGAGCGCGACGTCCATCACGCGCGCGACCTCCTCGCTCGGCTCCCGGCCCTCGAGCAGCCGGAGCACGTACGCCGCGTGCGAGCCGCCGGGCGGCGCCGTGACCGGGGCGCGGCCGGTCCGGATGCGGTGCCAGGCGGCGACGACCTCGGGCACGCGCGCCATGAGGCGGAACGACTTGCGGAGATTGGCCTCGAGGCCGCTGTCGGCGGCGTCGGGGTCGAGCGCGGCGTCCAGGGAGATCGCGGTGCGCAGCGCGTCGAGCGGATGGCAGTCGCGCGGCAGCCCGCGCAGCATCGCCTCGATCGGCGCCGGCAGCCCGCGCGCGGCCTCGAGGCGCGCACGGAAGTCCGCCGCCCGCGCCGCGTCGGGCCGCTCGCCGCTCCAGAGCAGCGCGGTGACCTCCTCGAACGGCACCACGCCCGCCAGCTCGCCGATCTCGTAGCCGCGATAGAAGAGCCGGCCCGCCGCGCCGTCGATGGCGCAGACGGCCGAGCGCGCGGCGATCACGTCCTCGAGTCCCGCCTTCCAGCTCGTGTCCATGGGCGTCCTCCGGGTGGGTCTTCGAGCCTTAGTCTTGCCGCCTCATTGATTATACATGATTTATATTGATTAGACTGGCTCAGGCCGTGACGGGCTCGACCGGGCGGCGAGACGGCTGGTAGCGTGGAGGCCGCGGTGGCGACGATCGTGGTGGACGGCGAGGAATACCTGACCGGCGACGACGCCGCGCGCGCGCTCGGCGTGAAGCCGGCGACGCTCTACGCCTACGTGAGCCGGGGCATCCTCAAGTCGTACCGCCAGGGCACGAAGCGCCGGCGGCTCTACCGGCGCGCGGAGGTCGAGGCGCTGCGCCGACTGGACCGCGGCGCGCCGCCCGAGATCCCGCCCGCCGACTCCTGGATCCGAGACTGACGACATGGGGGGCCCCGATATGGCCCCCCATACCCCCCCAAACGTTCGGGGCGCCCCGGCGTAGCCGTGGCGCCCCTCGATTTGGCATGGCGCCCCTGGAGTCGCCGTGGCGCCCCTCGAGTCGCTCAGGCAGTGAGCGCGGCGAGCACCTTGCGAGCCTGGTTCAGGTGGTCGATCGCGTGCAGGCGCAAGAAGACCGCGTAGGCCTTCCAGTCGATCTCGTCCTCCCACGCCAGCGGCACCGTGACGCCGTCGGTCGCCGCCGCGTTCATGACGACGACGACGCGCGCGCGCACGGCGGTGGGGAAGCCGTCGGGCGCGCGGGCGAGGTCGGCGACGATGTCGGCGTGGACGCGCCCGAGGTCGTCGAGCACCGCCGCCCACGGGCGCCCGAGCGGATCCTTCGACTGCAGCGACGCGGGGATCGGCGGGCCCACCGGCCGGTGGCCGGCGAGCAAATCGCGGAGCTCGTCGCGCGACGGGCGGTGTGTCTCCACGACGTGGTCGGCGATCTCGTGCAGGCTCCACTCTGCCGGCCAGGCGCGGCGCGCCGCGCGCGCGGGATCGGCGGCCCGAAGGAGCTTCTCCAGGCTCTCGAACGCCTGCGTCACGCGGCGGCGGATGACCGGCGTCGGCGCCAGCGTGCCGTTGTCGCGGAGGTAGTCACGCGCGCGCGCGCGGAGCGCGGCCTCCACCTCGGGTGCGACGACGCTCATCGATCGTCGTGGGGGGCCCCGATATGGCCCCCCAGCCTCTTCAAGCGAAGGGGGCTACGCCCCCCTCGGACTCCCCCGGCCATCGCTCGGACGCGCCCCGGCGCAGCCGTGGCGCGCCTCGGGGTTGACACAGGATGTCTCATCTCTGCCCCCCCGGGGGGGACGTCGCGCTCCACGTCCGGTACCACGCGACGGTCTCGCGCACGCCATCCTCCAGCGGGACCTTCGGCGCAAACCCCGTGAGCGTCCGCAGGCGCGTGAGATCGGGACAGCGGCGCGGCACCGACCCAGCGGGCGCGGGCCCGCGCAACAGGCGGGGACGGAAATCGGCGGCGCGCAGGACGAGGGCGGCGAGGTCCTCGATCCGCGTCTCCTCCGTGTCGTTGCCGACGTTGACCACGGAGCCCCACGCGGCGGGCGTCGCCACCAGCCGCGTCACGGCCTCCACGGCGTCGGCGACGTGGCAGAACGCGCGGCGCTGCTCGGCGCCGTACACGCGGAACGGGTCCTCGCGCCGCCAGGCGCGCAGCGCGAACTCGGGCACCACGTGGTCGGCGCCCATGCGCGGCCCATACACGTTGTGGAAGCGCCCGATCACCGCGCGCAGTCCGCGGGCGCGCGCGGCGTGGATCACCGCGGCCTCGCCGAGGAGCTTGCTCGCCGCGTAGGCGAAGCGCGGCGCGGCGACGTCGGGGATCGAGAGCGGCACGTCCTCGGGCGTCGGCACCGGCACGCTGCCCGCGAGCACGCCGCCCGCGTAGGTCTCGCTGGTGGAGGCGAAGAAGAGGACTTCCCCCGCGCCCGGCAGCCAGTCGAGCAGGTGCAGCAGCGCCAGCGTGTTGACGCGGACGACGCGCGCCGGATCCTGCTCGACGTTGCGGACGCCGACGACCGCGGCCAGCATGTAGACGTGCGCCCACTCGCGCCCCAGCCCGGTCAGCGCGTCCGGCCGCGTGAGATCACGCGTGAGGCACGCGACGTTGGGGCGGGCGCGCAGGGCTGCCAGCACGGTGTCGTCCCGGCCGCGCGAGAAGTCGTCCACCAGGGTCAGCTCGTGCCCCTCGTCGGCGAGGCGTTGCGCGAGATGGCAGCCGATGAACCCCGCGCCGCCGAGGATCAGCGTGCGCGTCACGGCGCTCACGCGTACCCGATCGCCGCGTAGCGGATGCCCGCCGCGCGCACGGCCGCCTCGTCGAGGATCCGCCAGGAGTCGTAGACGAGTGCCGGGCGGCGCAGCTGCGCCAGCGCCGCGCCCAGATCGAGCTTGGCGTACTCGGGATGGTCGGTGACGACGAGCACACCGTCGGCCCCGTCGAAGACGTGCTCGAGCGGCCGCGGCTCGACGCCGAGGTCGCGGATGATCTGCGGCGCCACCAGGAAGTCGTGGCCGGCGAGCGTCAGGCGCGCCTCGCGGAAGACCTCGAGCATGGCAAGCACCGGCGCGCCGCGCATGTCGTCCGTCGGCGGCCAGCCCTTGTACGCGAAGCCCAGCAGCGCAACGCGCGCCCCGTCGAGGCCGCCGCGCGCCTGCCCGAGCAGCGCCAGGAAGCGGCGCGCGACGTGGCCCGGCAGGTACTCGTTGAGCGCGCGCGCGCGACCGACGAGCCAGGGCTCGTGGCCGAGCGCCTTGCCGCTCGCCAATAAGATGTAGGGGTCCTTCGACAGGCAGCCGCCGCCGACGTAACCCGGCCTGGAGAGGTCGGGCCGCGGGTAATCGACGTTGGCGGCGCGGATCACCTCGAGCGGGTCGAGGCCCGCGCGCTCGGCGAGCAGCGCCACCTCGTTGCCGAACGAGTAGATGAGGTCCGTGTGGCAGTTGTTGACGAGCTTCACCAGCTCGGCGGCCTCGAGGGAGGACACGCGCACCACGCGCGGCGTGACGCGCGCGAAGAGGGCGGCCGCCGCCTCGGCGCTGGCGTCGTCGAGCCCACCCACCACCTGCGGCAGCTGCTCGAGCTCGCGCAGCGCCTGACCCTGGATGGTGCGCTCCGGACAGAACGCGAGCCGCGCGCGGCCCCAGCGCGCGAGCAGCTCGGGCAGCACCACGCCGCGGCTGGCGCCCACCGGCACCGTGCTCCGCACGATCACGAGCGTGTCGGGCGCGCAGCCCGCGGCGACGGCGCGCGCAGCGGCGCGCAGCCCCTCGAGATCGGGGGCGTGCGTGGCCGACTCGACCGGCGTGGACACGCAGAGCACGACGGCGTCGAGCGGGTCGCGGGGCAGTGCGGTCGCCACGTGCAGCCGCTCGCCGAGGAAGGCGCGCCACGCCTCCTCCACGCCGGGCTCGAAGAGGTGCGGCCGCCCGGCGGCGAGCGCCTCCACCACCCGCGGCACGCGGTCCGCGCCGAAAACAGTGAAGCCCTTCTTGGCGAGCGTCACCGCGAGCGTGAGGCCGACGTAGCCGAGACCGACGACGCCGACACGCGTCACTCCAGCAGTCCCTCCGCGACGTCGCGCTCGGCCTTGTGGAAGTCGTCGAGGCGGCCGACGTCGAGCCAGTACTCGCGGATCGTATAGGCGGCGACCACCGAGCCGCGCATCACGAGCGCGCGGATCAGGTCGGTCGCGTCGAAGTACTCGTCGGCGGGGATGGCCTCGAGGGCCGTGGGGTCCAGCACGTAGATGCCGGCGTTGATCGGGTACTCCTTGCGCGGCTTCTCGTCCACGCGCAGCACGCGGTCGCCGCGCAGCGTGAACTCGCCGTACGGGATCTCGACCTGATGCAGCGACACGCCGACGGTCATGGCCGCCTTGACCTGGGCGCGGTGGAAGGCCCACATCGCACGGAAGTCGCACTTGGTCAGGATGTCGGCGTTGACCACGAAGAACGGCGCCGTGAGGCGCTCGCGGGTGAGCGTGAGCGCGCCCATCGTGCCGAGCGGCCGCGACTCCTCGACGTACTCGACGCGGACGCCCAGGGCGGCCCCGTCGCCGAGAGAGTCGCGGATCATCATCGACTTGTGATGGAGGGCGACGACGATGCGCTGGATCCCCGACAGCCGCAGTCGCTCGATGAGAATCTCGATCAGCGGCTTGCCGCCGACGCGCAGCAGCGGCTTGGGCGTGGCCTCGGTGAGCGGCCGCAGCCGCTTGCCCTCGCCGCCGGCCATGATGACGGCGCAGGCTGGTAGCGGCGGCGGCGCGATGAGGTCTTCGAGTAAGAGCAGGTCAACGACGCGCCGCGTGCCGTCCACGACGGGCAGCTGCCGGATCGAGCGGCCGCGCATCAGGGCGATCGCGGCCACCGCCGACACCCCGGCGGCGGCCACCACCGGCGCGCGGTTCATCGCGTCGTCCACGGCAGACTCGAGCGTGAGGCCGCGCAGGAGGGCCTTACGCAGGTCGCCGTCGGTGGCGAGACCGACGAGGCGCCCGGTCGCGTCGACCACGAGGGCGAGCTGCTTGCCGCTCTTCGTGATGCACTCGAGCGTCTCGCGCAGGGTGGCGCCCTCCCGGACGAGCACGTCGTTCAGGTTGTTCACGCGACCTCCCGCTTCACGACCAGCCGCGGGCCCAGCTCGACCTCGCGCAGGACCCGCGCGATGCGCTCGGCGGCGTGGCCGTCGCCGTAGGGATTGGGAGCCCCACGCAGCCGCGCGCGCGCGCCGGGCGCCAGCGCCGTCTCGAGACCGGCGAGGATCTCGTCGGTCGCGTCGCCGACGTCGATGACGTTGGCGCCGCGCAGCCGGCCCTGTTGCCGGCGGCCGACGTTGACGACGGGCAGCCCGAACGACGGCGCCTCGATGAGGCCGCTCGAGGAGTTGCCGACCATCGCGTCGGCCGCGGCCAGCACGGACAGGTACAGGTCGTCGCCGAGGTTGCGCACGAGGCGCACGCGCGCGCAGCGCGCCGCGAACTCCTCGAGGCGCTCGATGATCGTGACGCCGGCCGTGTCGGCGTTCGGATAGGTCACGAGCAGGGTGGCGTCGGTCTTCTCCAGCGCGGCAACGAGCGCGTCCGCGTGCGCGGCGGTGTCGCGGTACTCGAGCGTGACCGGGTGGTACGTCACGACCAGCCAGCGCCCCGTCGCCGGCACGCTCAGGCGGCGCGCGAGCTCGTCGCGCGGCAGCAGGCGCGTCGTCCGGATCCGGTCGAGCCCAGGCGCCCCGACGGTGTAGATCCGCCAGCGCTCCTCGCCCATGCCCTCGACGCGCCGCGCGTGGACGTCGGCCGAGACCAGGTGCAGGTGGGACAGCTTGGTGATCGCATGGCGGATCTGGTTGTCGATGGCGCCCTCGGAGGCCTCGCCGCCGTGCAGGTGCGCGATCGGGAGCGCGAACGGCAACGCCGCCGCCGCGGCCGCGAGCATCTCGAAGCGGTCGCCGAGGACGACGACCAGGTCCGGTCGCTGCTCGGCGTAGACGCGCGCGAAGCCGCCGACGCCGCGGCCGATCGAGACGCCGATGGCCTCGGGCGTGTCGCCGGGCTCCAGCATGTCCACGCGCGCCGCGATGGGCCAGCCGTCGGCGGCGACGGCGTCCACGGTGTGACCGAACCGCGGCGAGAGGTGCATCCCTCCGACGTAGAGCTGCAGGCTCACGTCGGGCGCGGCCCGGAGCGCGGCGAGGACCGGACGGAGATGGCCGTAGTCCGAGCGGCTCACGGTGACGACGCCGATCGTGCGCGTGCCGGCCACCGTCATTCCTCCAGCGCCGTCCATTCCAGCACCTCGTCGGCGGCGACGTCGCGGCGCAGCCGGCGGCCAACCGCGCGGCTCAGCTCGGCGGGCGGGATCCCCGTCCCCGGGCGTTTCACAGCGACGGCGTCCTCGGTCAGGCGCTCGCCGGCGCGCAGCGCCCGCGCCGCCACCAGGCTCTTGCGCGCCACACGGCGCGTGTCGAGCTCGGAGGGCGTCGGCCGCTTGTCGCCGTCGCCGAGCGCGGACTCGACGGTGCGGATGCCGCGCACCAGCGCCGCCATCTCCCCCGGATCGAGCGACGCGCGATGGTCAGGGCCGGGCATCGCCTTGTCGAGCGTCAGGTGCTTCTCGACGATCGCGGCGCCGCGCGCCACCGCGGCCAGCGCCACCTCGAGGCCGAGCGTGTGGTCGGAGAGTCCGACCGGCACGCCGAAGCGCTCGCGCAGCGTGTCCATCGCACGCAGGTTCATCTCATCGGGCGGCGCGGGATACGCGCTCACGCAGTGCAGGAGTGCGACCGGCGGGTCGCCGGCGGCGCGGATGGCCGCCACCGCCTCGCCCACCTCGGCGAGCGTGGACATGCCGGTGGAGACGATCATCGGCTGCCGCTTGGCGGCCACGTGACGCAGGAAGGGCAGGTTCGTGATCTCGCCGGAAGGCACCTTGAAGAGCGGCGCGGCCAGCCGCTCGAGCGCGTCGGCGCTCGCCTCGTCGAAGGGCGCGGAGAAGAAAACGACGCCGCGCTTCGCGCAGCGCTCCTGGACGCGCGCGAAATCGGCGAGCGTCAGCTCGAGCCGCGCGAGCATGTCGCGCTGGCTTTCGGCGCCGCCGGTCGTCTCCACCTGGTAGCCGGCTTTCGGCGCCGCACGGCTCACGAGCGCGTCGGTGCGGAACGTCTGGAACTTCACGGCGTCGGCGCCGCCGTCCGCGGCCGCGTCGACCAGCGACAACGCGAGCGCGACGTCGCCGTTGTGGTTGACGCCGGCTTCGGCGACGACGAACACGGGGGCGCCGCCGCCGATGCGCCGCTCGCCGACCACGAAGCCGGACGCGCTCACGAACGTCCCTCGCGGGAACCATCGCCCGGCGCCTGGGCGCCTCCCGCCGTCAGCTCGCGGCGAATCTGGTCCACGACGCCCTGCAGCCGGTCGGCCAGCGCGCCGTCGACGGGATGCAGGTACGGCGCGGCGAAGCGGCGCCCGCGGTACACCAGCGCCGCGCGCGCGGACCGATCTGTGACGAGCCGGCGCAGCACCGTCGCCAGCGCTTTGGCGTCGCCCATGTCGACCCGCTCGACGGCGCCTTCGCTCACGTACGCCGGCATCCCGCCGCCCTCGAAGTCCTTGCCCGGCGTCTGCACCGCGATCACGGGACAGCCCATGGCCATCGCCTCGATACCGGCCATCGACGTCACCATCACCGCCGCGTCGGCCGCGCCGAACAGCCGGTGGATGTCGTACTCCTTCGTCAGCCGCGCATCGGGCCAGCCCCACTCGCTGATCTGGCGGCGCAGCAGGGCCACGTCCTCGTTGGGATGGACTTTCACCACGACTTCGAGCCCGCCGACGGCGCTGACGGCGTCGTGGACGGTCCGATAGAACGCTTCCTTCTCGCCGGCGGAGAACAACAGCGAGACGTACTTCGAGACCATGACGATCAGGGGCCGGCCGGGCTCGAGCCGGAGATCGCTGCACAGGTCCGCGCGCAGGCGCTCGGGCGGCACGAGTCGCGCGGCGTTGGAGCGCGGGTCGCCGACCGCCATGAGCCGTCGCGCCTCGATGCCCTGCTCGATCAGTCCCTGCCTGGCGTGCTCGCCGAGGACGAGCACGCGATCGCCGACGTCGAAGAGGTTGGTGCGGTCGCGGCCGAGGAGCGCGCCGCCGTAGAACAGCAGCGACGGGATTCCGCGCCGACGCGCGGCCAGTGCCAGGGCCCGCTCGGACATCCGGCGGTCGCTCGTGATCACCACGGCGGCCGGGCGATGCGCATCGAGGGCGCGGAATGCGGCAGCCAGATAGAGCCGCGCCGTCGCCAGGCTCCACGTGACGGCGTCGCGCGCATAGGGCGCGACGATCCCGGCCAGCGGACCGCCAGGCTGGCGATACCTGAGCCGCGCCAGCAGGCGGCGCGACACCGGCCGCAGCTCGCGCACGAGCCCGCGCGCCTCGGCGCGCGGCAGATGGTCCATCAGGTGGCCCCCCGCTGCGCCGTCCTCCACCGCGTGCCGCAACGGCGCTCGCATCGCGTG
>Ga0209058_1003106_pt1 | contig 13488 bp, 10 predicted proteins | sample GraSoiAngelo_147_FD_185904 | JGI IMG/M metagenome (GOLD analysis project Ga0209058, IMG submission 185904) | Grasslands soil microbial communities from the Angelo Coastal Reserve, California, USA - 14_1009_05_40cm (SPAdes) (version 2) | ecosystem: Environmental > Terrestrial > Soil > Grasslands ... | reverse complement strand
GTTTTGAAACGGCCGGCAGCGACATCGCGTGCGGCCGGGCCAGATCAGTCACACACCGATCGCCGCGAGCAAGGTGGGCGAGGATGCGGCGCCGGGTGGGATCGGCCAGAGCGGCGAACGTGCGATTCAAGGTGCTCGAATATTTAACCATCTGGTTAACTAATAGGATCGATCTGACTGCAGTGCAAATGAAATATTAAACGTTCGCTTGAAGCCGTAGAAACCGGAACGCACACTGCTCTCTGCTACGACCGCCCGAAAAATGAAAGATCGCCGTCATGCTTACATCTATCCAGGAGCCTTGTAACGAGAGCGTAATTCGCTCGCGTTTTGCCAGTGCGCCTTGTTCGAAACTTGCCGGGCGCTGGGTACTTGTGGCCACAACTCTCGCTTCCAGCATGGCCTTTATCGACAGCACGGTTGTGAACGTGGCGTTGCCCGCGCTGCAAACGAACCTGAACGCCAGCATCGTCGACGTGCAATGGGTCATCGAGGCTTACTCGTTATTGCTTTCGGCGCTTCTACTCGTCGGCGGATCTCTCGGAGATCATTACGGACGGCGCCGAGTTTTCTTGATTGGTGTCGCTCTGTTCGCTGTGGCGTCCACGTGGTGCGGCCTCGCTCCCGACATACATCAACTGATTGTCGCACGTGCAGCACAGGGACTCGGCGCGGCCCTGCTCGTTCCAGGCAGTCTCGCAATCATTAGCAGTTCGTTTGCGGAAAACGAACGCGGACGCGCGATCGGCACATGGTCGGGTTTCAGCGCGATCACGACTGCTATAGGGCCGGTGATCGGCGGGTGGTTGATCGAGCATCTTTCCTGGCGTGCCATATTCTTTATTAATGTTCCAATCGCCCTTCTGATAATGTTTATCTCGCTGTGGCGCGTTCCGGAGAGTTCCGATAAGGAGAGCAAGGGGCTAGATTGGTTAGGCGCCATTTTAGTAACGTTCGGCCTGGCTGCTTTAGTTTATGGCCTGATCGAATCTTCACGGCTTGGCTTCGGCGATCGATCAGTGCTTGCCTCGCTCGTTGCAGCAGCCGTACTGCTCGCCTTTTTCCTAATAATCGAGAAACGGATTTCTAATCCAATGCTCCCGCTGGTTCTGTTCCGATCACGAACGTTTACCGGAGCGAACCTACTGACGTTTTTGCTTTACGGCGCGCTCGGCGGCACCCTGTTCTTCCTCCCGCTGAATCTGATTCAAGTCCAGCATTACACGGCCACCGCAGCTGGTGCAGCTTTCCTGCCATTTATCCTGATTATGTTTCTTCTTTCGCGTTGGGCGGGTGGACTCGTCGAAAGGTATGGATCGAAAATCCCGCTGGTTATCGGCCCGTTAATCGCAGCTTGCGGCTTCGGGCTTTTCATGTTGCCCGGCGTAAACGCCGGTTATTGGCAAACCTTTTTCCCGGCAGTTGTTGTACTCGGCATAGGAATGGCCATAAGCGTCGCGCCTCTTACCACGACTGTTATGAATTCGATCGTGCAAAATCGGGTTGGCGTTGCATCGGGAATTAACAACGCAGTTGCCAGAGGAGCCGGACTGCTTGCGATCGCCGTTCTTGGAATCATTATGCTTCAGGCCTTTAATCATGCAATGGATCGGCGATTGGCTGGCGAGAATCTGCCGCCTGGGGCGTGGCAATCATTGCAAGCTCAGCGCACGAAACTCGCGGCTGCCTCTCTCCCTGACGAGATGGACCACATGACCAAACAATTGATTGGACAAACGATCGCCGAATCTTTCGTGCATGCCTTCAGGCTAACCATGGCGATTGGAGGGATGCTGGCTGCGGTGAGTGCGATGGTTGCGTGGGTCCTCATTGGAACAGCTGGACAAAAAGAAAATTCGCGTCGTCCGAAAGCTTTCGCGGATTGAATCCATTTGCTTACGATGTGATGGCTGTGGCGAAAACAATTCACGGACTTCATCATGTGACTGCGATCGCGAGCGATCCGCAGCGAAACCTGGACTTCTATGTGGGACTTCTCGGTCTCCGTTTCGTAAAACGGACCATCAACTTCGATGATCCGGGTACCTACCATTTCTATTTTGGCGATCAGCGAGGAACGCCTGGAACGATCCTGACATTCTTTCCATGGCCGGGCGCGCGGCGCGGAATTCGCGGCACCGGCCAAATCGAAGCAACGGCATTCTCGATTTCACCTAACTCGGTCGAATACTGGCTGGAGCGTTTGAAACAACAGCACGTTGCGGCGGAAAGAATACCATCGCGTTTCGGAGAAGAAGTGATTCGCTTTGTCGATCCTGACGGGCTCCTGCTCGAACTCATCGCTTCAAATTCGCTCGTATCAGTTGAGCAGTGGCCGGACAGCTCGGTTCCTCCTGAACATGCACTTCAGGGGTTTCACAGTGTGTCGGGTGCTTTAGAAGGGTACGAAAAGACGGCGCGTTTACTCACCGACACGTTTGGTTACCGTTTGATCGAGGAATCGGGAAACCGGTTTCGGTTCGCATCGCATGACGACACTGCGCCAGGTCGAATCGTCGATCTGCTTTGTCTGCCTGATTCCGGCGCCGGACGTGTCGCTGCCGGGTCTGTGCATCACATCGCCTTTCGCGCGCGTGACGAACAAGAGCAACTTCAGTGGCGCGAACAACTGGTCGATCTCGATTTCAACGTTACGCCGGTAATCGATCGAATTTATTTTCATTCGATCTATTTCCGCGAACCGGGTGGCGTGCTCTTCGAGATCGCAACTGAGCCGCCCGGTTTTACTTGGGACGAAAAACTGGAGGAGCTTGGCACTCATTTGCAGTTGCCGCCGTGGCTAGACTCCGCACGCTCGCAGATCGAGAAAATTCTTCCGGCGATCCACGTGCCACACAAACAATGAAACTGCAGCCAGATTTTCTTCATGAATTCGTTCCGGGTAACTCGAACCGAACGCTTTTGCTCTTGCACGGCACCGGTGGAAATGAGCGCGATCTCATACCGCTCGGACGCGAACTCGATCCGAATGCGTCGTTGCTTAGCCCGCGCGGAAAAATTCTGGAGAACGGAATGCCGCGATTCTTTCGGCGCCTGGCGGAAGGTGTATTCGATTTAGAAGATTTGAAAACACGCACGCACGAACTTGCAGATTTCGTCACCGCCTCAGTGCGGCATTACAAACTAGCAGCGAACCACATCGTTGGCGTTGGTTACTCTAACGGCGCCAATATCGCCGCAAGCATGTTACTACTTCGTCCGGAAATCATGCACGCAGCGATTCTATTTCGCGCCATGGTGCCGCTTATTCCGGAGACATTGCCCGACCTTTCGTCTGTGCGTGTTTGGATCAGCGCGGGTGATCAGGATCCAATCATTCCGGCATCCGAGGCAAAGCGCCTCGCAGAACTCCTTCGTAGCGCAGGGGCCGACGTCACAATTCGTTTCGCAAAGGCAGCGCACGGCCTGACCAGTGATGACGTCACAACAGCACGAGATTGGCTCGAGAAACTTGAGTAGTGAATTACCATAGGCGCTTTCTAGCGAATGCGTGACCTGAACCGGATTTGAGATAACGCTCGAAAGCTTCTGCCTTGGCGCGGTTAGTGAACGCGATGTAACTGATTAGCTTCCATGGCTTGAACTTTGCAGTATGAGAAGATTTCCCTTGATTGTGTTCTCGGAGACGCTGTTTGAGATCTCTGGTCATTCCCACGTAGCGCTCCTCTTGCGCAGAAAGACTCTCAATAAGGTACACGTAATACACTGGCCCTCCTTCGCTGAAGCTTCGGAGGGCATCCTGCTTCGCGCAACGAATCATCCCCAATCCTGCGAAGCCTCCCAGCGCGAAGCAGGATGAAAACTACCCGACTCGAGGCGTTCAGCGATGGAGTGCTTGCCATCATCATCACAATCATGGTGCTGGAATTGAAAGTGCCACATGCGATCGAACTTGCCGCATTGAAACCGGTGTTGCCCGTGCTGTTGAGCTATGTACTGAGTTTCATCTACCTCGGCATCTATTGGAACAATCATCATCATTTGTTCCAAGCCACAGAGCAGGTCAGCGGCGGAATTCTCTGGGCAAACTTGCATCTGCTCTTCTGGTTGTCGCTGTTTCCTTTCACGACAGCTTGGATGGGCGAAAACCATCTCGCAACAATCCCGACTGCCGTATATGGCTTTGTGCTACTAATGGCGGCTATCGCTTACTATGTTCTGGAGCGCGCCATCATTGCCAAGGAAGGTCGGGACTCACTCCTGGCACGGGCAATTGGCAGGGATTGGAAAGGCAAACTTTCTCCCGTGCTTTACTTTGCCGCCATTCCACTCGCGTTTGTAAGCCCATGGATTGCCAGCGGAATCTATGTATTCGTCGCGCTTCTCTGGTTGATACCCGACCCTCGGATTGAGCGGAAGCTCGAGGAACGTGAAGAGTAAGCACGACGGGAGTCCAGTTTCCATGGTAAAGCGCAACGCTCACCGATGAATCCGCCTGAGCATTCAATCGCATTTGGCGCGCCTGGAATCGAGCCGCGCTGGACTTCGAGCGCCAAAGAAGGCGTGGGGACAGCCTATCATACGAGCTGCCGTGTTTGGTTCACACTGAGTCATGGCATCGTGAACGAGATTTATTATCCACACGTCGATCAACCCAACACGCGCGACTTTCAGTTTCTCATAAGCGACGGCGAAACATTTTGCCACGAGGAAAAACGCGACCTGATTCATACGATCGATTACCCGGAGCGTGATTGCCTTCTTTACCGTCTCACGAATTCGGAACCGAAAGGACGCTATCGTGTCATAAAACATGTCTTCGCAGATCCGCATCAGTCGGTGCTGCTCGTTCATACCAAAGTAGAAGTGCTGGATGAATCACTACTTGGGAAGTTGCAACTTTACGCATTACTAGCTCCTCACATTGCCGGCTTTGGCGCCGGCAACTCCGGGTGGTGTGTTGAAGTTGGCGGTATCAAACTCATCCGCGCTCAGCGGAAAGACGTTCACCTGATCATGGCGTGCAGCACCGGTTTTTCTCGCCGCTCGGTCGGTTACGTCGGTTTCAGCGATGGTTGGCAGGATCTCATGGACAATTTCCAAATGGACTGGGAGTTTCGCACAGCCGAGGAGGGCAACATCGCGTTGACAGGCGAAATCAATCTTCCAGGCACCGGTGAATTCACAATGGCTGTCGCATTCGGCCGCAGTTACCAAAGTACAACCGCGAAGTTGTTCCAATCGCTGGCCGAGCCATTCGAGTCACACCGTCAGGCGTATGTCCGCCAATGGCAGCGCGCGGTTGTGAATCCAAAATTCGATTTCAGCGCCGACACCTCCGACGGCGGCGGAATGTATCGGTTGAGCCGCTGTGTGCTGACTGCGCATGAAGACAAAGTTTTTCAAGGCGCGATTGTTGCATCGATGAGTATCCCCTGGGGCGAAACCAAGGGCGACAACGATCTGGGAGGTTATCATCTGGTGTGGACCCGCGACCTGGTACAAAGCGCAACAGCACTTCTCGCCACGGGGCAGACGAGCACGCCTCTGCGCGCGTTGATCTGGCTGGCTGCCATTCAGCGACCGGATGGAACTTTTCCTCAGAATAGTTGGATCGATGGGACCGCTTATTGGTCTGGCCTGCAACTCGACCAGATTGCCGCGCCAATATTACTGGCATGGCGTTTGCACAAACAAGACGCGCTCGGCTTGTTTAATCCACGCACGATGATTGTGCGCGCTGCCGCACACTTGATCCTGCAAGGCCCAGTTACCAGCCAGGATCGATGGGAAGAAAACGCCGGTTATTCGCCTTCGACGCTGGCTACCGTGATTGCCGCTCTGGTCTGCGCAGCGCAGTGGGCCACGGAATATGGCGAAAAAGCAGCCGCGGATTTTGTTTTTGCTTACGCCGACTGGCTGGCGGCGCACGTCGAAGAATGGACAGTCACAACGCAGGGTGAACTAGTCGAGGGATTCCCTCATCACTATATTCGCATCAATCCGACCGATCCTAAGGCGCCTGATCCTCATCCCGATCCGAATACAGCAATGATTCAGCTCGCCAACGGCGGCGGCCTGCACCCGGCGCGAAATGTGGTCGGGGGGGATTTCCTGCATCTGGTGCGATTCGGTATTCGCGACGCCAACGATCCGGTCATTCGCGATTCGATCGAAGTCATCGATCGCGTGCTCAGGTATGATCTGCCACAGGGGCCGGGTTGGCGTCGTTACAATCACGACGGTTACGGGCAAAAAGATGACGGCGGTGCTTTCGACGGTACAGGCGTCGGACGTTGCTGGCCGATTCTAACCGGCGAACGCGGTCATTACGAACTGGCGGCCACACGCGATCCAAAGCCGTTTATCACAGCAATGGAAAATTTCGCCAATCAGGGTGGAATGCTCACCGAACAGTTATGGGACGGACCTGATTTGCCAGATGCCCATATGAAACGCGGCTGCCCAACCGGTGCGGCAATGCCGCTGTGTTGGTCGCATGCCGAATATATTTCCATGGTGCGCAGCCGCCATGATGGCATCTGCCTTGGTTGCGTAGAACCGGCATATCAGCGCTATGTGTTGCACCCGGCGCGGAGCGATTACGAGATCTGGACTCTGCGCTATCCCATGCGGCGCATGTCTCGCGGAAAAATTTTGCGCATTATCATTGCTGCCCAGGCAACGGTCGTCTGGTCAATCGATGGCGGCACGCGTACGAATCTTTTGGACGCAATTCACGAAAGCAGATTGAACCTCTGGTTCGCAGACTTTCGAACCGCAGATTGGCCGGCCGGTTCACTGTTTACCTTTACATTCTTTTGGAAACGCGATCAGCGCTGGGAAGGCCGCGATTGGCAAATAAGCCTCTTAGAAAGGTAATCCTAACCACCCGATCGGTGGATCCCTGTTTTTCGAAACGGCATGGTGAGGTCTTCAAAGCGTCTCATGCAAATCTCGCATGACCGTATACACAACTCCTGACTACACGGCAGCCATAACGCTACTATGATGTCGTCATCATGAACGAGAAAACATTTGAAACCAAAAATATGAAAATAGTCGTCCTTGGGGGCACCGGGCTCATCGGAAGCAAAGTCGTGAACCTCCTCCGTGCAGGCGGCCACGAAGTCGTTGCGGCATCTCCTTCGCACGGCATCAATTCGATTACCGGAGAAGGTTTGACTGATGCTCTAACTGGAGCGCAGGTAGTGGTGGACGTTACGAATTCTCCTTCGTTCGAAGACAGGGCCGCAATTGAATTCTTCGAAACTTCGACCCGCAACGTCCTCGCCGCTGAGGCGAAAACCGGCGTGGGTCACCACGTCGCGCTCTCTATCGTCGGCAGCGAGCGGCTTCCCGCGAGCGGATACTTGCGCGCGAAGGTGGCTCAGGAAAAACTGATCAAGGCTTCGCCAATTCCTTACACGATTGTCCGCGCGACGCAGTTCTTTGAGTTCGTTGGGCGCATCGCTGATGAGGCGACCAGCGGGCAGACTGTTCACCTGCCCTCGGTGTTGTTTCAGCCCATTTTCTCGGACGATCTCGCCGCTAACCTTGCCAAAATCGCCCTCGCGAAACCGTTGAATGGAACCATCGAGATCGCCGGGCCTGATGCTGTCCCGTTTGATGAGCTGGTGCGCGAATACCTCGTGGCGCATCACGATCCCCGCTCTGTCGTAACGGAGGAGCAAGCCCGCTACTTCGGCACGACGCTTGAGAAACGCAGCCTCGTCCCGGGCGAAAACGCGCTGCTCGGCTCCTGCCATTTCGCAGACTGGCTTAGCCGTTCGGCTGCACAGCGCTGAACCGTTTATCACAACCCAAACCTCAACCAAACTCACATAGCAGAAAGGATATCAATGAAACGAATCCAAACTTCAGAACCAAACAAGCTGTCTCGCTTCATCTACGCACCCATTGTTTGCGCAGTCGTCGCCATTCTCGGCGTGGGCTCAGGCATGGCCGCTGATAAACATCCAAAGGCCACGCTCGTCTACGAGCATGCTCTGCCGAATGTGCCTGGCAAGAGCATCAAGGCTGTGCTTGTCGAATACGGCCCCGGAGATGCGTCGCCGGGCCATACGCATCCCAAGTCTGCTTTCATCTACGCAACGGTTTTGGAAGGAGCCATTCGAACTTCGGTCAATAACGGGCCGGTTGTTACGTATCGCGCCGGACAGAACTTTTCCGAGATGCCTGGTGATCGGCACACTGTTGATGAGAACGCGAGCAAGACCGAAGCCGCGAAGCTGCTGGCGGTGTTCGTGGTCGATACGGACGAAAAGGAACTGTTAACGCCGCTCGAAAAATGAGACTACGCGCGAGTTCGTCGAAATACTGATGGGCATTTGCGCGACAGCGAAGATAAAGAACAGTCCTAGGGGGGTCTGCGCTCGACAGTTCAGTTCACAATCAACGATAATAAATTGATGAAACGGTTTGCTGTTCTCGCCGCGCTGCTGATTTATGTGTCTTTCGTTACCGGTTGTTCGCGCAAGCCGGCTCAGGCCCCTCCAAACGCGCCGGAAGTACTCGTTGCAACCGTCACACCGCAAGATGTGCCGCGTGTGCTGGAACGCGTGGCCACGCTGGATGGCTTCATCAACGCCAACATCAACGCACAGGTACAAGGCTACCTTATTTCACGCGACTACCAGGAGGGTAGCGTGGTAAAGAAGGGTGACTTCCTTTTTCAGATTGATCCGCGCCCGTTCGAGGCTGCATTAGCACAAGCGAAGGGCACTTTGGCAAAAGACCAAGCCAACCAGGTCAAAGGTGATGCAGACGAAAAGCGCGCGCTCGACTTGTTTAAGAAAAAAGTGATCAGCGACCAAGAGCGAGACACTGCGATTGCAGCCGCCGGTTCAAGCAGAGCAAACGTTGAAGCCGATGAAGCGGCGGTGGAACAAGCGCAGCTCAATCTTGGATACACAAAGATCACCGCGCCGATCGACGGTGTTGCTGGGTTCGCAATCGCGCAGGTTGGCGATCTGGTCGGGCCAAGTACGGGACCGCTCACAACCGTATCGCAAATCGATCCGATCAAAGCTGTCGTGACTGCGGGCGAAGGGCCGTTCACCGATTTCGTTTCGCGCCATCCTGATGCAACTGAGCGCAATGCTTACATAAAAACCCTCGACTTCGACTTGCTCCTCGGCAACGGCGAGGTGTATCCGCATAAAGGTAAGTTTTATGCGCTCGATCGCAGCCTGGATCCGAAGACTGGATCGATCCGCTACTATGTGACGTTTCCGAATCCGGGAAACATTTTGCGACCCGGGCAGTTCGGAAAGGTGCGTTTCGTCGCCGACATGAAAAAAGGCGCGATGGTGATTCCGCAGGAAGCGGTGAACGAGTTGCAGGGCAACTTTCAAATCGCGGTTGTCGATCAGGACAACAAGGTCAGCATTCGTCCGGTGAAAATGGGCGAGCGTATCGGCGCGATGTGGGAAGTCACGGAAGGTTTGAAGCCAGGCGACAAAGTTGTTGTGGAAGGACTCCAAAAAGCGCGCGAAGGATCGACAGTCACCGCAAAAGACTGGACTCCTCCCGCCGACGCGTTTGTTTCAAAAGCGGACCAGCAAAAAAAGCCCTAAGAAATGTCCGAGTTTTTCGTCCGGCGGCCCATTGTCGCGATCGTAATCGCGATTCTGATGACGCTCATCGGCGGCGTGTGCATTCTGGCGCTGCCGATCGCGCAATATCCACAAATCGCCCCGCCGGAGATTCAAGTGCAAACGCACTACACCGGCGCGGACGCGCTCACGATCGAGCAATCGGTCGCGGCGCCGATCGAGCAGCAGATGAGCGGCGTCGACAACATGAACTACATGTACTCGATCAACGCGAACAGTGGCGACATCCGATTGATCGTGAATTTCGACATCGCCACCGATCCGAACATCGATCAAGTCCTGACGCAGCTCCGGGTCTCGCAAGCACAATCGCAATTGCCGCCCGACGTGAACAACTATGGCGTGACCGTTAAAAAATCGACGACTGCGCCGTTGATGCTCATTTCGCTTTATTCGCCGAAAGGCAGCTACGACGGAGTTTTTCTCGCCAACTACGGCTACATCAATCTGGTCGATCAACTGACGCGCGTTCCTGGAATTGGCATTGTTCAGGTGTTCGGCGCCGGTCAATACGCAATGCGGTTGTGGGTGAAGCCCGATCAACTGGCCAAGCTCGGCATCACCGTTCCCGACATTATCACCGCAGTGCAAAAACAGAACACGGTGAATCCCGCTGGGCAGATCGGCGGCGAACCGATTCCGAGCGGACAGAAATTTACCTACACCGTCCGTGCGCAGGGACGATTGCAAACCCCCGAAGAATTCGGCGAGATCGTCGTTAGGGCAAATCCTGACGGCTCCTTTGTGCGGGTGAAAGACATCGCGCGCATCGATCTCGGCGCGCAAACTTACAACTTGAAAGGCCGACTCAACGGACAGCCTGCCGCCATTCTCGCATGTTATCAGTTGCCGGGCAGCAATGCGGTCAAAGCCGCGCAGGGTGTGCGGCAAGTCATGGCGGAAGCGAAGCAACGTTTTCCGGCGGACATGGATTTCGCCGTCTCGCTGGATCAAACGCTCTCGGTCACCGAAGGCATGCACGAAATTTTGAAGACGTTGTTTGAAGCGCTCGCGCTCGTCGTCTTGGTTGTCTTCATTTTCTTGCAAGGCTGGCGCGCGACATTGATTCCACTGTGCGCTGTGCCGGTGTCATTGATCGGCACGTTCGTATTGTTTCCCTTGTTCGGGTTTTCGATCAATACGCTCTCACTTTTCGGTCTCGTGCTCGCGATCGGTCTCGTGGTCGATGACGCAATCGTCGTTGTCGAAGCAGTCGAGCGTCACATTGAAGAAGGAATGACGCCGCGCGAAGCGACGCTACAGGCGATGCGCGAAGTGTCGGGCCCGGTGATCGGCATCGCGCTTGTTCTTTCTGCGGTCTTCATTCCCACGGCGTTTCTTCCCGGGATCACCGGACGTTTGTATCAACAGTTCGCCCTAACGATCGCGATCTCCGTCATCTTCTCCGCCTTCAATGCGCTTTCACTGAGTCCGGCGCTCTCGTCGATCTTGCTGCGGCCGCGAAAAAAGACGCGCGGCCCCCTCGCTTGGTTTTTCGATCAGTTCAATCGGGTGTTCGGCAGCGCGACGCACGGATATGTAAACTGGTCGCGCCTCGCCATTCGAAAAGCGGTGCTCAGCTTCGCGTTGCTCGCATTGCTCGCCTTCGGCGCGGGACTGTTTGGATCGCGACTGCCGAGTGGCTTTTTGCCGGAAGAAGACCAGGGCTACGTATTTCTCGCGTTGCAATTACCGGACGCCGCATCGCTCGAACGAACCGATGCCGCGTCTCGCAAAATCGAAGAGATTCTCAGCAAAATTCCGGGCGTCCGGTACACAACCAGCGTGGTCGGATTCAGTTTGCTCAGTCTCGTGCAAAATACTTATAGCGCGTTCTTCTTCGTCACGTTTAAGCCCTGGAGCGAACGGACCAAGCCGGAAGAACAGTACACCGTGATCAAGGCCAACATTAACAAACAGCTCGCCGGTCTTACCGAAGGTCTGGCCTTCGCGTTTCCGCCGCCGGCGATTCCGGGCGTGGGCACTTCCGGCGGATTCCAATTCATATTGGAAGATCGCGCCGGCAAAGACGTCGCCTTTCTCGCTCAAAACGTGAACACGTTTCTCGACGCGGCGCGTAAACGGCCGGAGCTAGCCACCCTTATTCCGACGTTTCTGCCGAACGTCCCGCAGATCTTCGTCGATGTGGATCGGGACAAAGTGATCAAGCAGGGAATCGATCTCGCCTCGGTGTATCAAACGCTGCAGACGTTCATGGGCGGATTTTTCGTGAATTACTTCAACCGCTTCGGCCGAACGTGGCAAACTTACATTGAGGCGGAAGGCGATTACCGTACCGATGCGAAGAATGTGGGTCAGTTCTTCGTTCGCAATGCGCACGGCGACCCCGTGCCGCTTGACGCCATCGCGACAGTCAAAGACATCGCGGGTCCGGAATTCACGCTCAGGTATAACGAATATCGCTCTGCCCAAATCAACGGGGCGGCTGCGCCGGGTTATAGCTCGAATCAGGCGATGAACGCGCTCGAAGAAGTTTTCCGACAAACCATGCCTAATGAAATGGGATACGATTATCTCGGCATCTCGTATCAGGAGAAGAAAGCGCAGCAAGGCGTTTCGCCGACGGTGGTGTTCGGAATGTCGCTCATTTTCGTGTTCCTGATTCTGGCTGCACTGTATGAAAGTTGGTCGTTGCCATTCAGTGTATTGCTCGGAACACCGGTCGCCGTGTTCGGCGCGTTCGCGACGCTCTGGTTGCGCGGAATGCAAAACAACATCTACGCGCAAATCGGGTTGATCATGCTCATCGGTCTCGCGGCAAAGAACGCCATCCTTATCGTCGAATTCGCCAAAGACGAATACGAGAAAGGCAAACCACTCCTCGACGCCGCACTCGAAGGCGCACGCTTGCGTCTCCGGCCGATCCTGATGACATCGTTCGCCTTCATCTTTGGATGTTTACCGCTTTGGTTCGCAACCGGCTCCGGCGCAGTGGCGCGACGCGTACTGGGCTCGACCGTCATTGGCGGTATGATCGCCGCCTCAGGGATCGCAATTTTCCTTATCCCAGTAACGTTTTATGTGATCGAGCGGCTCTTTGCCGGGCGTAAAGAAAAAACGGCAGCGCCGCAAGTTATGAAGCCGAAGAGCGAGCCTGAGCCTGCAGTCAAAACGTAGAGACGTGGCGATTGCAGACAGGCATTCTGCCTATCACGCAACGCGGGTCTCACATGGCTGCTCGTTTTGCACGACAGGCAGAGTGCCGGCCGGTCTCACAGCTAGAATGGCTGTGTTTCCCGTGATCTTGTTACTACTTCCGCTGATTTGCAGTGCCAACGGCATCTTCTCCGTAACCACCAGTAACAACGATTGTCTCATCTGGTGGAATGGGTAGAACAGCAACTCGGTCGTCCCGTAGTTAAAGCGTTCAACACCACTTATGCCGAGCACCTTTACGAATTGGGGCGGCCGCCAGGCAGCCCGAGGCGAATTGCCTTACCCGTCGCCGGTGACGATCCCGCAGCGAAGGCGGTTGTGCTGCGTCTAATTGATGAGCTCGGATTTGATGGCGTCGATGCTGGTGGACTGGATGAATCCTGGCGGCAACAACCCGACACGCCGGTCTATGCCACAGACCTCAACGCCGATGGTGTGCGAACCGCCTTGGCAAAAGCGAGCAAGCAGCGCAAACCGGAGTGGCGTGCTACTCCTAAGAGTCCTGGCACGTACGAAGCTCCGGCTTGAACAAGCACTAGTAAGACTAAGACAAAGAGGGGAGAAGAAGAATAACAGGGACATTTATGAGCAAGACTATCGACGTTATTCAGCACCACATGGGACCTCCTAAACTAACTCCTGCGGCAAGTGTTAAAACGAGACCTGCCGCTAGGAGCCGCACGTTTGCAATCGGTGGTGACCTTCCCATTCA
>Ga0209058_1003102_pt1 | contig 13498 bp, 14 predicted proteins | sample GraSoiAngelo_147_FD_185904 | JGI IMG/M metagenome (GOLD analysis project Ga0209058, IMG submission 185904) | Grasslands soil microbial communities from the Angelo Coastal Reserve, California, USA - 14_1009_05_40cm (SPAdes) (version 2) | ecosystem: Environmental > Terrestrial > Soil > Grasslands ... | reverse complement strand
GCGCATCGTGCACGAGGTCTTCTCGCCATCGGCGGACGAGATCGCCCGCGCGAAGCGGATCGTCGAGGCGTTCGAGGACGGCATCAAACGCGGCCTCGGCGCCGTAGCGCTCGACGACGCGATGCTCGACGCGCCGATCGTCGAGCGCGCGCGTCGAGTGCTGCGCGATGCGGAGCGCATCGGTCGCGCGCGTTGACCGAGGCTGCTACATACACTCCTGGCCTCATGCCGGTCGACCGCGACCGTCTTCGCGCGTTGCGAGGGTCATTCCCCACGGGCGTGACCGTCGTCACGACGGTCGACGCGGCAGGCGCACCGAAGGGACTGACGACGCAGTCGTTCGTCGCGGTCTCCGCCGAGCCACCGCTCGTGCTCGTGACGCTCGAAAGGAGCTCACGGACGCTCGAGCCGCTGCGCGCAGCGAAGGCATTCGTCGTGAACTTCCTGAAGGTCGGCGCGGAGGAGATCGCGACACGGTTCGCGTCGAAGATCGAGGACAAATTCGAGGGCGTCGCATGGCGGCCGTCGCGGTTCGCGCGAGGTGCCCCGATCCTTGAGACAGCCTGCGTCGCCTATGCCGAGTGCCTGGTCGAACGCGAGATCGAGGCAGGCGATCACTGGATCTTCATCGCGGTCGTCGAAGGCGGCGAGGTGCTCGGCGATACGCCGCTCCTCTATTACCACCGTGCGTACGCGGCCTGGCCGCAGGAGAAGCCGGCGCCCCCGGAGAGCTGGTGAAGCTGACCACCTTCGACGCCGGACGGGGGCCGCGCGTCGGTCTCATCGCGTCCGACGGCACGCTCGTCCCCATCCACGACGTGATCCCGGACGCGCCGCTGGACATGCTCGGCGTGATCGCCGGCGGGGACGGTCTGCACGCGCGGCTGCGCGACCTCGCTGCGCGCGCGAAGGATGGCGCGAAGCTCGCGACGGTGAAGCTCCTCGCACCGATCCCGAAACCGAGACGCAATGTGCTCTGTGTCGGTTGGAACTATTCGGAGCACTTCGCCGAGGGCGCGGCGGTGCGTGCGCAGGCCGGCGCGCCCGCCCAGGCTCGCGCGCCGACGCAGGCCGGCGCGCCCGCGCAACAGGAGATCCCGGAGTTTCCGGCGCTCTTCTCGAAGAACCCGGCGACGGTGACCGGGCCGGACTCGCCGATCTGGTTCCCCGCGCCGCACTCGGAGCAGCTCGACTGGGAGGTCGAGCTCGCGGTCGTCATCGGCAAGGGCGGCCGCGACATCGCGGAGAGCCGCGCGATGGAGCACATCTTCGGTTACACCTGCGCGAACGACGTATCGGTCCGCGATGTGCAGCGACGGCACGGCGGGCAATGGTTCAAGGGCAAGAACTTCGACAGCCACCTGCCGATGGGTCCGTGGATCGTGAGCGCCGACGAGCTCGATCCCGCGGCGCTCAGGCTGCAGACGCGCGTGAACGGCGTGACGAAGCAGGACTCGAGCACGAAGTTCATGGTGTTCAAGTTGCCCCGGCTCCTCCGCGAGTTCTCGGCGGGGACGGAGCTCGAGCCCGGTGACATCATCATCACCGGCACGCCCGAGGGCGTCGGGTTCGCCCGCAAGCCGCCCGAGTACATGAAGATCGGCGATGTCGTCGAGGTCGAGATCGAAGGCATCGGCGTGTTGCGAAACACGGTGCAGGGGAGATCGTGATGCTCGAGAACTTCACCTGGTATCAGCAGTCGGGGTTCCGCTTCAAGGGCGAGAGGCTCGTGCTCTACATCGATCCATGGAATCTGAAGGGCGATCTCCCGCCGGCCGATCTCGTGCTCATCACGCATGCGCATGGCGACCACTACTCGAGCGACGATCTGAAACGGATCAAGGGCCCGAAGACGCAGTTCGTCGCGCCGGCCGACGTGGCGAAAGAGCTGAGCGGCAACGTGAAGGCCGCCAAGCCCGGCGAGCGCTTCGACGCCGCTGGCGTCAAGCTCGAGACCGTGCCCGCGTACAACATCGACCCCGCGCGCCTGCAGGCGCATCCCAAGGCGAACAACTGGGTCGGCTACGTCATGCAGCTCGCGGGGCGGACGTACTACCACGCGGGCGACACCGACCACCTGCCGGAGCTCGACAAGATCAAGACCGACGTCGCGTTCGTCCCGATCGGGAATGGCGGCTTCGTCATGACCGTTGACGAAGCAGCGGCGCTCGTGAAGGCGATGAAGCCGAAGGTCGCCGTGCCGATGCACTACGGCTTCTACCCCGGCGTGGGCGTTGAGGCCGATGGCGAGCGCTTCAAGAAGGCCGCGAGTGGCGTCGAGGTTCAGATCCTGAAGCCAGTGAATCCATTCGCGAACAAGTGAGGGAAGAGGCCATGGCAGTAGCGGCGTCGCAGATCGCGAGCATCAATCCAGCGACCGACGAGGTCCTGCGCACGTTCGACGCGCACACACGAGAGCAGGTCGAGGACGCGATCGCCGGCGCGCAGGACGCGTTCGTCGCGTGGCGCGCGCGCTCGTTCGCCGAACGTGCCGTGCCGATGAACCGTCTCGCGGCGCTGTTGCGCGAACGAAGCGATCGCTACGCGCGCCTCATGACGCTCGAGATGGGCAAGCCGATCACCGAGGCCAAGGCCGAGATCGAGAAGTGCGCCTTGGGCTGCGAGTTCTTCGCCGAGAACGCGGAGCGGTTCCTCTCCCCCGAGATCGTGAAGACGACGGCGCAGAAGAGCTACGTCGCGTACGAGCCGCTCGGCATCGTCCTCGCGGTCATGCCGTGGAACTTTCCGTTCTGGCAGGTCATCCGCTTCGCCGCGCCGGCATTCATGGCCGGCAATGCGGCGATCCTCAAGCATGCATCGAACGTCCCGCAGTGCGCGCTCGCGATCGAGGAAGCGTTCCGCGATGCCGGCTTCCCCGACGGTCTGTTGCGCACGCTGCTCCTCGCCGGCGCGCAGGTCGAGCCGGTCATCGCCGATGAGCGCATCCGCGCGGTGACGCTCACCGGCAGCTCGGCGACGGGCGCGCGCATCGCAGCTGCAGCCGGGCGCGCGCTGAAGAAGGCCGTGCTCGAGCTGGGCGGCTCGGATCCCTTCATCGTCCTCGCCGATGCGGACGTCGCGAACGCCGCCGCGATCGGTGTGCGCGCTCGCAACCAGAACGCCGGCCAGTCCTGCATCGCCGCGAAGCGGTTCCTCGTCGCCGATCCGATCGGCGGCGAGTTCGAGAAGCGCTTCGTTGCCGGCGTCGAGGCGCTACGCATCGGCGACCCGCTCGACGCGAAGACGCAGATCGGTCCGCTTGCGCGCGCCGACCTGCGCGACAACCTCGAGCGTCAGGTGAAGGAGTCGGTGCGGATGGGGGCGCGGCTGCTCACCGGTGGCAAGCGCTGGGGTGATCGCGGCGCGTTCTACACGCCGACCGTACTCGCCGACGTGACACCGGACATGCCGGTGTTCGCGGAGGAGACGTTCGGCCCGGTGGCGGCGATCATCCGCGCGCGTGACGCCGATGAGGCGATCGAGCTCGCGAACAGGACGGAGTACGGCCTCGGCGCCAACCTCTGGACCCGTGATACGGCGACCGCGGAGCGTCTCGCGCGCCGGATCGAGTCCGGACAGGTCTTCATCAACGGCATGGTCGCGTCCGATCCGCGTCTGCCGTTCGGCGGCGTGAAGCATTCGGGCTTCGGGCGCGAGCTCTCGGCGTTCGGCATCCGTGAATTCGTGAACATCCAGACGGTCTGGATCGGTCCCGCGCAGACCGCACAGGCGACGCCGAAAGCGGAATAACGACTCAGGCGTTGACCGTCGCGGGCAGCAGGGGGCCGAACTGCTCCTCGAGCAGTGCGAGGCTGGCGTCAAGATCGCGCGAGCCGTCGACGCGCTCCCAGCGCAGGCCGAGGTGATCGCAGGCGCTCACGATGAGCTCGTCCATGAGCCAGTCGCGTTCGCGGACCTTCGCGAGGCCACGAGTGCGGTCGACGATGCCCGGGAAACGCTCGCGCTGAGCGTGCCCCCAGCGGCGCAGCGCGACCGTCTCGCGATGCGCCGGGGTCGGCACGAGGAAGACCGCCTGGCGCGGCGAGTTGATGAGAGGTTCGACGAGCCAAGGGAACGCTCCGGGTCCCTCGGCGACGATCGGGCGCGACCGCGGGAAGGCGAGGAGGTCCAGGGTGACGCGCACGAAGCGGTCCTCCCAGATCTGGACCGAGCGCTCGAGCAACTCCGCTACGGTGGGCTGCGCCCAGCGCTCGTCCATCGAGAGCGCCGCGAACGCGCGCTCGGCCGCGCTCGGCTGCTGCGAATGCTCGTTCGCGCCGTGCGAGTCGAGGTTATAGATGCGCAGGTCGTACTTACCTGCGAGGAGGCGCGAGAGCGTCGTCTTTCCGGCCTGCGGACCGCCGCCGATCCAGAGGACATGCGAAAGCACCGAGCGAACGTCGGTCAAGGATGCGCATCATGCGCATGCCGCCGGCGAAGGAACAGTCTGTTTCTTCGCGCGAATTCGGCGCACAATATATGTATCCCCTCGTGAACGCCGCCGAGCTTCTCGTTCGCTGTCTCGAGAACGAAGGCGTGCGCTACGTCTTCGGCATCCCCGGCGAGGAGACGCTCGCGCTCAACGACGCGCTCGATCGCAGCGAGAAGATCCAATTCATCCTCACGCGCCACGAGCAGGCCGCCGCGTTCATGGCGGACGTGTACGGCCGCCTCACCTCGTATCCCGGCGTGTGCCTCGCGACGCTCGGCCCCGGAGCGACGAACCTCCTCACCGGCGTCGCGGATGCGCAGCTCGACCGCGCACCGCTCGTCGCGATCACCGGACAGGCGGGCCTCGAGCGCGTCCACCTCGAATCGCATCAGTACATCGACATCGTCGGCATGTTCACGCCGGTCACGAAGTGGTCGACACGCGTCACCGTGGCGAACACGGTGCCGGAGGTCGTGCGCAAGGCGTTCCGCCTCGCGCGACTGGAGAAGCCGGGCGCGGCGCACATCGAGCTGCCCGAGGACATCGCGGCGGAGAGGGTCGACGCGAGCCCGCTCGAGATCCGGCGCACGACGTACCCGCGCGCGGACGAGAGCGTGATCGAGCGCGCCCTCGACATCATCGATGCCGCGAAACGGCCGGTGATCCTCGTCGGGAACGGCGTCATCCGCAGGGAGGCGACAGGACGCCCGGCCGTCGATTCGTTGCGGCAGTTCGTGCAGCGCTCGGCGATCTGGGCGACACACACGTACATGGCGAAGGGCGCGCTCGACTCCCGCGGTGCGCACTCGTTGCCGCCGGTCGGGCTTCAGCGACCGGGGGCGGATCTCGCCAATCTGAAGGAGCTCGCCGACGCCGACGTCGTGATCGCGATCGGCTACGACCTCGTCGAGTGGGCTCCGGTGCTGTGGAACCCGAAGCGCGACAAGGTCGTTATCCACGTCGACTCGACACCGGCCGAGCTCGACGGCCATTACCAGCCGTCTGTCGAAGTCATCGGCGAGCTACACGAATCGCTCGAGGCGCTCGCCGCACGAGTCAAGCCGCGCGATGACAGGAAAGGGGTGGTGGGCGCCGCGGAGGTCCGACGCGTCGGCGATCACGCGCCGATCCAGCCTGAGACGGTCATCGCGGATCTGCGCGAGGCACTCGCGCCAGATGACATCGTCATCAGTGACGTCGGCGCGCACAAGGTCTGGCTCTCGCGGCTCTTTCCGACGGAGCGTCCGGGGACGGTCGTCATCTCGAACGGCCTCGCCTCGATGGGCATCGCGCTGCCCGGCGCGATCGCGGCGAAGCTCGTGCACCCCGAGCGCAAGGTCGTCGCTTTCAGCGGCGACGGCGGCTTCCTGATGAACGTGCAGGAGCTCGAGACCGCAAAACGCATCGGTACGGCGATCGTTGTCGTCGTGCTCGTCGACGAGCGTCTCGGTGTCATCGAGGCGAACGAGAAGCGCACGTACCGCCGCACCTTCGCCACGGCGTTCGGCAATCCCGACTTCGTCGAGCTCGCGCGGGCGTTCGGCATCGCGGGCTACGCCGTCGAGAGTGCGAAGGATCTGGTCCCGACGCTCCGGCGGGCGCTCGATCTCGACGGCCCGTCGATCGTCGCGGTCCCCTGGGATCACACCGCGAACGAGCGGATCGCGGAGGCGCAAGCGGGCCGCGCGCCGGTCACGCCGGGATAAGAGGGGCGGGAGAGGACCTCCCGCCCCTGTCGCTTTACTGTGCCGTGACCTTGCCGCCGCTCACGGTGAACGTGCGGGCGAGCGAGTTGTTCGTCTCGTTGGTCTCCGATACCGCGTTCGTCGCGTCGGCGGTCGCGGTGATGCGATAGGTGCCGTTCTTGATCTGCGTGCTCCACAGCACACTCACCTTGACGGTCTGACCCGCTGCCAATCCGCTCACGTTCGCGTCGAGCGTCCGCGAGCCGTCGCTGAAGCGCACGACGAACGCGCCGGCGTCGCTCGCGCCGCGGTTCGTCACCGTGGCGACGACCGTCGCCGACTGCGAGCGGGATACGCCCATGGTGAGACCGCTTACGGTGAGATCGGCATCGAACTCGTGGAAGAGGCGGATCCCTCCGGTCTGACGCCCGACCGACGCGAGTCTAGTCCGGTATCCGTTCGCGGTATCGGTCTTCACCGCGGGCTGCGTCGCGCACGTGCGCGTGCACCCGTCCGGGTAGCCGACGTGGACGATGCCCTGCGCGTCGAGCGTCGCGTCCATGAAGTCGAGGAGGTTGCGGCAGTCGTTGCTGCCGCCCGAGAGCCAGATGCAGCCGACCTGGACCGGGTCGCTCGGTGTGTCCACGGTCGTCGTCGTCCAGGTCTTGCCGCCGTCATACGTGTGCGCGACGTAGAGCTGCCACACGCCCGCAAAGTCGTCAGCTTCGTAGTTCCCGCCGGTGCTCGTTCCGAGGAACGCGAAGGCCGCGCGGTCGTCGTCACCCGCTACGACGGCTGGGAAGACGACGTTGTTGATGCCGAGCGCGGCGCCGACGTCGTGGTCGTCCGTCCAGCTGATGCCTTCGTTGCGCGACACCGCGATGTGCGGGCGTCCGTCGCTGTTGGCGTATCCGAAGTAGACCGTGCCGTTCTTGCCGATGGCGACCGAGGGATCGCTCTTGTTCTGCACGCTGCCAGGCACGGTCCGTGGCGTCCAGGTCTGACCGTTGTCGAGCGACACGATGACGCCTTGCTCGCCGCCGCAGCCCTTGTTGGGTACGTACACCGTGCCGTTCGAGGCGACCTTCACATGTCCGTGCAGACCGCTGCAGCCGCTGAGCACCGTGTAGATCGGTATGGATGGGCCGAAGGTGACGCCGCCGTCATCGCTACGTGAGCAGTTGGCGAATTCGACGTCCTGCGAGCAGTAGTAGACGGCATGCGGGTACGCCGTCGTGGGACCGACGACGTTGCCGAGGCGGTCCTGGATGCCGGGCTTGTACGGCCCGCCGCCGACGGTCTCGTGGTCGATGCTCTGTCCGGGACCACCACCTTGGCTCTGCGCCCAGGTGATGCCGTCGTTATCGGTGAAGCACGTCTCGCTGTTGACGACGGGACTGGCGAGCAACTGGGTGTTGAAGTAGCGACCCGTGACGGAGTCGCCGAAGCCAATGGGATCGAGGCTCAGCTCGCTGACGCACCCCGGAAGGGTCGGTGTGCGATCGGTCCAGGTCGACGCATGCGATGAGGGGTCGAAGTTCGAGACGAGATATGTGAAGAAACTGCTCTGGAAGAGGATCGCGCCGCTCAGCCAATTCGAGGCGATCGACGGCTCGCCGGCGCGCGATGTCCGCGAGTTGAGCGGCGCGGGGTAGTTGCGGTACCACTGCGGCCCCGCGCTCGCGCCCGCCGGATCCTTCGGCGAGAAGGTGATCGTGCCGCTGAACGTCTCGCCAAGCGGTATGAAGGGGACGACGAGCAGCGTGTACGAGCCGGCCGTCGCCGGGAAGAGCGCCGCCTCGGGATCCTCGGAGCTCGAGGAGCTCACGATGGTGCGACCGGCCGAGTCGCGCACGTAGAGATCGAAGTCCGCGGCGCGATTCGCCCACGAGATGACGACCTTCACGTTGTTCGTCGCCTCGAAGCCGGCCGGCGTTGCGACGGTCAACGAGAACGTGTCGCATGGCGCGCTCGACGGATCGCAGAGCGAACTGTCGGCGACGGGCACGACGAAAGGCCCCGCCGTGTATGCGAGGCTGGAGTTCGTCGGCGAGATCGTTCCGGACGCGGGTGTCGCCGCGCGCGCGGTTGATGCGACGGAATCGGTCAGCGCGACGAGCAAGGCGAGGATCGCGAGCAGTGCGATACGCGAGTCATGACGCATCGATAGGTTTCCCTCCTGGCCTTGGCGCGCGGGCGTATGAGCTTTCGCTCCGCGGCGCCGTTAACGACCAGGCGCTCGTTCCGCGAACGGCGTGCCGGGCGGTCGAGGCGCGACATAAATTTTCGGTAACTGACTTCAGCGCTCGCGAGGCGGCAGACCCACCGAGCGCCGCCAGTGCTGGCGACCCAGTTCGAAGCCGATCGCGCACCCGAGATCGACGAGCTCTTCCTCGCTGAACTCCGCATGAAGCCGCGACCACAGCGCGTCATCAGCCTTGGCCGAGTCGTACGCGATCGCGTAGGTCCACTCGAGAGCGGTGCGCTCGCGGCCGCGATAGCTCTCGATGTCACCGATCTCGTCCGCGAGGTAGCTGTAGCAGAGCTCCTTGAGCCGCTGATCGACGAGGCCGGATCGCAGCACGTTGCGCTCGATCTCGTCCCACGCCTCACGTGCAGCCGGCACAAGACCGCGGATCTCCGTGGCGGTCGCCCCGGCCACCCGCGGCATCAGCGTCGCTCCGTCGCGCCGTCGGCCAGGCCGGCGCCGGGCTCGGCTGGGAGCTCGTCCTGCCTGACGGCCCAGGTCTTGATGACGCGCTGCTGCCCGAACGTCACGGCGATGAACGAGCCGAGCTCGACGATCTGCGCGTCGGTGAAGTGCTCGCGCAGACGCGACCACACGGCATCGTCGGCGCCTTCGGGATCCCAGATGAGCATGCTCGTGTAGAGCAGTGCGGCTTTCTGCCGCGGCGTGAAGCGCGATGACGTCTCGAATCTGAGAAGCTCGGCGTAGTCGTCCTCGGTCAGGCCCTGTTCCCTCCCACGGAGGGAGCGCTGCGAGCCTCAGTATTCGCACTCGATCGTCTTCGAGACGTAGACGCGGCACAGCTCCTTCAGCGAATGCTCGACGATGCCACTCCGGAAGATCCGGTCCCAGGCGTGCATGAACGCCTTCGCGACCGCGGGAACGTGGAAGCGGATCGACTGGGTCTCGGGTCGCGGCGTGCCGATGCGACGCGACTCCTCCAGGTAACGCACGAGCTCCGGATCGCGGAGCGTCCGCTCGTCTACGTAGCTGATGCGTGCCATGGACCCATTGTCCCGCGCAGGATGTACAGCCCGCCGCGAACGCGATCGGTGACGAAGATGTTCTCGTCGCGATCGACGAGCACGTCGTTGAACTGGATGGCCGGCTGACCGGCCGGCGGCTCGGGCACGAAGTGCGCGATCTCGCGGACGTCCTCCGGATCACCGGTGTCGTATACGCGCAGGCCCGCGTTGAAGTAGGTGACGAACACGATGCGATCGCTTTGGAAGGTGCCGGTCCGGTTCTCGTGCACGTTGTGCGGCCCGAAGCGCAGGCCACGCGAGCAGTAGTCGCCTTTCGGGACGGGGAAGCGCGTCCACTCACGCGGTCTCGTCTCGTCGCGGATATCGATGAGGTGAACGTGCTTCGGTGCGCCCTCGCAGTTCGGTTCGATCGCCTCGTCCGTGACGACGACCACGTTGCGCTCGCCGAGCGGCAGGGCGGTGTGCGTATGCGGGTGGCCGCCGTGCGCGCACGAGAGGGAGCTGATGAGGCGCAGCGAGCCATCGGCCGCGACGGCGTAGATGACCAGGCCCGCGTCGAAGTAGCCGCCGTACGCGCGCTCGCCGCGGACGATGACGTGGTGCGCGCCCACATCGTGCCCGTCGGGCAGTCGTTCGCGGTCGCCCTCATGCTGACCGGGCCACCACCAGCGCGAGGCCAGGCGCGGCCGCGTCGGGTCCGCGAGATCGATGACGATGAGGATGCGTGCGTCGTAGCCGCGCTCTCGCGCCGACGCGTACGCGAAACGCGCGCCGTCCCACCAGATGCGATGCACGCCGAGTCCGTCGACGGGAACGAAGCCGATGCGTCTCGGCTCCGCGGGACGCGACACGTCGTAGACGAGCAGTCCGCTGCTCTCTGGGACGCCGACGCGGTACGGGTACTGCTCGTGGTTCGCGAGCAGCATGTCGCCGGCGAGCTGCACCTTGTGCGAATGCGTGCCCTTGGGGACGGGGATCTGGCGAAGGACGCGCGGGCGTGAGAGATCGCTGATGTCCACCACGCTCGTGCCCACCCCGAAGTCGCCCATATGGCCGACGTAGAGCACGTCGCCGTTGCGCATGATCTGCATGCCGTCGCCTCGTCCGTCGAGATCGGTATGACCGACGAGCTCGAGACCGTGCGCTTCGAGCGGGCGGGGGAGCGGGCTCACAACGTCGATTCTGCGGCGATTTGACGCGTCTGCGGAGCGCGCCTAGCCTCGGGAACGGCGTACGCAAACGTTTTCCGGGGAGGATCGAGCACGCCCTCACGCAAGAGCCCGGCATCGCGCCGCACCGCGCGCGGCCGTCGCACGATTCACGACGTCGCGCGACTGGCGGGCGTCCATCCCTCGACCGTGTCGCGCGCGCTCACGCGCACGGATCTCCCGCTTCGGCCGGAGACGCGGCGCAAGGTGCAGGCGGCGGTCGAGCGGCTCGGGTACCGCCCGTCGGTGCTCGCGCGCGGGCTGCGGCTTCGGCGCACGAGCACGCTTGGCATGCTCGTGCCCGACATCACCAACCCGTTCTTCCCGCCGATCATCCGCGGGGCGGAGGAGGCGGCGCGCGCGCGCGGCTACGAGATCGTGCTCTGCAACACCGACGACTCTCCCCAGCGCGAGGACGCGTCGCTCCGGCTGCTTCGGGAGCGGCAGGCCGATGGGCTGCTCATCGCGACCAGCCGCATGGCCGACGCGACGCTCGACGCCGTGCGCCGGGAGCGCTTCCCGTTCGTCCTGGTCAACCGCGGCTCGCGCGTCGCCGCCGACCTCTCGGTAGAGGTGGACAACGAGCGCGCCGCCGCGTCGGTCGTCGACCATCTCGTCGGTCTCGGACATCGACGCATCGGCCACATCGCAGGTCCGCTCTCGACGACCACCGGCGCGGAACGCGCCGCCGGGTTCCGCGACGCCCTGCGCGCTCATCGGCTCGCCGCGTCCACCGAGTTCGTGGTCGAGGCGGAGGCGTACGCCGAACCTGCGGGGTATGCGGCCGCGAAGCGCGTGCTCGCCGCCCGTCCGACCGCGATCTTCGCCGCGAACGATCTCCTCCTGCTCGGCGCGCTGCGGGCAGCGCGCGAGGCCGGACTCAGTGTCCCGACGGATCTGTCGCTCGTCGGCGTCAACGACATCCCGCTCGCGGCGCTCATCGACCCGCCCCTCACGACCGTGCGCGTGCCGCAGCGCGAGATGGGCGAGCTCGCCGTTGGGATGCTCATCGCGCTGCTCGAGGGTCGCCCCGTCCCGGCGGCGCGCGTGCGCCTCGACACGACGCTCATCGTGCGCGGGTCGACCGCCGCTCCGGTCACCGCGCGGAGGATCGCGTGAGCATCGATCGGATCGTCGTCGAGCGTGCGACGAAACGGTACGCGGCGATCACGGTGTTCGAGCGGCTCGAGCTCGCGGTCCGTGAGGGCGAGACGCTCTGCGTCCTCGGTCCATCGGGTTGCGGGAAGACGACGCTGCTGCGCGCGATGCACGGGCTCGTCCCGCTCGACGACGGCAGCGTGCTCATCGACGGCACGCGGGTCAGCGTCCCGCGTCGCAACGTGGCGATGGTCTTCCAGCACTTCGGCCTCTTTCCGTGGAAGCGCGTCGACGAGAATGTCGCGTACGGCATCGAGCTCGCGGGACTGCCGCGCGATCAGGTGAGAGAGCGCGTTGCGCGGTATATCGAGCTCGTCGGCCTGGTGGGTTTCGAGCGCCACTACCCGCATCAGCTCTCCGGCGGCATGCAGCAGCGCGCCGGTCTGGCGCGAGCGCTCGCCACCGAGCCGGACATCCTGCTGATGGACGAGCCGTTCGGCTCCCTGGACGCGCAGACACGCGAGATCCTGCAGGACGAGTTGCTGCGGATCTATCAGCGCGATCCGCGCACGATGGTCTTCATCACGCACGCGATCGAGGAGGCCATCGCGCTCGGCGATCGTGTCCTCGTGATGACGCGGCGTCCCGGCCGCGTGCGCGAGCTCATCTCGGTCGACATCCCTCGTCCGCGCACGGTCGCGAGCGTCATCGCGCACCCGCGGTTCCTCGCGCTCCGCGACCACTGCTGGCGCCTCTTGCGCGAGCAGCAGGTCATGGCATGACCTACGACCGCGCGGTCGAGCTCGAGCCCGCGGCGGCCGCGCCGGCCCGCTCGCGGTGGCGCCGCCTGCGTCCGGGCGACTGGGCCGTGCGTGTCGGCAGCATCGTCCTCGTCCTCGGGGTGTGGGAGCTCTTCGGGCCGTCCCTCAACAAGCTCATCCTGCGGCCGCCCTCCGCGATCTTCGCCGCGTTCTTCGAGCTCGTCGAGAACGGGGAGCTGCAAGCGGCCCTCGGACAGAGCCTGCGCGAGCTGGTCGGCGGCTTGGCCATCGCGCTCGTGCTGGGCATCGTCCTCGGCATCGCGTCCGGACGCTGGCGCTTTGTCTACAACGCGCTCGACCCACTCGTGTCCGCGCTCTACTCGGTGCCGTCCGTCGCGCTGGTGCCGCTCATCGCGGTCGCGTTCCGCTCGATCGGCGACGCGCCGCGCATCGCCACGGTGGCGCTCTTTGCGATCTTCCCGATCCTCATCAACACGCAGCAGGGCGTGCGAAACGTCGACCGCCAGCTGCTCGAGGTCGCGCGCGCGTTCAACACGAGCGAGCGCCGGCTCTGGACCGACGTCATCGTGCCCGCTGCCGTCCCGTACGTGCTCGCGGGCGTCCGTTTGGGCATCGGCCGCGGGCTCATCGGCATGGTCGTCGCGGAGTTCTTCGTCGGTCTCGTCGGCCTCGGCTACCTGATCATCTCGTACGAGAACGTCTTCCGCGTGGACCGTATGTTCGTCCCGGTCATCGTCGTCGCGGCGATGGGCATCTTCCTCATGGGCTTCGTGCAGTGGATCGAAGGTCGTGTCGCACCGTGGCTGAAGAAAGACTAGAGGTGAAGAACGGTATGGATGGTGCGCGTGTTTTCGGATCGATCGGACTGACTCTCGCGTTGCTGCTCACCGCGTGCGCGGCGCCGACTGGAGGTGCGGGCGGAGGCGTCGCGACATCGTCGGCCGCGCCGGCGGCGGCAAGCGCGACCGCGGCGCCGAAGGCAACCTGTCAGGCGAAGAAGGTGACGATCGCGGTGCCGGTCACACCGCCGAACGTCGTCCACCTCACGCCGTACGTCGC
>Ga0209058_1003100_pt1 | contig 13503 bp, 11 predicted proteins | sample GraSoiAngelo_147_FD_185904 | JGI IMG/M metagenome (GOLD analysis project Ga0209058, IMG submission 185904) | Grasslands soil microbial communities from the Angelo Coastal Reserve, California, USA - 14_1009_05_40cm (SPAdes) (version 2) | ecosystem: Environmental > Terrestrial > Soil > Grasslands ... | reverse complement strand
CGCGGAGGTCGTTGGCGCCTCGGTCAGCTCGATGAGCGACCTTCTCGCCATGCTGCCCGGCGGCCGCGTCCTTGACGACCCGGTGTTGAGAGATCCCTGGGGTATCGCGGCGGTCAAAGGTCAGACGGATGTCCAGACATTCGTGACAAGTTGGGTCGAGCAGGCGAAGGCGACGGGGTTTCTCAAAGATGTGATCGAGCGGAGCGGTCTGCGTGGCGTCACCGTCGCTCCGTCGGGGCCCTGAGGCGGCGAAGCTCGCGAAGGCGTGATCTCGCGAAGGCGTAGCGCTTGCAGGAGCAGTTCCTCATGCCGAAGTCGAGAGCCGAACGCGAGCGCGATCGCGGCAAGCCCCCGACGAAACGATCACTGCATGGGGGCGGTCCGCGCGGCCGTCAGGATCCCGAGACCGGTGTGACCAGCCGCGCGCGCAAACGACGTGAGGGTGACGAGCGTTCGCCCGATCCGCGCACCGGTGCGCGCCCAGGCCGCGAGAGATCCAAGTGGCGGCCCGAGCTGACGAAAGCGCGGGAGCGCAAGCGAAAGCGGCAGACGCCCTAAGTGTCTAGGTCCAGTCGCAGAGGAGCGCGTTCACTTGCTGGACGAGCGCCTGATCGTGCGCGACGAGCGCGTTGTACCCGTCCACGCGCGCGTTGTCGTCCTGGACGAGCTTGTTGTACTGCGCGATGAGTGCCTGGTACTGCGCATACGGAGTGGGTGGCATGCCGCTCGGGTACTGGGCCTCGAGCGCTCGGATCTGCGACGTCAGCTGAGCCAACGTGGACTTGTCGGCGTCGATCTGCGCCCTGGACGCGGCAAGCTGCGCCTCGACCGAGCTGAGCTCGCGGCTCAGAGCGATGCCTTGGCTGACGCATGGATCAGCCGCAGGCGGTGGAAAGCTGGAAAAGCCGAGCGCACGCATCTCTCGGTCGCTGAATCGGTTCGGGCAGCTGAGCAAGGCGCCGAACGAGATGCAGGTCACTGGGTGGGTCATGAGCCCGTACTTGTCGACGCCGTACAGACCTGGATCGCGGACCAGCTGCAGCCAATGCCCGTCAGGACCCGCATCGGGACCTGAACAGCACCAGATGTGGCCAAGCTCATGGAGAGCCGTTGCCACGAGATTGTCCGTCGTCTCGGGCCCGAACTTGGGGTCGGAGACGTACACGACGATGTCGTTCGAGCCATCCGCGCTGGTGCGATAGACGGACGTCCCACGCGCGGCGACGACGAAGATGCTGATATCCGCGGAGGTGTCCACGATCTGCAACGCGCCGAGTCCACGCGTTGCCTTCTTCCACTCCGTCGCGAGCGTTGCGCGCATTTTTGCCAGTGCCGCATCGCGCAGCGGGACGAGCGACGGGTCCGGCCGCTCGTTGTCCCTGGGCGCGGGGTTGGTGGTCACGTGCACAGCGAGGCCGCTCGCGATCATCGGTGGACGTGCCACGGCGAACCCCTTTGACTCGCGCGCCATGCCGACCGCGTTCTGGCAGGTCACCCAGTGCGCGCCGTTCGAGTTCGGGATCCGTGGCGCGGCGTATGTCCATCGGAGCACGCCCGTCTGCGGCACCGTCTGCGCCGCGAGCGTCGGCGGCGGCGCTTCGCCAAACGATGTCGCGACGACGACGATGTCCACCGAGCATGACGCGCCGGGCGAGGTCTGGATCGCGAGCGACCCGTACGCCGAGTCGGTGATCGCGAGCCGGAGCGCGCTCGTCGCGGATGGTGACGCCGTGGGCTCCGCGCTCCCGACCTCCGCCGACGCGGAGGCGCCCGGGGTCGCGGTTGCGAGCCCGCGCGGCGCGCAGGCGACGAGCACGCCCGCAAGCACGACCGCCCATCGCCTCGCCATAGCGCCGCGATTATCCCGCGTGGCCGCGCGCGTCTAGCGTCGCGCGAGTCTCATCTCGCGCGCGTAACGTTTCCAGTCCGACGCCTTCACCGAGAAGAGCACATCCGTCACGATGCTCACGATGCCGATCGCCGCGAGGACGATCACGGCCCACGCGTCGCAGGCGATCGAGACCGCGTACAGAAGTACCAGGAAGGGCACGACCTTCGACACGATCGCCCCTGACGCGTGCATCCACGCGCGCGTTGCCGGCGGCACGCGCAGGTACGAGCCGTAGTCGATCTTCAGACCGGGGTACGGGACGCGAGGGAGATCGATGAACCAGTCCGTGAAGCGGATACCGGATATCGAACCAACGACGAAGTGAGCGAGATCGTGCGTGCACACCAGCATCGCGCCCATGCCGATGAGGACGAGCAGCTCGCGTGTCGGATGCTGGAACGCCGCGGCGAGCCAGAGCACGACGAGTCCGAAGAGCGTTCCGAGCACAAGGAGCGCGATGCCGCCGGCCGCCGACATGCGGATCGCGACCCGCGCGCGGAACGCCGCGAGGTCGATGTCCGCGGCGCGGTCCGCGTACCGGCCGACGAGGTCGGCGCGGCGCTTGATCGCGGCGACCGCGCGCCAGAATCCCTCGGCGCGCAGATCGGGCACACGTCCCGACCCGAGCTGGTGCTCGCAGCGCGAGAGGATGCGGTCGATCTCTCCGTCGTCCACCGCGCGAATCTAGCGCCGCGGCGGAGATATGCAGCGGCTAGCGGTCGCGGCGCTGGATATCGAAGATGCCGGCGCGCACGCGGTCGATACGCACGATGACCGCGACGCCCTTGCGCTCCTTGTCCATGTCCTTCTCGATCGGGAGCACGCGCTCCCATACTGCGTCCCGCTCGGGGCCGTCATCGACGACGCGCGCCTCGCCGTAGAAGCGGATGGTTCGACGATCCCTCGCTGGATTGCGGACGAACGCCGCGACGCGGCGGTTCTTGCCGAGGTTCGCGAGCGTCTCGCGCTTCGCGCGCTCCCACCACGCGAGGTGGTCCTTGTCCCAGACCATCAGGCTGCCGCGCAGGGAGAGGTCCGGCTCGCCGTCGCCGGCCGTCGCGACGAGCGCGGTCGTGAGACCTTGCTCGTTGTCAATGCGCGCCGTGTTCACGATCGCGGCGAACTGGATGAGGTCGATGTCAGTGACGGGAGGTGGTGGGGGTGGCCCGGCTGCTGGCGTCGAAGCCATCGCGCCGACGCTATCACGCTCGCGCTGAGGACCACGCTCGCCACAACGGCACCCCGCTGACATTGACCGACGGCACAGCCGGCGCCACTGTGCGCGCGTGCCAGCGCCTTCTCATCGACGAGGGTGACCGCTCGACGTGAGCTGCTCGTGGTGGTCGCGAGCATCGCGGTCGCCGTCGCCATTCGTGTCCCAACACTGACGCAGCCGCTGCTCGAGATCCACGCCTTCCGCCAGACGCAGACAGCTTTCCAGGCGCGGATCTTCCACGAGAGCGGGATCGATCTCCTTCAGCCGGAGGTGCCGGTCTTTGGCCAGCCATACGCGTTGCCGTACGAGTTCCCCCTGTTCCAGGCGTTCGCATCGCTCCCGATGGACGTGGGAATCGACCCCGATCCCGCGATGCGTCTCACTGCACTCGTCTCGTTCGTCATCGCGGCGTTCTGTCTCTGGCGTCTGGTCCGGCGCATGGCTGATGCGGTCACCGCCGTTGCCGCGCTCGTCGCGTTCCTGTTCTCGCCGTTCGCGATCGTCTGGAGTCGTACGTCGATGATCGAGTACTTCGTCATCGCGGCCGCGCTCGGTTACCTGTGGGCCGGCCTGGCCTGGCGTGACGAGCGCGCGCCATGGCAGTGGCTCGTGGCGGTCGTGCTGGGGTCGATCGCCATGACGGTGAAGTTCCAGAGCGCGTTCTTCTGGGGACTGCCGCTCCTCGCGTACCGTCCGCGCTCGTCTCGATGGCGCGATGCGGGTCTGCTCGCGCTCATCGCCATCCCGCTCGTCGTCGGCCTCGGGTGGACGCGCTACGCGGACGTCGTTCGTACCGCGGACGGCGCTCGGCCCTGGCTCGGCGCCACCGCGCTGGCCGACTTCCTGTTCGGCGCGCCGCTCGACCGGCTCGATCCAACGGCGTGGAGCGCGATCGCGGTCGCGCTCGGCCTCGTCGTCGGTCCGGCGCTGCTCGTGATCCTCTGGTCGGCGAAAGACGCGCGCTTCGTCCACGGAGCGCAGCGTCGCTTCTGGCTGTCCTTCATCGGGGCGCCACTGCTCGCAGTCGTCGTGTTCTTCAACGTGTACCGGATCCACGACTACTATTCCGCCGCCATCACGCCCTCACTTGCGGCCGCGCTCGGGCTGGGCGCGGGTGCTCTGTGGTCGCGCCGGGACCTCGCGCGCGCATCGCTGCCGGTGATCCCGCTCGCGGTCGTCGTCGGATTCCTCACGCTGGCGACGCCGGTCGCGCTGGCGCTCGCGGTCGCCGTCGTCGCGATCGCTTTCCTTGTCAGACGGCTCGTCCAGGGCGACCACCACGCCGCCGGCCGCGCGTTGCCCGTCGTCGCGGTGATCCTCATCGCGCTGAACCTCGCGACCACGTCGTGGTACTGGGGCAGGGCGTACGCGTCGGCGGACGAAGGCGACATCGGTCGGATCTTGGCGCGCGCGCGAGAGCTCGCGTCCCTCTCAGCGGCCGATGACCCGGTGATCGCGGTGGGCCATGACTGGTCGCCCGACCTCTTCTACTACGCCCACCGTCGCGGCTTCATGCTCGCGGACTGGCTTGTCGATCTTCCCGCCGCGAGTGACATCGACTTCTCGCGATACACGATCCTGCACGCGTGGGATCCGGATCGCGATCCACTCTGGCCGGCCGCGCGCTCACCATGGATCGGCGCGATCGGTGCGCATACGTGGGCGCTCGGACGGTCGTTCGCCGATCTGCGCGGTGCCATCCTCGCATCGACGGATGACGAGAGCGCGTACATGGGGGCGGCGCGCAACGGCGTCCCGATCCTCAGCCAGCCGACGAAGGTCACCTGCGATCGGGAGACCACGCTCGATGCGGGCCGCGCCGGCACGTGGCTGCGGCTTGACGGGACGAACCGGGACGCGCGCGTGCGCGTCTCTAGCGACCTCGCACCGGTGCCCGCGCGCGGCGTGATCGTCGTCGCGCCCGGCTCGGGGCAGCTGCGCGTCCGCTGCAGTGGTGCGGCCGCGATCGTCATCGTCGCGGCGCTCGACGCGGCGCCGCCGCGCTGAGCTCGCGTCCTAGGCACGACCAGCGATGTACAGCGTCTGCTTCCCGAGCAGTCTCCACGCCGGCGGGAACGCGAGGTACGCGCGCACCAACAGCGGGTGAGTGGGTATCCGTGACTTCGTCGTGTACGGAAGGAAGCGAGTGATGATCTTCAGCGTTCGAAGACCCGCCTGCTGTGCCGCTTCCGCGAGCGAACGTTCAGTGAGGGCGACGCGGTGATCGATGAAGTCCCAGTACGAGGCGCCGATCAACCTGATGTTCGGTTGCAGCACGATGACTTGGCCATTCGCCGCGAGGAGCTCGCTGCAGCGTGCGAGGAGAGCGATCACCGCATCCGAGCCGGGCAGGTGTTCGAGGAGATTGCTCATGAAGATCCGATCGAACGTGCGACCGAGCTCGAGCCGTTCGCCCTGCGCCTGCACGAACGTGATCTCAGAAGGGAGGGCCGCACGCATGTCCCGCATGTCGGTCGCCCACCGCTCGCGAGCCTGGATGTGCCGGATGAAGTAGCCGCGGTCGCAGCCGACGTCGAGCACCGATCCGTTGATCGGGACGTAGCGCTGCAGGTAAGCGCAGATCTCGCGCCAGTTCGCGTCCTTCCGCCGCTCGGCCCGCTCGTCGAATCGCTCGCGGTACAGCGAATCAAGATCCATGCGTCGCCTGACGCGCTCGCGGGAGGAATCGCGTGGCGATGCCGTACCGGAACCACCGCAGGTAATGGGGCAGCCACTTCCGCAGCCGGAACCGGCTCTGCCCCGCGGTGCGATCGCGCCATCTCGTCGGCACCTCACTCATCGGGAGGCCCAGGCGGTGCGCTTTCACGGCGAGCTCCAGCGCGAGCTCGAACCCGGCCACGCTCTCGATGTCCACGCGATCGAGGAGCTCCCGCGAGTACAGCTTGTAGTTGCTCGTCGGATCGTGGATCGGCATTCCGGCGACGGCGTGCAGCAGCAGACCCGCGAGCCGGCTGAGGCTGCGCTTCATGAGGGGACCGCCCTGCTGCGATCCGCCAGCAACGTAGCGACTCGCGGCGATGAGCGCCGCGCCATTCTCGCCGGCGCGCAGCATCGCCGGCAGGTCCGTGTAGTCGTCGGAGCCGTCGGCCATCGTGATGAGCACGAACCGACCCCGTGAGGCCTCGAGCCCGGTGCGCATCGCGCCGAGAACGCCACGCCCTCGTGTATTGAGCACGAGCGCGAGGTCCGGCATCACCGCCTGAAGGCGCTTCGCGACGGGGAGCGTGTCGTCCTCAGGGACGTCATAGACGATGAAGATCTCGCGGGACCGCGGCGCGCAACGCGCGAGCTCGCGCAGCACGCGCTCGATGTTCGGTCCCTCGTTGTACACGGGAAGCACGATCGACAGGAGCGGCGCTGAGCTCAGCGCGACAGCTCCGATGACTCCGTGCGCATCCATGCGACCAGCTCGTCGATCGCCGAGGCGAGCGGCGTCGTCGCCTCGAAGCCCAGGACCTCCTTCGCCTTGCGGATGTCTGGCCGCCGCACCTGCACGTCGTACACGAGCGGCGCGTCGTGGACGATCCGCAGCGGCCGGTCCGGATGGATCTTGCGCCAGATGATCGCGGCGACCTCTTCGACCGTGGTCGGCGTCGCGGTGGCGAGGTTGAACGTCTCGTTCACGGCGCGCGGCGACCCCATCGCGAGACGGATCCCGATCGCGAGGTCGCCCCCGTAGGTGTAGTGACGAACCTGCTTGCCATCGCCGAGCACGTGCAGCGGGTCCTGTCCCGCGAGCACCTTCGCGATCAGATCGGGCACGACGTGCGACGTCGCCTGCGTGACGTTGCCCGGCTGGGCGTCGCTCGGCAGCACCGCGCGACGCTCGCCGATGCCCACGCAGTTGAAGGGCCGCAGGATCGTGAACGGCAGCTGGTACTGCTCCCACGCCCCTCGCGCGAAGTACTCGCTCGCGAGCTTCTGGAACCCATACGTCGAGAACGGCGGCGGGCTCGTCTGCGCGACTGACTCTGGGGTGGGGAACACCGTCGCGTTCTCGTACACCATCGAGCTTGATAGCACGACGATGCGCTCGAGCCGGCCGCGCGCCCGCGCAGCAATGGCCGCGTCGAACGTGGACGCGAGGATCCGCTCGTTCTCGGCGATGAGGTCGTACGCCCGCGCGTGGAAGTACGCGATCCCACCGATCATCGCGGCCGCGGCCAGCACCTGGTCGCAGTCCGCGGCCAGCTCGGTGAGGAGCGTCGCGTCCTTGGCGTCCCCTTCCACGAAGCGGTAGCGCGGATGCTCGTCGTACGACTTTCGGAGCGGGCCGTACTTGCTGTGGTTATCGATCCCGACGACATGGTGGCCGTGCGCGAGCAGATCTTCGATGACGTAGCCCGCGATGAAGCCTTTCGCGCCGGTGACAAGGACCTTCACGCGCGCGAAGTCTAGACGCGGATCTCGGGCGCGAGGGCTCCCCAGACATCGATGAGCTCACGACCACGGAGGTCGAGCGAGCGATACACGGGGTGTGGCACGCCGACGAACAGGATCTTGGCGTCGCGAAGGACGCGATCGAGCGGCACCAGCCCGTCGTCTGCGACGTACGGGTCAGTGCACAGCACTGTCGCGCCCGCTGCGTCGAGCAGCTTGCGCAGCTTGTAGCTGAGTGAGGCGCGGCCATCGTCGCTGCCGGGCTTGAACGCCATGCCGAGGATGCCGACGGTCTTGCCGGCGAGCGGGATGCGTCGCTGCACCTGATCGACGACGTACTGCGGCAAGCCTTCGTTCACCGCCATCGCGGCAAGGCCGAGCGAGAACGTGTTCCGCGCGAAAGCGGCGACCTGCATCGTGTCTTTGAGGAGGCACGGCCCCGCGGCGAATCCGGGACTGGGGAGATCTGCGGCGCGCGGGTAGTCGTGGCGGATCGCCTCGAGGACCCGCGTGTAGTCGACGCCCGCGTTGTGCGTGACCATGAAGAAGCTATTCGCGACGGCGAACTTCATATAGCGCCACGTGTTCGTGAGCAGCTTCGCGACCTCGGCCTCGCGCGTGGTCGCGTCGACGAAGCTCGACGTGATCGCGGCGAAGAGCGCACGCGCGCGCGAACGCGCGACCTCGGTATCGGCGCCGATGATCTGGGGGAGGCTCGCGAGCTCGTCGAGCGCGTGCCCCTCGACGATCCGCTCTGGGCACATGGCGACGTCCGCCTGTATACGTTGCTCATGCAGCTCTCGCGCGAGCCATTCCGTCGTCCCGGGATACACCGTGCTGCGCAGCACGACGAGAGCGCCCTGCGAGATGTAGGCGCGCAGATCGCGGATCGCGCGGCGGAACGTCGCGAGATCCGGATTCAAGAACTCGTCGACAGGCGTTCCGATGACGATGACGATCGAACGCGCCCGGCGCACGAGGTCGGGGTCTGTCGTCGCGGTCAGCGCCTCACCGACGAGGGCGTCGCGAAGTGCCTCTTCGCCGCCCTGCTCCATGAACGGCATGCGACCCGCTGAGACCGTGGCGACGCGTTGCTTGTCGACGTCGTACGCCGCGGTGCGAAGGCCACCCTTGGCAAAGGCGATGGCCAGAGGCAATCCCGCGCGACCGCAGCCGCCGACGACGCAGACGTCGACGTCATGGCTGCCCGTCCTCACGCTGAAACCCTGCGCAGCGCGTGAGAGCGTGTCAATAGCGAGGATGGGTGGTACCTGGTTGTAACTCCGGCCGCTGCGCCACCGACGCGCACAGCGCGATCGCGAGGAATGGGGTGACCGCGACGGCCGCGCGAAATCCCGCCGCGCCGACGAGGTACGCGGACCAGCCGTAGCCGAGCGCCGCGAGGATCACCGCGAGCGACCCGACGGTGCGCAGGCCGCGCGATCGCGTGTTCGCCGCGCGGAGCACGAGGAGCCAAGCCGGAAAGAGCGCGAGGTGGTCGTAGGTGTGGGCGTAGGGCGCCGCGGCCACCGCCAGCGCGAGGGCGCACGCGATCACCATCTCGGTGCGCGATGCGGCCGACGAACGCCGCACCGCGACGGCGCTCGCGACAAGAGCGCCTGCGAGCATGAGCGGCGCGAGGATCGCGACGCCGTCGCCCGCGACCTCCCACGCGAGCCGCCACGTCGACGAGTTGTCGTGCAACGCGTACTCGCGCGCGGCATCCAGTAGCGATGGGTCGAGCGGGATCGGCGACACGACGAACGCTACGGTGTTGAGAACGATCCAGACGACGGCCGAGGTGACGAGCGCGCGTCGCATCGGTCGTGCGCTCATGACGCCGAATAGGCCCGCGAGCACGACGAGGAAGAGCTGCGGCCGGATCGAGAGCCCAAAGCTCGCGAGCCCGATGCGCGGGCCGTCGATCCGCCTCAGTCCCGCGAACAGGAGCGCTGTGCTCGGGAGGATCGCGAGCGTCACGGTGGCTGCTCGCATCACCTGAACGAGCGGAGGCGATGCGACGAGTACGGCGAACGCGAGCGGCCGCAGCGCCGGCGGCATGAGGACGCGCACGAGCCAGAGAGCAGAGCCGATCGCGATGACGATGGTCGCGACGTGTAGCGCGGGCACCCCAATCTCGAACGGGAGTGCGCCGAACGGAGCGAGGAGGATCGCCGCGATCGGCGGCCACAGCCAGCGCGAATAGGTCCGAAGCTGGGCGAGGTCGAGGCCGTCGAGCGTGTTCACAGCGAGTCCACCGGCGAGGGGGCCGTAGCCATGCGTGGTCGGCAACCAGTTCGCGGGTTCGAACGGCGACATCCCCGTCGCGACGAGATGCCCGGCGTACCAGAAGTAAAACCATTCGCCGACGTGCGGCACGGTCCAGATGGACGGCAGCTCGATCGCGAGGACGATCAGCGGTCCGATCCACGGCACCAGTCGGCTCACAGGCAAAATGACTCTATGCCGCCCGCCGCCCAAAAGCGCATCGCCGACCTACGGGAGCGCATCGAGAAGGCGAATTACGAGTACCACGTGCTCGATCAGCCGACGATCGCCGATGAGGCCTACGACGCGCTCATACGCGAACTGCGGGAGCTCGAGGAGAAGCACCCCGAGCTCGTCACGCCGGAGTCGCCGACGCAGCGCGTCGGGGCGGCGCCCTCGACGCGGTTCGCCCCGGTCGAGCACGCGCGCCCGATGCTCAGCCTGTCGAACGTCTTCGATGAGGCCGAGTTCCGCGCCTTCGATCAGCGCGTGCGCAAGGCGCTCGGTCGGGACGACATCGGGTACGTGTGCGAGCTGAAGATCGACGGTCTCGCGATCAACCTCACATATCAGGACGGCACGTTCGTCCAGGGCGCGACCCGCGGCGACGGGACGACGGGCGAGGACGTCACCGCGAACCTGCGTACGATCAAGTCGATCCCGCTGTCATTCCGCCAGAAAGTGAGCGGTCGCGTCGATGTGCGAGGCGAGGTGTACCTCCCCAAGAAGTCATTTGAGGCGACGAACAAGGAGCGCGCCGAACGCGGCGAGCCGACGTTCGCGAACCCCCGCAACGCGGCCGCGGGTGCGGTGCGCCAGCTGGACCCCGCGGCCACGGCGAAACGGAACCTCGCGTTCTTCGCGTATTCGGCCGCCGGTCTCGACGTCGCATCGCAGGCGCAGCTGCTCCAGCGTCTGCGCGATCTCGGCGTCCGCACCAATACGCACTGGCGTGCGGCGAAGGAGGTCGATGCGGTCCTCGCGTTCGTGAACGAGTGGAGACAGAAACGGCAGGAGCTCGATTACGGCACCGACGGCGTCGTCGTGAAGGTCGACCGCATCGAGGATCAAGAGAAGCTCGGCTTTGTTGCGAACAACCCTCGCTGGGCGACCGCGTTCAAGTTCCCCGCCGAACAGGCGACGACGACGATCGAGGACATCCTCATCTATGTCGGCCGCACCGGCGTGCTCACGCCGGTCGCGGCGCTCGCGCCGGTCCTCGTGGGCGGCACGACGGTGAAGCGCGCGACGCTCCACAACCTCGACGAGGTGCATCGCCTCGACGTGCGCAAGGGAGACCGCGTGGTGATCCAGCGCGCCGGCGACGTCATCCCCGAGGTCGTGCGCGCCGAGGTCGACGCACGCGAGAAGGGAAAGGACTTCCCGGTCTTCGAGATGCCGGAGACGTGCCCGGTGTGCGGTGGCGACGTCGAGCACAGCGAGGGCGAGGTCGCGTACCGGTGCGGGAATCCCGCGTGCCCCGCAAAGACCGGTCAGCGCATCGGTCACTTCGTCGGGCGTGGAGGTATGGACATCGAGGGCATGGGCTGGGCTCTCGTGACGCAGCTGCAGGAGCGCGGGTACGTCGCCGATCCGGCCGACGTCTTCTTCCTCAGCAAAGAACAGCTCCTCGGCCTCGACCGTTTCGCGGAGAAGAGCGCGACGAACATCTACGAGCGCATCCAGGCGGCGCGCCGGCGACCCCTCGCGCGCGTGCTCAATGCGCTCGGGATGCCGCACGTCGGCTGGACGACGTCAGAGGACCTCGCGAAGTGGCTCGCGCCGAAGCTGCCGGACAAGCCCCGCTTCGCGGACGCGCTGCGCCTACTGCGCGAGGCGAGCGCGGAGGATCTGCAAGCGATCGAAGGCGTGGGCGCGATCGTCGCGAAGAGCATCTACGACCACCTGCACGATCCCGAAGAGCAGCGCGGCCTCGATCGCCTCGCTGAAGCAAATATCGAGGTCGTGCCTCCCGTAGTGCGGGCGATCGCGGCGAGCAGTCCGCTCGCCGGCAAGACGGTCGTCTTCACCGGCAACCTCGAGAACCGGTCGCGTGAGGATGCGGAAGCGCTCGCGAAGTCGCTCGGCGCGAAAGTAACGGGCTCGGTCAGCGCGAAGACAGACCTCGTCGTCGCGGGCCCCGGCGCGGGCAGCAAGCTCGAAAAGGCTCGGCAGCTCGGTGTCAAAGTGGTGGATGAAGCGACCTTCGAGGCTATGCTCCGTTAGCGTTTGCGAACGCTGATTCGGGAAGGGTAGTGACCGTGTACCAGCCGCAGACCGCGCCGCGACCCATTGTCCATACGGCGGCAGCCCCTGCGCAGGGCGTCGGCGTCCCGGCCATCCCGCTCCCGCCGGAGCCGCAGACGATCGAGCAGACCGGGCTCACGCTCGGGTTCCTCGCAGACCTCGCCCTGAAGACGCTCTACCTGCGCGGCCAGATGACGATGGGCGAGATCGCGTCGGCCCTCGGCCTGGCCATCACCGGCGTCACGGACCGGGTCATGGAGTTCCTGAAGAGCGAGCGTCTCGTCGAGATCCGCGGTGGCGCGGGCATCTCGTCCGCGTCGTACCAGTTCGTCATCGTCGACCGCGGCTCGGAGAAGGCGCAGGAAGCGCTCGCGCGCAGTCAGTACGTCGGCAAGGCGCCCGTGCCCCTCGCGACGTACGTCTCCGCGGTGCAGCGGCAGACGATCTCGAACATCCACGTCACGCCCGAAGACCTTGCGCGCGCGTTCGCGCACATGGTCATCCCGCGCGAGACGCTCGCGCAGCTCGGGCCCGCGGTGAACTCGGGGAAGTCGATCTTCCTCTTCGGCCCACCCGGCAACGGGAAGACGACGATCGCCGAGGTCCTCGTGTCGCTGCTCACCGGCGAGGTCGTGCTGCCGTACGCGGTCGAGGTCGATCAGCAGGTCATCAAGGTGTTCGACCAGGTCTACCACCGGCTCGTGCTCGAGCCGGCCGCCGCCGAGCGCATCCGCTACGACCACCGCTGGGTGATCAGCAAGCGTCCGATCGTCATGACCGGCGGCGAGCTCACGCTCGAGACGCTTGACCTCATTTACGACGAGACGTCGAAGTTCTACGAAGCGCCGTTCCAGCTGAAAGCGAACGGCGGCATCTTCATGGTGGACGACTTCGGCCGCCAGCGCGTCTCGCCGAAGGACCTCCTCAACCGCTGGATCGTCCCGCTCGAGAAGCGGGTCGACTACCTCACGCTGCACACCGGGAAGAAGATCGAGATCCCGTTCGACATGCTCATCATCTTCTCGACGAACCTCGACCCTGCGGATCTCGTCGACGAGGCGTTCCTGCGCCGCATTCGCTACAAGATCGGCATCGAGGCGCCGACCGTCGCGCAGTACGAGGAGATCTTCAAGCGCATGTGCGCGCGGAAGAACATCGAGTACCGCGCCGAGGCGATAAGCCAGATCCTCTCGATCTACCGCAAGAAGAACATCGGCCTGCGCTCATGCCATCCGCGCGACATCATCGAGCAGCTCATCGACACGTCGCGCTTCCTCGGCCAGCAGCCGGCGCTCACGCCGCAGCTGATCGAGATGGCGTGCGACTCGTACTTCGTGTCGCTCGATCCCTCCGGAAACCCGAAAGATTAGGCGCGCGAGACTGCCGGAGCACCGCCGCTAGTCTTCGGCCGTGGGTCTCGGTGTCCTCTCCGATGGGCTCGCGCCGACGCCGCCGATGGGCTGGAACTCGTGGAACCGGT
>Ga0209058_1003096_pt1 | contig 13510 bp, 9 predicted proteins | sample GraSoiAngelo_147_FD_185904 | JGI IMG/M metagenome (GOLD analysis project Ga0209058, IMG submission 185904) | Grasslands soil microbial communities from the Angelo Coastal Reserve, California, USA - 14_1009_05_40cm (SPAdes) (version 2) | ecosystem: Environmental > Terrestrial > Soil > Grasslands ... | reverse complement strand
ACACCGGGGACGACGTCCGTGTGTATCTCGCGCTGCTACCCAACACGCTCATCCATCGTGGACATCTGCGGGAAGCGCGCAGCATCGTGGAAAACCGATTCGGCGCGCCGTTCATGGAACTCGCCGAAATGGGGGCAATACCTCGAGAGACCGTCGAGGCAGTGCTGGCCCGGTGGTTCCACCATCGCGATGACCGGGGCTTCTCGTTCTTCCCTTGGTTCGCCGACGGGCCGTGCCATCGGACCTTGGAGGCGGCGCTGTGGTGGGGTGCACGGAGGGACACGGCCCGCTTGCAGCGCCTGGTGAGTCAAGAAGAGTCCGGAGCCCGGGCGGTCAGGAACGGTGCGGTAGCTATTGATGCCCGTCCCGTTCCCGGCTTTGCCCGCGCCGCTCTCGCATTGGCAAGGGGAGATACCTCCTTGGCGCTGAGTCGCTTCGTCGTATTCCCGGACTCGCTGTGTCCCGACGCTCGTCAGTTACGCGAGGTGAGATTCCGCCTGCTGGCGGCTACCGGGCGAGACCATGAAGCGGCAGCGGTCTTTGACGGCTCGCACGATCGCCGGGTGCCGCTCATGCTCGAGCGTGCGCGCCTCGCGGAGCGGCTGGGCGATCGCCCCACGGCCATCAATTCCTACCGGTTCGTCGCACAGGCGTGGCTCCACGCCGACCCGGAGTTGCAACCCTACGTGGCCGAGGCGCGCGCCGCGCTGCAGCGGCTGACTGCAGAACCGGCCCGCTAGGCCAGGGTGCCCTCCAATCCGGCGCGTCGGGGCTGACCGAGCCATCGATCGTGATGTAGCGCGTGCCGTGGCGACGGCCAAGGGCACGGATCGCGGCGCGCACTGCTTCGTTTACGGCGTGTGATCGTGCAGGTGATCCTCCGCGAGGATATGGTCCATGGAGCGCTCCGCCAGCGCCGCGATCGTGAACGAGGGATTGGCGAGGCCGGTGGACCCCTCGATCAGCGCGCCGTCCACCACGTACAGGCCACGGTGGTGCTCTACGCGTCCGTCGAGATCGCAGACCTTGCCCAGGACGGCGCCGCCGAGTGGGTGCGCGGACACGACCGGGTTGAACGACAGCGTGAGCGACCCATTGCTCTGGTCCAGGACCGCAAGGGTGTGACGGGCCGCGCCCAGGAAGTTTCCCAGTTGGGGATCGGTCGCGGGCCAGGTCAGGCCGACGGCGTCGGTGGCGGCGTCGTAGCTGAACGAGCCGATCGCGGGCGGGATCCCCAGGCTCGCGTAGTTGGCGAAGTCTGGCGGCGCGCCAGCCACCGAGAGCGCCGCGGCGATGTGTGGTGGCAGCACCAGCTCGACGAGGCTGGTGGGCCCGAACGGGTTGCCCAGGTCCTCCATGATGAAGTGCCCGGCGGGACCGCCCGTCCCCGGGTTGGTGGGCGGCAGCGCGCCCCGCGTCACGGGAATGTCGCCGTTGGTCGCCCAATGCCGTCCGACGTGATCGTTCAGCGCCGGCAGCGCGCGCGTGGCCCGCGCGCGAACGAGCAGGCTCGTCGTACCGATGGAGCCTGCGGCGAGAAACAGGTACTTGCACGTCAGGCGCCGCGGCGTCCCCACGACGGCCCCGTCGTCGCTGATGCGGAGGGCCGTCACCGCGTACCGGCCTTCGTGGCCTTGTTCGATCGCGACCACGTTGTGTAGGGGGAGGATCTCGACGTGGCCGGTCGCCTCGGCCATGGCGAGATAGTTGCGATCGAGACTGCGCTTGGCCCCGCTGTTGAGGCCGTAGAACGACTGCCCGGCGATGGCGGAAGGCACCTTGCGCCCGGCGATCTCGTCGCCCACGATGTCCCAGTCGACCGCCAGGTCGACCGGGCGCGTCGGGAATCCCGCGGTCCGGGCCTGGTCGAGGCTCACCCGGCTGGAGCGGTAATACTCCGTCGCCAGGATGTCGTCGGGGATGGGCGCCGATTGAATGATCCCTTGGACGCGCGGATAGTACACGCCTTCCATCTCGTCGAAGTCGATCTCTCGCGGGAAGACGCGCTCGAAGAGCTCGCGACGAGGCTGCACGATGATGGCGTTGAAGACGAGCGACCCCCCGCCCACGCCGGCGCCGGCGCCGACAAAGATGCCGTTGCCAGCGACGACCTCGAGGACGCCGACGTAGCGGTCGATGGGCTTCTCGAGCTGCGGCAGGCCCAGTACCCCTTCCGCGGTGTGGTCTCGGAGCCAATAGGCTCGCCCGTCGGGCCGCTCGAACGTCGCGAACGTGTTGCCGTCGGCCTGGATGTCCCAGCGCCGTCCGCGTTCGAGCACCAGCGTCGAGATGCCGGCCTGGCCGAGCCGGAGCGCGGCCACGGCGCCACCGAAACCGCTGCCGATGACGATCGCCGGGACGAAGTCGGAGTCCTGTGCCGATGCGCTGAGCTGTGCCAACGCCCTCGCGCTCGAACCTAAGCTGTCTCGACAGCCGAGTGCGACCAGGCCGGCCGATCCGAGAATTCCGGTTCGCAGAAATTCTCGCCTCGAGACGTCACTGGACATGACGCGCCCTCCTTTCGTTGATGTCACGAGCGAGGCCGACACCATCGCCGAGCGTGCCGATGTCGACGATGGTGTATCCCGGCGAGGGTCCCGATGAGTCCGCGCAGGCCGCTACGGCGACCACCGCCGGAGTGGATAGCGCGACGCGTGTCATACGCACCTTCCTTCCGAGAGAATGCGCTTTACCCACGGCACGTCGGCGCCACCAAATCGACTGCACGAGTTGGACAACCTGCCCGGGCGGCCTCTCGACCGCCCCAAAAGGCGCGGGCACGCCGCCAGCTGTACGCCCTCCGACCTCCGCCGGGAGGCTTCCGGCTCAGGGAGTGGCCCGTGTCCAGACGACTGCGTGAATCTCGCCGCTCGCGACGTCACTGCGACCCGCGACCTGACCACGGTTGTTCAGGGCGTGCGCAACGCTGTTCTGCCCACCGGGCAGCGTGCCGAGATCGCGCATGCCGTCTCCCAAGGTCCAGAGGAACGCGCGTGTGTTCCCATCAGCGTTCCTGCTGCGCCCGGCGACCTGCCTGGCGCTATTGATGGCTATACCGACAGAGCTGCCGCCGCCGAGTGTGCCGAGGTCCAGCATTCCCACGGCCTCACTCCAGAAGAAGGCGTGTTCTTCCTCTGCGGCGGTGATGCTGTTACCCGTCACGTCACCGCGCTCATTGATGTCGTTCCCGATGGCGCCATCAGTCGGCCCGGTGCCGCCGAGGTTGCCGATGTCGCGAAAGCCATCTTTCTCGCTCCAGACGAACGCGGTGCTAAAGAAATCGCCGACATCGCGCCCACCAGTGATCTGGTCAAGGTTATTGATCCCGAAGGCCTGGGCGTTCACCCCGCCAAAGGTGCCGAGGTCCTGCATCGAGCCCGTCCTCGTCCACAGAACGGCGTGAAAATCTCCAACCACCGGGCGGCTCGCGCCGACGATGTCCCCTCGGGCGTTGATCGCATTCGCGTCGGTGCGTGTTCCCCCAAGGCTACCGAGGTCCTGCATCCCGCTCGCGCTGGTCCACCGGAAGGCCCGCCGCTCGCCCGCCGCGTTACTGCTCCGGCCTACGATGACGCCGTCGTTATTAATGCCCAGCGCCTGACTAAAGGGACCGCCCAGGGTGCCGAGGTCGATCATCTGGTCACCCGGCCTCCAGAGAAAGGCATGCGTCTGGCCGGCTGCTGTTCGACTTTCACCCACGACCAGCCCGCTGTCGTTGATGTGACGAGCGAAGCCAAAGTTGCCGCCGAGGGTGCCGATGTCGGCGATAGTGTATGCCGGCACGCCGGAGACTTGCGGTTGGGCTCCGCCGGGCTCTAGGGGTCTCGATGAGTCCGCACAGGCCACGACGGCGACCGCCGCTAGAGCGGATAGCGCGACGCGTGTCATACGCACCTTCCTTCCGAGTGAATTCGTTTCAACCCCGAGTGAATTCGTTTCGCCGACGACAGCTTCGGCAACGTCCATCTCTTTTGCGCGCCGCGAGTTAACTCGTTCTCAGCGGCTGCGGAGTCGTTGCGACCGCGTTCGCAGTCGCGACAGTGGGGGACGGGGGCTATGTTAGCGGCGCGCGGTGAGACCCCGGTGCGAAACCGGTCAAACGAGTGCGTGCGGTGCTGCAACTCAGGACCTTCGGCGGATTGTCGATTGAAGCGAACGGCGCTCCTCTCAGTGGAGCGGCCGTGCAGCGCAAGACGCTCGCCCTCCTGTCACTCCTAGCCGCTGCGGGCAAGAACGGCCTGAGCCGGGACAAGCTGGTCGCCTACCTGTGGCCCGAGAGCGATGCCGAGCACGGCCGCACTCTCCTCAAGCAAGCCTGCTACGCGCTGCGGCGCGATCTCCACGCACCCGAGCTGTTTCTCGGCGCGACCGAGCTGCGCTTCAATCCTGACGTCATCACGAGCGAAGTGCAGAAGTTCGAGGACGCGCTGGAGCGTGGCGACCGGGAGCGCGCTGTCTCGGTCTACGCCGGGCCGTTTCTCGACGGTTTCTACCTGAATGGGGAGGGCGACTTCGAGCGCTGGGCGGAGGTCGAGCGAGCGCGCTTCAAGCAACGCGCTGGTGAGGCACTCGAAACCCTCGCGACCGAAGCGGGCTCACGAGGCGACACCAAAGCCGCGGTCGAGTGTTGGCGCCGCCTCGCCGCCCTCGATCCGCTCAGCTCACGTGTGGCGGTAGGATTGATGAAGGCGCTCGTCACAGCTGGCGACCGCGGCGAGGCGCTGCAGTACGCGCGGATTCACGAGACCTTGCTGCGGAATGAGCTCGATGCCGCGCCCGATGCCGCGGTGGCGGAACTTACCGGGCGGCTGCGTGCCGAGACGGCGGGCCGAGCGCCAGCACGTCAGAGCAACCCCCGTGACGATGACGGCAGGCTCAGGGCTGAGCTGACCGAGCCGGAAGTGAGCACCGACTCGGGGCGGCGCCAAAGGCTCGCAGTGTCCCACGCCGCCGCGCAGCATATCCCCTCGGTCGCGACCTTGCCCAAATGGCTGAAGGGGGCGCTCGGGACGGCAGGCCTCGTGGTCGTCGCCGCTGGCGCGATGGTCCTCGGTCGTCCCAAGGCAAAGGCCTTGACCCCTGGCAAGGTTACACAGATAACGTTCGAGCCCGGGCTCGAGATCGAGCCGGCGATCGCCCCGAGTGGGACGTTGGTGGCGTACGCCGCCGGCCCGCTGTCCGCCTCGCGAATCTACGTGCGTCAGCCGGGCGGCCGGCCCGTTCCCCTCACACCGAACTCCGGCCCATCCCAGCGGCGGCCGCTGTGGTCACCTGATGGGACGCGGATTTTGTTCGAGGCGGGGACAAACCTCTTCGTCATGGCCGCGCTCGGCGGCGCGCCGCGCCCAGTGGCGAACGGCGCGTGCTGCGCGGCATGGTCCCCGGACGCCCGGCTGGTCGCCTATGTGCGGTCGGCCCGCCGCGTATCCGTCGCTGAACCGCCCGAGTCGATCTACGTGATGCCCCCAGATGGCGGGCCCTCGCAGTTCGTTGGATCTGTGGCGGACCCGCACTCACTCACCTGGTCCCCAGACGGACAGTGGCTGGCTCTGGTCTCAGGGAACGACCAATTCTCAGTGGGCGTAGCGCTGTTGGGGAACAAGGGACCGAGCGCCATCGTGCTCGTTCCAGCTGTGGGGGGGACGCCGATGCCGGTCACCGACAAGGCGGCGCTGAACGTGAGCCCGGTATGGACCCCCGACGCTCGCCACCTGCTCTTTGTGTCCGACCGTGACGGCGCGCGGGACGTCTACGTGGTCCGCCTCCTCAGCTCAGGCGCGCCAGCCGGCCAACCGTCGCGGCTCACGACTGGACTGAACGCGCACTCGATTAGTCTCTCCGCTGATGGGACACGGCTCGCGTACTCGGTCTACATGTCGCGTGCGAACGTATGGGCCGTCCCAATCCCCACCGACGGGCCGGTCTCGCTCGACCGGGCCACCCAGGTCACGACGGGCAACCAGACCGTGGAAGCGATGACGCTCTCGCCCGACGGGCGGTGGCTCTACTTCGACTCCGATCGCTCCGGGAACGCGGACATCTACCGGATGCCGGTGGGTGGGGGAGAGCCGGAGCAGCTCACCACGGACCCCGCCGATGATTTCACTCCCGACGTCTCCCCCGACGGGCGCTCGGTGGCGTTTCATTCGCTGCGCTTCGGCACACGGGATGTCTTCGTCATGCCGGCCGAGGGCGGCGAAGCGCAGCGCGTCACGGACGATCCTGGGGAGGAACGAAGCCCGACCTGGTCGCCGGACGGACAGTCCTTGTCCTACTTTCTCAGCGGAACCGACGCGCGCGCGGGACTGTACGTGATCTCGAAGGATCGGGGCAGCCGCTGGGGACAACCTCGGCAAGTGTGGAATCACCCGAATAACGCATCCTGGGCTCCAGATGGGCGGACCCTCGTGACGGCCTGGACCGACGGCGTCTGGCTTATCCCGGCCGCGGGAGGGGCGGCTCGGCGGGCAGCGCAAGTTCCGGACACGGTCAACCGCCCGGAGCCAATGGTCGCGCGATGGTCACGTGACGGCCGGACGATCTACTTCAAGGCCAGCGACCGCGAGGGCCGGGCGTCGTTTTGGGCACTCCCTGCCACTGGCGGCAGACCCCGCTTGCTGGTGCGCTTTGACGATCCGGCGAAGCCCTCATACCGCCCCCGATGGGCGACCGATGGACGGCGCTTCTACTTCGCCATCAACGACCGGCAAAGCGACATCTACGTCGCCGAGCTCCACGGCTTGAGATAGGCGCGCGCCTCGCGGGGCATCACCGTTCGCGGCGGTTCACCAACTCATCTCTTAGAACCGCGACGCTACCCTCCCCGCCAGCACGACCCGTCACGGCGAAGCTGTCGCGCAAGTTCTACGAAACGTTCGGCGACGAGATCGCCAACGAGTTAGTGGAGTGGTTCAACCAGGTGGACGCGACCTACCGGAGTGAGCTCCGGGAACTGAACGAGCTGAACTTCGCCCGTTTCGACGCGAAGCTTGAGCAGCGGATCGCGGAGCTGGGCGCGGAGCTCGCCACGCTCGAAGGCCGCCTGCTGGCGCGCCTCGGCGTCGTCGAAGGCCGGTTCGGCACGCTCGAGGGTCGGCTGGTGCGGTGGCTGTTTCTATTCTGGGTTGCGAGCCTGGGTACCTCCATCGCGCTCATCGAGCTCAGGCACTGACGTTTCGACTCGGCGCGCATCGCGTACGAAGCCAAGGTCCGCTGCGTTCTGCCTGATCGCTCGCCGCGCGGCACGATTTCGGGAATCCTAAACGGGGGCGGTCTCTCGACCGCCCCGCCGCTACTGCGGCCAAGTGGCGAGTGACGCGCCCAGGTCCAGGTTTGGCACCTGGTCGAAGTGGCGGCCTTGGTAGTACCCGTTCCTCACGTCATGGCCAGATGTTTGCCAAGCAGAGGTACCCGCGGCCCACTGGAACGTCGACGGATCGCCGAACAATGCGGCGTCTACCACCCACGTCATTTGCGCACCCTCGATAGTGAACTGGATGGGTATGATGATCGCCTGTCCGCCGGTGAGGAGCGGCTTCCGATCTACCAGGATGCCCGGGCTGCTGGTGGGGTCGAGCGGGTCGGTGAACCCGGAGCGGTACACCCGGTGCTCGATAACGAACTCCCAGGGAGCCGCAGTGTTCTTGGTGAAATCGTAGCCCGCTGGGGACGTCGGATCCTTGTCGATGGCGAAGGCCCATAGCAGCATATCGGCCCAGGACGGGAACGTGGGGTTGTCTCCGACTTTGCCCGCCAGCGTCATCACGAAGACGAAAGTGGTACCCTTCTTGGTGATTTCAGCCCTGACTATGTCTTGGTAGTCCTGCCCGGTGATGTCCACCCAATCCCCAGTGGCGTCCTTCACAGCACTGGGCTTCCCAGGGGCAACGGCGGCCGAGAACCCTCCGGATTGGTGTGCCGGTCGGCCCGTTGAGCCGTTCCGCTCGGTGCAGCTCCCGCCGAGCGCGGCTGCGAAAGCCACGCTCACTATTGTCCGAATCGTTTTCATGGTGCCTCCAGCTTCGAAGTCGCTCAGCTCGCGACCGAGAGCATGACCGTGCAGTGGAGCTTATAGCAGTGACCCTTGCGTGACCACATAGGGGGATCACATTCCGTCCCATCAAAGCTTCCCTTCAACTCTGCGCTAAACGCAGCCGCTGGGTCGAATGTCCACGCCTGGGAGGTCCCATTCACGTTCGCCGCCAGGGACGATTCGGGGAATTGAAAACGGGGCGGTCTCTCGACCGCCCCGCTGATTTCGCCGTCCCGCATCGTTACTGCGGCCAGGTGGCGCGCGGCGCACCCTGCGAAACGTCGGGGGCCTCGTCGAGGATTTCGATGTTATACCCGCCCCCGTTCTTCAGATCATCCCCAGCATGCGAAAGGGCGGTATAATCAGCCCACTGGAACGTGGACGGGTCGCCGAGCGCTCCGGCGTCTACAACCCACGTGATCGTCGAGCCAGCGATGCTGAACTGGACAGGCGTGATGATCGCCTGTCCGCCGGTGAGGAGTGGCCTCCGGTCTATCAAGATGCCGGCGCTGCCTGTGGCGTCGAGCGGGTCGCTGAACCCCGAGCGATACACCCGGTGCTCGATCAAGAAGTCGAAGACGCGCGCAACGTTTTTCTGGAACGGGTAGCCGGCTGGAGACGTATTGGCCATGTCGAGGGCGACTCCCCAGTGCGCCACATCGGCCCAATTGGTCGCCAGGGTGGGGTTGTCGGGCACAGAGGCCGCCAGCGTCATCACGAAGACGAAAGTCCCCCCTTTCTTCGTGACTGTGGCGCCGACGATATCCTGGTAGTCTTGCGCGTCCTTCCCCGCGTCCCCGGCCAGGTCGGAGACCGCACTGGTCTTCCCAGCAGCAACGTCCGCCGAAAGTGTTCCGGTTGGCGTGGCGGTCAGTCCCGTCGGGCCGTTCCGCTCTGTGCAACCGGCCATCAGGGCAGCGCCGAGCAACAGGCTGCTTGCGATGCGAATCGTTTTCATGGTTCCTCCAATTCCGAAGTCGTGGATCCGAGTGGGGCTCATGGTTTCACCCGCACGAGTTTCCTTGCTTGCTTCGCGCTAGCGGCACCGTGCCATCCGAGAATGGCGCAACGACGCGTGACGTGGCGAAGCTGCGTCGCATCCGCACTCTCCCCTAGCTGCTGACTGTGAAGGTCGCGCTGATGTTGACCTTGTAGCTGTGGAAGGGGGGGTCATAGGAGGGTTCGCCCACGTGGAAGCTCTCTGTGTGCTGCGCGTCGAACGACTGCGACGGGTCGAACGTCCAACCTTGGCAGCGAATCCCGATGCAAGAGGTGAACCCGTAGGCGTTGGCGGGCCGCACGCCACTACCGCTCAGCGTCTGCTTCCCTTTGTCTAGCAAGCAAACCACCGACTGGCTGGTGCCATCGATCGTGACGCCGTTCGGGTCAAGCCAGGACCAGTTCGCAGAGAGAACGGATATCGAGGTCTTGCTGCTTTGACACGTGAAACTCCAGGTGTACGGCCGGTCCACCAGCGCCGTGGTCGCCGCGAGCGGGCGTACCGACGGCGCAGTGGGGGTGCTGCGGTCGCTGCAGCCGGCCAGTAAGGCCGCGCCGAGCAGCAGGCAGGATTCCATTCGAAGCCGGTACATGGTTACCTCCCTTGTTTGAGTTGGGACTCCGATGGTCCCGAATTGCGTGTTCTCGCGCATTCCTATCTCGCTGGCCTCCAACGGGTTGAGCGTACCATCCGTCGCGATTCGCAACCTCCAATAACGCGAGGTAACTTAGACGGGCGCGGTGAGGGCCCGATCAGAAACGCCTCAAACGGGCCCGTTGCTGGACCTCAGGACGTGCGGCGGGCTGATGCTGGAACTCAGGACGTTCGGCGGGCTGTCCATCAAGGATCACGGCGCTCCGATCACCGGCGCCGCGACCCAGCGCAAAACCCTGGCGCTCCTCGCCCTCCTCGCCGCCGCGGGCAAGAACGGGCTCAGTCGCGACAAGCTGATCGCCTACCTCTGGCCCGAGAGCGACGCCGAGCACGGTCGCAACCTCCTCAATCAGGCCTGCTACGCCCTGCGGCGCGACCTCCACGACCGCGAGGTGCTGCTCGGCGCCAGTGAGCTGCGGCTGAACCAGGATGTGCTCGCGAGCGACGTACAGGCCTTCGAGGACGCGCTGCAACGCGGCGACACCGAAGCGGCGGTCCGAGCCTATGCGGGACCGTTCCTCGACGGGTTCTTCATCAGCGCTGCGCCGGAGTTCGAGCGCTGGCTGGACGCTGAGCGCGCGCGCCTGAAGCAGTGCGCGTGCCAGGCCCTCGAGGCGCTCGCTACCACGGCGGCTGCTCGCGGTGAGCACACAGCCTCAGTCGCCTGGTGGCGCCGCCTTGCGGCCCTCGATCCGCTCAATGCGCGGATCGCGCGCGCCCTGATGGAGGCACTTGCGGCGACGGGAGACCGGGCCGGGGCGCTGCAGCATGCGCGGCTTCACGCAGCGCTGCTGCGCCAGGAGCTCGACGCCGCGCCCGATCCGGCGGTCACCGAGTTCGTGCGCCGGTTGCGGGAGTCACCCCAAGAGCGGGCGCCAATCGCGGCGGCGCGTGAGGTAGCGGCGGATCGCGTCCTCCCGGCCGCTCCGCCGGCGGAGCCGTCGAGCGTCGGCGTGGCGTCGCCAGCGGTGGACGGCGTCGTCCCCGACGCTCGGCCGGCCGAGCTGCCAGGCGCCGCCGTCGCGGCAGCGCCGCGTTCACGCCGCGCGTTTCAGGTCGCGCGGTGGCCCGCTGTCGCCACCGCCCTCGCGGCTACCGTCGGGGGCGTGCTCTACTCTCACTTCAAGACCAGGGCCGTGCTCGACCCCGACCTCCTCGCCGTCGCGCCGTTCGACGTACTTGCGCCCAACGTCGATCTCTGGCGGGAAGGACTGGTGGACGTGCTGTCCCGCAACCTGGACGGGGCCGGTCCGCTGCGTACCGTGGCGCCCACGCTCGTGATCCGCCGCTGGCGCGGGCGCGCCGATAATGTCAGCGCCGCAGATCTCGGCCGGCGCACCGGCGCGCGGCTCGTCGTATTCGGCGCTTTGCTCGGAGCAGGACGCGACTCGATCCGGCTGAGCGCGACGCTGTTCGACATCCGGTCCGCTCGCGCGCTCGCGGAGATCGAGTACCGCGACGCAGGGGACCACATGGACCGCCTGACCGACTCGCTGACTGTGGCCGTGCTGCGTGAGCTCGGCCGCACGCGACCGATCGGGGCGGTCCGGCTGGCGTCGCTGGGCTCGACGTCGCTACCCGCCATCAAGGCCTTCTTGCGGGGCGAGCAGTTCTACCGTCGCGACGCCGCAGATTCGGCGCTCGAGTACTACCGGCGCGCCGTGGCGCTGGACAGCACGTTCGCCCTCGCGTTCAGGCGCATCCCGTGGGCGCTGTGGACGCTCGGCTCCGACTACAACGTGTGGCCTGCGTTGATGCTCCGAGCGGGAGCCCGCAACCACGGTCTTGCACCGCGCGAAAGCCTGCTCGTCACCGTTGACTCGCTATGGGGGGCGCTGGAGACCGGAGAGGCCGAGCCGTGGCCCCTGCTGCACCGTCTCTCTACGACGCTCGATCAAGCCGTTCGGCGCTACCCCGAAGATCCCGAGGTCTGGGTCTACAGGGGCGAGTTCGCGTTCCATTGGGGGTCTTGGGCACAACCCCCGATCACTCCGGGCCAGAGCCTCGAGGCGTTTGATCGGTCCATCGCACTCGACTCGGGCTGGGCGGCGCACTACCATGCCATGGCTCTGGCGCTCGAACGCAGCGGCCCGGCGGAAGCGCGCCGCTACATTCGCGCCTACCTCGCCCTCCCCCCGGGCACGCCGAACGGCCCAGCCTTTCAGCTGGTCGACCTGCTGCTGGATCCGAGTCGAGCTATGTCGCCCGCGTCGGCCCGCATGCTGGATACCCTGCCGGCGGACGCGCTCTGGAGTGCATTCTACACGGTTGCGCGCTGGGCCGATTCCGCCGAGACGCAGTTGCGCGTCGCGCGAGCGTTTGCCGCCGCACGGCACGGCTTTTGGTACACCGACTCCGCCTCCACCAACTGGGCCTTCGCGCTCACACTTGCCTATCGCGGGCACCTGCGTGAGGCCTACGCCAACCTTCGGCCTGGTGGCGGCGCGATCTCCGACTACACCTTCGCCGAGCTGGCGCTGCTCGGGGGTGTCCCACGCGACTCCGCCACCGCGGGGTTTGAACGCTGGCTGCGGAGCAGCGACCTTGCGGCCGCGGGCTCGGTGCGGTGGTCCGGGGAGGTGATGGAGGGCGCGCTGGGATGGTGGGCGCAGATCGGAGATACCGCATCGATCCACGAGCTAGCGCGACGGATCGATTCGGGAATCCATTCGGCCAGAAACCCGGGAGGAAATTCCTTCCTGCGTTACGGTGCGGCGGCGGCGCAGGCCTATCTCGCGCTGGCCCGGCACGACACCGCCGATGCGCTGCGCCGGTTCGCGGCGACGCCGGACTCGCTCTGCCTCCATTGTTTTCTCGGCCACCTGGCCCATGCCCACCTGCTTTCCGTGAAGCGGCAGGACCGCGAAGCCGCTCGACTCCTCGATCAAAGAATGCAGGGCCCTGATGAACTGTCACCCAGTGAGACCGCGTGGGCGCTGGAGCGGGCGCGGGTGAACGAGCGGCTCGGCAACCGGGACAAAGCGGCTCAGAACTACGCATTCGTTGCCCGCGTGTGGGCGAACGCCGACTCCTCCCTGCAGCCGGTCGTCGCGGAAGCGCGTGCGGCGCTGAGGCGGTTGGGTGGGGAACCGCGCTTGGTGGCGAGGAACTAGAAGTGAAAACCCGCGGCGTCTTCATCACCCTCCCCTGCGTTCTGCCCTTGTCGCTCGCCGCGAGGGACGATTTCGGGAATCCGAAACGGGGCGGTCTCTCGACCGCCCCATCTGATTTCGGTGCCCTGCGCCGTTACTGCGGCCATGTGGCGAACCCCGCGTCGGGCGCAAGATCGAGCGTCTGAAAGCCCTCCGTCCCTAAGTGGGTGTCGGAGTGCCGCAGCACAGTGCCGGCGCCCCACGCAAATGCGGATGGGTCACCCAACGCGCTCGCGGGAACGAACAGCTGGATCTCTGTTTCCACGATCGTGAACGTGACGGGCGTCACCAGCCCCGATCCCCCTGACAGTACGGGTCTGCGGTCGAAGAGAAGTCCCTTGAACTGCGCTCCGTCCCATTCGACGTCGACGAAGAATTCCCAAGGTGCTGATTGGCCGCCCGAAAACGGCTCGCCCCGAGGGAACGTGGTAGGATCCGTGTCGAGCCCCCAGATCCAGACCTGGGTTCCGCCGAGACTGCCGGGATTCGAGGGCACGACGCCGCCAACGTCCATCGTCAGGACGAATATTTTCCCTAGCTTGGTCACCTCGGCCCTGACGACGTCCAGGTAGTTGGGAACTTTGGCATCCGCCCCCGGACCGACATTGCTTTTCGTGTTCAGCGACGCATCCCCGAGGGGATCCGTGACGACGCTGGTCAGGGACGCTGCGT
>Ga0209058_1003088_pt1 | contig 13525 bp, 4 predicted proteins | sample GraSoiAngelo_147_FD_185904 | JGI IMG/M metagenome (GOLD analysis project Ga0209058, IMG submission 185904) | Grasslands soil microbial communities from the Angelo Coastal Reserve, California, USA - 14_1009_05_40cm (SPAdes) (version 2) | ecosystem: Environmental > Terrestrial > Soil > Grasslands ... | reverse complement strand
GGCTTTGGCCCCTATCACGGAAATTACTCCCCAACTTCCACCTTCAAACATCGTCGCGTCGGGCGCAGGTACTGTCTCTTCGATGTTGAACGGTTTTCCGAACAGGTCCTGCTGGCTTGTGAGTCTCCTAACAACGGAGTCTTGGACTCCGTGCCAGCCGACATAGTTCGGGTCCAGATCCTTCAGCCTGTCATGTTTCGTGTAGACAAAAGCCGCGCCGTGAGGTCCCTGCATCCACTTGTACATCCCGCAGACAAGCGCATCAACACCATCCTGTCGGACGTCGAGCGGGAAGACTCCGAGCGAGTGGAACGAGTCGGCTATGACAAAAGCATCGTGCTCGTGAGCGATCTTTGCAATCTCGCGAATCTTCTCTCTGCAACCGTTTGTCCACGAGACATAGTCGACGGAAACGATCGAGGTATCATCGTCGATCGCTTTCTCCCACTGTTCGAGTGGGATCGTGCCGTTTTGATCACGATGTAACAGTCGAACATCTTTCGCTCGGCCGTGTTTTTTCTGGAGGTGCCAGAGGTAGATGTTTGTGGGAAAGTTGAGCTCGCTGATAACAATGTTTCCGCTCGGTTTGTAGTGTAGGCTGCTTGCCAACGCTGTAAGCGCGCTAGTAACATTCGGGACAGATGCAACCTCATCCAACGCGGCTCCGCCGATCATTTTTCCGAAGAGCCGGCGAGATTCGATGATGAGTGGTAGCCATTCTTCCCAGTTCTCACCATACTCACGCCAGTCAGCCATGTACTCGTTGATCGCATTGAGTACCGGTATTGATGGCGGGCCTGTTCCAGCATTGTCGAAGTATGCTCTTCGAGAAGTGACCGGGATCTGTTTTCTTACAAGGTCGACGTTCAAAGAGACACCGTTCTCGTGCTAGAGGTTTGTTTCGAAACCGGGTATAAAGGCAGTTCTAAAAGATTGGAGGGTCCGATCTAAATCTCGAGATCATCATCCCTGGGGTCACCGTAGAATTCTCTATGATTTGTCTTGTCGGAAAGACAGTTCTTACACCAGAACCGGTTCAGCTGGGGACTGTACTGGGCGTAGCTGTCGGTGACAATGTTTCCGCAATGGCCGCAACGGACGATGAGCACCTTTCGCAGTTTATGGTTGGGTAAGTCCCTCCTGTGGCGTTCGATATCTGTGTCGCCGGGTTCGAGTACCATGTTACAGTTTTCACAATAGTAGATCGTGTCGAGAATCGCCTTGTCACGTTCGTCTACCCAGCCCTCAGCCAAGGTCCCAATAGTCGCCTCCACCTCAACTAGGTCTCGTCTGTGTTTGAAAAGCTGCGTTTTTCTTGCCTCGGGTTACCTTGAACAAAGCAATCGAGAATGCTGGTTCAGGAGAGCTCGGTGTTTCTCGGCATGTACGGAGCTTGCCTTCTCTCCCCCATCTTCCGATAAACTTATACTGACAGTACCTCCTTCGCGATTTTCTGAAGAATCGTGCGGGCGAAAACGCCGATTCTAACTATCATCCTCACATTGACCATACTAACAGTCCTACCCAGCTCCCTGTCTTCGGGTCGCGCTGTAGCTCAGAGTGGTTTCACGCCATGGTCTCCATTCGGTCCCCAAGAAAAGAAGCTCATCATAACCGATTATGGAGATCTCAACGGCATGTTAAACGCGTTCCAGAACGGACAGATCGATATCCCTGACTCTCCGCTGGGAGTCGCAGGCACCTCATCGTGTATTAATGCAAACTTCTTCTGTACCAGCCCAACCTCGGAATTCGGGATCTTTCAGCTAGACATCAACCACCGCATACCGTTCTTGGGAATTTCACTTCAAGAGAATCGATCCGCTCCCCCTCCCTCGCTTATTCTGCCTGTTACCACAGGCCCAGGTTGTTCAGCAGGATTCGGCCAGTTAATCGTCCAACTTCGCAACCAGGAGCAGGGCAACGCGGTTATTCTTGACAGTCTGAACAAGTTGACTATCTCAAACCAGCCTAGCGGTTCGCCGTCAGCCACTGTAGGCGATTCTGGCGGAGTCAACCCGACGGGCACCTATGTTTTCCCGTGCATCTTAGGCGGTACCTACGCGATCAGCTCCAGCGTCTATAACAGTAACTCTTCCTGTTCGTCCGTGACGCCGACGATTTGTGTATCCGTCGGCGGCGGTCAAACTGTGACAACTACGCTCCTCGTAGATTGGAACAGTCCCAGCACGAAGCAACCGTCACAGGCAGGAGTCTACGTTGGACGTGCGCTTTCTCACCTCTTGGACAAGCCGAGCTTCATCCAGGGAGTGTTCGGGAATTTGGCAACGTTCGACGACGAACAAGTTGCTCCATCCCAGAATGTTCCCGGCCTCTTTTCGAACACGGCTGAGTGCTCCGATCATCTTTGGTTCAGTCCATGCAATCCGGTATCCGGGTACAACTTTGTCAGCGACAGCGTAGGTGGCGGTTCAGAATGGTGGACTCTCCCCGGCCAGGCGAACGGTGTCAGCTTGGGATATTCAGGCGTGTCTGATCTTAGAGCTGCTTGCGACGATTTTGTCAAGGCCGGCTTTACGGTTGTAGGTGGAGCAAATTCAACGGACTGCGGAGACGTCGCTCTGGCCTCTCAAGGCTCCGTCGCCCTCTCCACCTATGCACACCTGGACAACAGGGGGCAACACGTGTTCAACGCGTGGAGGACAAACCAAGGACGAAAAGAATTCGGAATCATCCTTAGTGATACGATCAACTTTCTCTTCGGGACACCAAACAACGGTTGCACAGTTCTCTACTGGGGCACATCTTGTACGCCGAAGGGAGCAACATTCTCCCAGAGCCTTTGCGTCCTCCAGCAAGCCTGCGCGTGGAACATCTACCAGGGAGGCTGGGACCTAAGCCCCTTCCCGCAGCAACTATACGACGACTACCACAGCTCCTTCGGATCAAGCTTTTGCGGCGGTCCTCCAGTCGTAACCCTCGCAAACTACCCTGTATACTGCGATCCTGCGCTTGATACATATGCAGCGGCTGGAGAGTTCAGTCCCACCCTGCCCCAGTCTACCCAGTTCTTCGCCAAGGCTGCCGCGACAGGTACGTCAAATGGAATGACAGATCCAGCCTTCACGCGCATAGACCAATTCCTGGCTCTGAACGGCTGGAACTTCCAACAGTGCACCGGGTCCCCACCTCCATGCTTCTCACGGTCGAGTCTCGTCAACACTCTCGGCCGCGGATTCCTCGCTGGCTACGGGTACTGGTCACTGCTGAACATGCGGCAAGTGCCCGGTTATGTTCCGCCTAGTCCAGGGTTCGCTCCTGGAGGCGGGGATCCGGATCTGATTCGTCGAGGCTTCAGCCAGGACATCTTCAGCATGAGCCCGTTCCAGGCCTACACGAACACTGAAAGGGAGATTGTAAGCCTCCTCTACGACTCCCTGCTGCAAGCGAACCCGATGACCGGAGGGGCAGATGGCCAGATCGTAGACTGGCAAACCATTGCCCACTCTTCCACTTTCAACCCGAGCGAAGTCTCATGCAACACCCTCAACGGTTGCATTACCGGAACAACAACGTCCATTTGGCAGCTTAGGAATGATATCAAATTCCAAGACGGAACCCCGCTGACGGCGGATGATGTCGTTTACACAATTCTCTCCTTCAGAGATGTCCCGGCAATTTACTACCAATATCTTGTGAGTAGTGTTTCCAGTGCAACTGCGCTTAGCTCTCGCACTGTACAGATCAAACTACAAGGTCAGAGTGCCTTCGGAATGTCTGACCTGGGTTCCGTGCCAATAATCCCCCGCCACATCTGGGAGCCGGTCTGTGGTCCCATCGTGAACGGAGGTATCCCTGGCGGGTCGACATCTCCATGCGCGGATCCCACGTTTGATCCGATGGCTCAAGGCATCATGATCGGCGGCGGGCCTTGGCAGTGCATCGTGCCTGTCGGATTTCCTAACGCGGGTCACGTGGGAGGATCTTGCGTAGAGCCAGTCTGCCAACCGGCTTGCGTGGGAGGCCAAGTAGTCCAAATCGGCACAAAGATCCTGTTAACACGCTACGACGGGTTCGCCAGATGCTGCCCGGACGACACGTCCAGCAGTCTCTACAAGCTAAGCTGGGCCGACAAGAACAACGATGGAATCGTCAACATCCTCGACTTGGCAAATATCGCAGCTCATTACGGACAGCCAGATCCATACTGGGTCAACTCAAACATCGCCCCAGGATCAACGGTCAACGCCGTGGACCTTGCGACCGTTGCGATCTACTTTGGCCACGGAACCATCTATCCATTCCGACCCTTACAACTTACCGATTTGGACCCGCAAATAGATCCATTCTTCTGCCCCGCCACGGGATGTTAGAGACTTTTTGCTTAGGGTTCTCAGTCTAGCTGTGATTCTCAGTCTGTCTGTTCTTATGCTGTTGCCGGGAACGTATGCTCCGGTCCGTGCGCTCAGTCAGGCGTTCTATAGATTCTCGCCTTTCGGGCCTTTCACCCAGCAGTTGATCATCCACTTCTACTCAGACTTTGACGTTATGTTCTCTCACTTCCAGCAGGGAGAGATCGACATCAGCGACTGGCAACTACAATCCCAGAACGCCATCAACACCTTCTGCAACAACGCCGACTTCTTCTGCACCTTGCCTCAGCCCGAGCTTGGTTATTTCGGGGAGCAGATTAACAATCATCCTTCGTTCATGGGGATTCCACTACGTCAAAACAGAACTATCAACCCAGCCTCGTTTACCTCAACTAGCTCTGCGACAGGCTGCAATACTGGTTTCGGCTCGTTGATCATTACTCTCCTGAACCAGGAGACTAGCACGACTGTCCTAGACCCGCTGAACACTGTGACTGCAGCTAACCAACCGAGCGGTTCACCCTCCGTTACCTCTAGCGATTCTGGAGGAACAACTCCCAACGGTGTTTACGTTGTCCCGTGCATCCTTGCTGGAAACTATGCCCTCCGTTCAAGTGTTTACAATGGAACTGGGTCAGCTGGACCGGTCATTGTCAATATTGCCAGTGCAACAGTTACGAGTGGCACCTTCAACGTCAACTGGAACAGTCCGAGCAACGTTCGGCCAACCCAAGCACGAGCGCTGTTCGGCGCTGCCATGGCCCACCTGCTGGACGACCCAGCGTTCGTCCGCACTGAATTGACAGGTGTGGCCGAATCGCCCTGCTCGTTCTGGGTTCCAGCACAAGGTGGAGCTTGTCCGACAGGCACTACCGCAGAATACCTGTGTCAGACCGCTCCGACGTTCTGTCCGACTGCAAATCCGGCAGGAGGTTTGCCAACTGAGGTCGATATTGCTGAATGTCAGTTCAACAATCACCCCTGGCTGAACGTTGTCGGCTGCTCACCCGATGCGACTGGACATGATGTCGGGCCCTACCACATCTCTGACAGCACCGTAACCGTGAAAACCAGTTTCTGGAATACAGGAACGCCATTCCTTGTCACGGGATATGCAGGATACGCTGGTCACGATGACTTGAGGGCCGCTTGCGACGATTTCCTCTCAATGGGTCTCACACTCTCACCACCAACCGCCACATGCAACGACGTGGCTAACGCAGCCAGCCTAAACGCAGATCCCGGTGCCTATGCCCATTTCGTGCCCGCTGGAAGTGGACACATTTTGGACTTCATAAGAACGTCTATTGGAAGGCAACAGTCTGGCCAGATTATCGCTGACACGTTGAACTTTCTCTTCGGAACACCCCAGAACAGAGACACCCAGGCTGGATTTGTCGGCACCGTTTGCTATTTGTTGTGTCCTCAGTATACTCGACATTACTGCAGCTTCAGTTTTCAGTGTTCTCCAATCGTCTTCGAGGACACGTCGCTCTCCGGGGGAAGCCCGGATGCCTGGCAACTATACACAGAGGGGCAAGGTTTTGATCCTACCCCCGACCAGTTTTTCATTAACAGAAACAGTGTTAACACGGGTCAAGTCTGTGCCGGTGTGCCCGTGTTCAAGCCGAACAACTACGAATTCTGGTGCGATCCCCAATCCGACACTTGGAGTAGCGCAGGGGAATTCGCCCCCACAGCGACTTTGTCAGGGCAGTTCTTCCAAAGGAATATCCTAACCGAGCTCAACAACGCGGTGGACATTCCAGGCTTCTCATTCGTCGATACTTTCGTTGAGAATAATGGCTGGAATTTCGCACAATGCAACGGAGTAGCGTGCCTCAACTCACAGTCGAGCATCGTCAACACCGTAGGCTTCGGCACGCAAGCCGGTGGAGCCTATTTCTCACTGCTGAACGCGAGACAGGTTCCGGGATACAATCCATGCTCTGTTCAAGGTGCTCCGGCCAATTGTGCTTCTTATGCTCCTGGAGGAGGTAACCCGAACATTATTCGTCGTGGCTTCTCGCAGGACACCAGTAATCTTAGTCCGTTCACGTTCAACAGCATCTGGGAAGGAGACGTGCTCAGCTCAATTTTTGACACAATGCTACAGCCGAATCCCAACACGGGCGGTGGAGGGGCCCAGTACATCGACTGGGGAACCACAAGACACAGTTCTTTCTTCAACCCGAATGAGGTTGGATGCAACTCGATTGTCGGATGTGCCACGGGTGTCACAACCCAGATCTGGCACTTACGGAACGACTGGAAGTTCTCGGACGGCAACGACGTTAAGGCGACTGACGTTGCTTACAGTATTATCGCCTATCGCGATGTACCCTCTTCCCTGCTGCAGAGCTATGTGCTAAACGTCGTCAGCGCTACCGGTCTTGACTGCGGGCCGGGACAGACATGCAAGACGCTCCAAGTGAAGCTCCAGACCCAGTGTCAAAATCCACAGTTCTGCTCCTTCAGCTCACCTTCTCTTTTCGATTTCAACATCGGTGCCACTCAGTTTGTTCTCGAAAAGTCGCTATGGGCACCTTACTGCGGGGATCCGCCGGTTCCAAATGGAACCTGCGCTAGCCCAGTGTTCGACCCGATGTATCCAAGCGCTAATAGCCCGGGTATCGAGGTAGGACCAGGACCTTGGTCGTGCATTGCTCCGATATCTGGAACAGGCGTTTCAGCAGGCCACGTCGGTGGACCTTGCGCTGAAACCGCAGCTGGTGTCTTGACAGGCAGCGCAATCATAACCGACGGCAAGATTCTCTTGTCAGAGAACACCAACTTTGCACGCTGCTGTCCAAACGGCCCTTCCGCACTCACAAGCTCTCTGTACAAGATCAGCTACGCGGATCACAATAACGATGGAGTGGTCAACATACTAGACTTAGCTGATGTCGCTTCGCACTTTGGAACAGCTGACCCGTACTGGGTCAACTCGAACATTGGATCAGGCACAACAGTCGGAGCAGAAGACCTCGCGACAGTGGCCATATACCTTGGACATGGCATAACCACACCATACACACCACAAACGCTCACTCTAGTCGACCCGCAGACAGATCCATTCTTCTGCCCTGCCACAGGGTGCTAGAGACAGACATGGACGCTCCTCGAATGCTGCTTCCGATACACCTATTGGCGCAACACCCGTTGAGGAGCTGAGAAGGTTCTTTGTTTAAGGTTCTCAGTCTTGCGGTAGTTCTCAGTCTGTCAGTTCTTATGGTGTTGCCGGGAACCTACACTCCGGTCCGCGCGGTCAACCAGAATGGCCCCACTCGCTTTTCGCCTTTCGGTCCTTTCACACAACAGATGATCATCCATTTCTACTCAGACTTCGACCCTGCGCTCTCAGCCTTCCAGCAAGGGCAGATAGACATCAGCGATTGGACTCTTCAATCCACAAGCCAGATCAACACATTTTGTAGCAACCCGGACTTCTACTGCACTTCACCCACAGGTCCGGGCGGATATTTTGGTCTAATGATTAACAATCACCCTTCATTTATGGGGATTCCACTCCTGCAACCTAGAACAGTAGGTCCCGTCTCGTTCACAACAACCAACACCACGCCCGGTTGCAGCACAGGCTTCGGCTCCCTGCAAATTACTCTCCGGAATCAGGAGACCGCTGCGACCATACTAGATTTCCTAAACATCCTAACTGTGCGTAATCAGCCGAGCGGTTCGCCGTCAGTAATGGTCAGCGACTCAGGGGGGTCCAGTCCGAACGGGGTCTACAAGGTTCCATGTATGCTCGCCGGCTCGTACTCCATCATGAGTAGTGTCTACAACGCAACAGGTATCATAGTAACAGTTGCGGGGAGCACTATTAAGTCAGGCATTTTGAACGTCAACTGGAACAGTCCCAGCAGTCTCAAGACGACCCAGGCTAGAACTCTTCTCGGTGCCGCGATCGCCCATCTTATTGACGATCCGGCGTGGGTCAGCGGTGCCTTTGGAAGTACCGCCCTGGCACCCTGCGCCAATGGCATCACCTCTCAGGGGATTGCATGTCCAACGGGGACCTCGACAATGTACCAAGGCGGGTTGGGGACACCTCCTCCGGGCGGCCCTGCCTCCCAGATCGATTTGGCGGAATGCCAGTTCAACAATCATCCTTGGCTTAACGTGGCTGGCTGCTCGCCAGGCGCGACAGGCCACAATATTGGTCCGTACAATATTGCCGATGACAAGATCAGTGTCAGTTCCGAGTTCTGGAATACTGGAACGAGCTATGGCGGTCAAGGCTACTCTGGCCACGATGACCTGCAGGCAGCATGCGACGACTTTGTCAGTATGGGTCTAACACTTTCGCCTTCGACCGCGACCTGTAACGATGTTGCGAACGCTGCTACCGGAACAATAGACCCTGGTGCATATCCTCACATTGTGCCGAACGGGCAGATCAAGACATACATCAGAGTCAACTTCGGTAGACAACAGTCCGGTCAGGTTATCGCTGACACTCTGAACTTTCTCTTCGGCACTCCCCAGAACAGGGCTTCTCAGACTGGTTTCGTCGGAACCGTCTGTTATGACGCTCGGACAACCCCATGCACACAGTTCACGCCCAAGTACTACACGTTCTCACAGGTGACGCCAATCGTGTTCGAGGATACCGTTGCTTCAGGCGGCAGTCCGGATGCATGGCAGTTGTATACGGGATCGCACAGCGTCGGTTTCTTTCCTGCCGAGCAGTACTTCGTCAACCATAACAGCATTGGAACTGGTGGGATCTGTGCCGGTCAATCTGTCATTCATCCAGAAAACCCCGAATTCTGGTGCGATCCGGAGACGGACACTTTTGGGAGTGCAGGAGAGTTCGCTCCGACGCTTAACCTCTCAGAACAGTTCTTTCAAACCGAACTGGTTTACGAACTCAACAGGGCGGTGGATGTCCCTGCCTTTACCTTCGTAAATGCGTTCGTCGAAAACAATGGATGGAACTTCCAACAATGCACAAGCCAGTGCGCAAATACACAGTCCAGCATTGTTAACACTGAGATGCAGGGCACAATAGCTGGCGGAGCATATTTCACACTGCTAAACGCGCGTCAGGTGCCCGGATACGATCCGTGCGCCTTGCCAGGTGCTCCAGTCAACTGCTCATCCTACAAGCCCGGAGGAGGCAATCCGAACCTCATCCGCAGAGGATTCTCCCAGGACACCTCTAACCTCAGCCCGTTCACTTTCAACAGTCCATGGGAGGGAGAGATTGTATCCTCGATTTTTGACACAATGCTTCAACCGAATCCCAATGTGAGCGGATCCTCGCAACTCTTTGACTGGGGCACGATCAGCCACAGTTCCAGTTTCAACCCTAACGAGGTTGGATGCAACTCGATCAACGGATGTGTAACAGGTGTCACGACGCAGATCTGGCGCCTAAGGAACGATTGGAAATTCTCGGACGGAAATGATGTCAAGGCTACAGATGTTGCGTACAGTATCATAGCCAACCGGGATGTGCCATCGTCACTATTGCAAGTCTATGTGATAAACGTGGTAAGTGCAGTCGGTCTTGACTGCGCACCCGGACAACCATGTAAGACATTGCAAGTAAAGATTCAAGGCCAGAGCGCGTTGAACGATTTCAGCATCGGAGCCACACAGCTTGTCATCGAAAAGTCGTTGTGGGCACCGTCTTGCGGTGATCCGCCGGTTGCAGGCGGAGTATGCGCCAGTCCAACCTTCGATCCGATGTATCCATCTGGAAACGCGCCCGGCATCATGGTTGGACCCGGCCCGTGGGCCTGTATCTCTCCGATAGCTGGTACAGGCGTACCCGCGGGCCACATCGGAGGTCCCTGCTCTAGGGACGCCAGTGGAAAGTTAGTTGGAAGCGCGATAACCCTTGATGGAACAGTCCTCTTGTCGGAAAATACTAACTTTGTGCGTTGCTGTCCGAATGGTCCATCAGCGACCTCTAGCTCTCTATACAAGGTCAGCTATGCTGACCACAACAATGATGGAGTGGTCAACATACTCGACCTGGCAGATATTGCCTCGCACTATGGGACAGCTGACCCGTACTGGGTCAATCCAAATATTGCGTCAGGCACAACAGTCGGAGCAATAGACTTGGCAACAGTAGCAATATATTTCGGTCACGGCATAACCGCCCCGTACACGCCACGAACCCTTACTCAGGTCGACCCGCAGATAGATCCTTTCTTCTGTCCCGCTACGGGTTGCTAGGGACAGATGTGGACATCTCTCGAACGCTCTTTTTTCAGATAGACTTATACCCTCGCGACTTGCTCGCCTCCTGAGAAGACTCTTTGTTCAGGGTTCTCAGTCTTGCGATAGTTCTCAGTCTGTCTGTTCTTATGGTGTTGCCGGGAACCTATACTCCGGTTCGCGCGATCAACCAGACTAATCCCTTACGTTTTTCGCCCTTCGGGCCTTTCACGCAGCAGATGATCATTCATTTTTACTCAGACTTCACCGTGATGTTCCAGCATTTCCAGCTGGGAGAAATCGACATCAGTGACTGGCCTCTACAATCCAGTGCCGACATCAGCACTTTCTGCTCTAACGCTGACTTCTTCTGTACGAGCCCTCAACCTCAGCTCGGATATTTCGGGCAGGAACTCAATAGCCATACTCCGTTTATGGGAATCGCGCTGACACAAGCAAGGACTACCAGTCCACCCTCGTACACCACAACCTCTACTGCAGCAGGCTGCAGCAGTGGTTTCGGCTCGTTGACCGTTACTGTACGGAATCAGGAGACCAGTTCGATCGTGTTAGACTCACTGAACGCTTTGACCGTCGCCAACCAACCGAGCGGGTCACCATCGGCAACCGTTAGCGACTCAGGAGGATCAACTCCAAACGGCGTGTACAACATTCCATGTATCCTCGCTGGGACCTACAGCCTTAGATCCAGCGTCTATAATGCCACCGGCACTACCGTGGCCATTGGTAGTGCAACGACTACCTCAGGCACTCTTAATGCCAACTGGAACAGTCCGAGTAATGTGAGGCCAACTAGGAACAGAGCGCTCCTCGGCGCTGCGATAGCTCACTTGCTTGATGACCCAGAGTTTGTTTCCAGCACTTTCGGTCCCGTAGCCTCCGCACCTTGCGCTTTCATGGTTCTCGCGCAAGGACAGGTCTGTCCAACCGGTACAACAAGTTCATACCAGTGCCTTCTCCCACCATTAGCTACTCCCGCACCCTGTCCAGCATTGAATCCTCTGGGCGGTGCCGCTACGCAGAATGATAATGCTGAATGCCAGTTTGGTAATCACCTCTGGCTGAATGTGATCGGATGCGCCTCAGGCGCGACCGGCCACGACCTCGGCCCCTACAACGTTGGTGACGACAGAGTGAACGTCAACGCTCGATTCTGGAACACCGGAGCTTTCGGCGTCGTCCAAGGTTATTCCGGCCACGACGACTTGCGAGCTGCGTGTGACGATCTCGTTTCAATGGGTCTCACGCTCTCGCCCTCAACCGCCACCTGTAACGATGTGGCAAATGCGGCTGACCTGACCACGGACCCAGGCACATACGCGCACATCGTGCCTGCCGGGGATGGTCACATCAAATACTACATCAGGTCCAACTTTGGAAGACAACAGTTCGGCCAGGTCATCGCCGACACTTTGAACTACCTCTTTGGAACCCCTCAGAACAGAGCTGCTCAGACAGGTTTTGTCGGCACCGTCTGCTATGGTCAGTGTCCTCAGTACACTCCAAGGTACTACACCTTTACCCAGGTGCAGAGTTGCGTCTTTGCGGACACCCCGGCCTCCGGGGGCAGCCCAGATTGTTGGCAGCTATACACGGCGGGGCAGGGCTTCGACCCGACAGCAGACCAGTACTACCTGAACAGAAACAGCATTCAAACTGGCACCATCTGTGCCGGCGTGGCTGCGTTCAAGCCGAATAACTACGACTTCTGGTGCGATCCGCAGACAGACACTGACAGCAACGCGGGTGAGTTCTCCGCAACATTGGCTATCTCAGGGCAGTTCTTCCAGAGAGCGCTCCTCGATGAGCTCAACAACGCGGTTAGCATCCCAGGCTTCTCCTTCGTTGACACTTTCGCTGAGAACAACGGCTTCAACCTCCAACAATGCACCACACAGTGCTCACCCACTCAGTCGAGTATAGTCAATACCGTAGGCTTCGGCACGCTGGCGGGAAGTGCTTACTACACGTTGCTGAACGCTCGTCAGGTTCCGGGATATACGGCTCACGTCGCGGCGTACCAACCTATTCCCGGTTTGATTCGCAGAGGCTTCTCGCAGGACACTAGCAATCTCAGCCCGTTCACGTTCAACAGCGTATGGGAAGGTGATGTGCTCGCCGATATTTACGACACAATGCTCAGCCCTGATCCTAACACAAGTGGTGGGAACACCCAGTTCATCGATTGGGGAACAACCAGCCACAGTTCTCGCTTCAACGCCAACGAGCTTGGATGCAACTCTATCAACGGATGCTCTATCGGAGTCACTACACAAATCTGGCACATACGCAACGACTGGAAGTTTTCCGACGGCAATGATGTCAAGGCTAGTGACGTAGCCTACAGTATTATAGCGTACCGAGACGTGCCATCTTCCTTGTTACAAGGCTACGTGGTAAACGTAGTCAGTGCTTTCGGTCTCGACTGCGGTGCCGGGCAACCATGCAAGACACTGCAGGTTAAACTGCAAGGCCAGAGCTCACTGTTCGAATACAACATCGGAGCCACTCAATACGTCCTTGAAAAGTCGTTGTGGGCACCGTACTGCGGAGACCCACCAATTCCAGGTGGGACCTGTGCCAGCCCCTTGTTCGATCCCATGTATCCAAGCGCTAATAGTCCGGGTATTGAGGTAGGACCAGGTCCTTGGTCGTGCATTGCTCCGATATCTGGAACAGGCGTATCAGCAGGCCATGTTGGTGGTCCATGTGCTGAGACATCGACTGCCTTGACAGGGGGAGCAATAACGCGCGACGGCAGAATTCTCCTTCAGGCGAACACGTTCAACGCTCGATGTTGTCCAACCGGACCAACCTCTACCGGCAGCTCTCTGTACAGGATCAGCTATGCGGATCACAACAATGATGGTGTCGTCAACATACTAGACCTAGCTGATGTTGCCTCGCATTACGGAACTACTGACTCGTATTGGGTCAACCCGAACATTGCGACAGGCAGCACAGTCGGAGCTGTAGAC
>Ga0209058_1003086_pt1 | contig 13527 bp, 12 predicted proteins | sample GraSoiAngelo_147_FD_185904 | JGI IMG/M metagenome (GOLD analysis project Ga0209058, IMG submission 185904) | Grasslands soil microbial communities from the Angelo Coastal Reserve, California, USA - 14_1009_05_40cm (SPAdes) (version 2) | ecosystem: Environmental > Terrestrial > Soil > Grasslands ... | reverse complement strand
CCCCGCCTCTCGTCGTCCGCGACCTCGTGATCGTCGGCTCTTCGATCCAGGGCTGGCCGATGCGCGCCGACATGCCGCCCGGCCACGTCCGGGCATTCGACGTGCGCTCCGGCGCGCTGCGTTGGACCTTCCACTCCATTCCCCGCGCCGGCGACTTTGGCTACGACACGTGGCACAACGGCTCCGCGGACACGGTCGGCGGCGTGAACGTGTGGACGGTCATGAGCGCCGACGAGGAGCTCGGTTACGTCTATTTGCCGTTCAGCCCGGCGGCGAACGACTACTACGGCGGCGAGCGTCCCGGCAGCAACCTGTTCGCCGAGAGCCTCGTCTGCCTCGAGGCGGCCACCGGCCGGCGCGTGTGGCACTTCCAGCTCGTTCGCCACGGGCTCTGGGACTACGACCTCCCGGCCGCGCCGAATCTCGTCGACATCACGGTGGACGGCCGGCGGGTTCGCGCCGTGGCGCAGGTCACCAAGCAAGGGTTCGTCTACGTGTTCGATCGCGCGACGGGCCAACCGGTCTGGCCCATCGAGGATCGTCCAGTGCCGCAGTCCGCGATCGCGGGAGAGAAGACGGCCACGAGCCAGCCCTTCCCGACGAAGCCTCCGCCGTTCGAGCGCCAGGGGATTACGACGGCCGACGTCATCGACTTCACGCCGGAGCTTCGCGCCGAGGCGCTCGCGATCCTCGGCCAGTACGACTACGGCCCGTTGTTCACGCCGCCCGGCGAGCGAGGGACGGTGCTCGTCCCAGGGATCGGCGGCGGCGCGAGCTGGGCGGGTGCCGCCTTCGATCCCGACACCGGACGGCTGTACGTGACGTCGGTCACGTCTCCCAACGTCGTCAGCCTGAGTGCTCCGCCTGCCGGGAGCTCGATCAGAGATCGGTACGTCGGGCGCTCGCAGCGTCTGACGGGACCCCAAGGCTTGCCGCTGCTCAAGCCTCCGTTCGGTCGCCTCACCGCCATCGATCTGAACTCCGGTGAGCACGCGTGGGTGATGCCAGTCGGCGAAGGGCCGCGGCGCCATCCGCTGCTCGAGCCGCTCCAGCTCGGAAGGCTCGGCTGGAACCGCCGGAGCTTTCCGCTCGTGACGCGAACGTTGCTCTTCGTCGCGCAGGCGGGGTCGGCGGGGCCGCCGCGGCCGGCCACCGACCGTCCCTGGGTCCTCGTTCCGCGGCTCGTCAGCGACGATCCCGCGCTGCTGGCCTTCGACAAGGCGAGCGGCGAGCTGATCACGAAGATCGCGCTTCCGGAGAACGCGACGGGCGCGCTGATGACCTACTTCGCGGATGGCAAGCAGTACATCGTCGTCCCTGTCGGCGGCGCCAACCTTCCCGCCGAGCTGCTCGCGCTGAGTCTGCCGTGACCGGCCGAGCGTAAGGCGCCCTGGCACGGACATTGCCCCTACCTCTCCCAGACGCCCGTTGGGCTTCCGAGAAACGGGGAGCTCGCACAAATTGACACGGGCGGAGTGACAGGGAGGCCACCATGGCGAGCGAGGCCACCAATAGCAGACCCGGCGTTGGAGCGAGCGTCGGCGGCCCGAGTCCGTTCAGTCGTCCTCCTCAGCCCAAGCCGGTTTCCATGTACGATCGCGCACCCGTCGCCGCGCCGAGCGCGGCGCGCCCTCGCGGCGCCAACGCCGCGCCCTTGCCGGCAAGTCCGGCCGGCGTGGGCGCCGGCACCATCGACGAAGCGCGCAAGGCGCTGGAGTCCCAGCGGCGCAACGGCGCCCAGTGGTTCTACTGGGTGGCCGCGCTCTCGCTGATCAATTGCGTGGTCGCGCTCACCGGCGCGCAGTGGCGCTTCATCCTCGGTCTCGGCGTCACGCAGGTGGTCCAGGAGCTCTCGCACCGGTCCGGGCCGTCGGCGGACGTGACCGCCGGCCTCGTGAGCCTGGCCGTGATCGGGCTCTTCGCGTTCTTCGGCTACCAGGCGACCAAGGGGCGCGGCTGGGCGTTCATCGCTGGCATGGTGCTGTATGCCCTCGACGGCGTGATCTTCCTGCTGATCCAGCACTGGGTCGGCGTGGGCTTCCACGCCTTCGCGCTGGTGATGATCGGCCGGGGCTACGCCGCCTCGCGGCAGTTGTAGGTGCAGGCGAGCGTCGAGCCCTAGCAGGCGAGCGGAAGGCTCCACGGCAATCGGGACGGGCCGACGCCATGAGCGACAAGTCATGGTGGGTCACCGCACTTCAGTGGACGATATGGGGCCTCCTCATCTCCCTAGTCATGGGCTGGCTCACCAAGAGTCGCGTCCAGGCTCGGCCAATCTCGCACGCTCGCCGACTGACGCACCCACCAAGCACGTTGATCACAGGCGCAGTGTGCGTCCTCTTCTTTGCGGGCCTCGCGGTTGTCACGAACGTTGTTCCGAACGAGACCACCACATGGTGGGCCAGATCGATCTTCGTAGGGTTCGCGATAGCTGGTCCTCGACTACTTCAGCGCCGACCATCAGATCTCGGAGGAGGGCCTTGCCTTCAGAAAGCTGCTCGGCACAAGGAAGTATCTTCGATGGTCCGCCTACGCGATGTTCGCTACGCCGCAATGTTGAAAATGGTTTCGGCTTGAAACCAGGTCCGGAGAGGTGGCGCGCGTCGGATTCGTTCTTTACGAGGCGGCTCGGATCGTTCCGTGGCTCGTGCTTCCGGTCGTAGGCCCCGCCGAGGGGCGTCTGGCGATCATGGCTCGTCTGGTGATCATGGCCGCCGGAAGTCTCGTTGCTGGAGCGCTGTTTTTTTCTTCGCCAGCTCTTTGGCTCCGCATATGGGTCACTACGACGGCAGGCGCGCATACGCAATCGCTCATGTCCGACCCATCGTGGCTGATAACCGCCTATGTGGTGGGTCCATTTTTCATTTACGGTTCAATGCACGGCCTATTCGTCGCGAGGGAACTGACATGGGCGAAAATGGCGAGAGCCGTTGCACGTCGGTACATCGCCACGCTGCTTGCTGTTGGCGCGGTTGGGCTATTGATGGGGCTGGTTACGGTAGCTCGAGGTGGCAAATAGCAGGTTGCCCGGCATATCGAGCCGAGGCACCGATCGGCCACCCGCTCTGCTAAGCTTGCCGGCGTGCCGGCCTCAGATGCACTCTTGCTGCGCGCCGCGCGCCGGGCGCCGACGCCGTACACTCCCATCTGGCTCATGCGGCAGGCCGGCCGCTATCTGCCGGAGTATCGGGCGATGCGCGAGCGGTACGGATTCCTCGAGCTTGCCCGGAACCCGGAGGCGGCGGCCGAAGTCACGCTGCAGCCCGTCGACCGCCTCGGCGTCGATGCGGCGATCCTCTTCGCCGACATCCTTCTGATCGTCGAGCCGCTCGGTGTCGGCCTCGAGTTCGCGAAGGGCGAAGGGCCCGTCATCCATCGTCCCGTTCGCAGCGAGGCGCAGGTCGCTCGGCTCGACGCGATCGACGTCGACGCCGCGGTGCCGTTCGTGTTCGAGGCGGTGCGGCGAGTGAAGCAGGCGCTCGGCGGAAAAGTGCCGCTCATCGGCTTCGCGGGCGCGCCGTTCACGGTCGCGTCCTACGTCGTCGAGGGCGGGCCTTCGCGTGATTACCTCCACACCAAGCGGCTGATGTACGAGGAGCCCGAGGGCTGGGCCCGCCTCATGGGGATCCTGGTCGCGGCAACCGCGCGCTACCTCAACGCCCAGATCGCGGCCGGCGCCGAGGCCGTGCAGATCTTCGACTCGTGGGTCGGCGTGCTGGCGCCCGACGACTATCGCGCCTTCGTGATGCCGCACACGCAGGCGCTGATCCGCGCGCTGACGCCGGGGACGCCCGTCATCCACTTCGGCACCGGCACCGCGTCGCTCCTGCCGCACATGCGTGCGGCGGGCGGCGACGTGATCGGCCTGGACTGGCGCGTCGATCTCGATACCGCGTGGGCGATGGTAGGCCACGACGTCGCGGTGCAGGGCAACCTCGACCCCGCGGTGTTGCTGACGAAGCCCGCGCACATCCGCCGGCGGGTGAAGGACATTCTCGGCCGCGCCGGTGGCCGGCCCGGCCACATCTTCAATCTCGGCCATGGCGTGCTGCCGCAGACGCCGGTGGAGCACGTGAAGGCGCTGGTCGAGATGGTGCACGAGATGTCGGCGCGGCGATGAGCGCCCTCGACGCGGTGCTGCTGATCGCGTTCGGCGGTCCGACGGCGCCTCACGAGATCCGGCCGTTTCTCGAGATCGTCGCGCGCGGCCGCAGCATCCCGGCGTCACGGCTCGAAGAGGTCGCGCATCACTACGAGCAGATGGCGGGCGGCCGCTCGCCGCTCAACGAGCTGACCGCCGCGCAGGCGCGCGGCCTTCAAGATTCCCTCGCCCGTTGGGGGCCTGCGCTCCCCGTGTTCGTGGGCATGCGCAACTGGCATCCGTTCGTCCACGAGACCCTCGCCGAGATGGCGGGCACGGGCGTGCAGCGGGCGCTCGGCGTCATCCTCTCGCCGCTTCGCACCGAAGCCTCGTGGGACCGCTACGTGCACGACGTCGCCGAGGCGCGGACGAAGGTCGCCGGCGCGCCGGACGTGACGTTCGCGCCGGCGTGGTCCATGCGGCCACGCTACGCCGCGGCGGTCGCCGATCGTGCGCGGGCGGCGCTCGGCGAGGTTCCCGCGGCCGCGCGGGCGCGGACGCCCCTGGTGTTCACCGCGCACAGCATCCCCGTGGCGATGGCCGCCGCGTCGCCGTACGTCGCCGATCTCACGGCGGCGGCGCAGGCGGTGGCGACGCGCCTGCAGCATACGCACTGGTCGATCGCCTATCAGAGCCGGAGCGGGAGCCCGGGCGATCCGTGGCTCGAGCCCGACGTCGGCGACGTCCTCGATCGCTTCGCCGCCGAGGGCGAGCGCCACGCGGTGGTGGTGCCGATCGGCTTCGTGGTCGATCACGTCGAGGTGCTCTACGACCTCGACGTCGAGGCGCGCCAGCGCGCGGGCGCGCAGGGGCTCACGCTCCACCGCGCCGCCGCCGTCAACGATCATCCGGAGTTCGTCAAGATGCTCGCCGAGCTCGTGCGAGCCGCGGGCGGCTAGTGAAGCTCGTCGTCATCGGCGCCGGTATCACGGGCCTCGCCGCGGCCCATCGCGCCGTCGAGCTGGCGCGGGAGCGGTCCCTGGCCATCGACCTCACCGTGGTCGAAGCGCGCGACCGCCTCGGCGGCACGATCGCGACCGAGCGCGCCGACGGGTGCCTGATCGAGGCGGGCCCCGATTCGTTCCTTTCGGAGAAGCCGTGGGCGCTCGGGCTCTGCCGCCGGCTCGGCGTCGCGGACCGCCTGGTGCGGACCGACGATCGATTCCGCAAGGTCTTCGTCTGGCGCCACGGTCGCCTCCATCCGCTGCCCGACGGGTTCCAGCTCCTGGCGCCGACGAAGCTCGGCCCCTTTCTCTCGTCGGATCTCTTCTCCTGGGGCGGCAAGCTGCGCATGGCGCTCGACCTCGTCCGGCCGCGTTCGGTCGTCGACGACGAGAGCCTCGGCGCGTTCGTGCGGCGGCGCCTCGGCGCGCAGGCGCTCGAGCGCGTGGCGCAGCCGCTGGTGGCCGGGATCTACACCGCCGATCCGGACGATCTCTCGCTGGCGGCGACGATGCCGCGGTTCCTCGAGCTGGAGCGGCGTGAGCGCTCGCTGATCCTCGGGCTCTGGCGGGCGAGCCGCAGGGCGCGTCGAGGCGGAACGCGCGGGGGGCGCTGGAGTCTGTTCGTGACGTTCAAGGACGGCATGGGCGAGATGGTGCTGAGGCTGGCGTCACGGCTTCCGCCGGGCGCGGTTCGTCTCGGGCAACGCGGGCGCGGGATCGAGCGAGCAGGCCAGGGCTGGCGTGTCACGACCGACGACGGCACGGCGCTCGAGGCCGATCGCGTCATCGTCACGACCGAAGCGCACGCGGCCGGCCGCCTGTTGCGGTACGTCGATCCAGCGCTCGCCGCACTGCTCGGCGAGATCGCCTACGCCTCGTCGGCGACGATCAGCGTCGGCTATCGGCGCGGTGACGTCCCGCACGCGCTCGACGGCTTCGGCTTCGTGGTGCCGCGCAGCGAGGGGCGCACTGTGCTCGCGTGCACGTTCTCGAGCGTGAAGTATCCGGGCCGCGCGCCGGCGGGCCGGGTGCTGCTGCGGTGCTTCGTCGGCGGTGCGCTGAACGAGGGCGCGCTCGATTCCGACGACGCGACGCTGATCGCCACCGCCCGCGAGGAGCTGCGCCAGGCGCTCGGCGTCACCGCCGAGCCGCTCCTCACGCGTGTCCACCGCTGGCCGAAGGCGATGCCGCAGTACCACGTGGGGCACCTCGGCCGCGTGGAAGCCATCGAGCGCTGCGCCGCGGCGCTGCCCGGCCTCCATCTGGCCGGCGGCGCCTATCGAGGCGTCGGGATCGCGGATTGCGTCAGGTCTGGCGAGGCGGCCGCGGAGCGCGCGCTCGGCGGCTCGCCCCCGCCGTCAGACCGTCTCGACGGCGCCGAGCTTCCGTAGCTCCTCGATGCGCTCCGGCGAGTAACCCAGCACCTCGGTCAGGACGTCGCGGGTGTGCTCGCCGACGCGATAGGGCGCGGCGCCACGGGGCGCCAGTGGTCGGCCGTCGACGTGGAACGGCGTCGCGGTGACCCGCACCGCGCGCCGCGTCGGGTGGTCGATCGAGGGAAACCCGTGACGCTCGGCCAGGTGCGGGTGAGCCACGACCTCGAGGGGTGACAGGACCGGCACCGCGGGAACGCGCGCCGCCGTCAGCGCGCTCACCGCCGCGTCGACGCTGTCGAACTTCTTCTCGACCCAGGCGCAGATGAGCGCTTGCAGCTCGAGCCAGTTCTCGCGACGCCCCGCTGGCGTCGCGAATCGAGGGTCGTCGGCGAGCTCGGGCCGCTCCATCAGGGCGGCCAGCCGCGCCCAGAGTTGCGGGGCGCCGACGGTCTGCAGCGCCAGGTAGCGGCCGCCGATGCCGTGGACGATCATCCCCGGTCGCGGGCCGCGGTACTCGACACCGCCGTTCATCAGGGCGCCGTACGTGATGTCCTCGGCCGCCACGAGACACTCGAGCATCGACACGTCCAGATAGGCGCCCTGGCCGGTGTGCCCCCGGCGCCAGAGCGCGGCCATGATGGCGCCGAACGCGTGCGAGCCGGCCAGCACGTCCGCCGCCTGGATGTAGGCGACGCGCGGCGCCGGGTCGGCACCCTGCTCGAGGTGCATCATGCCGGAGATCGCATTGATGATGTGGGCGAACGCCGGCTGCTGGCGCAGCGGCCCGGTCTGGCCGAAGCCCGAGATCGAGCAGTACACGAGATCCGGCTTCACGGCCGAGAGCGCCGGGTGGTCGCAGCCGAGCTTCGCGACGACGCCCGGCACGAAGTTCTCGACGGCGACGTCGGCGTGACGCGCCAGGTCCAGCACCACCGCGCGCCCCTTCGGATGTGACAGGTCGATCGCGACGCTCTCCTTGCCGGCGTTGACCCGGATGAAGTACGTCGCCTGGTCGGTGCGGCCGTCCTCGACCTGCACGTAGCCGCGTCGCGTCTCGTCGCCCTCGCCCGGCCGTTCGACCTTGATGACCCGCGCGCCGAGATCGGCGAGGAGGCGCGTGCAGTACGGGCCGGCGAGCACGCGCGTGAAGTCCAGGACGGTGAGGCCGGCGAGGAGCCCCTGATCGGGTACGGGCATGCGGTCTCCTTCGTTCGAGCCCCGCGCGTCTTTGGGGCTCGCCTTCGCGCAATCGGTCCATTAGTCTAGCAGGCGGTCGACACCGGAAGGGGAGGACGAACCGATGCGAATGGTCGCCGCCGAGACGCTCGAACGGATCACGCGGGACATCTTCGCCGGCTGGAAAACGCCGCGGGAGGACGCGACGTGGATCGCGACCCTGCTGGTGCGCGCCAACCTGCGCGGTCACGACTCGCACGGTGTGATCCGCATTCCCCACTACGTCCGCGCGATCAAGGCGGGCGAGGTGAACCCGAACCCGTCGATCACGATCGAGTCGGAAACGCCCACCATCGCGCAGATCGACGGCGACAAGGGATTCGGCCAGGTCGTGGCCCGGCGCGGGATCACGCTCGCGATCGACAAGGCTCGCGCGCAGGGGCTGTCGGCGGTCACGCTCAAACAGACGAACCACGTGGGGCGGCTCGCGGACTACGCCGAGATGGCGGCGGCCCAGGGGCTGCTCGGGATGCTGTGGGTGAACGCGCCCACCGCGCTGAACGTGGCGCCGTGGGGCGGCGCGGCTCGGCGGCTCGGCACCAACCCGCACGCGGTCGCGATCCCGGGACCGAACGGCTCCGTGGCGATGTCGCACGACTTCGCGACCAGCGTCGTCGCCGAGGGCAAGCTGAAGGTGAAGTTCAACCGCGGCGAGAAGGTCGCGCCCGGCATCATGCTCGACGGCCGCGGCCAGCCCTCGACCGATCCTCGCGAGTACTACACGGACCCGCCGGGCTCGCTGATCACCGCGGGCCAGCACAAGGGCTACGGCCTGGCGCTCGCCGTCGAGATCCTCGGCGGCATCCTCTCGGGCACGGGCGCCGCGCGCGAGGGCAAGGGCCCGGTGGCCAACGGCGTCCTGATGCTCTGCATCGACCCCGGGCGGTTCCTGCCCGCCGCCGACTTCCATGCGCAGGTCGGCGCCCTCTTCGGCTTCGTGCGCTCGGCGCCGCTGGCCGCCGGCGCCGAGGAGATCCTGATCCCGGGCGAGCCCGAGGCGCGCACGTCGCGCGAGCGCCGCGACGGCGGCGTCCCGATCGACGACGAGACGTGGCGGCAGATCAAGGAGTGCGCGGTCGAGGTCGGCGTCGATGCTTGAGGTCGTGACGATGAAGGAGATCGACGCGATCTTCGAGGTGACCGACGCGCTCGGCGTCCACCGCGAGGCGCTGGTGATTCCGCTCGGGACGGCCCGGCCCGGCCGCGTCCGCCGTTTGCCGAGCGGCAAGCTCGAGATCACCGTCGATGCCGAGCAGCCCTTCCCGGAGTGGCTCACGGAGCTTCCACGGCTGATCGCCGCGGCACAGGGGAAGTGACCTGACGTCCGGCCTCAAGCGCGGGCTCGGGGTCGTCCCGCTCGCGGCGATCACGTTCTTCTGCGTCAGCGGCGGGCCCTACGGAATCGAGGACACCGTTCCCACCCTCGGCCCGGGCATGACGCTGATCTTGCTGATACTGACCCCGCTCTTCTGGAGCCTGCCGGTCGCGCTCGTGATGGCGGAGCTCGCGGGGGCCATGCCCGAGGAGGGCGGCTACGTGACGTGGACGCGCCGGGCCTTCGGGCCGCGCTGGGCGTTCATGGTCGGCTGGTGGAGCTGGATCGACGGCTTCGTCGACGTCGCGGTCTACCCGGCGCTGTTCGTGGAGTACCTGCGCTTCTGGCGGCCGGGGATGACCTCGGCCGAGCGTTGGTTGCTGGTCGTCACCTTCATCGTCGCGCTGACCGGCCTCAACCTGCTCGGCGTCCGTCCCACGGGCCACGTCACGGTGGCGCTCGCGGTCCTGACCCTCCTGCCGGTCGCGGCGCTGACCGTGGTCGCGCTCACCGGGCCGCGCATCGCCCCGTGGGAGCCGCTGGCGCCCGAGGGCCAGGGTCTCGAGGCCCTCGGCTTCGGCCTCGCGGTGCTCATGTGGAACTACGCGGGCTGGGACACGCCGACGACGGTGCTCGGTGAGACCCGCGCGCCCGAGCGCGCGTTCCGCGTGGCGTCGTTCGTGGCGCTGCCCGTGCTCGCGGCCGCGTATCTGCTACCGATGGGCGCGTCGCTGGCGACCGGCGTGCTCGAGTGGAGCCAGTGGACGACGGGATCGCTGCCCACGGTCGCGCGGGCGGTCGGCGGCGACTGGCTCGGCCACGCGGTGGCGGCGGGCGCGGTCGTGAGCACCGCCGGGCTCTTCTCGTCGCTCTTGCTGACGAACTCGCGGCTGCCCTACGTGCTGGCGCGCGCCCGAGCGATGCCGGCGTGGCTCGGCGCGGTCGATCCGCGCTCCGGCACGCCGTGGACGGCGGTCGTCGTCTCCGCCGCGCTGTACGCGGCGTTCGCCGTCTTCTCGTTCAAGGAGCTGATCGTCCTCGACGTGTGGCTCTACTCGATCAGCCTCCTCGTCGAGCTCGCCGCGTTCATCCGGCTGCGGGTCACCGCCCCCGAGATGAACCGGCCGTGGCAGGTCCCCGGAGGCTACGGGGGCGCGATCGCCGTCGTCGTGTTCCCCGCGCTCTTCTGCGTCGGCTCGATCGCGACCGCGGGGTGGACCAATACCATCGCCGGCGTCGTGGCCGCGCTCACCGGGCCCCTGGCGTACCTCGTGCTCGCCCGGCGCGCTACGCTGGCCGGGGAGGGTCGGGCATGAGCGCCGTGGTCAACAGCGTCGCGTACGCGGGAGGCCGTCGGGTCGGCGAGGTCGCCATCGCCGACATCAGCGAGGTGCTCAAGCTGTCCGACCGGTTCGTGTGGATCGGCCTCCACGAGCCCGACGCATCGCTGCTCGCCGAGGTCCAGGGGGAGTTCGGGCTCCACGACCTCGCCATCGAGGACGCCGCGCGCGCCCACCAGCGGCCCAAGCTGGAGCGCTACGGCGAGTCGCTGTTCGTGGTGCTGCGCACCGCCCACCTCGACCGCGAGTCCGGCGGCATCGACTTCGGCGAAACTCACCTCTTCGTCGGGCCCGCGTACGTCGTCTCGGTCCGGCACGGGCCGTCGCTGCCGTACGTCGAGGTGCGCTCGCGCTGCGAGGCGAGCCCGCCGCTCCTGGCGCGCGGCCCGGGCTTCGTCCTCTACTCGCTGATGGACTTCGTTGTCGACCAGTACTTCCCGGTCCTCGACGCGTTCGAGGACAAGCTCGAGGCGCTCGAGGGCGAGATCTTCGGCAAGTCCTTCGACCGCGCCACGACCGAGCGCATCTACCAGCTCAAGCGCGACCTGCTCGAGGTGAAGCGGGCGATCGCGCCGCTGGTCGACATGTGCAACCGCCTCGTCCGCACCGACATGACGCTGATCCCCGAGGACGTGCGCCCCTACTTCCGGGACGTCTACGACCACGTGATCCGGATCAACGAGATGATCGACACCCTGCGCGAGCTCCTGACGACCGCCCTCGAGGCGAACCTGTCGCTGATCTCCGTCTCGCAGAACGAGGCGATGAAGCGGCTGGCGGGCTGGGCGGCGATCTTCGCGGTGCCGACGATGATCGCGGGCGTCTACGGCATGAATTTCAAGTTCATGCCCGAGCTCGAGTGGCACCTGGGCTACCCGCTGGTGATGGGGCTCATGCTCGGCGCCTGCGGGTTCCTCTATTACAAGTTCAAGCGCTCCGGCTGGCTCTGAGCCGGCTCACCGCCGGACCCGGCCGAGGTTTTCGTCGATGACCGTCGCCAGGCACTCGAGAGACCCGATCGAGTAGACGTACGTCTTCCAGCCGACCGCGACGTGGTCGGGCCGCTCGCCGGGGCGAGGCATCGGGAAGATCTCGACGGACACGTTGGGCCCCGGCCCCGAGCAGCCGCCGGCGCACCCCTCGCGGAGCCTCACCCGATCGGCGAGGCCCTGCTCGGCCACGAGTTCTTCGAGACGGCGCAGGATCGCCACCGCGTCGAGCCGGACCGCCCTCTTCCCGCGCACGATCGGCAGCACCACGATGCCGCGCTCGCGGGGACATACGGTGATCACCAGCCTCCGCGGAGTCATCGGTGTGTATCCGAGCCTCGGCTCGCGGGGCCCCGGCCTCGCGACAGCCAGCGGCCCGCACCACGGCGCGCCAGCGTCTCGGCCAGCCGGGCCGCTGCCGCGACCGGCGCCTCGGCGGGCGCGTGCCACCGAGCCCGCAGGCCGGCGCGGGCTGTCGCGCGCATCACGCCCGTGCGGAACCATCGATTGCCGAGCACGCTGCCCGCCCAGCTCGCGTCGATCGGGGCGCGGAGCGCGAGCCCGCGGGCGACCTGGCGAATGCTCGCCGCCAGGTGGCGCTGGCCGTCTCTCACGAGGCGGCGTGCGACCAGGTCGCCGCGTCGCGCGCGCGCCAGGACGGTTGGCGCCAGCGCGGCGATCGCCGCGATCGGATCCGCGGCGTGAACCAGCCGCAGCGTGCTGGACAAGCTCCCGTGCTGCGCCCTCGACCGGAGCCATTCGCGCCCCAGCCAGAAGCCAGAGCCTTCGTCGCCAACGAGCGGTCCCAGGCCTCCGGCACGCGCCCAGCGGCCGTCGCCATCGTAGCCGACCAGGATCGATCCGGTGCCCGACAGCACGAGCACGCCCGGGCGATTCCCGATCGCGCCGAGCAGCGCGGCCTGGGCGTCGGAGATTACCTCGACGCGGCGGGCGAGCTCCCGGAGGCTCCTCGCAAGCGTTCGACGCTCGCGCGCGGTCCAGAGCCCGCGCGAGGCCACGACCAGCACCTCGACGCGACGGCGGCTCCAGCCGTGGCGGCGCCACACCGGTTGCAGGCGCGCGGCGAGCTTTCTCAGGTCTCGGTCGGCGCGGATCGTTTCGGTCGCGACGCGTCCGCCGCGTATGGTCGCGATGCGGATCCAGGTCCCGCCGACATCGGCCCCCACGTACACGGGAGCCGCGGCCGGTGGCCTAGCTGTCCGGATCGAAACGTGCTTTCCCGGCTGCCGCCTCCGGTGTATCACTGATTGAGGCCCCCCGAACGGGGGGTCATCTTGTGCTCGGACGTTCCCGGCGTCCTGTGCCGTCGTGTCGAAGCGCGAACAGGATTGCCACTCTGTCCATTATGGGCCCCTCGGGTGTTTCGGAGGGGTTTGAAATGACGAGCTTTCCGTCTATTCAGCGCTGGCATGGCGGATGCTCGGCTTGAGGGCCGGAGGATCTCGCAATGGGCAAGGCACTTGCCGCATGGATCATGATGGCTGGCGCGGTCGCGGCGCCTGCGATGGGGCCGCGAGATACCGTGGAGACCGCGGTCACTCGCGTGATCGCACTCCTCCAGGATGTAGATGACGCGTCCACCGCGCCGGCCAAGCAGCAGGCCGATCGGCGGATGGAGATCCGGAAGGTCGCGCGGGACCTCTTCGATTTCGAGGAGGTGACTCGACGCACGCTGTCCCGCCACTGGGCGGCCCGCTCCCCCGAGGAACGCGCCGAGTTCGTCGCGCTCTTCACCGACCTGCTCGAGCGCTCGTACGTGAACCGGGTCGAGGCGTATGCGGGTGAGAACATCTCCTATCCGGGCGAGGCCATCGACGCGGGCTTCGCCACGGTGCGGTCGAAGGTGCAGACTCAGCGGCGCACCGAGATCGCGCTCGACTATCGCCTGCACCTCCGGGAGGGTCGCTGGCGTATCTACGACCTCCAGATCGACGGTGTGAGCTTCGTCTCGACCTATCGCAGCCAGTTCGATCGGATCATCCAGTCGGAGTCCTATGCGGCGCTGCTCGAGCGCATGCGCAAAAAGAGCTTCGAAGCCACCGTTGCGGAGCGTGGAGGCAAGAAGCTCTAGCTCGCTCTGCGGCGGGTGGCGCCGGCGGAGGAGGTGGGCTCCCCTCCGCCAGGCTGCGAGACTCGGAGCTTTGCGGATCCTGCCTGAGCTCGAG
>Ga0209058_1003084_pt1 | contig 13539 bp, 10 predicted proteins | sample GraSoiAngelo_147_FD_185904 | JGI IMG/M metagenome (GOLD analysis project Ga0209058, IMG submission 185904) | Grasslands soil microbial communities from the Angelo Coastal Reserve, California, USA - 14_1009_05_40cm (SPAdes) (version 2) | ecosystem: Environmental > Terrestrial > Soil > Grasslands ... | reverse complement strand
AACGTGCAGGTCGCCTCCCGAGCATGCAATCGTGCGCTAGAAAGCAAGGGGCGGGCTTGACAGAGGCGGCGCTTTCGCCTATTGTTCGCCTCCAATGGAGGCCTGCCCGGCTCCCGGGGCTGTGCACCCGGACATCGTGCCCACCGACGTCCTCGCGGCCGACGCCGGCCGCGGGCTCATGGCGGCCGACTGCGCCACCATGCTCGACGGCTACCTCCGCCGCCTGGCCCGCCAGGAGGCCCGCGCCCGGAGGGTCCTCGGCACGCTCGCCCGCGGCTTCCTCCGCCGCCACCACCACCACGACCTGGGCTTCGCCCGCCTGCGCGACTACACCCGCGAGCGGCTCGGGCTCTCCGCGCGCGAGCTTCAGACGCTCGCCCACGTGGTCGAGGGCATGGCGCGCCTTCCGGCCATCGGCGACGCCTTCGACAGCGGCGAGATCAACTGGTCGCAGGCGCGCTGCCTGGTGGCGCTGGCCACCCCCGAGGACGCGCCCCTCTGGCTGCTCATCGCCCGCTTTCGGACCGTGCGGGCGCTCGAGGCGACCGTGGCGCGCAGGGCCGGCCGGCGCGTCGCCGGCGACACCATCGACGGTGAGCCGCGCGTGCGGGTGCGGCTGCCGTGCCCGCGCCACGTCCGCGCGCGCTGGAGCGAGGTGCTGGAGCTCGCTCGCTGCATGTGCGGCAGCGAGGTCGCGCCGTGGCACGCGGCCGAGGCGATCGCCGCCGAGGGGCACTCGGTGCGCGGAGTCGAGCCCGACGATCCGCTGGCGGGGCTGCCCGATCCCGTACCGAGGCCCCTTCCCGAGTATGAGGCCCGCGACCCGTTGCCGGCGCTCGACTGGTCGGCCGTCCAGGAGGCGTTGCCCGAGGACGTCAAGGCGTTCGCGCGCGGGGCCGAGGACCTGAACGCCTTCGCCCTCGATCGGCGCATGCGGGCCGCCCTCCGTGCCATGCAGCGGGTCGACTTCCAGATGGGCCGCCTGCTGCACCTCGTGTTCGCGCGGCGCCTGCACCGGCTGCTCGGATTCCCGACCGCGGCGCGTTACGTGCAGGAGCGCCTCGGGCTGTCGGCGCGCAAGGCCCGGGCGCTGGTCTCGCTCGAGCGGCGCAGCGCCGCGCTGCCCGCCCTGGCGGCGGCGTACCGGCAGGGGGAGGTGTCGTGGCTGCGGGCGCTCAGTCTCCTGCCCGTCGCCGACGAGGGTAGCGCGGCCGCCTGGGTGGCGCGTGCGCAGGCGGTCACCGTCCGCCGCCTCGTCGACGAGGTCGAGTGGACGCTCGCCGTGCGCGACACGTGCGGGGAGGCCCCCGGCCCCCCGCCCCTCGGCACGCGGCTGGTGCGGCCCCAGCGGCAAGTGTGTGCGCACGCCGTCGACGCCGACATCACGTTCTTCGCCCCCGCCTCGGTCGCCATCCTCCTCCGCAGCGCGATCACCAGCTTCACCCGGCTCACCGAGCCGTCCTGGCGGGGCCTCGAGCGCCTCCTCGACCACGTGCACCAGGAGTGGAGCACGCAACCGCGGCACCGCGATCCGATCTTCGCGCGCGACGGCTGGCGGTGCGCGGTCCCGGCATGCACGTCGCGCCGAAACCTGCACGACCACCATCTCCTCTTCCGCTCGCGCGGCGGCGGCAATGCGCGCGACAACCGCATCACCGTCTGCGCCTGGCACCACCTGCGGGGCATCCACCAGGGCCGCGTGCGGGCCTGGGGCACTGCACCCGATGCCGTCACCTGGGAGCTCGGCACGCGCCCCGGACAGCCGCCGCTGCTGACGCTGCGGGGCGACCGTTACATGGAGGGCTCAGATTCAGAGCTCGTGACGTAGCCTCGTGACCCACTCTCGCCGGGGTCCCGGCCACCGCGTCCGCTTCAGGTCCACACGACCGTGGCGATCGAAGCGAACGCCCTCGCTCTCGAGGAACTCGCGCTGGATGCCGGCCCAGAAGCCGTCACGATGGCTGCAGCGGCCGGCCGCGTTGATGACGCGCTGCCACGGCACGAGGTCGAGCAGGGGACCGCGCAGCGCGCCCAGAGCCATCCCCACTGCCCGCGCGCCGCGCGGTTGGCCGAGGATGGCGGCCACCTGGCCGTAGGTGACCACCCTGCCGCGCGGGATGCGACGGACGACGCGATAGACCAGGCGGTAGAAGGGCGGCGGCCCGGAGCGGGGTGTGCGTCTCTGCTCACGCCGCCGAGGTCTGATCGCGCTCGGGTCGATCACCGCACCGCCACCTCGGCGCCGACCAGCATCCCCACGATGACGCATCCTGCGAGTGCCGTCAGCGCCAGACCTACCCGCACCGACCTCGGCTCGTAGCGGAACGCGACCGTGTGCCGGCCCGCCGGCACGGCGACGGCGCGGAAGGCCAGGTTCGCGCGGTGGAGCGTCGCCGGCTGGCCGTCGACGTAGGCCCTCCAGCCCGGATACCAGGCGTCGGTGTTGACCAGGTAGCCGCCCGCCTCGGTCGCGACGCTCCACGAAGCCTCGGTGGGCGCGTAGGCAACGGTGCTCACCTGGTCGTCGCCCCCACCCGCCACCGGCCGGACGTCGGCGGGGCCGCTGATGACGACCCGAGTGTAGATCGCGTCGGGCGCGCTCCGCAGGATCTCCAGGGCCCTCGCGTCGCTCTCCGCCACGACCGCGTCGTGGACGACGAAGCTGCGCGGCTGCACCCGGGCGAGCTCGGCGAGGTGGACGCTGTCGTACTGCTCCACGCTCCGGACGCCGCGCGGCGGCGGCTCTCCGGCGGCGACCACGTACTTCACGTTGAGCACTCTCAGGAGCGGGGACTCGACGGAGCCAAGGAGCGAGCCGTAGGTGATCCACGGCAGGCGGCCCGCGGCGTCGAGGTAGGCCGCGTACCAGCGTGTCGGGAAGTCGAGGCCGCGGACGTCCGCGAGCCCGTACATCATGTGTGCGTCGGGGACCAGGTCCTCACCGAGCGCCGTCACGCGGTGGAGCGTCCGGTCGCCGGCGAGCCGCGACGCGGCCGGGGTCGTCGGGTAGAAGTCGCGAAGCGGCACCGCAGGCGTGTACCCGCGCCCGAGGCCAACCAGCTCTGCCGCCAACAGGACGACGAGAATCGGCCCGCGCGCGGAGCCCCTCGCCAGCAGCCAGCCGCCGAGCGCGACGACGGCGGGCGCGTACATCGCGAGGTTCCCGAGGCGGAACGCTGCCACCATGCCGGCCACCACCGCGTCGAGCTCTTCATGGTAGTACTCGAGCGCGTGGGCCGGCGCGGGCAGGGCCGCGTACTTCGCGTCCACGACGTGCCGACCCCAAGCCGTGAGGCGCGGGAGCATGTGCGGCAACAGGAGGTTGCCCGCCGCGGCGAGCAGCGCGCCCGCCGCCACGACCGCCACCGCCAGGCGGACGAAGCAGCGGCGGCCCGGGCCCCCGTCCAGCACGGCGTCGAACCCGAATCCTGCCAGCACGGCGAGCCCGAACGACATCACCAGCCGGAGCCGCGCCGGGTTCGCGTGTGCGAGGCCCGGAAGGGCGTTCAGCCAGTCGAGCACCGGGAGGTGGAAGGCCATGCCGGCAGCGATGAGCGCGAGCAGCGCGAGCGCCCGGACCGGCGACGCCGGCTCGCGACGCAAGCACAGCGCGACCAGCGCGCAGAGGAGCGCCACGGTCCCGACGTGGAGGACGTTCTCGTTGTAGTTCCCCCATGGGAGATAGGAGCGGTACGGCCCCGGCCAGGTCGGGTTGCCGTACAGGTTCGGGAAGAGCACGAGCGGGAGGGCGAGCACCTCGTGCCAGGAGCGCGGGTCGAAGAGGGCGATCCCGGCCGGGAGCCGGCGCTGGTACTCCGCGCTCAGCGGCAGCCATTCGAGGAAGGGCAGGAGCTGCACGGCCGCCAGCGCCGTGCCGAGCGCTACCGCGAGCGCGGGCAGGAGGAGAAGTGCGAGCTGGCGGCGGCCGGCGCCCTGCCACCAGCGGAGCCCGTAGTAGGCGCCGAGGCAGAAGAGCACGTCGACCGACGTCTCGATGTGGCCGCCCGTGAACTGGATGCCGACGAGCGCTGCGAGCAGCGCGACCGCGCGCATCCGCCGGGCACCGCTCTCGGCCGCGCGCAGGCGTTCGCCCGCCAGCACGAGCGCGGGCAGCCAGACCGCCACGTTGGTGTGCGGGTGGCCGAGCCAGACGATCATGTAGCCGCACAGCATGAAGGAGAGGCCGGCCACGAGCGCGCCCGTGCGACTCACGCCGTGGAAGCGCGCCAGCAGGTAGGTGGAGAAGCCGGCGATCCACAGGCGCGCGAGCGCGCTCCACGCGAAGGTCCGCGCGAACGGTGCCGCCGTGAGCAGCAGGTTGATCGGGTAGAAGACGGCCGACTGCATGCTCGCGATGAACGGCGTGCCCGCCAGGCTGTACGGGTTCCAGAGCGGGAGCTCGCCCCGGCGCACCGACTCCCACGCGAAGTGGCGCCAGGGAACGAACTGGTACGCGACGTCGAAGGCGAGCGGGTTCGCGGGACGTGTGAAGCCGGGCGGCGCCCGCTCGGCGAAGAACGGGGTGGCGAAGAGGACGTCCGCGCCGCTCAGAACGGCGTCGCCGACGAGCGACGTCCACAGGAGCGCGAGGAGCGGGACGATGAGGAGGAGCCCGGCGAGGAGACGCTCGCGCCGCGCGGTGGTCACCTCACTTCGGCGCCTTCACCGTCATCAGGAGCCGCCGCGCCTGCGCCGAGATCGCCTGCGGTACGTTCTTCGAGCGGGCGATGAGGCGCAGATCCCGCTCCCCCAGCGTCGACAGCTGCCTGAGCGCGATCGGGAGCCGCGCCTTCGGGTTGGTCGCCAGGCCGAGGCGCACCTGGTAGTTCCGCATCCACTCGCGCCGCTCCGTGATCATGCGGAGCAGCTCCTCGTCGACGCTCTTGTTGCGCGTGACGGCAATCACCTCGTCCTCGCCTATGCGCGGGTTCAGGACCACGAAGCGGCGCAGCAGCTTGTTGGTGTCGCGGATCAGGATCATGCGCGCGTCGCGGTTGCCGCGCAGCGCGAGCTTGATCTTCGCGGCCATCGACATGCGGAGGATCTGCGCGTAGAGGTTCTGGGGCGGCGGCGCCTTGCGCTCCTCGGGCTCCTCGAGCAGCTCGGCGGGCACCACGATGCCGTCCTCGCCCGCCTCGATCTTGCGGACGAGCTCGGCGGCCTCGGGCTCGCCGAGCTCGGGCGTCTCCTCAGGCATGGCGCTCGGCCCTCGCGGCCTGCGCCTGCTTGATGATCTTCTCGGCGATGTGGGGCGGCGCCTCCTCGTAGTGCGAGAACTCGAGCTCGAAGTCGCCCCGGCCGCTCGTCATCGAGCGCAGGTCGGGCGCGTAGCGCAGCACCTCGGCCATGGGCACGTTGGCCCGGATCACCTGCTGCCCGGTGCTGCCCTTGGGCTCGGCGCCGAGCACCTTGCCGCGGCGGCTGTTCAGGTCGCCGATGACGTCGCCCATGAACTCGCCCGGCACCGTGACCCGCATGGTCATGATCGGCTCGAGCAGGCAGGGGCGGCACTGCTCGAAGGCGGCCTTGAAGGCGAGGCGGCCGGCGATCTTGAACGACATCTCCGAGGAGTCGACGTCGTGGTAGGAGCCGAAGTAGAGCTTCGCCTTCACGTCGACGATCGGGTAGCCGGCGATGATCCCCTCGGCCAGCACCTCGCGCACCCCCTTCTCGACCGCGGGGATGAAGTTGCGCGGGATGACGCCGCCGACGACCGCGTCCTCGAACTCGAACCCCTTGCCGCGCGGGAGGGGCGAGAGCTCGAGCCAGCAGTCGCCGTACTGTCCGTGGCCGCCGGTCTGCTTCTTGTGCTTCCCCTGCGCCTTGGCCGTCCCCTTGATCGTCTCCTTGTACGGCACCTTGGGCGCCTTCAGCTCGACCTCGGCGCCGAACTTGCGCTTTAGCCGCTCGACCGCGACCTCGAGATGGAGCTGGCCGGTCCCCGAGACCACGAACTCCTTGGTCTGCTCGTCCCGGTGGACCCGTAATGCGGTGTCCTCCTCCATGAGCCGGTGGAGCCCCTGCATCACCTTCTCGTCATCCGCCTTGCTCTTGGGCTGGAGCGCGAAGGAGATGGCGGCCGGGGTGTCGGGGAGCGGCGGGAAGACGACGGGGCTCTTCTCGTCCGCGAGCGTGTCGCCCGAGGCCGTCTCCTTGAGCTTCGCCACCGCGACGATGTCGCCCGCCACCGCGGACGGGATCTGCGTCTGCTTCTTGCCCTCGAGCTTGAGCGGGTGGCCGATGCGCTCGCGCCCGTCGCGCGCGGTGTTGGCGCAGTTGAGATCCGCGTGGATGCGGCCCGAGACGACGCGCAGGACCGCCAGCTTGCCCGCGAACGGGTCGACGATCGTCTTGAAGACGTAGGCCGCGAAGGGCGCGGTCGGGTCCGCCGCACGCTCGACCTCCTCGCCGGTCCTGGGGTTGTCGCCCTTCCACGGCGGGAGGTCGGCCGGCGAGGGCAGGAGGTCGACGATCGCGTCGAGCAGCGGGTGGACGCCGATCGCCTTCCCCGGAGCGCCGCACAGGACGGGCAGGATCTTCCCCGCGCGCGCCGCCTCGCGCAGCCCCTCGCGCAGCTCCTCGGCGCCGAGCTCCGTGCCCTCGAGGTACTTCTCGAGGAGCGCGTCGTTCGCCTCGGCGATGGTCTCGACCAGACGGTCGCGCGCCTTGCTCGCCGCCTCGGCCGCGTCGGCCGGCGGCGCGCCTTCCTGGAACGTCCCCGACTCGCCCTGGTAGAGGAACGCCTTCCCCGAGAGCACGTCGACCACCCCCCTGAACTCCGCCTCGGCGCCGATCGGCACCTGCAGCACGGCGGGCGTGGCGCCGATCGCCTTCACGTCCTCGAGCGCGTGCTCGACCGTTGCCCGCTCGCGGTCCATGCGGGTCACGAAGGCGATGCGCGGGAGGGCGAGCTCCTCGCACCAGGCCCACACCTTCTCCGCCTCGACCTTCGTCTCGCCGCCGGTCGGGCCGAGGACCAGCACCGCGCCGGTCGCGGCGCGGAGACAGTTGCGCGTGTCGTGCAGGAAGGCCGAGTAGCCGGGCGTGTCGATCAGGTTGAGCTCGTGCTTGCGCCACCCGGCGTGGTGCAGCGTCGCCGTGATCGAGCTCTTGCGGCGCACCTCCTCGGGCTCGACGTCGAAGGCCGAGGAGCCGTCGTCGACGCGGCCGAGCCGGCTGGTCGCGCCGGCGGCGAAGAGGAGCGCGTCGGCCACCGTCGTCTTCCCGGCCCCGCCCTGCCCCACGATGGCGACGTTTCTCAACCTGGCCACGTCCTCAGCTGACATCCCGTCCTCCGTTGCGCTCGTAGACGATGCGGAGCCCGTCGAGGGTCAGGAACTCGTCCACGGCCTCGATGGTGGTGGACACCGGGGCGATGAGCGAGGCGAAGCCCCCGGTGGCGAGGGCGCGGGCCCTGGGGTCGTTCTCCCTGCGGATGCGCTCGACCAGCCCGTCCACCAGCGCGGTGTAGCCGTAGGCCACGCCCGACTGGATGGCGTGCACGGTGTTGCGGCCCACCACCTTCTCCGGCCGCACCAGCTCGACGCGCGTCAGCTTCGCGGCCCGCACGAAGAGCGCGTCGAGCGAGATGCCGATGCCGGGCACGATGACGCCGCCGGCGTACTCGCCACGCGCGGTCACGTAGTCGAAGGTGGTCGCCGTACCGAGGTCGACCACGATGCAGGGCCCGCGCGTCCGTTCGTAGGCGGCCACCGAGTTGGCGATGCGATCCGCGCCGATTTCCCGCGGATTGTCGTAGAGGAGCGCCATGCCGGTCTTGACGCCCGGGCCGACGAAGAGCGGCGCGTGGCCGAAGAACTTGCGGCCGAGCTCCTCGAGCATCCCGTGCATGGGCGGCACGACGCTCGAGACGGCGATCCCGCTGATGTCCTCCGGGGAGGCGCCGCCCACGCGGAAGAGGCCGAGCAGCATGACGCCGTACTCGTCCGCGGTGCGCTCGGGCTCGGTCTGCACCCGCCAGTGACGCGCCAGGCGGTCGCCCTCGTAGACGCCGACCTTGGTATGGGTGTTGCTGACGTCGATCGCGAGCAGCATCAGCGGTACCCGCCGGCCACCGTCACCTCGCCCGCGACCACGCGCACCACGTCGCCACCCGGGCGGCGGAGCCGGAGCGCTCCGTCGTCATCGAGGCCCACCACCCGCCCGGCCAGCTCCCCCTCCGGCGAGGCGACGCGGACCTCGGCGCCCGTCAGCACGGAGTACGATTCCCATTCGGCGCGCACGCTCGCGAATCCCCTCGCAAGGAAGCGACCATAACGTGCCTCGAGCGCGGCGAGCAACCGGCCCGTGAAGGCCGCGCGGTCCACCCGCCGGCCGGTGGCGAGGCGCAGCGAGCCGGCCTTCGGGCGGAGCGCGGGCGGGAAGGCCGTGCGCGGGGCGTTCAGGTTGACGCCGATGCCCGCGATCACGTGGTGCACGCGCTCGACCTCGGACTCCAGCTCGACGAGGATGCCGGCGACCTTGCGGTCGCCGAGGAGCACGTCGTTCGGCCACTTGATCCCGGGCCGGAGCCCGGTCTCCTCCTGGACGGCCGCCGCGACCGCGGCGCCCGCGACGAGCGCGAGCTGCGGCACCGCGCTCGGCGCGAGCGGGGGGCGGAGCACGATCGAGCAGTAGAGGTTCAGCCCCGCCGGCGAGTGCCACTGCCGGCCGAGCCGGCCCCGCCCGGCGGTCTGGCGCTCGGCGATGACCGTCGTGCCCTCGGGCGCGCCGCCGCGCGCGAGGTCGCGCGCCACGCGTTGGGTCGAGTCGACCTCCTCGAGCCAGTGGACGCACCGCCACGCGCCCCGGAGGTGCGGCGCGAGCTCCGCAGGGCCGAGGCGGTCGGTCACGGGAGCGGCTCGATCTTCAAGTTGAGGTCGGCAGCGGGCGCGGAGTGCGTGAGCGCGCCCACCGCGACGAACGCGACGCCGGCGCGCGCGAGCGCCTCGAGCTGCTCGAGCGTGACGCCGCCCGAGGCCTCGAGCGGCACGCGCCCGCGCGCGATCCGGACCGCCTGCGCGACGTCCGCGAGCGGCATGTTGTCGAGGAGGATCAGGTCGGGGCCGGCCGCGACCGCCGCGGCGACCTCGGCGACCGTCCGGCACTCGACCTCGAGCGGCAGCCCGGGAAGGGCCGCGCGCGCCCTCCGGACCGCCGCCGCCACCTCGCCGCCCCCGAGCGCCAGGTGGTTGTCCTTGATGAGGATGGCGTCGTCGAGCCCCAGGCGGTGGTTCGTCCCGCCGCCGGTGCGGACGGCGTACTTGGCGAGGGCGCGCATCCCGGGGAGCGTCTTGCGCGTGTCGCGCACGACGAGCGGGGTACCACGCACGCGCTCGACGTAGGCGCGCGTGAGCGTCGCGATGCCGCAGAGATGCTGGAGGAGGTTCAGGGCGACGCGCTCGCCGGCCAGGAGAGCGCGCGCGGGCCCCTCGAGCGTCGCCAGCACCTGCAGGGGCGCCGCCAGGGCGCCCTCGTCGGCCTCGGCGGACCCGCGTACGTCGCCCAGCCGCCGGAACACGCGCTCGAGGAGCGGCAGCCCGCACACGACGAGCGCCTGCTTGGCGCGGACCCGGCCGCGCGCGCGGGCGGCGGCGGGGACGAGCGCCTCGGAGGTGCGGTCGCCGGCACCCAGGTCCTCGGCCAGCGCGAGGTCGATCAGCGCGCCGACGCGTGGGTCGTCCCAGGGCGCGACCACCGGCTCACGTCTCCAGCGGCGCGAACTCCACCTCGACCACCTCGAACGCCCCGTCGAGCCCCGCCCTGGGCCGGAGCGCGTACTCCGCGACGCGCGCCGCCGCCATCACGTCGGCGGCGACCGGGGCGAGGCTCGTGAGCGTCGCCGGCGAGGCCGCGAGCGCGAGCCGCGCCACCCCGCGGCCGACCGAGACGCCCGCCTCGGACTTGCGCTTGTTGATGGCCGCGAAGCAGCCGACCGCGGCCTCGAAGCTCGCCGGGTCGGCGGGCGCGGCGACCGGCTCGAAGTCGCGGCGGCCCGGCCACGGCGCGGCGTGGACGCTCCGGCTCCCGGTCTCCTCGGCGAACGCCCAGGACCAGATCTCCTCCGCGATGTAGGGCAGCACGGGGGCGAAGAGACGGAGCAGCACGCCGAGCCCCAGGCGCAGCGCCGCCACCGCGGACGGGTCCCCCTCGCGCGCGCGCCCCTTGGCGAGCTCGAGGAAGGTGTCGGTGAAGTCGCTCCAGAAGAACGCCTCCATGTCCTGGAGCGCGTGCGCGAAGTCGAACTCCTCGAACGACGCGGTCACGCGCTCGACCAGCGCGGCGAGGCGGTGCGCGAAGGCGCGGTCGAGCTCGGCGGTGACCGGCCCGTCGGGGGCGACCTGCGAGAGCACGAACTTGCCCGCGTTGAAGAGCTTGGTGACCAGGCGCTTCCCGATCCTGAACACCTTCGGGTCGAAAGCGGTGTCGGTGCCGAGCCGCGCGCCCGCCGCCCAGTAGCGGACGCCGTCGGCGGTGTACTCGTCGAGGAGGTGCATGGGCGTCACCACGTTGCCGCGGCTCTTCGACATCTTCTTGCGCTCGGGATCGAGGATCCAGCCCGAGATGACCGCGTGCCGCCACGGGATCGTGTCCTCGTGCAGGAGCGCCTTGGCGATCGTGTAGAAAGCCCAGGTGCGGATGATCTCGTGGCTCTGCGGGCGGATGTCGGCGGGGAAGAGGCGGCGGTGGCGCGCCGGGTCGAGGAGCCAGCCCGAGCTGATCTGCGGCGTGAGCGAGCTGGTGAACCAGGTGTCGAAGACGTCGGGCTCGCCAGTGAAGCCGTCCGGGCGGTCGCGCTGCCCCGGCTCGTAGCCCGGCGGCGCGGCGGTCATCGGATCGACGGGCAGGACGCTCGCCTCCGCCACGATCGGCCGGGCGTGGTCCGGGCGGCCGTCGCCGCCGAGCGGGTACCAGACGGGGATCGCCGGGCCGAAGAAGCGCTGGCGGCTGATGCACCAATCCATCTGGAGGTTCTCGGTCCAGTTGCGGTAGCGCAGCCGCATGAAGTCCGGGTGCCACTCGATCTGGTCGCCCTTGGCGAGGAGCGCCTCCTTCTTGTCGAGGAGACGCACGAACCACTGCCGGGTCGAGATGAACTCGAGCGGCCGGTCGCCCTTCTCGTAGAACTTGACCGCGTGGGTGACCGGCACGGGCTCGCCGCGCAGCGCCGGCTCGCCGCCGGCCGGAGCGCGGAGCAGCTCGACGATCGCCTTGCGCGCGGCGGCGACCGTCTTGCCCGCGAGCTGGCCGTAGTGGCGGCTCGCGGCCGCGGGGTCGCGGCTCTCCCAGCCCGGGCTGCCGAAGCTGACGGGGACCAGGCGGCCGTCCCGGCCGAGGACCTGGCGGAGCGGCAGCTTGTGCTCGCGCCACCACTGCACGTCGGTCGCATCGCCGAAGGTGCACACCATGAGGATGCCGGTGCCCTTCTCGGGGTCGACCAGCTCGCTCGGGAAGATGGGGACGGGGACGTGGAAGAGCGGCGTCACGGCGCGCCTGCCGAAGAGGTGGCGGTAGCGGGCGTCGGAGGGATGCGCCGTCACCCCGACGCACGCGGGCAGCAGCTCGGGCCGCGTCGTGGCGATGACGAAGCCCTCGTCGCTCCCTTCGACGGCGAAGGCGACGTGGTGGAACGCGCCCTGCACGGGCCGGTCCTCCGCCTCGGCCTGCGCCACCGCGGTCTGGAAGTCGACGTCCCACACGGTGGGAGCCTCGATGCTGTAGACGTGCCCCTTCGCGAAGAGGTCGCAGAAGGAGAGCTGCGCCAGCTGGCGGCAGTGCGCGTCGATGGTCGAGTACTCCTGGCGCCAGTCCACCGAGAGGCCGATCCGCTGCCAGAGGGTCTTGAAGGCCTCCTCGTCCTCGCGCGTGACGCGCAGGCAGAGGTCGATGAAGTTCCGGCGGGAGACGATGCGCGGCGGCTCCTTCGACCCGGCCGGCGTCGCCGGCTCGAGCACGAGGTCGGGCTCGTAGGGGGCACGCGCGTCGCAGCGGACGTGGAAGTAGTTCTGCACCCGCCGCTCCGTCGGCAGCCCGTTGTCGTCCCAGCCCATGGGGTAGAAGAGGTTCCGGCCCCGCATGCGCTGGTAGCGCACGATGACGTCGGTATGGGTGTAGCTGAACACGTGGCCCACGTGCAGCGAGCCGGAGACGGTGGGCGGCGGCGTGTCGACGACGAAGGTCTCCTCGCGCGGGCGGGCGGGGTCGTAGGCGTAGACCCGGGCCCGCGCCCACTCGGCGTCCCAGCGCGCCTCGGCGGCGGGGGCGTCGAAGTGCTTCGGCAGGCGCGCCGGGTCGATCACGCGAGGCATCGGGCGATGAGATACCAGAGCAGGGGTGGGAGGGAAACGGCGAGCGCGCTATAAACGCCGCATGCGCATCCGCACCCTCGGCCGCACCGGCCTCCGCGTCTCGGAGATCTGCCTCGGGGCGATGACCTTCGGCATGCCCGGCTGGGGCTGCGACGAGCGCGAGGCGCTCGCGCTCGTCGACCGCTTCCTCGAGGCGGGCGGCAACTTCATCGACACGGCCGACGCCTACAGCGGGACCATCTCGGAGGAGATCTGCGGCAAGGCACTGGCCGGCCGGCGGACCCAGATCGTCATCGCGACCAAGGCGACCATGCCGGTCGGCTCGGGGCCCAACGACCGGGGCGCGTCGCGCAAGCACATCCGCGAGTCGTGCGACGCGAGCCTGCAGCGGCTCGGGACCGACTACATCGACCTCTACCAGATCCACGCCGAGGACCTGTGGACGCCGCTCGAGGAGACGCTCGGCGCGCTCGACGACCTGGTGCGCGCGGGGAAGGTGCTCTACACCGGCGCGTCCAACTTCCGCGCCTACCGCTTGATGAAGGCGCTCGCGCTCGCGGACCGCCACGGCTGGGCGCGCTTCGCCTCGCTCCAGCCGCAGTACAACCTGATCGTGCGCTCGATCGAGCGCGAGCACTTCGCGCTGGCGCGCGAGGAGGGCCTGGGGCTCATCACCTGGAGCCCGCTCGCGGCCGGCATGCTGACCGGGAAGATCACCCGCGAGCGGAAGCCGCCCGAGTCCCGCCTCGCACAGCGCGACTTCCCGCTCTACCGCTTCTACTTCAACGAGCGCGCCTTCGGCATCGTCGACGTGCTGGTCGCGTGCGCGCACGAGGCCGGCTGCACGCCCGCCCAGCTCGCGCTCGCCTGGCAGCTGGCGAAGCCGGAGGTCACCTCGGTCATCATCGGGGCGCGGACCCGGGCGCAGCTCGAGGACAACCTGGGCGCCGCGGGCGTGACCGCGCCGCCGGAGATCATGGCGCGGCTCGACGAGGCGACGCGGATCGAGCCCGAGTACCCCGGCGCGTTCATCGACTTCATCCAGGGCTGGCTCGGGAACCGGTGAGCGGCGGAAGTCGCCTTGTAGCTCGCTCTTGCAGGCACGCGTCTCATGCAGGCTCGCAAGCCGGCTCCGGCTCGCTTCGCCGTCGCATGGATCGCTTCCCCCCACGCGCTCGCCATGCGCAGCGGCTGCGCAAGCCGCGTGGTCACCCACCCGGTTGCTGCAGCC
>Ga0209058_1003071_pt1 | contig 13570 bp, 10 predicted proteins | sample GraSoiAngelo_147_FD_185904 | JGI IMG/M metagenome (GOLD analysis project Ga0209058, IMG submission 185904) | Grasslands soil microbial communities from the Angelo Coastal Reserve, California, USA - 14_1009_05_40cm (SPAdes) (version 2) | ecosystem: Environmental > Terrestrial > Soil > Grasslands ... | reverse complement strand
AAAGAAAAAGAAGAACTGCCCACAACGCCGCGCTCAGTGCCCGATGCATGGTAACCCTCCTCACCCGGAACTTCCTTTTTGACTTCGACAAAGGCAACGATTGTATACCCATCTCGCCTGTTCCGTGTCCGTCGTAATCGTGGATGCAAAGGCGCACGGATTTGCCTATCTATACGCGCCTACAGATGGCGCGCAAGGTGACCTTGAGAGGCTCTGTGCTCGAGGCCCGGCGCACAGCCGTTCATCCCTAGCTAATCGCCCGACATTCGGCAGGGGATTTTTCCGGCCTCTATAGCTATCCCCTTGGCAGTATTGACTTGCTCGCGCCTGCGCCCTAACATGCCCACGCAAGCGGTCCCCGGCCATGACAGGGCAACTCCTGGGTCATTACAGAGTTTTGGAGAAAATCGGCTCCGGTGGAATGGGGGAAGTCTATCGCGCCACGGACGACCGCCTCGGCCGCGACGTTGCCATCAAAATCTTGCAAGCCTCGCTGGCGACCGACTCAGATCGCCTGCGCCGTTTCGAACAAGAGGCTCGCGCGGCTGCCGCCCTGAACCATCCTAATATTGTTGCCGTCTACGATGTCGGCATGCACGAGGGTTCGCCGTACATCGTCTCCGAGTTGCTGGAGGGGCACACCCTTCGCGAGCATCTTCTCCGCGGACCCCTCTCGCGGCGGCAGGCAGCGGATTTCGGCTTACAAATCGCAAATGGGCTGGCTGCCGCACACGACAAACACATCATTCATCGCGATCTCAAGCCGGAAAATCTTTTCATCACGCGCGACGGCCGGATGAAAATTCTCGACTTCGGAATTGCCAAGCTCACCGCTCCCGAGCTTACTGACGAACGATCGCTGGCGACGCTGACAACTCAAACCAAATCAGGCTCAGTGCTGGGCACCGTGGCTTACATGTCGCCCGAGCAGCTCCGCGGAAAATCCGTGGATCATCGCAGCGACATTTTCAGTTTCGGTACCGTGCTGTATGAAATGCTTGCCGGCCACAGGGCTTTTTCCGGCGAGACTGAAGTCGACACTATCACCGCAGTACTAAGGGAAGATCCACCTGAAATCCGTTTAGGTGGAAACGTATTCCCCCGTTCACTCCGGGTGAGATAACTTCACTGTTGTGAAATTCAGACTCACGCCGCAACGTGTCCTGAATCAGGCTTTCAAGTTCTAGTGGCGGTAGAAACTCCTCCAGGATCACGCACTGTGCTGGAAGAATCTCCACCGGCTCCATGAGCGAAACATTGCTGGAATCGGTGGCGCTTCGGGCCGCGGTCGCCAGACTCGTGCCTGGAGGCTGACCGGGCGGACTGGGGCTAGGCGGACGCGGCGTGAATGATTGCGTTCGCTTCTCCATCAGATCGACGCTAGCACCTGGAGGTTGACCCGGCGGACTGGGGCTAGGCGGACGCGGCGTGAATGATTGCGTTCGCTTCTCCATCAGATCGACGCTGGCACCTGGAGGTTGACCCGGTGGACTGGGACTAGGCGGACGCGGGGTAAAGGATTGTGTGGGCTTTTCCGTCAGATCGACGCTGGTGCCTGGAGGCTGACCCGGCGGACTGGGGCTAGGCGGACGCGGAGTAAAGGATTGTGTCCGCTTTTCCATCAGATCGACGCTGGCACCTGGAGGTTGACCAGGCGGACTGGGGCTAGGCGGACGTGGAGTGAATCCTGCTCTGTTAGGTGTTGAAGCCAGCCGCGCCGCAAGCCGCTGCAGGATGCTAGTTCCAAGAGCCTCATGCATTCGCCCGGCGACTGTTTCTCCTACAGCGCGAGCGATCGTTTCGGCAATTCCATTGTCTCCATTAATGTGGAGGGTACGTTGCAGCAAGTTAGACAGCAGTTCGCGTTCTTGTAAGCTGAGTAGGCGGGGATCGGAAATCAATACATCCGAAAAGTGATCGAGCATTTCTCTGTCGGTCATGAGAGTTCCCTCCGGGAAGAACACACGAACCCATGCACCAGACAGTCTGGAGTAAAGCGAAAGGGGACTTGAGCCTACCAAAAAAGAATGCGGCAGCCAAGCCCTAAGTGAGAATATAAAAAATGAAGCCCAACGATAGGGAATTCTAGGAGTTACGGCTGCTCTGCCATCGCCCCAACCAGAGATTCGAAAACTTTGAAGCCTTCCGTGCAGCCCAGTTCCGGTTCGCTGGAGCGCTCGGGATGCGGCATCATGCCCAATACATTGCGCTCTGGACTGCAAATCCCAGCGATATTGTCCAGCGAACCGTTGGGGTTGGCTTCAGCAGTGATATCCCCATCAGGAGTGCAATAGCGAAACACAATGCGATTGTCCCGACGCAAATCGCTTAGGGTCTGTTCATCGCAGAAATAGTTTCCCGCCATGTGTCCGATGGGAATCGTGAGGACCTCTCCTTCATGGCTACTGTGGGTGAATGCAGTGTCGCCGCTTTCGACGCGCACGTGAACTGGCTTGCAAACGTACTTCAGACCCACGTTGCGAATGAGCGCTCCAGGCAGCATTCCCGACTCGCACAAAATTTGGAAGCCATTGCAGATGCCCAGCACCAGCCCTCCACTGGCCGCAAACTTGCGAACCGACTCCATCACCGGAGAAAACTTGGCAATCGCTCCCGTACGCAAATAGTCCCCATAGGCAAAGCCGCCTGGAACGATGATGGCATCACAGTTTTCAAGATCGTGCGATTCGTGCCAGAGAAACGTAACCGGCTGCTTGGCTACGTGCTGGATGGTCCAAAACGCATCGTGGTCGCAATTCGACCCAGGAAATATGACAACGCCGAATTTCATGCATTCCTCGGAGACACGCTTACATGCAAGTTTAGCATGGGTAAAACTTCTGCTTGGCTCTGCGGAACACCCAACGTCAGCTCCGCATTAAAACATCTCGTTCGGGCCTCCGGGTGCAGAGGGCGGCAGTGGAGGAAGCGGTCCCACGTCAGGACCCGCGCCCGGTGGTAGTGCCTTGCGATAAAAAATCCTGTCACCAAAAGCACCGCCTTCACCGCGAACAGACTTTAACTGCCTCCATTGATCGAGCGAGAGGACCTTACGCAAATCCAGGTTCATCAAAGTAAATTCGCGTTCCAGCTTCCCGCGCGCCGCAAGCACCTGATCCACCTGCGCTTCAACTTGGCCATCGTTGGGTACATCAGCATCGAGCAGGGTTTGTAACTTCAGGTCCTGCTTTTCCATCTCCGCGCCGTAATCAATCAACTTGAGTTTATGTTCGTAGAAAATCTGGTCAAGCTGGCTTATCTGACCATCATTGAGCTGGAGCCTCTTCGCAATCTCCGAGTTCTGCCACCATTTCCCCAACTCACCCCGGAAAACGACGGTCATCTTTGCGCCCGGCGGCGCAGGCTTCGTCGCCTTTGTGACTTGGGCGTGCACGTTCGCCGAAATGACGGTAAGTACTAATCCAACCATATGGCTAATCTTCATGACTCAACCCCTTTTTGCGAATCGTGGAAGCGGAACTTGCCTGGACCATTTCTCGTGTTAGCAGCGCAGCCGGTTGCAGCGAGGGCAATGCCTCGCTCTGAACCACACGTTCCACAGTCATGAGGAGCTCCTGATCGGAATCGACTCGTGCCTGGGAGATCACGGGTTCTCGAGTGCTGGAACTAAGCATCAAACCGGCAATAGCGATCATGGCTGCTGCAGCAGACCAGGCAAATACGAGCGCGTGCGGCGATTTACGCTCTTCCCCGGCATTAATGCGAGACCAAACTTCGGCTCGCTGTTTCTCCCAAAATTCGTCTGCCTGCTGGGAAGCTGTGCGCGACCATTCAGACAAAGCTTCGATCTCCAGCCGCAGCGACTGTTCGTCACTGGCGAGCGCCAGGTCCGTGAGCTCTTCATTTGTTAAATGGCGAATTATCTCCATTGGCTCTCCTTCGTCTCGCGTAACTTTCCTGTCGCGCGTGCGAGTTGCGCTTTTACCGTACCCACTTTGACGTCGAGGACATCTGCAATTTGGGCCAGCGACATCTCTTCAGCGAATCGCAGCAAGAATACCGAACGCTGCTGGGTGGGCAGCGATGACACAGCACTCAAAATGGATTGCAGCTGTTCACGCGCGAGCAATACCCGTTCCGGCGAGGGCTGCGGGGTCGCAAATTCGCGAGGCTCGTCGTTTGTTGAACGATCCTCCAGCCCCACCAACTTCTTCCAGAATGACGTGCGCCGGTTCTTGCCGTGATCTCGCACCAAGTTGACGGCAATTCGCAGCAGCCAGGTCTCGATCCTGCACTCCCCGCGAAAGCTGGCCCGCTTTTTGTAAGCGCGCAAAAAGCATTCTTGGGTTAGCGTGTCAGCGATATCATCATCTCGTACCAACAGAAAGATGACGCGATGCACGCGGCGCTGATGCTGCCGCATCAGTTGGTCGAAGCTGCTGGCCGAGATCTCCTCTCGTTCACGCGGAACAGCCGGATTCAAAGTTGCGGTCAGCGCCGTCTCCACTTTGCTCCTCTTGTGCTGTCAATATGGACGAGTTTACGAGCGCCGGGTTTACAACCGGCATCAAAATGCTTAAGGCCCTTGTTGTGGGCTTTGTGTTCACAGCTATTGCTTTCTTGTCCCCAAGAAGAAGTGGAAATCGGACAACACCTTCGCATTACGGGCGGCGCGCTTAGACACTGGCTTGTCGCGCAGCTCCAAGACTCAGCTGCTGTTGGTCTTCTGTGGCTGCTCGGCCTCTACCTCTTGAAAGTGCCGTGGGCTCCGTTGTGGGCTGTGCTTGCGGCGCTTTTGCAATTCGTCCCTCACCTCGGGCCGCCGCTTGGTCTGATCGGTCCAGTTCTTTCCGCCGCGCTTCACTGGAAAGACTGGCTGCATCCGATATACGTCCTAATTCTCTATGCTGCTGTTGCCGTGTTGGATGGGTTGCTGCTCCAGCCCTACATCATGCGAAGAACCGCGAAAGTGCCGATCTGGGCTTCCATCCTTGCCCCGATCGTGCTCGGGTTTGTCATCCCCTTCTGGGGCGTGCTGCTCGCGCCGCCGCTGCTTGCAGTGCTATTCGCATATCGTAGCTTCCTAACAGACTCGCGCTCCTGACGCCATCTACAGCCCCGGTCCCTCAGGATAAGCCGGCAAATCCGGCGGAGGCGGTGGCAGCTTCTTTGGGTGCTCCTGAATTTCCTTCACTACCAGCTCGAGTGCCTTGTCTAGCTGCGGATCTTTGCCGCTCACCACTTGTTCAGGACGGTTCTCGACGACAATGTCGGGCTGCACGCCGCGGTTTTCCACTACCCACTTACTGTCCAGGCCATAGCGCGCAAATTCCGGGCGGGTGATGTAACCGCCATCGATTAGCGGGATGTTGCCGCGAATGCCGCGAACGCCGCCCCAGGTGCGTTCTCCAATGAGCGGGCCCAGCTTGTAATATTTGAAAAAGTAACTGAACAGATCCCCATCCGAAGCCGCGTAATGATTGGTGATGCACACCATCGAACCATTGAATACGTTGGGGGGAACAGTGCCCGGCTCCCAATTGCGCGCTCTATCCATGCCGGCGAGAATGCGCCGCAGGCGTTCGAAAATGAGCTGATCCACGAAGCCGCCGCCGTTGTAGCGGACATCAATGATCAGGCCTTCTTTGCGAATCTGCGGGAAAAATTGTTTAACGAATGCATTGAGGCCACTGTCACCCATATCGGGCAAGTAGACGTATCCCACCCGCCCATTCGTGGCAGCCTCGACTTTTTTACGATTGCTTTCTACCCAGTTCAGTTCGCGGATATCGGCTTCATCGGCGATCGGCTTCACTTGCACTGTATGCGAGCCGTCTTCAGAAGCTTTGGAATTTACCGTCAATGTGACAGTCTCGTTCGCGGTGTTCACAAACAATTCGTATGGATCCTCCGGGACTCGCAATGCCCGGCCGTTCACTGCGATCAGGTAGTCACCTTCTTTCACGTTCACGCCTGGCTCAGTAAGAGGTGAGCGCAGATTCGGGTGCCAGTTTTCTCCCGAGTAAATCTTCTTGAAGCGATACATGCCGCTTGCCTGGTCAGGCTCGAAATCTGCCGCCAGCAGACCCACATTCACAGGATGGATATCCGGATAATCTCCGCCTCCAACGTAAGTATGTGAATTGGAAAGTTCGCCTATCATCTCGCCAAGAATATAGGTGAGCGAGTAGCGGTCGGAAACGTAGGGGAGCAGTTGCGAATACTTCTCTCTTAATTTCTCCCAATCCACTCCATTCATGGACGGCTCAAAGAAGTAGTCGCGCTCCTGCCGCCAGACTTCGTTAAACATCTGCTTCCATTCCTGCGGCGGGTCAACCTCTGCACGCATTCCGGTCAGCGCGAGCGCGCCGTCTCCCACTTTCTTTGGCTTTTCGTCAGGCTTGGCATCGATGATCCCGTAACTGTGTGCTGCAACGCCCTCGGCACCGGCGGCGCCGCCAGGAGGACCTGATTCGTACAGCAGCTTGGTGCCGTCGAATGACAGTGCGAAGCGCTCTACTTCTTCGATCAGTACCTTATTCTTTCGCTCCTTGAGATCGTACGCGTGCACGGCAGATGCCTCGCCCGGAATGGGTCCGGACAGACCCTGCGCCGGCGCAGTTGCGAAATAAATAAATCCCTTCGCGGCAGAGAAAGAACGGATCACGGCAGGTTCACCGGGCAACGCGACGATTCGATCCTGAATGCCGTCGAGATCAATGCGAAACTCCGGAGGTTTTTCCTTTTCTTTTGAGTCCTTACCGGCTTGCTTGCTCTTCTCCTTGGATTCCTTACCTTCCTCCTTACTCTTACTCTCCTCGGTTGAGGTGGAAGCCTCGTCTTTCTTCTCTTCCTTTTTCCCGGCCTCATCGCTCTGTGGCTTGAAAGGAGAGGGTTCGTTTCTCTTGAGCGTGACAATGTACACGCGCGTAGTCTTCGGATTCGCGAACTCGAAGTCCACATTTCCCAGAACCTCGTTGAAGTCCCGATCGGAGAGAAAATAGAGATACTTTCCGTCTGGATCAAATGTCGGCGCGAAACTGTTGTACATCGTCGTCGTGACCGGAGTGATTTTGCGATCCGCCAGCGAATAGAGATTTACAAATGAATAGAGACTCTCAGCAGGTTTGTCGTAGGCCAGCCATTTGCTATCGGGAGACCACGAATAATTCGTAATCTCGCCGTATTTAGCGCGATCCACTTCCATCGGTTTCTTCTCGGTTACCTCCACATACCAAAGCCGAAGAGTCTGGTCAGCCCACGCAAGTTTCTTGCTGTCATACGACCACACCGGCTGGAACATAAATCCTTTGTGGCCGCTGGTGATCTGCTGCTCTTTCCCGAGGCCATCCTGGGGAGCGATGTACAGTTCGTCCTCGCCAGAGCGATCAGAAATATAGGCAATCCACTTGCTATCAGGAGACCACGCGACCAACTTCTCGCGAATTCCCGGCGTTCGAGTGAGGTTGCGAATGCTACCCTCCTTCGCCGGGACCGTAAACACGTCGCCGCGCGCGGAAAAAACGGCGCGCTTGCCGTCCGGAGAGATGTCGAAATCCGTGATGTTCTTGCTCACGCTGGTCCAGTGCTTCATGCTCTGGTCGCGTTCGCCGGGCACAGAAACAGCCAGCTTGTTCGGTTGTTTCGATTGAAGGTCGAACGTATAGAGATAGCCTGCGTTCTCGAAGACGATCGAATCAGGCCCAAGGCTTGGCCACATAACATCGAAATCGGTGAAGTGTGTAAGCTGTTCGATTTGCTTGCTGCCTAGGTCGTAACTGTACAAATTGAAGTGATGTTCGGGCCCTCGGTCAGAGCTGAAGTAAATCGCATTCCCATGCCACATGGGAAACGTATCCGTCCAGTCCGTGTGTGGCACATCTTCGCTGGTGTTGTTCTTCAGATCGTAAATCGTGATCGACTGTGCCAAGCCTCCCGTGTAGCGCTTCCAGGTGCGAAAATTGCGAAAGATTTGGTTATAGGCAATTTTTGTCCCGTCGGGTGAAAACGAAGTCAGGCCGCCTTCCTTAACCGGCAGCGGTTCGGGCAGGCCGCCATCAATGCTCACAGTGAAGGGCCGTTTGATCCACCCATTGGTTGCATCGCGGCGGGAGAGAAATACGATTCGCTTGCTGTCGGGCGTCCAGGTTACCACTTCATCGTGAATCCCCATGCGGTCGTTCAGCGGATGCGCGCTGCCCTGGTAAAACGTCAACTGCTTCGGCTGACCGCCCTCTGCGGGCATGACATATACGTTGAAATTGCCATCGTACTGGCCGGTGAACGCAATCCATTTGCCGTCTGGAGAGAACTTGGGGAAGAGTTCGCGCCCCGGATTGGTCGTGATGCGCCGCGCCGCACCGCCTGACGTAGATGCCAGCCACAAATCGCCGCCGTACATGAACACGACTTTATCTTTGTAAATATCAGGGAAGCGCATCAGTCGTGCTTCCTGAGCCTCTTGTCCGAGCGCGAGACAGGCAAGCGCCACCAGCCATAGCGCAACCCAGTTCTTCAGAGTAGACATTCCAGGCTTCCTCCGTGCGGGAGTGAAATTTGTTGGGAAAAGTCGGTGAACTTTCATTTGAGGCAAACGTGCGATTGTATCAGCTTGCCGCGCTCGTAAAGATCCTTGCGAGCAAGTTGCAACAAAGACACTTCGACTTTGTATTGGACGCCTCTTACGAAAGAAGGAAAGCTGTTTTGCAGGCGTTCCGCTTGACCCATCGCCTATAATGCCGTTTCCTTTCTTTACGAAAATGTCCACCAGACATGTCAAAGGACCCCGTGAGTTTCTCGCTGCATTTCTTGCGACCATAAGCATACTCAGTCTCACGGCGCGTGCCACCGAGCCGGAAAAAGCTCGCCTCACGACCGAGCAAGCGATCACGGTTCGCAAGTTAAAAGAGCTGCGCTGGTCTCCGGACGGCACCCGCCTGGCATTTACCGTGACTGAACCCCCAAAGGGAACCGACACGCGTAGTCATATCTGGATATTTGGGAACTCGGACGTCGAGCCTGTGCAGTTCACGACCTCCGCGAAATCGGAGAGCCATCCACGCTGGTCTCCCGATAGCAAGCGGCTGGCTTTTCTATCGGACCGTGAAGAATTTCAGCAAATCTATGTGATGCCCGCCAATGGCGGCGAGGCGCTGCCGCTGACCGAAGGCAAACGTTCCATAAAAGACTTCGAATGGTCGCCCGACGGTAAGCAGATTGCGTTTCTTGCTCCAGAAGCGAAAACCGACGCGGAAGAGAAGAAGGAAAAAGATAAGGACGACGCCAAGTCAGTCGATCGTGACGACAAACGTGATCACCTTTGGATGATCGACGTCGAATCACGAAAGACAAAGCAGCTCCTGGGCTCGCCTTGGAATTTCAGCGAACTTCAATGGCTGCCCGACAAAGAGCAGTTGGCCGTCACTGCCACAGATCATCCGGAATCCGACCAGGAAACCAACCGCATTTTTCTGGTCGACACAGCCGATGGAAAAATGCAGTCGCTTGCCGCACCGCGCGGTCCGTTCGAGGGCTTGCGAGTTTCATCCGATAAAACGCAGATTTCTTACGTCGGGGCGCGCGTAGACGGACCCGCTCCGCACGATCTGTTTGCGCAGTCTCTCTCTGGTGGAGCGCCACGCAACCTGAGCTCTGCGCCCCTTGATCGGCCAGTTGAGGCGTACGAATGGCAAACTGATGGCAAGCTGTTGGCCCTGACCGGTGATGGTTTCCGGAGCAAATTTTATGTAATTGATGGCACTGCTCACGCTGAACCTCTGCACGCCCCGCCGGTCTACATTTCCAGCTTCGCGCTATCAAGCTCCGGGCTTTTAGCATTCGTAGGCGAAAACATGCATCGCCCCCCAGAGTTATTTATATGGGACTTGAAATCATCTCAGCCACGCAGCGTATCGCATTTCAATCAAGCCTTAGCACAGCTCCCACTCGCGCAACCCGAGTTTCTCCGCTACCGCACTTTCGATGGCCGCCAGATCGAGGCAGCATTGCTTCGCCCGCCAGGAGCGGAGGCTGGCACAAAGCTCCCAACAATTTTTCTCATCCACGGCGGACCAACAGGGAACTGGTCTGACGAATACGAACCTTGGCCCCAACTTCTCGCTAACGCGGGCTATGCCGTGCTGTGCCCCAACATTCGCGGATCAACCGGGTACGGCTACGACTTCATGGTGCTCAACCGTGGCGACTGGGGCGGAGCAGATTTCAAAGACGTGATGGCGGGAGTCGATTACCTGATTGCGCAGGGCATCGCCGATCCCCAGCGCTTGGGCGTCGCTGGATGGTCTTACGGCGGATACATGGCCGAATGGGCGATCACGCAGACATCTCGCTTTAAGGCAGCGGTTTCGGGCGCTGGAATGTCAGATTTGGCCTCCGAGTTCAGCACCGAAGTTCATCCGGCTTACGATGAATGGTTCTACGGTTTGCCATACGAAAAACCAGATGGATTTCGCCACAGTTCGCCGCTCACATACATTAAGAATGCGCACACACCAACGCTAATTTTGCAGGGCGATGCCGATGTAATCGATCCGCTCGGCCAAAGCCAGGCTCTCTATCGCGCATTGAAACGCTATGGAGTAGAAACCGAGCTGGTCGTCTACCCGCGCGAGGGTCACGGGTTAAAAGAAGAGAAGCATCTGGTAGATCGTCTGAATCGCATTGTCGGTTGGTTCGACAAGCATCTGAAATAGTTCACAAGGAGACAATATAGGTGAACAGTCCAAAAAGCTTGTTACCGAGTTCGCCGCAGCGCAGAAGGTTTTTGCAGACCAGTGTTTTAGGAGGGATGACCGCAGCATTGCTGCCCGCCCTGGCAGGAGCGCGGGAGCTCGCTACCTCGACGCGAGCTCCCGACGTTAAGCCCTTCGAGCTGGACGAAATGACCATTGCCGATCTCCAGGCCGGAATGTCCTCAGGAAAATTCACTGCCCGTTCGATCACTGAGAAGTATCTGACGCGAATTGACGCGATCGACAAGCAGGGTCCGGCGATCAACAGCGTGCTCGAACTGAATTCAGACGCGCTCGCCATGGCCGATGCAGCCGACAAAGAACGTAGGGATAAAGGCGCGCGAGGTCCGCTGCACGGAATTCCAGTCCTGATTAAAGACAACATCGATACCGCCGATCGCATGGAAACCACGGCGGGATCGTTGGCGATGCTTGGATCGCGCTGTACAAAAGATGCTTTCGTTGTTCAAAAGTTGCGCGAGGCTGGAGCAGTTATTCTCGGCAAGACCAATCTCAGCGAGTGGGCGAACATTCGCTCCAGCCATTCCTCAAGTGGATGGAGCGGACGTGGCGGCCAAACAAAAAATCCTTACGCCCTCGATCGCAATCCCTGTGGCTCTAGCTCAGGCTCGGGCGCAGCCACAGGCGCGAACCTTTGCGCTGCAGCGGTGGGCACGGAAACAGATGGCTCTGTGGTTTGCCCTTCATCTGCGAACGGACTTGTAGGCATCAAGCCCACTCTCGGTCTCATCAGCCGATCAGGCGTTATTCCGATTGCCCATAGCCAGGACACGCCCGGTCCGATGGCGCGTACTGTGCGTGACGCTGCAATCCTTCTCGGCGCTTTAGCAGGTGTCGATCTGCGCGACAGCGTCACCGACGCCGCCAACGGAAAAATTGCCACCGATTACACGCGCTTCCTTGATCCCAACGGCCTGAAGGGCGCACGCATCGGCGTGGCGCGCAAATATTTCGGTTTCAGCGACGCCGTGGACTCGCTAATGAATGACCTGACCGATGAGATGAAAAGGGCCGGCGCCATCATCGTCGATCCCGCCGATCTTGATTCGCACGGAAAATTCGACGACACCGAACTCCTGGTCCTGTTGTACGAGTTGAAAACTGATCTAAACGCTTACCTCGCCGCTCGTCCCGGAGCGCCGAAAACATTAAAAGATCTCATCGACTTCAACGACCACAACAAAGATAAAGAGATGCCCTACTTCGGCCAAGACCTTTTCATTAAGGCGCAGGGAAAAGGCCCGCTTACTGAGAAAGAATATGTAACCGCCCTGGAGGCGAATCGCCGCCTCTCACGCAAAGAGGGCATTGATGCTCTCATGGACAAGTTCCACCTTGACGCAATCATGGCGCCCACCGGCAGCCCTGCCTGGATCACGGACTGGGTGGACGGCGACCATGCCGGCGGAGGCAGTTCGAATGCCGCCGCGGTGGCCGGATATCCCGACATTACCGTCCCGGCAGGTTTCATCTTTGGCTTGCCGGTTGGAGTCTCATTTTTTGGACGCGCCTGGAGCGAGCCGGTGCTACTAAAGATCGCCTACGGATTTGAGCAGCTCACGAAAGCCAGAAAACCGCCCCAATTTTTGCCGAGTGCGAAGGTGTGATCTTTCGAGTCAATGCCGATCCGCCCCTCAAAAAGCTTCTACTTAGAGCCGAGTAGAAGCAACCCTCCAGAGTAGTTCCTGAATCTACTGCCATCGCCGTAAGTAGCCGGATCGCCAGAAAAATCTGTTTCGTCCGCAAAAATCTTCTGAGTCTTGGGGCATGGCGACACGCTGCGCGCACACACCAGAGGAGCGAAACAATGAGAATATTAAGAATTCTGGGAGCCTTCCTGTTGGGTCTCATGATCTCGACCACCTTTGCTGCTGGCCAGACTTGGGAACCTCTCACCAATCAACCGACATTTAACCCGGGCGTAATGCTGCTGCTGACGGATGGAACCGTCATCATGCACTCGGAGCCAAACTGTCTCACCTGCACAACCACCGACTACAGTTCGTGGTACAAGCTCACGCCCGACAGCAGCGGCAGCTACGTCAACGGCACTTGGACACAGATCGCCTCGCTCCCTAGCGGCTACGCCCCACTGTATTTTGGTTCTGCCGTGCTGCCCGACGGCCGGGTGGTCGTGGAGGGCGGAGAATACAACTGCGCCAGTGGAAGCTGTAACGCGGTCTGGACAAATCAAGGCGCACTTTACGATCCGCTCAAGAATACGTGGACGCCTGTCCAACCCCCAAAGGGTTGGACCACCATCGGCGATGCTCAATCTGTGATTCTGCCCAACGGAACCTACATGCAGGCCAACTGCTGCACAAAGCAACAGGCGCTCTTCAATCCTGCAAACTTAACTTGGAACGCCGTGGGTAAGGGGAAGTTCGACATCAACGACGAAGAAGGATGGACTTTGCTGCCAAACGGCAAGGTGTTGACAGTGGATGCTTACGTCTTCCAGTACGACGCCACTGGCACAAACTCCGAAATTTATAACCCCTCAAGCGCGACATGGACGAGCGCCGGAAGCACGATTGTCCAGTTGTGGGACTCATGCGGCGGCGCAGACCTGGCTTCCTATGAAGTCGGGCCGGCAGTGCTGCGACCCGATGGCACAGTGTTTGCCACGGGCGCGAATACTTGCGGACCGGGCCACACCGCGGTTTACAACTCGCACAGCGGAACGTGGGCGGCTGGTCCGGATTTTCCCGGCGCATACGGCGTCGCCGACGCACCGGCAGCCTTGGAGCCGAACGGCAACGTGCTGGTGTTTTCCAGCCCGAGCCGCTTCTATCCTCCGGCAGGGCAGTTCTTCGAATGGAACGGCACCAGCCTAA
>Ga0209058_1003065_pt1 | contig 13583 bp, 18 predicted proteins | sample GraSoiAngelo_147_FD_185904 | JGI IMG/M metagenome (GOLD analysis project Ga0209058, IMG submission 185904) | Grasslands soil microbial communities from the Angelo Coastal Reserve, California, USA - 14_1009_05_40cm (SPAdes) (version 2) | ecosystem: Environmental > Terrestrial > Soil > Grasslands ... | reverse complement strand
GATCCCCCCCCCGGGCGCGACTGGCCAGACGGCTCACGTCCCACGAGCCCCATCCGGTCTCAGACCGGGTAGTGACGCCGTTTCCGCTGCAATCCATCCGTCTTCCTCCTAGCACGTCCTGCCGTCAGGGCAGGAGCCGAAAGACAAGGAAGCGCCGATCTTCGACGGCTCCGTCGGCCGTCGGCGATGCCGGTGGCCCGCGGGAACTCGCTGGCGGATGCCGTGGTGCGGGCGCGCCGTGTTGAAGGGTTTCAGGCGGCCGACTTCGCGCCGCTGCCGCCCGACGCGGGCTTGGTGTCGGACTTCGCCTCCGACTTGCTTTCCGACGCGGTGGAGTCCCTGCCAACGTCCTTCTTGGCGCCGTTCCCTCCCCCGGCGCGGGCGTAGTCGGTCACGTACCAGCCGCTGCCCTTCAACTGGAAGCTCGTCCTCGAGATCAGACGCCGGACCTTCCGCTTGCACCGGGGACAGCGCGAGAGTGGGGGATTGGTGATGCGCTGCATCTCCTCGAAGTCCCCGCTCGCGGCCTCCGTCAGCGAGATGCCGGACGCCGTTCGCCTGCGCATCAAAGCGTCGGGAGATGTCGAGCCCGGGTCCGTCGAGGTCCGCTTCGCGGGCCGCCAGGCGGTCGTGCTCGCGCGCGACGCGGAGGGCCGGACGATCCGTTCGCAACCTCTCCGCCTCCCTGCCCCCGTGGTTGAGGAGGGGTCGAGCGCCGACTACGACGCCGACGGCGCGCTCGTGATGACGTTCCGCAAGCTGGCGACCGCCCAGGACGCAGGGCCTATGGGCGACCCGGAAGCGGCGGCCCGCTGACGGCTCGACGCAAATCCTCAAGCTGGAGCCGCTCGAGGAAACGTGGTCAGCGGGGACGCGCCTGATTCGGCTGGATGGCGCGGTGATCCCGGCACCACCCGCGAGTTGTGGCGACGGCGCGGGCTCGAGCGGCCTCCTGCCGTCGAGCGGCCGCGAGTGCCGACGCGTGTTGTGGGCGGCCACGCCATCGCCTGAGTGGGACGATGGACTATGTCTTCGAGTCGCCGCTCGAGCCTGACATCCTCCTCGGTCCGGCGTTCTCTCAGCAAGCCGCTCCAGGGGGAGCGCCGGCTCATGCTGGCGGTGCTCAGGGACGCCGTCGACTGCTATCGCAGGGTCGCCGGACGCGCGACCCCGCAACGCGGCTCTTGTTCGATGAGACGCGCGCATGGCTGAAGTCGACCGATCGCCGGGCAGTCTTCTCCTTCGAGAGCATCTGCGACTGCCTCGACATCGACGTGGACTATCTGCGCCGGGTTTGCGTCAACGGCGGGCGCCCGGCCGGGGCCACGGCCGCGTCTGCTCGGCTGCGCGAAGGGGAGGCAGGAGCCTGCTCTCACGTCAGAGCCCGTGTGCGAAGGGCGACGGCGCGGCAACGGGCACGGAGGGCGCGTGGCAAGTGTTTCGGTAGCAAAACCAGCCTCGATCGGATTTCGGACCGTGAGACGCTCCGGCCGGCGCCGGCGCGCGACGGCCTTCGCGTCTTGCTCGTCGATCACGACGCCGACGCCCGCGACGCGATTGCCGCGGTGGTTGCAGAGTGCGGCGCGAAGGTGGTCGCGGTCGGCTGCGGAGCCGACGCGCTCGATGCGCTCTCGGAGCTCTTGAGGGGATCGGCAGGCCGTTGCCCGCCGCGGGAAGCGGCGGCGGGCGAACCACCATCTCCTCAGAAGTCCTCGGCGCCGTGCGGCATCGACGGGGTCGCGGCCGGTTTCTCGTCCTTCGGCTTCTCGGCCACCATCGCCTCGATGGTGAGCAGCAGCCCCGCGACCGACGCCGCATTCTGGAGCGCCGTCCGCACCACCTTGGTCGGGTCGATGATGCCCGCCTTGATCAGGTCCTCGTACTCCTCGGTCGCCGCGTTGAACCCGAAGGCGCCCTTGGCCTCGCGCACCTTCTCGAGCACCACCGCGCCGTCCTGACCCGCGTTCCGGGCGATCCAGCGGAGCGGCTCCTCGAGCGCCCGCCGCACGATGTTGACGCCCGCCTGCGCCTCGTCGTCGAGCTTGAGCGCGTCGAGCGCGCTCCGCGCCCGCAGCAGCGCCACGCCGCCGCCCGCCACGATGCCCTCCTCCACCGCGGCGCGCGTGGCGTGCATGGCATCCTCGACGCGCGCCTTCTTCTCCTTCATCTCGATCTCGGTCGCCGCGCCGACACGGATCACGGCCACGCCGCCCACCAGCTTGGCGAGCCGCTCCTGGAGCTTCTCCCGGTCGTAGTCCGAGGTCGTCTCCTCGATCTGCGCCCGGATCTGCTTGATGCGGCCCTCGATGTCGGCCTTCTTGCCGGCGCCGTCGATCAGCGTCGTGTTGTCCTTGTCGATCACGATCCGCTTGCAGCGGCCGAGCTCCTTCAGCGTGACGTTCTCGAGCTTCAGCCCGAGCTCCTCGGCGATCAGGCGGCCGCCGGAGAGGACCGCGATGTCCTCGAGCATGGCCTTGCGCCGGTCGCCGAAGCCGGGCGCCTTCACCGCGCAGCAGGCGAACGTGCCCCGGAGCTTGTTGACGACCAGCGTTGCCAGCGCCTCGCCCTCGATCTCCTCGGCGATGACGAGGAGCGGCTTCCCGGAGCGCGCCACCTGCTCCAGCAACGGAAGCAGGTCCTTCATGACCGATATCTTCTTCTCGTGGATGAGGATGTAGGCGTCCTCGAGCACCGCCTCCATGCGGTCGGCATCGGTCACGAAGTAGGCGGAGAGGTAGCCGCGGTCGAACTGCATGCCCTCGACAACCTCGAGCTGGGTGTCGAGGCTCTTGGCCTCCTCGACGGTGATGACGCCCTCCTTCCCCACCTTCTCCATCGCCTCGGCGATCAAGTCGCCGATCGCGCGGTCGCCGTTGGCCGACACGATGCCAACCTGGGCGATCTCGGCCTTGCTCTTGGTCGACTTGGAGAGCTTCTTCAGCTCCTCGACGACCGCCGTGACGGCCCGGTCAACGCCACGCTTGAGGCTCATCGGGTCGTGGCCGGCCGCCACCAGCTTGGCGCCCTCCGTGAAGAGGGCACGCGCCAGCACGGTGGCCGTGGTGGTGCCGTCGCCTGCAACGTCGGAGGTCTTGGAGGCGACCTCCTTCACCATCTGTGCGCCCATGTTCTCGAACTTGTCGGCGAGCTCGATCTCCTTCGCGACCGTCACGCCGTCCTTGGTCACGGTGGGGGCGCCCCACGACTTCTCGAGCACCACGTTGCGCCCGCGCGGCCCCAACGTCACCGTGACCGCATCGGCGAGGATGTTGACGCCGCGCAGCACCTTGGCCCGCGCGTCCGCGCTGAACAGTACCAACTTTCCCGCCATCGCTCGGTCCTCCTATCCCTCGATGACGCCGAGGATGTCCTCCTCGCGGAGGATCAGGGGCTCCTCGCCGTCGCGCGTGATCTCGGTGCCGGCGTACTTGCCGAACAGTACCCGGTCGCCGGCCTTCACGTCGAGCGTCAGGACCTTGCCGTCCTCCGTCTTACCGGGACCGACTGCCATCCTGCTCCTCGATGCGCTTGACGATCACTCTGTCCTCCAGAAGGCGAACCCGCGTCGCCATAAACGATGCGTCTCCTCCCGGGCAGGACCCTCGGGCCGGACCCCCCCCGGCCCTTCTGAATTCAAACTGAACCACCATCCTCGTGACACCCGCTTGACGGCACCCGACCTAGGCGCCTAGCGTACGCGCTACTTTGTTCGCAACCGCCTTGGGGAGGTGCTGGCTATGCGCCTCGTGCACTTTGCTCTCGTGGAAATGTTGCTTGTCACGACGGCGTCGTTGGCTGCCCAGCAAAGCTGCGACGAACAGATGAGCATCAAACGCTGCGAGGCGATCCTGCCTCCCCTTCGGCCCAACCTTCAGCCGCCTTGCCGTTGCATCTGTCAGAACGTGACGAGCTGCGAGAGAGGACCGGACAACAAACCACACTGTGCCTCGTTGTGTGATTGTTCGCTCAACTGCCACTTCGAGAACTAGTAACCCGGTCACTGGCCTACGTGTAGGGGTTCAGCCGACATTTCCCCGATGGACGGGGCGAACCCCCTTCACAAGCATTGGCGAGCGCCTCACTCACGATTCCTAACGCGGTCATCGGTCTTGCTTCGAGACGCGGTCGGCTTCGAGACAGCGCGCGTTCGCCTGCCGTTGCCCCTCGCGGAATTCGGCCCAGAAGCGTCGGCGATGCTCGACCACGCGACGGGTCTCTCCATCCAACGTTGTTCCACCTTCACCGGGTTCTGCGGTCCTTGACTTCCCGCTCCCCAGCCGCCCCCGATCGCGGATCCGTGCACGATGCAGATAATCCCACACCCTCATGAGCGCTTACCTCGCTGCGTCTGCATTGATCGAAGGGCCTCGGTGCCACGTCAGTTCAACCGCTCAGCCGCGCGAAGCCAGGTGGTCGCCATCCGGCATCGTAGCAAGCGGTACACGCGGGGAACACGCTCGGTGGCCCATCGGTGTGGCCGACAAGCCCCCACGTTTCGCGTCGGAGAGCCTCATCGAGAGGATGGGCATGGCCGACCTCGGTAGGAATCGACGTCCCGCAATGTGCACAGAGGGTACGAAGGGCGCGGTTGCCTTCGGCCCGAAAGGCACTGCCCTTAGTCGCCATCGACGTACCTCTCTCTCTTTTCCTCTTGCATCAGGACTTCACATCGCTAACACGGCGACGGAACCGTGGTGGTTCACTACCAGCGATTGCGTCCGTCGCCGACGACGTCCCAACCGCGTGGCGGATTCCCCCGGCTGCCACCGTCGCTCCGCGGACGGGCCCGGCTGACGTTGATGCTCCGTCCCTTCAGGTCGGTGCCATCCAGCCCCTGAATCGCCGCCACCGCGTGCGCCTGCCACGGCATCTCAATGAAGCTAACGCTCTTCGATCTGCCATTCGACCTGTCCATCACGATGTCCGCGGAACTCACCGGGCCGTAGGCCGCGAAGGCCTCACGGAGATCGCTCTGCGTCACTTCGAACGACAGATTGTCGACGAATAGCCTCGTCATTTTCATGCTCTCCTTGTCGCCGCGTCCCAGAGGTTCCCCACACCCGAGTAGCGTGGCGCATCGCCATCCCAGCGGACGACCGCAGGCGTGGATCGACGCCGGAACATCCTTCGCAGTCCGAGGAGCGGTAGGAAGAGCAACACCGTGAGCCCCACGTACCCCGCCATCACCAGGATGCCCAACAGCACCAGGCGGCTGCCTCGGAGGCTAATCATTCTCTCGCGGAGCGGCGAATAGCGATCCATGGAGATCACGCCAGCCCCAGGCTCATGGCGAGCGGCTTGGGGATGACGACCTTGCCGCGGCGCGCTCGGGACCACGCGCCGGTGCTCCCCACCCGGGACAAGGAACGGCGGCACCGCCACCTGCTCGTTCACCAGGTACGTCAGCCCGGCGTCCCCCGCCATCAGCACATGGGGGAAGGTAACGCGGTCGCCCGTCCCCACTGCGAGCGGATCAGTCATGGAGCCCTTGGAAGGGGACCAAGCCCTGCTCGACGGCGAACGGCCGCTTGAGCACGACGGTCCCTACATCGCCCTGGCGCGCGACGGTGCTGCCCGGCTGGAACTGGGTCGGGGCGATCCAGCGGTGCTGATTCCCCATCCGGCAGAGCAGCGCCCCGTCTGTCTGCCGCATCACGGTCACGCCCCGAATCTCGATCGTGTCCTCGTACTGCATGGCGGTCCCCTTTCGGAGTCCGCGCCGAGCACACGTGGCAAAGGGGAAGTACCCTGCCGTCGTCGCGCTGCGGGGCTGAGAACGGGCTCGCACTGAGTCTGGTCCCAATCAGCTCCCGCGTCAACCTGATCCACTACCACGCTCCGGGTCGGGTAGTGGTGTAGTTTGAGCTGGTGGGCGGTAAGGTCGGGTCCGCCGTGTTCCGGGGGCACAAGGAGACTCTGACCGCACCCTTTGCTGGAGCGGCGCTGCGGCTTCTTACCTGCGCCGTGTATCGGTGACTTCATGGTCGACCGAGTGGAACGAGGCGAACGCGAAATGGAGGACGAAGGCGCACCGCCTCTACCGGAGCCCATGCCCTCGCCACCGCAGGAACCGTCCGAGCCGCAACAGCCTACGGATGACCAACCCGCTGCTTGATTCCAAGTGACTTACTACCCGGAGCGTGGTCTCGACAGGGAGCGTCCAACGCCGGCATTACGTCGCCGCCCCTATCACAGGCGTCGGCCAACTTCGGGAATCGCGGAAGAACTCGGGCGGGGAGTGAACGCCTGAGCGCTACATCAAGAACCTGGTCAGCGTCTTCCGGCTCCGGCCGCGGGTGCGGCGCGCCCGACCCGAGAGCCGCTGAAGGGAGGCAGCGATGCTTGGTGCATGGGCCGCAATGGCCATCTTGGCGGCGTTCGTGCTGAGCGGGCTCAAGGTCCTGCGCGAGTACCAGCGCGCGGTCGTCTTCCGGCTGGGGCGGGTCGTCGGGGCGCGCGGGCCGGGGATCATCTACGTGATCCCGGGCATCGAAAAAGCGATCCGCATCGACCTGCGCACGATCACGATGAACATCCCGTCGCAGGACGTGATCACCAAGGACAACGTCTCGTTGAAGGTGAGTGCGGTCCTCTACTTCCGGGTGGTCGATCCCAACCGGGCCGTAGTCGCGGTGCAGAACTACCTCTTCGCCACGTCCCAGAATGCGCAGACCACGCTGCGCAGCGTGTGCGGCGAGGCGGAGCTCGACCAGCTCCTCGCCGAGCGCGAGAAGATCAACGCGCACCTGCAGTCGATCATCGACCAGCACACCGAGCCGTGGGGCATCAAGGTAGTGCAGGTGGCGATCAAGTTCATCGATCTGCCCGAGGAGATGCGACGGGTGATGGCCCACCAGGCCGAGGCCGAGCGCGAGCGGCGCGCCAAGGTCATCGCCGCCGAGGGCGAGTACCAGGCAGCGCAGCGGCTCGCCGATGCCGCCGCGATCATGGCGAAGGAGCCGATCGCCCTCCAGCTCCGCTTCCTGCAGACCCTCGTGGAGATCGCTTCGGAGAACAACTCGACGACCATCTTCCCGGTGCCGATCGACATTCTGAAGCCGCTGCTCCGCGGGGCGGGCGACCGTACGACGTAGCGCGGTGCGACTGGTCGATCTCGACGACCCGCTGCCGCCCGAGTTGATCGCGCAGGAACCAGCGCCCGAACGCAGCGCGGCGCGACCCGTCGTCCTCGACCGGGGCACCGGAGGCTACCGCCACCTCCGGGTGAGCGACCTTCCGGGGGTGCCTCAAGCTGGGGGAGCTGCTCGTGCTGAACGACCCGCGGTCCCGCCCCGGCGCCCGAGTGGCGGGCGGCTCGAGGTTCTCTCCGTCCGACCGTGCCTCAGTGCCCGGGGACTGTAGAGTGCCCTTCGCCACTCACGCCGCCCAGGTCCTTCAGGTTGAGAAACGGGACCGCCCCGCCGCCAGTGAACTGCGGCAGCGTGCCGTTCCAACGCTCGATCGCCTTGTTCTGGATGAGCAGGGGCGTGAGCGCCTCCTGCAGGAGCTTGTTGGCCTCGGCCTGCGCCTTGGCCTTCACGAGCGTCGCCTGCGCGTCGCCCTCGGCCTCGGCGACCTTCGCCTTCGCAAGAGTCTGCTGGCGCTGCAGCTCGTACTCCGCCTGCTGGGCCTGCTGCTGGGCCGCCATCTTCTGCTGCATTTGCTGCTCGATCGCGTCCGGCAGGTGGCTCGCGCCGAGGTTCACCTTGTCGACCACGAACCCCATCTTGTTCATCTCGTGCTGTAAGTTGTCCTGGATCTGCCCCTGCAGCTGGCCGCGCTGGTTGGAGATCAGGTCGGTGAGCGACATCTGCCCGGCGGCGTTCTGCGCCGTGGTGATGATCGTGCGCCGGATGAAGGTCGACTCGATGTCGCCGATCTCAGCGCCGCGGAAGGACCGGAAGACGTCCGCGGCCTTCTCCTGGCTCGTGTTGTAGGTGACCGAGATGTCCTGGCGGATGTGCTGGCCCTCCTTGGTCGGGAGGTCGAGCGAGTCGTCACCCTGGACGGTGCCCTCCGCGCTGCGGCGCACCATGGTGTAGGTGCGCAGCGCCACCGGGTACGACTGCACCTGCGTGACCCAGGGGATGCGCCACGCCACCCCTTGCCCCACCGTCTTGAGCGCCCCCGACCAGCGATTGAACACGACGCCTACGTTACCGGGCTGGATGATCGTGAAGGAGCCGTAGACGACCGCTACGAGGACGAGGATGCCGCCCAGTACGATGCCGCTCGACACGAGCGCCGGCGCGTTGACTCGCTCCTCACCGCTCATGACCGTCCTCCCGTGCGACGCGGCCGTCCCGTCGTTGCCCCAGCACGACCACCCGCGCGCGCCGGCTCGCCTCCGGGGGACGGAGGCGGCGGGCGAGCCAGCCCTCGAGCCGGCGCCGGAGGGGGCCGAGGAGCCAGAAGAGCCCAGCCACCAAGGCAGCCAGGACCAGCGCCTCGGCAACCTGCATGGTCGCGCTGCTTATACGCCCGCGTGCCCAAGCCGCCAATCGACGACGCGGTGCACCGGCCGGGCCCTACGAGCGGCTTCGCGGGGGCTGGGACGCCTCGCTGATCTACCCGTGTCGAGCGTGACGACATCTTCTTGAGCGACCAGTGGTAACCGCTCCATCTCACCACGGACTTCGGGGAGGCGGTCCACCGCGACCTCGGCGGGGAGGCGGGAATCAGATGAGTTCAGGCGGCGCAGAGTTGCGATTGCGGCCGGCGCGTGATGGCACCCTCGGACGGTTGATGAGCACTCGGACGAGGCAGCGAAGGTTGAGGAAGCGGACGCGGGAGATGGAGGAGCGAATTGCCCGCCTCGGACCGCCGCCCGTCGGCGTTTCCGCGCAGCCCGGGAAGTGCATCTACACGTGTGCGCGCGACGCGACGACTGACGACGACATCCCACCGAAGGGACTCCTCGGAGGCCTCCCCGGGCCGCGTCTGACGGTCCCGAGCTGCCAGCCCTGCAACGGCGGCTCGTCGAAGGATGACGCCTACTTCATCCAGAGGGTCGCCCCGAACATCGAGTCAGGCGGTCACTCTGCGGCGCGCGCCGTGTGGGAGAAGCACCACCGTGGGCTCCAGGACCCTAGGGCCGCCCGCTTCAAGCGGGCGCTCTTCGCTGACCTGGCGCGGCTGACCGTCGTTGACGCGATCCCGTTGAAGCCATTGCGGGCGCCGATACCGAGCAACCCGTAAATCGGCGGCATGCTGCCGTTTGTCCGGTTGCCGCTCGTCGGCTCCGCGCTCAGCACCTACGCGATCATCCGGACGGCGTACATCTTCGGGGTCCCCGGCCGGTAATGTCCTAATTTGAAGGCTTGGGCGGCAGGTAGTCGGCGCAGTCGCACTCGCGGGGCGCGGGAACCTGCGGCATGACGCCCGGCACGGCGTTCGCGCTCGCGATCGTTGTCGTGCGGTGCCATTGGTGCCCGCATTCGAGCCGATGACATGAGATCGCTTCCGGCGACCTCGGACCGATGCTCCTTGACTGCCTTGTCTCTCTCTTATCGGCAGGTCCGCAGATGTCACAGGTCATTACGATCCTCCCTTCGCGTCTCAGGCCTTGGGTAAGGGCAGAGTTCGCTGACCGTTCGGTTGTGCTACACTCGACTAGCAAAGTGGCCATCCCCAAAGGAGGAGATACATGCCACTCACGGCGGCACCTTGGTGGTATTTCAGCCGCGGCACGGTGGAGTCGGACAGGGACGATCCGGGTGTGTACGAGATGGGCAACGCCAGCGACAGCGTCGTCTACATCGGCAGCTCGGACGCCTTGAGGCGGCGGTTGAAGGAGCATCTGAGCGAGTCAGGCACCTGCATCCGCAAGAACACCGTCAGATACCGTATCGAATACACCAAGGACTACCAGGCTCGCGAGCGGCAACTCTACGACGAGCACGTCAAGATTCACGGCGAGCCGCCCCAGTGCAACGAACCGCCAGCCCTAGTGCCGGGTTCTCTCTGAGGCTCGACCAGTCGAAACAGTGCCCGTCGGTATGGCGGGAACGCGGACGCGGCGGTCGCGAGCAGTGTGAACAGGGCGAGGAGGAGCGCGACCGGCGATAGCTGGCCTCCTCGCCTGGCCGTGGAAGGTCATGGTCGGTCACGGGCTCGCACAGGGGCAGGTCTCGCGACCAAGCGCTCACGAGTCCGCGCGGCCCGACTCGGACCGCCGCCCGTCTTCGGGGTGTACCGTTTCATCTGCCTGATCAAACGCGCGTTCGTCACCGCCACGCTCCTCGTCGCCTACATCGTGCGGGTTGCGGCAATCGTCAGACCATCGCCGTGAGCGCGTGGAGGGGCCGAACTCGGACCACGCCTGGTACACCACCGACCGCGCCATTCCACAGAGAGACGGTGACGGCCTGTGCCATGATGCCTGGTGCCCCGGAAAGCATGGGACGGCGCGGAGCCTCTGCGCCTTACGCTGCCTTGGGTGCGCCGCGCTCCTGGTAGCGCTGACTGCTTCGGAGCGACGGCAGCCGTTTCCAGGTCTGGCGCGCCGTGTCGAGGAGCGAGCGCCCGATGACCACGGCAGCGCCCAGCGCGACGTACCCAGCAACCATCGCCACCGAGCTGGCCTCGTCGGCGAGCCGGGAGATCAGCCCCAAGCCTTCGCTTGCAACGTCATTCGCGTTCATGGTGCCCTCCGTAGTGTCTTGGAGCGAGGTCGACGGGCAATGAGGGTCCAGGGGGCGGAGCTGTGGCCCCCACCGCATCGGACTCTCCAATCATGAGGAGGCGCGAGACCGTGCGAGCGCTGGCCGGGGGCGTTCAGTGACCGAGGCCGCCGGGCTCTGACGGAACCAGCTCACGAAGAGACGAAGAACGACAGGAGCGAACCGAACTGCGACGGTGCTCGCTCAAGTTCGAAGGTGAAGCGCTCCTCAAACCGGCCGTCCCCGAAGCGACAGATCATCTCCTCGGGACTCACCACGCGGATCACGATGGCCCGGTTGCCGGTCAAGCGCTCTGCCACGATGTCACCAGGTTGCGGCATAGCGGGTCGCTCGTTCACGTCACAACCAAGCTAGCACGAGATCACCCCCGTAGCTCGCGCGTCCTCCGGGAGAACGAGCCAATAAACTTGGGAGTGCGTGACTTCTGACGGGGGAGAGGCAGTGCGAGCAGACCCTGACCGCTCGGTCGGGCCAGGAGAGGCAACCAGCGATCCGGAACTCAACCTTCCCGTTAGGCGCAACGCCGCGAAGATGCTCGCCGCGAAAGCAGCCGTGCGGCCCGAACGGAAGGGGCGGGCATGCGGACGGGGGAGGCGGTTCCACCCGACCTCGGCGGCGAGGGCGCGGCATTGCATCCGTTTGGCATCGCGGTAATGGTCTTCTACACGAAATCGCAATGCGGACACGAAGGAAGCGGGCTGGGCTCGGTGTTCCGGTGCATTCGCTGTCCGCTGGATGGTTGGAAGTGCACAGTGGATCACGGGTGGCGACGGGTTCTCCACAGTCTGTGGAAAAGTGTCCTATTTGTTGAAGCCCCCTCCAACTCGCCGGCCGCAAGCGCGAATGCCGCCGTTGGTGCTGTCCTAATTCCGAGTGTGCCTCTTGCGGCGCTTCGCAGAAGGGTCTACTTGTCCGCACTGAAGCCCGTTTCAAGCCCCGCAGCGCGGCGTGGGAGATGCGACAGGGTGGGCGGTGGTGCGCTCCCCACGCGTGCCAGGCGCGGACTCCGAGGAGAGCGCCCATGGCGGAGGACAGGCGGGGCTACCTGTGGTTCGACGGCGCCCACGTCGTAGCCGAAAACATGCGGCTCATGTGCGTCGTGGCGGGCCGGGTCGTCCCGCTCCCGGTCGTCATCCTGCACCCGGACTGCACGCTGGCCGCCGACGGCGACGTCGGGCGCCTCGGCGTGCCGCGGTGGTGGGCGGAGCAACGCGGACTCTGCGCCTAACCGCCCGCCCGCTCGCATTGGGCGCGGTGCCCGCGATCACGTGGCGCAGCCGAGTCGGTTGGGACGTCGTGGCGCGGGAGGCGAGCGCGCGGCGGTAAGTTACCGGGCGCTGCGCGGCGGTGCGCTAGTTTTGCAGCGAGGGCGCGCCGCTGCAACGGCCCCACAGTGTTTACCCCGCCAGCGTCCCACGCAAAGGTCGACGTCGAGCGCGCCTGCGGCGATGATGCGCCAACAGCTCCCGCGTTTCCTCGCGGAGTCTCCGGCTGTCCTCGATACCGATTCGGGCGCGCTTGACGCAGGCGACCCCTCGCCAGAGGATCGCCTGCGTCACGTTGAGGAAGGCGTGAAACTCCTGGGAAGACAAATTCCCCGTCCACATCCCTTCTGACGGGGGGACTATCCCCCGGTCGCGGTCAGTGCAAGGGAAAAAGAGGATACCTGTAAGGCAAGGGGATCATCACATGGGGCGCAATTGCTCGGCCGACCCGGCGGTGTATGTGGCGGCGGACGTGCCGGCGGGTAGTGACTCATTTTGGACCGGCCCCCCTTGCCGCCCTTCCACGACTGTGGCTCCATGGGTGGCATGCCAAAGCGTTCTGGTAAGGGGAAGGTTCTCCGGTTCCGCAAGGTTAGCGATGCAAACCAGATGGCCCGCCGGGTCATAGAGCGGATCGAGCAGCTTGCCGAGGAGAGCTTCCCCGGCAAGAACGCCGCCGCTGTCGCCCTGGGCCGTAGAGGCGGCCTCAAGGGTGGCAAGGCGCGCATGGGAACCCTGTCGCCCGAGGAGCGCCGGAAGCTCGCCCTCAAGGCAGCCCAAGCACGGTGGGCGCGGCCCAAGTCGATCAAGCGTTGAACCTCGCCCCCAGCTGATATGGAAGGACCGGCTGTCAATACCACAGGGGTCATTCTTCATGGTCCGCTTCCCTGCCGTTGGACGTTCAAGGAGGTCGAGACGACGGACGCAGCAGGGCGCTTCGACGACGAGTCACGCTGATATTCGCGGGTTGCCTGGACGAATCCGGGCCGAGCCGCATGACAGTGGTTCGGACCGTCTCACCCGCTACCACACCAAGCGGCTGGCCGCCCTCGGCTACGCCGTCACCCTCACGAAACGCGCCGCATGACGTCGGCCCCAGCCCAATTTACGTAGGACCCTGCTGTTCATGACCAACGACGAAGGCGGTTGAAGACGAGGCCGAACAGCGCTAGCCAACTGCTCGTCCGGTACGTCCCCGAGCTTCAGGAGGGCGCCATGCGGCTGATTCGTCGGGCGTGCACAGTCCTCGTCTCTGTCGCCATGATCGGCACGAACGGATGCGGGCACGGCGTCCACGTGCGTTTCAACAACGGTCAGACGAAAGTGCACGTTGGTGGCTCGCAGGATCGAACCGCAGGCGCTCAGCGGGACAGCGCCGGGCGCGGAACCGGCCGACATCGCTGAGTCGGAGGGGCGGGGCCGTGATTTCCGACCGGACGCTTGTGCTCTCTCCTGGGGTGCCCCGGTTCGGTGGATCGCCTCCGTCGCCGTCGGCGCTGCCGCGATCCTCAGCACGTCGGTCGCGGGAGCGTGGGTCCTGCCGCGTGACGGTAGGGCGTGGCGCTCAAAGGTGTAGCGTCGTGCGCGCTTCTCAGCTGCTGGTCGCCACCGCGGTTGCTGCACTGCTCGGCACTCC
>Ga0209058_1003059_pt1 | contig 13600 bp, 10 predicted proteins | sample GraSoiAngelo_147_FD_185904 | JGI IMG/M metagenome (GOLD analysis project Ga0209058, IMG submission 185904) | Grasslands soil microbial communities from the Angelo Coastal Reserve, California, USA - 14_1009_05_40cm (SPAdes) (version 2) | ecosystem: Environmental > Terrestrial > Soil > Grasslands ... | reverse complement strand
CGATCCTCGTCCTTCTCGTCGCGATCTTCGCCCTGGAGGTCCGCTTCGGCGCGCTCAGGTCTCCCGAGTCGGTCATCGGCGCGGGGGCGCTGGTGCGCGAGCGTGTGTCGGCCGGCGAGTACTGGCGATTGCTGACCGCCCCGTGGCTCCACGGCGGGCTCGATCATCTGGTTGGCAACGGCGTCGCCCTCTTCATCCTCGGGATGGTCTGCGAGCACGCGTTCGGCGGCCGCCAGTTCGCCGTGCTCTACGTGCTCAGCGGCGTCGCGGGCTCGGTGGTCAGCGGCGGCGTGAGCCCAGGACCGTCGGTGGGCGCATCGGGCGCGATCTTCGGGCTGCAGGGCGCCGCGATCGTGCTGTTCCGCCAGTATCGCGACCGCCTGCTGCTGCGCGATCGCCGGATCGGCTTCGTGCTGCTGCTCTGGGCGATCTACGCGATCGTGACCGGCCTGACCGAGTCGTTCATCGACAACGGCGCGCACATCGGTGGGGCGCTGGGCGGCGCCTTCATCGCCTGGCGGCTCCACCCGGTCGTGCTTTCACCGCTGCCGCCGGAGCGCGAGGCGAGCCTGGGCGTGTGGCTCTGGGTGGTTGGAGGGATGCTGGCCTATGGCCTGTTCGGCTGGTTGCGGGCGGGCCGCTGAAAAAGGCCCATCTGCTTCGTTGGCGCCCTCGGCGGCACGCTCACGTACTCGAAGTACGCTCGCGTGCCGCCTTCGGGCGCCGCCTCGCATCTGGACCTTTTTGAGCGGCCCGCACGGCCCGGACGACCCTACAACGAGGAGCGCTCGCTTGGGGGCGGCGGCTGGCTAGAGGTCGCGGGCGGCCGGAAGGTTCGGGAGGGACGTGGCCGCTCGCACCCCGCGCGCGATCGCCCGGGCGACCGCGTCGGCGGCGGCGAGGCCGAGCCTGGTCAGGTCGACGGCCAGATCGCCGGCGGACAGCGCGAACAGCGCGTCGCCGTCGAACGCGGTGTGCGGGGGCGAGAGGGCGCGCGCGAAGCCCAGCATGGCGAGCGACGCGAGCTTGGCGGCCTCGGCCTTTCCCAGCCGCACGTTGGTGGCGACGACGCCGATCGTGGTGTGGCCCGTCTCGGCGAACCGCCCGAGGGCGGTGCCCGCGGCCAGCGCTCTGGCCGAGTCGATCAGGCGTTTGCTCTCGGGCGCCTGGCGCGCGCCGGCGATCAGCGTGCCGGTCTCGGGATCCCGCACGTCGCCGACGGCGTTGACCGCCACGAGGGCGCCGACCACGACGTCGCCGAGGCGCACCGAGGCGCTGCCGATCCCGCCGCGCATCGAGCGCTCCAGGCGGTACACCTTGCCCACGGTCGCTCCGGTTCCGGCGCCCACGTTGCCCTCGGCGACGGGGCCGGCCGCCGCGGCGTTCGCGGCCATATAGCCCATCTCGCGTGTAGGCCGGGCGCGCGCGTCGCCGACGTTGAGATCGAAGAGGAACGCGCCCGGCACGTGCGGCACCACGTGGGGGCCGGCCGCGAAGCCCTGACCGCGTTCTTCGAGCCAGCGCATCACGCCCCAGATCGCCTCGCCGCCAAAGCGGCTGCCGCCGCCCAGGACGACGCCGTTCACGGTCGGCACGAGGTGGCGCGCGTCGAGGTAGTCGAGGCCGATGACGTCGTTGGCGCCGCCACGCAGCTCGACGCCGCAGACCGCGGGGCGATCGCTCAGGACGACGGTGACGCCGGTGAGGCCGACCGGATCGGTCGCGTGACCGACCCGGATGGCCGGGACGTCGGTGATCAGGGCCTGCGGCTCACGTCGGCGGCGCGGAGGCGTCCGGCCGCCACCTCGCTGGCTACCTCGAGGCCCCGCTGCGCGAGCGTGCGCACGAACGGATGGCGCCGCGCCTCGGCGTCGGGCGCGGCGAGCGCCGCCGCCGCCGAGCGGGCCATCGCCTCGTGCTCGGGCCGTTCGGTCGCGCCGAAAATCCAGGCCATCTCGGCCAGTCGCCGGGCCCAGCGGCGCCGTGCGTCCGGGGCGAGCTCGCGCTCGATCACGCGGGTGAGGATCGCCTCCTGGCGCTCGGCCTTGATCTGGTCGGAGACGACGAGCCGGCTCTCGCGCGCTTCCTGCACTTCCAGCGCGTCCTTCTGGACCGATTCCGGATCGAGGAACCAGCCGGCCAGCTCGGGGAGTGCCAGCAGCTCGGCCGAGCGCTCGACCAGCGTCGCATCGGGCTCGCCGAGCGCCGGCAGCTCGGGCGCGGCGGCCTCGGCGAAGAAGGGCCGAAAGCGCCCGAACGCGGCCGGCGGCGCCGTGCCACGCTCGTCGTGTAGACGCAGGGACTCCGCGACCAGGCCGAGGGCGCGCTCGGTCTCCGTCTCGACCCAGGGGAGCTTCTGCGCCGCGCGCAGCGAGGCCAGCTCGGCCTCCAGTCGCTTCTTGGTGATGTCGCCCCCCGCGACCTCGGTGATGCCAACGACGTCGTTGAGGATCAGCGAGCAGAGCGCGCCGCCGCCGTACGGCCCCTCGAACAGGATCCAGGCGGCGCGCGAGCCGCTGCCGTCGATGCCGGAGAGCCACGCGCGAACGGCACGGGGCGGGCGGCGCGGCACGACCGGCGCCGGCGGCGGCGCCGCCGCCGGGGTGAGGCCGCGTTGCGAGAGCCGGTAGAGGGCGCGCTTGGCCGCGCGGCGCACGACGCGATCGAACGCGCCGGACGCGAGCGCGGTCAGCGCCGGGAGCGCGCCGGCCCCGTGCTCGTTGCCGAACGCGCGTAGCTTGGCGTCGAGCGCGGCCTCCGACAGGCCCCGCAGCGTCGCCGGATCCAGGGAGTCGGCCGCGTCCGTCATCCGAACTGGAACCGGAAGAACGGGTGCTCGGGGTGCTCGACGAAGTAGACGCGGCGCGTGTAGTCGAGGGCGCCGGCGTAGCGCTCGAACCGATCGGCCAATCGCCGGAACAGCGGTGCCTGCTCCGCGGCGCCGGCGCGCGAGGTGGCGCGGCCGTGCTCGGACACGAAATGATAGGCGCGCTTACCCTGGCCCACGTAGTAGCTGACGGACGCGGTGCGCTCGACACGCTCGCGGAAGATCCCGGTCATGAACAGCGTGAAGTCGCCGATGTGCCGCGACACCGCCACCTCGTGCTCGGGCGCGAAGTGGGCCGGGTCCTCCCACGCCGCGTCGGTCTCCAGCAGCATGTCGACGACGGTCTCGAGCCGCGGCAGGCTCACGCCGCGCGGGAAGAGATTCTCGGTGCGCGCGAAGCGCGTCAGCATGTCGGCGAGGTACGGCGAGGCCGGGTCGTTGCCCAGCGTCAGGTCGTGGAAGCTCGCCCGGATCGCGCGATCGAAGAACTCGCGAAGCTCCACGCGTCGAATGATAGCAAATTCCGAATTTGCTAGAATCCGAGCCCGTGACCGACCGACCGGTGTCGAAACTCCCCTGGCTCCTCGTCGCCGCGAGCATGCTGCTGGTGGCGCTCATCCTCTACGTGCTGTTCGTCGGCTACCTGCCGGCCAAGCAGCGCGCCGCGGGCCTCGAGGCGGAGCTGAAGGATCTCTACAAGCGCGAGGCGGAGCTGGAGACGAAGCTCGCCCAGCAGGACCAGCGCCACGCGCTCCGCGAGCGGCAGAACGCGGCGCTGGCGGCGGAGCGCGACTCGCTCATGCGGCGCCTCGAAGACCTCGAGCGCCAGCTGCGCGCTGCGCGGCACTGAGCGGCGCATGGCGATGCTGATGGACGGCCGCGCGGTCGGGCAGCGGATGCTCGACGCCTGCGCCGAGAAGGTGAAGGCGATCGTCGCCGCGAGGGGCACCCGCCCGTGCCTGGCGACTGTGCTCGTCGGCGACGACCCGGCCTCGGTCACCTACACGCGGATGAAGCGCACGCGCAGCGAGGCGGTCGGCATGCGCTCGCTCAAGGTCGAGCTGGCGGCGGCTTCCACCACCGAGGAGGTGGTGGCTCGGGTCGCGGCGCTGGCCGCCGACCCGGCGGTGCATGGCATCCTCGTGCAGCACCCGGTGCCGCGCCACGTCGACGAGCGGCGCGTGTTCGAGACGGTCCCGTCGGCGAAGGACGTCGACGGCCTGACGCTCACGAGCTTCGGCGGCGTCTCCTTCGGCCTGCCCGGCGTGGGCTACGGCTCGTGCACGCCGGAGGGCATCGTGCGGCTGCTCGACGCGTACCAGGTCGAGCTCTCGGGGCGCCGGGCGGTCGTGATCGGTCGCAGCCCGATTCTCGGCAAGCCGATGGCGATGATGCTGCTGGCGCGCGACGCGACGGTGACGATCTGCCACTCGCGCACGCGCGACCTCGGCGCGATCGTGGCCGAGGCCGACGTGGTGGTGGCGGCGGTCGGCAAGGCCCGCTTCGTCCAGGGGGCCTGGATCAAGCCCGGCGCCGTCGTCGTCGATGCCGGCTACAACGCCGGCAACATCGGCGACGTCGACTTCGAGCCCGCCGCCGAGCGCGCCTCGCTGATCACGCCCGTGCCCGGTGGCGTCGGCCCGGTCACGCTCGCCGTCCTCATCGACCACACCGCCACCGCTACAGCGCGCCAGCTCGGCGTCACGCTCTAGGTCGCGTCGGCGCCGGTCGAGCAGGGTTGGTAGGGGGTCGACGGACCACGCGTGCCGCGTGGTCCGTCGACCCCCGCCGCACCCCGCGCCCCGACGCTACAGGAGCGCCAACAGTTTTTCGTTTGTGGCGTGGAGGCCGATGGCGATGCGGAGGTGGTTGGGGAAGCCGATGCTGGCGCCGTCGCGGACCAGGATGCCCTCGCGTAACAGGCGGGCGCGGAGGGCTGGGGCGTCGGGAACGCGGACCAGCAGGAAGTTGGCCTGCGACGGCGGGAACGTGTAGCCGCGCTTCGTCAAGCCGGCGCCGAGGAAGGCGCGCTCCTCGAGCACGAGCCGGCGCGTCTTCTCGGCGTGCTCCGCGTCCCCGAGCGCGGCCAGCGCGGCGACCTGGCCCAGACGGTTCACGTTGAACGGTGCCCTGACACGATCGAGGCGATCGATCGTCTCGGTGCTCGCCGCGGTGTAGCCCACGCGCAGGCCGGCCAGCCCCGCGATCTTGGAGAACGTCCGCAGCACGATCAGGCGCGGATGGCGTCCGAGCAGCGCGATGCCGTCGGCCTGGTCGGCGTCGTCGCAGAAATCGATGTACGCCTCGTCCAGGACGACGAGCGGCGAGTCGGCGCCGAGCGCCTCGAGGAAGGCGCGCAGCGGCTCGCGGCGGATGATCGTCGTCGCGGGGTTGTGCGGCGAGCAGAGGATGACCGCCTTCGTCCGGGCGGTCACCTTGCGGCGCACGTCGTCGAGGTCGGTGTCGTATCCGGCGAGCGGGCTCGACACCACGCGCGCGCCGGCGAGCGTCGCGGCGATCGCGTACGGCTCGAAGGCCGGCTCGGGCACGACCACCTCGTCGCCGGGCTCGAACGCGGCGGCGGCGATCAGCGTGATCAGCTCGTCGGCGCCGTTGCCGACGAGGAGCTGGGCCTGCTGCAGACCGTGCCGCCGCGCCAACGCAGCCCGCAGCGCCGTCGAGCCCCCATCGGGATAGAGGTGGACGCGGCCGGCTTCGCGCGTGATGGCCGCCACCGCGCGAGGCGACGGGCCGAGGGGGTTCTCGTTGGCGGAGAGCCGGACGAGGTCGGGTCGCCCGAGCTCGGCGGCCAGCGCCTCAAGGGGGGGACCGGCGTCGTAGACCGTGAGCCGGTCGAGGACGGACCGCCAGAGTCTCCTCACGCCCGTCATTCTAGTAAGTCTGCGTCGCATTTGACAGTCTTCGCTCCGGGTTGCTACGCTCGCGCGTATGTCCGTCGAGCTGTTTCGCCGGGTCCGGCGCGCAGAGGCAAGGGCCGAGCGCACCGAGGACCGGCGCCGGCTGCGGCTCGAATTCCTCCGGCAGGCGCTCGCTCAAGGGTTCGACTCTCTGAAAGTCAGACATGCCGAGGGCGCGTCCGGCCAGGAGTCGGTCCGCACCCACGCGCGCCTCATGGACGATGTGATCCTCTCGCTCACCCGGCTCATCGCCTCCGACGCGAGCCGCGCCGGCCTGCCGCCGACCCCGCTGGTGGTCATGGCGCTCGGCGGTTATGGGCGCCGCGAGCTCCACCCGCTCTCGGACGTCGACCTGATGGTGGTCTACGACGGCGAGCTGTCGCCATACGTCCAGCGCATGATGCAGGAGCTGCTCTACTCGCTCTGGGACCTCGGGCTGCAGGTGGGCCACAGCTTGCGCTCGCTCGACGACTGCGTGGCGATGGCGCGCACGGACTTTCCGAGCCGCACCTCGATGCAGGAGGCGCGGTTCCTCGCCGGCGAGCGGCGGCTGTTCGCCCGGTTCCGCCGCGTCCTGCGCGACAACGTCTACCGGCGCGACTTCGGCCAGTTCCTCGAGACGACCCTGGGCGAGCGCGACCAGCGTTATCGCCGCTACGGCGCGTCGCCGTACATCGGCGAGCCGAACGTCAAGGAGTCGGCGGGCGGGCTGCGCGACGTCCACACCGCGATGTGGCTCGGCGCCGCGAAGTTCGGCGCCCGCACGCTGCGCGAGCTCGCCGACAAGGGGCTCATCACGCCGCGCGAGCAGGCGGCGGCCGACGCCGCGCTGACGTTCCTGTGGCGCGTGCGGAACGAGCTGCACTTCTTCTCGGGCCACAAGAACGACGTGCTCGGGCGCGAGCTCCAGCCGCGGATCGCCAAGAACCTCGGGTATGCCGACGACGCCACCTCGCTCGGCGTCGAGCGGTTCATGCGCGACTACTACCTGCACGCGCGGGTGATCCATCGCGTGTCGCGCCGCCTGATCGCCCGCTGCCAGGAGACGTTGTCGCGCCGGGGCTCGGCCGAGCGCCGCCAGCGGCAGCAGGCGCTCGCCGACGGCCTCGTGTTCTTCGACGGACAGCTCCACCTGGCCGATCGCGACGTCTCGCCCCTGCGCGCGGCGCCGGCGCGCCTCATGAAGGTCTTCTGGCACCTGCACCGGCTCGGCTGCGAGCTGTCGCTCGACCTCGAGCGGGCGCTCGAGGACACGCTCTACCTCGTGGACGGCGCCTTCCAGCGCTCAGGGGAGGTGCGCGACCTCTTCCTCGACATCTGCCGCGGGTGGGGCCGCGTCGCCCAGACGTTCTCGGAGATGCACGAGATCGGCTTGCTCGGGCGGTACCTGCCGGAGTTCGGCGCGCTGACGTGCCTCGTCCAGTACGACGTCTACCACAAGTTCTCGGCCGACCAGCACTCGCTGCTCGGCGTCGAGAACCTCGAGGCGCTGGCGCCCGGCCAGTCGGCGGAATCGGAGGGCGCCGCGCAGGTGTTCAACGAGGTGGACAAGCCCGAGCTCCTGATGCTCGGCATGCTCCTGCACGACATCGGGAAGGCGCAGGGGCACGGCCACGTCGCCAAGGGCATTCCGCTGGTCCGTGAGCTGGTCGAGCGAATGGGCCTCGATCCGGCTGACGGGGCCGTGGTCGAGTTCCTGGTCGCCCACCACCTCACGATGTCGCACATCGCGCAGCGCCGGGACATCGACGATCCCAAGACGATCGCGGACCTGGCGACCGTCGCGGGCGACGCGCAGCGCCTGAAGATGCTCTACCTGCTCACGTGGGCGGACATGCGCGCGGTCGGGCCGGGCGTTCTCACCCCGTGGCAAGCGCGGGTCCTCCACGAGCTCTACACGCGCACGAACGCCCAGCTCGCCGCGGGCCGCGTCGACCGGCCGAGCCGCCCGCAGATCGCCGAGCGTCTGCGGCTCGCCGTCGGCGAGGAGCAGCCGGTGCAGGTGGTCAAGGCCCATCTGGCGATGATGTCTGACCGCTACATCGCGACGACCGGCGTGCAGCGGATGGCCGAGCACGTGCGCATGCTCCAGCGGCTGGGCGAGGCCTCGGTGGTGACGGAGCTGTTCCATCACCGCGACCTGGGATCGTCCGACCTCGTCGTCGTCACCCGCGATCTGCCCGGACTGTTCTCGCTGATCGCCGGCACGCTGGCCTCCCAGGGCGTGAACATCATGTCGGCGCAGATCCACACGCGCGGCGACGGGATCGCCATCGACACCTTCCAGGTCAACGATCCGACCGTCACGTCGCCGGCGCACTGGGGCCGCACGCTCGACGCGCTGCGCGCGGTGCTCACCGGCGACGAGAAGGTCGCGACGCTGCTCGAGAAGCGGCGGGCGTCCGGACGCGCCATCGGTAGCGGCGGCCCTGCCAAGATCACGCTCGACAACCAGCTCTCGGACGACTACACCGTCCTCGAGGTGAAGTGTCCCGACCGGCTCGGCCTGCTCTACCTGATCACGAAGACGCTGGCCACCCTGGGGCTGGACATCGCGACGGCGCGGATCGCGACCGAGATCGATCAGGCGGTCGACACTTTCTACGTGCACGACGGCCGGGGCCGGAAGATCGAAGATCCCGCGGCGCTCGCGCGCGTCCGGGAGGCGCTCGAGCAGGCGCTGATGCAGCCGATCTGACGATGCTCGGCCGCTACCGCGCGCCCGTGCGTAGCTGGATCGACCCGATCGGGCGGGTGCTCTACCAGCGCCTGCACCTGCGGCCGAACCATCTCACCGTCCTGGGCCTCGGCGTGAGCCTGCTGGCCGCCGGCGCGTTCGTCACCGGCCGCACGCGCTGCGCCGGCGGGCTCCTCATCCTGGCCGGTCTCTGCGACTTCTTCGACGGCTCGCTGGCGCGCGCGTCGGGGCAGGTGTCGGCGTTCGGCGCGTTCCTCGACTCGGTCATCGACCGGTACTCGGACCTCGTCGTCCTGCTCGGTATCGTCGTCCTGTTCGCGCAGATGCCGCACGCGCGGGGCGCCGTGGTGGCCATGGCCGGGCTGATCGGATCGATGATGGTGAGCTACACGAAGGCGCGCGCCGAGTCGATCGGCATCAGCTGCACGGTGGGCATCATGGAGCGCCCCGAGCGCATGATCTGCCTGATCGCCGGTGCCCTCCTCGACCTGCTGGAGCCCGCGTTGTGGGTCCTGGCCATTCTCTCCAACCTCACCGCCATCCAGCGCATCGCTTTCACCTGGCGCGCCACGCGCGACACGGCGATCTTCCGCGCGCTGATCTTCGCGGTGCCGCTGGTGGCGGCTGTCGCGATCGCGGGCGAGGCCCCGCCCCCGGCCGCGCCGGAAGGGGAGCGAGCCTGGCCGCAGGCGGTGGAGGCCTATCAGCAGGGCGACGTCGGGCCGCTCCTGCGTGAGTTCGGCGCCGTTGCGGCGCAGCAGAGCGTGATCGGCGACCACGTGCGCTACCTGCTGGCCGACGCGCTCGAGCGCGAGGGCGACATCGCGCGCGCGCGCGCGACCGCGCTGAGCGTCGCCGATCGCTATCCCGCCAGTCGGCTGGCGCCACGCGCGCTGCTGCTCGCCGCCACGCTGGACCTGCGCGCGGGCCAGGACGCGTCGGCCCAGCCGGTGCTGGCTCGCCTGATCGACACGTATCAGGACGCGCCCGAGCGGCCCGGCGCGCTCTACCTGCTCGGGCTCACCGCCGAGGCGCTCGGCCAGCTCGACGCGGCGGCGCAGGCGTATCAGGAGGTACGGCTGCTGGCGCCGGCCAGCGCCTACGCCGACGGCGCCGGCGACCGGATCGTCACCCTGCAGTCGCAAGGCGTGCGGCTGACGCCGTTGACCCCGGAGCAACGCGCCGACCGCGCCGAGCGCTTGCTGAGGGCCGACGTGCCCGACGTCGCGGTGAGCGAGGCCGAGCGCCTGGTCGACGAAGTGCGCGTGGGGCCGGTGGCGACGCGCGCGCTGCGCGTGATTACCGACGCGGCCCGACGGCTGAACCGCCAGGAGCTCGCAACGCGCACGCTCGGGCTGCTCATCGACCGCTCGCCGACCGAACGCCGTCCGGCGCTGCGGCTCGAGCTGGCGCGGCTCCACGTGCGCGCCAGCGAGCGGAACCGCGCCCTCGCCGCGCTCGAGACGGTCGTGACGTCGGGCACCGAGGCGGAGAAGGCGGAGGCGCTGTTCCTGAAGGGCCGCGTGCTCGAGGACCTCTCGCGTGAGGGCGACGCGATCGCCGTCTATCGCTCGGTGGTTGCCAACCATCCCACCCGCGAGGCCGCCGCGGCGTCGCTCTGGCGGCTCGGCTGGCTGGCCTACAGCAAGCGCGATGCGCAGGGCGCCCTGCGCAGCTGGACGCGCCTGGCCGAGCTTGGCAGCGCCGGCGCCTACCGGCTGCCCGCCCTGTACTGGGCCGCGCGCGCGCGCGAACAGCTCGGGGGCGCGGGCGCACCCGAGCTCTACGAGCGGATCCTGGCCGAAGCGCCGCGGAGCTACTACGGCCTGCTCGCGGTCGGGCGCGCCGGCCGCGCCAGGAATGGCGGCGTGTCCGCGCAGATCACGTTGCCGACGGAGCCGCGCGAGGCGCTGGCCGCCGACGCCGCCTTCGCGCGGGTCGAGCTGCTGCGCCGGATCAACCTGGTCGAGGACGCCGCCCAGGAGCTCGAGGACATGGTGCTCGGCGCCGTCGGCGATCCGGTCCGCCTCTACGGCCTGGCGAGCGCCTACGTCGAGGCCGAACGCTATCACCTGGCGCTCCGGATCATGCGGCGCCACTTCCAGCCCCTGGCCGCGACCGGCGACGCCTCGCTGCCGCGCGCGTTCTGGGAGACGTTCTATCCGTACGGCTGGCGCGACGAGATGCAGAGCGCGGCGCAGGACGCCAGGCTCGATCCCTATCTGGTGGCCGCGGTCGTGCGGGAGGAATCGAGCTACTACCCGCACGCCGTCTCGCGCACCGGCGCGCGCGGGCTCATGCAGCTCATGCCGTCGACCGCGCGGCTGCTGGCGCCGGGCGGCGATCTCGACGACCCGGTGGTCAACATCCAGCTCGGGACGCGCTTCCTGGCCGGGCTCCTGCGCGAGTTCAGCGACCCACGGCTGGCCATCGCCGCCTACAACGCCGGGCCTCGACGCGTGCGCGAATGGTGGGCCGCGCGCCGCAGCGACGACGTCGAGGCGTTCGTCGAGCTGATCCCGTTCGACGAGACGCGACTCTACGTCAAGAAGGTCATGACGTCCTGGGACGAGTACCGTCGGATCTACGCCGGGCGGTGACACGCGAGTCGCTCCCGCCCGAGATCGTGACGTACTACGCCCGGGCCACCGAGGCGGCGCGACTCTTCGAGGGCGCGGGCCGGCTCGAGCTCGCGCGCACGCAGGAGATCGTCCTGCGCCACTTGCCGCCGGGCCGCCACGTCGTGCTCGACGCCGGCGGCGGCCCGGGCACGTACGCGTGCTGGCTCGCCGGGCTGGGCCACGAGGTACACCTGGTGGACGCGAGCGCGCTCCATGTCGACCAGGCGCGGGCGGCGTCCGCGCGTCAGCCGGCGCGGCCGCTCGCGAGCGCGCGCGTCGGCGACGCGCGGCGCCTCGACCACCCCGACGCCAGCGTCCAGGCCGTGCTGCTGCTTGGCCCGCTCTACCACCTGACGGAGGAGCGCGAGCGGCTCGCCGCGCTCGCCGAGGCCCGGCGTGTCCTCGAGCCGGGCGGCCTGCTGTTCGCGGCCGCGATCTCGCGGTTCGCGTCGCTGCTGGACGGCGTGCTTCACGGCATGCTCCGCGATCCGGCCTACGTCGCGATCGTCGAGCGCGATCTCGCCGACGGCCAGCATCGCAACCCGACCGCCGAGGACTATTTCACCACCTCGTACTTCCACCTGCCCCACGAGCTCACGGCGGAGGTCGAGCGGGCGGGGTTTACGGTGCTCGAGCTCCTGGCCGTCGAGGGCCCGGGCTGGGTCATGCCCGACCTCGAGTCGCGCTGGAGCGACGCGCGCGAGCGCGAGCGGCTGCTCTGGACGGCCCGCGTGGTCGAGCGCGAGCCCACGCTGCTCGGGCTCAGCCCGCACCTGATCGCCGTCGGGCGCCGGCCCCGATGAGGGCGAGACGCCGGTGAACGTCGAGCTGCCGTACGGAGACGCCACGCTGACTGCGACGCTGCCCGAGCGCGCGCGGACGCTCTCGAACACCGAAGCCGTCACACCCACGCCGCTGGCCGATCTCGACGCCGCGGTCGCCCAGGCCCTCGCGACGCCGCTCGGCTCGCCGCCGGTGCGTGCGCTGGTGAAGCCCGGCGCGTCGGTCACGATCGCGTTCGACGACGCCACGGTGCCGTCCTACGGTCCGATCCGGTCGGCCGCGATCACGGCGTTGCTGCGCGAGCTCGAGGCGGCCGGCGTCTGGCGGCGCCGGGTGACGCTGATCTGCGCCAACGCGCTCCACCGGAAGCTCAGGCCGGCCGAGCTCGCGCGGATCATCGGCGCCGACCTGGTGGCCGAGTTCGGCGAGCGCCTGTTATGCCACGACGCCGAGAATTCGGACGTCCTCGTGAACCTCGGGCCGACGCCCGAGCACGGCTACCCGGTGATCACGCACCGGCTCGTGGCGGAGTCGGATCTGACCATCTACGTCAACGCCGGCTACATGCGCGGCTTCAACGGCGGGTGGAAGTCCGTGTGCGTGGGGCTCTCGACCTACGACTCGATCCGCGTGACCCACACGCCCGACGGCATGTCGATGTCGGTCCACGGCAACCGGATGCACGCGGTCCTGGACGAGATGGGCCGCCACCTCGAGCGCCGCCTGGGCCGGCGCGTGTTCAAGGTGGACACGATGCTGGCCGATCCCCATCACGCGGCGAAGGTCGTCGCCGGCTCGGTCGACGACACGCGCCAGGTGATCCTGTCGGCGATGGCGGCGCTGTTCCCGCCGCGTCGCGAGGTCGTCGGCCCCGCGCGCTTCGACGTCTTCGTCTACGGCGTGGCGGACGCGAGCCCGTACGCCGTCTTCTCTCACATGAACCCGATCCTCACGCTGATCTCCTCGGGGCTCGGCTATCTGGGCGGCCTCGTCGAGGCGGTCGGGACGTCGGGGTGCACGATCATCATGGCGACGCCGGTGCCCGAGCGCTGGGACGAGGTCGCGCATCCGTCGTATCGCGAGGTGTGGGAGCGCGTGTTGCCGATCACGCGGGATCCGTACGAGATCATGCGGCGGTTCGCCGACGACTACGCGCGCCGCCCCGACTACATCGAGGCGTACCGGACGCGCTTCGGCTTCCATCCCGTCCACGGGATCCTGGCGACCTATCCGCTCAAGCGGCTCACTCACGTCGGCCGCGTCATCGTCGTGGGCGCGCTCGATCCGGCGATCCCGCGCCATCTGGGCTTCGAGGTCGCGGCGAGCGTGGAGGAAGCGGTGGCCCTGGCCGAGTCGATCCACGGCCGCGACTGTGCGATCGCGCACGTGCGGCAGCCGGCCCCCGCGCGACCGTGAGCTCCACTAAACACTGGGCGCTGTCGGTGCCGCTCGACGGCTTCAGCCTGGCCGAGCACGGCGAGATCGCCCGCGAGGCCGAGCGGCTCGGCTACACCGACGCCTGGTCGTACGAGATCGACGGCGTCGACTGCTTCGCGCCGCTCGCCGTCGTCGGAGTGGCGACCTCCATGCGGCTCGGGACGGCGATCGCCAATGTCTACACCCGCGGCCCGGCCACGCTCGCGGTGAGCGCGGCCGGCCTGGCCGAGATCGCGCCGGGCCGGTTCTGCCTCGGCCTCGGCTCGGGCTCGCAGCCGATCGTCGAAGCGTGGAACGGTGGCGCGTTCACGCGGCC
>Ga0209058_1003057_pt1 | contig 13604 bp, 6 predicted proteins | sample GraSoiAngelo_147_FD_185904 | JGI IMG/M metagenome (GOLD analysis project Ga0209058, IMG submission 185904) | Grasslands soil microbial communities from the Angelo Coastal Reserve, California, USA - 14_1009_05_40cm (SPAdes) (version 2) | ecosystem: Environmental > Terrestrial > Soil > Grasslands ... | reverse complement strand
AAAGATTATCTGATTCGTGGCGGGGTTTATTCACCCGATCTGCTCTTCAGGAATGATCCCGAGCGCGACGCAGCCATCATGCGCTACGAGAAGGATCTTGGCCTCAACCTGCTTCGCTGGGAATTGAAGATTGCTGACGATACGATGCTCGAACGAGCCGACCGTGAAGGCATGCCGGTCATGCTCGGATGGATGTGCTGCGCGCAATGGGAACATTGGGACCTCTGGAACGCAGAGGACCAATGGGTCGCGCGCGACAGCTTGCGGGCGCGAATTCGCGAGCTTCGCTCCCATCCTGCGGTGGTGTTATGGGCGAACGGAAGCGATGGTCTGCCGCCCGATCCCGTGTTAAACGATTACCACCAAATTCTGAAAGAAGAACATTGGCAAAACGCCATGGTGGATACCGTCTCTCACGTCAATCGCACCTGGAGCGGTATTCACATGGCGGGTCCGTACGTGTGGCGGCCACCGTATTACTGGTTCAGCGATAAGTATGGACCGGCAAGAGGTTCGTCTGCCGAAGAGGGAGACAACGAAACCATTCCGCCAGTAGAAAGCCTGAAGAGATTTATTCCGCCCGAAAAGCTGTGGCCGATCAATGAGTACTGGTACTTCCATGCTGGCGCGAACGAAGGGAACAATACACTCGAAAATATCCAGCGAGTGATCGACAAACGCTACGGGCCATCATCCAGCGTGGAGGAATTCTCGAAAAAAGCACAGCTTGCCCATTACGAAGATGTCCGCGCTCAGTATGAAACCTATGCTGTCCACTGGGCGAATCGCAAGATGATGGTTCATTGGATGATGAATAATCCCTGGCCGTCATTTTTTGGACATCTGTTTGATGATTTCTTCAAACCGGGTGGAGGATATTTCGGGGCAAAAAAAGGCCTCCGTCCCATGACTGTGGTCTGGGATTATTACGCCACCGGAGATCGAAGCACGGCGAAATTATATGTTGTGAACCAGACATCCGAGTCGCGGAACAGCTTAATAGTCTCGCTAGAGTTTTTCGATATAGAAGGGAGACGAAAGTACTTCAAGGAAGTGAAAGATTTCAACATTGGGCCAAACACTTCGGCGAGTGCGATGACGGTTGGCCGCATTGCGGGGATTCCCTCGACCTATCTTATGCGCACCACGTTGAGGAATGCCGATAATACAGTGCTCGCCGAAAACGTCTATTGGGGTTCCACGACGGATGACGATCTCGGCGAAGCTAAAAACGACGAACAGTTCAAGACCAGTTTGGTGCAGTGGGCTGATATGTCAGCTCTGAATGACATGCCCCGAACCGATGTTCCCGTATCAAGCAGCTTCTCCCACCGGAATGATGAAGGAGTCGTGAAAATCACGCTGACGAACTCTTCCCATCACGTGGCGTTCTTCCTGCGCGCAGAAGTCACGAAAGGAACGGACGGTGAGGAAATCTTGCCGATCGTTTATGACGACAACTACATTTCTGTTTTTCCTCAAGAGAGCCGGACAGTAACCGCCACATTTCGCATGTCCGAACTCGCCGGCTCGCAGCCTGCGTTGCGGCTTGAAGGCTACAATGTTGGTAAGAGAGTTCTCCCCGTCGGCCAGCCGTAGCGTGTAGAAGGGCCGGATGCCTTTAGCCGCAGAACGCAGCTCGCACGGAGGGTGAAAACGGTTGGCCCCGTCTGTCCTGTTATTTAAGCTCCACTAATGCCAGGCCATGAGCGGGTACATCAAGAGTCAGTTCGCCATTCTTGAGCTCACGCGTCTCAGGGGCGATGAGTGCAGAAGCGGAGCGCAACTGTTGGAGTTCTGCTTGCGTGGGATAACGAGGCGCTCCCATTTTTTCGTATGCGGAATGAACATCTCCGTGGTCACTATCTAATCGCCAAACCTGCGCCTGCTGTGCCTTCGTGTTCTTGAAGTGCACGACAAAATCTCTCGTCGAACCGGGCTGATCCGGAGAGGCGTAGTTCCAGACAGCCAGCACAACAGTGCCGTCCCTCCTCAAGGTAAGCAGCGCAGACTCTGAATTGAGGGGGATGCGCCGATCCCCGACCTTATGCAAGAGCCGGAAAGCATGATATGACGGCTTCGGAATACCACCAGCGGCAATTAGCCCAAAGCCACCGTAAAACGGTGTCTTTACCACGCCCTGTTCTTCAAACACATCGGAGAACGTCCAGTACGCCATGATGTCCACCAGGCCATCACACCGGCGAATGGTGTCGGCCAACCAAGGCCCCATATAGATTGAGTCGGTCACCGGAGGTTCGTTCTTATAGCTGGCGTTGAACTCGCTCCAGATCAGAGGAAGGTTCGGCATAGGAGAAGCGCTGATCTGCTCATGAACTTTGTTTACCGCCCGGCAGACCATTTTGTCGCGTGGAATATTTTCATTCGTGCCGAATACGTCTTGAGCCCGGTCGTTTCCATAGACGTGAGTCGAAACAAAATCCAGAGGGACATTGTTCCGCGCGCAATGTTCTATGAAGGCATCTACCCATGCCGCTTGTGCGGTCGCAGGACCTCCGACGCGAAGGCGGGTGTTCACCTTCTTAATGGCGCGGGCAGTGTGATCGTAAAGCTGCCAGTAGGTTGCCTGTTTCGGCTCGCCTGCCCAGAAATCAATGTTGGGTTCATTCCAGACTTCGAAGTACCAGCTGGCAACCTCATCGATGCCATATCGCTCGACTAGATGCTTGGCAAAAGCCGTAATGAGCTGATCCCATTTTTCCCAATCCTTCGGCGGGGAGACATTCGGCTTATACCAAAAGGGATGCAGAATATCGTTTGCGGCCAGTTGCCGCGGCATGAAGCTCAATTCGACAAACGGCCGAACTCCATTGGCCAGCAAGCCGTCGTAGATTTGGTCGAGGTAGGAGAAATTATACGTGGCGCGCCCTTCGCTATCTTCTTGATACACTCCGACCTCGTCGTGGAAAATGGCGTGGAAACGCACGTATTCGAAATCAGTAGCCTCTTTGACTTCGCGTAGATCTCGGCGGTAACTTTCGCGCAGGCTGAGAATGGCGCGGCCAGAGCCAAACATCTTCTCCCAGAAATGAGGGAAGGGTCGCGAAGGAGCATTAGCATCTGCGGTGATGAGTTCTGGGTGGGCAGTGGCTTGCCCCTGGGCTGGAGCAACGCTCAGAACCAGCGCCATCGCCACAATAAAAATAACTGGGCGGTGGCTTCTAGACGGTTTTTGCATTCAGAGCGATCTCACTCAGGGTTGTTGTTCAGGCAGCAGCAACTCTGTGCGGCATATCTCTTCTTCGGACGTGGGCGACTGGCTTTTCGTGCAGCAATAGTTCTGTTGCCTGCACACGCCGATTGCTATGGAACCATCGCTGCACGACATTTCCATGCAGAAAATTAGCAATGGCGAGCAGGCTCATCCCCTGATGATGGGTCATCCAGCATCGTACCAGCTTATGACTTGTCCCCCAGAACCTGCGCCGGGAAGAACTATAGTCCGCAGCTTCGTAGAAGCCATATTTGCCGAACCAACCCAAATCGGCCATTCGCCGCAGATTCCGCAATGCGCTTGAACAGTCAATGTTCAAGGCGAGAAAAGTGGAGTAAGGCGAAATGACGAGCCCATTGACCTCACATTTGCGCATTGCAAGGTGCGAAAGCCCGAAAGCGTGATATTGGTAATTTCCAGTCTCGTCAAGTTTGAAGTAGGCTGATTCGGAAATCCCCCAGGGGACGCCTTTATGCCTGGCGTGTGCCTGCTGTGAGCGCAAAGCCGCTGCGCGCGAGCGCTCCAGAAGTGTATTTGAATAGGTACGCATCCAGAGTGCGGGCATTAAGTACTCGAACAAAGTTCCAGTCCATGAGAGCAGGACAGGACGTCCTCGGTCGAGAGTATGTGCCCGGCCAAGTAGGAACCAGCTCTCTTGCGGAATATCCTCTTTGGCAATAGCAACAAACACTGCAGTACGGGATTCTGTGCCGAGCAGATCGTAGCAAGCAGGATGAAGCTGTTGTAATTCCACATTGAACCCGACCGACATCAGCTTGCGGCGTCGGTTTAGAAGAAACTCAAAGTCCATTTCATCAGCGAGCTTACCTGCCTCAGCAGCAACGATTCGCAGATCTCTGATTAGCCGTACCACATTCGGTCGCGCTTGAAGAATCAGATCGCGAAGACGCTCATATAGCGCTCTGTGCTCTGGAGAAGCCAGATGGATCGCCACATCGATCCGGTTGGATAACTTATCACTGAAATCTGGCACTCGCTCCAACGCTAGGTTGTCCATCAATTTAAGATTAACGAAACGATCGTTCCGCAGAGCCGCAAATTCTGGCAAGAACCATGGTGCATAGTTGCGTGCAGTTTCTTTAATGGCTTGAACTCGTGAGATTGCCTCTTGCGTAAACCAGTGACCACTGGCGGCGTCCGTAGAATTGGAAATGAAAGCACGAACTCGATCAAAAGTCGATTCGGGCAGATCCAGCAAGGATTGCAACCAATTCTCCGTGTTCATCTCCCGCTCACAAATGGAAAGCCAATCGCCGGGGAACGCACCTAAAGATACAAGTACACGAAGATTATCAAGCAACCCCTCCGCTAAACACTTCTGCAATATTGGCTGGCGCAACCGCTCCAAACAGCCCTGCTGCAGGGTCCAAAGCGAAGCCAGCAAATTGCCACTATCGACGGAGGAAACAAAGAGCGGGGCGAGGGGCTGAAGCGTGCGCGTATCGTACCAGTTCAGCAGGTGCCCGCGATGCTTACGCAGACTTGATACGGTCGCAAGTGTCCTCAGAGTCTGTTCCGTAAATTCTGGGACGGTGAGATATCCGAACTCACATGCCACCTGCCTCGCATTCAGCAGGAAGCCCAGATTGGTGGGCGACACACGGGCCGCTACGGCCGGCGGTTGCTCTTGGATATTGTCCGGTATCAACCAGTTGTGTTCTTCGGTGCTGAACTCGGCAAAATACCGCCACATGTGAACAGCAGAATTGCGAAGAAATGACGCCTCGGTACGAGAGACTTGGCTTCGTGACGCAGGCGGCCGGTTCAGCCACGCGGAAATGATTTTGCTGCAGCCCCAGAGCAATAGAATCGGCAGCGCAGCAGGGAGGGCATTAGGCCGCGTGACCAACACTAGAAGACCCAGTCCGAACGCGAGGGCTGGCATCCAGTTCAGATATAGATCCGCTGGTGCACGCCCTCGACCAAGCTCGGCTTCTGCCGCCGTTTCCCATTCCAAAAGCCGGCGATGGGTGATGATCCGCCGGACGAGAGCACGCACCACTGCATCGAGCGAGAGCAACCCCTGGTGGGCAAGGAAGGTCAGTGTGAAAAAGAGGTTGATATTCGCAGTGTAGAGCGCATCGAGAGCTTCGCGGGCAATGATCGGATTGAGCTTGAATAGCGCGCGCAGGAGGTTAAGGGCAAACTGGCTCCACGCTGGGATAAACAGAATGCAAATGGTGAGCAGGGTCCAATATAACGGGCGCCCGCCGAGCGCAAGCCAACCAAGCACAAGCAGCAAAAACGTTGCTGGCTCCACCAAGCTGCGGCGTAGATTATCCAAAATCTTCCATCGCGAAATGGATGAAATCGGATTCGGCGCATGCTCCCCGGATTCCTCAGTCACCCTGGGGAATAGCCATCCCGCGATCTGCCAGTCACCGCGCAGCCAACGATGTTTGCGGCGGTTGTAGGCACTGTAGTGGGAAGGATAATCCTCAATCACCTCGATATCGCTTACCAAGCCGGCCCGTGCGTATGCGCCTTCGATCAAATCGTGACTCAGCAGCGCATTTCGCGGGAATCGCCGATCGAGGACGCGATAAACAGTATCTACTTCATAGATTCCCTTGCCGGTGAAGATGCCCTCGCCAAACAGATCTTGATAGGCGTCTGAAACAGCCCGGGTGTAGATATCCAAGCCGGTTTCACCCGCATAGATGGCAGCAAGCCGTGACAGTGCTGTGCTTTGCACGCTGACTCCAACCCGCGGCTGCAGGATGCCGTATCCGCTGACGACAATATTCTTCTCCGGATCAATAACAGCTTGGTTCAACGGATGTGCTAGAGCCCCGATCATCCGGTGTGCCGTTCCGCGCGGAAGTTCCGTATCCGCATCGAGAGTAATAACGAACCGGACCTCCGTGAGTATGGAAAGGTCTCCAACTTTTACAGGAAAGCTGTCGTATTTCCCGCGGAGTAGTTTGTTAAAATCCAGTAGTTTTCCGCGCTTGCGCTCCCAACCCATCCAAGCTCTTTCGCGCGGGTTGTAAACGCGGTGACGATGGAACAGGAAGAACGATCCCATCCCCTGTCCGGCATATCTCTCATTCAGTTCGCGAATCAAATCGGTACATAGATCGATTAGCGGGTTGTCTTCTCGAGCAGGCTCACGCGAATCAGGCAAATCCGTCAGGAGCGCGAAATGAATATTTGGATCGTGGTTCCCGAGAAAGCGTACCTCCAGGTCCTCAACCAGGCCGTGTACCTGCTTTTCATTCAACAGCAGACTCGGAACTGCGACCATGGTAATGCAGTCATCCGGAACTGCTTCGGACAAGTCGAGTTTTGGAAGAATCTCCGCCGGCAGGAGTGAAGTGATTAGCTGATTCATCAACTGCACTGCACTCTGGGAGACGGGTAACAACAACATCAAAATTGAGGCAACAACAAAACCAACGGAACTGTGGGAATCGTAGAGCAGCGACCCAGCTGCCAATGCAATGGTGAACGTAAGTATTCCAATCCCCAGCAGGAAGAATTTATCCGGAAATCTGCGCAATGACGCTTCGACTTCTTGCCCTAATGGGCGCTTGAAACCTATCCTCTGATAAAGAAGATCCGCTCCCCTATCGACAAGGTAATAACCTATGTGCGATTCGCGCAGGCCTATTCTCGGATTCTTGTAGCTCCGCCGGCGAGCTTCCTCAGCCAAAGTAAGCGCTTCCTGGGCAACCTCCATCTCGCTGAAACTGGAGTGGGCCGCAATATTCGACAATTTACGCCGGTAAAAATCGCGGCTTTCAAAATCCATTTTGCTGTAACAGTCCGCTGGATCCTGCCGCAGAATGCGGTCAAAGGCAATCAGCGGCTCGAGAACCTCTTTCCACGTAACTTGACCGATATTCCGGAGATTGCGTACGTAAACGCACACACCATTCGACTCGCGCGGATCACGGATGATAGAACCAGCATGCGCAGCGATCTGTTCCAGAAGGATTAGCTTCAGAGCTGAGACAAGCACCCAAAGCTCCCGCATTGTCAGAATGGTGGTTTGTTGAAGGGTTTCGACAAACAAAGTAAATTCCGGCTCGCTGAACTCATAGGAAGTGGCTTCCAGAAAGCCCTCTGCCAGCGCAAGGGCCCGCGGGACGATTTTGCCTGCCTCGGTACGGACGTGGGCTAGGTTCCGCTGTGACTTGAGTGCTGCAACGGTATTCTGAAGTTCGCCATACAATACCCGGCTGTTTTCATAAAGCCAGCGAAAATCATCCGAAGTGGGTGATTCCGGCGGTGATGATTCCAAAGCCGCGAATAGAGGTTTGAGTTTACTTTTCAGCACGCCACAGCGGTGGCGAAACGTCGGGGACGACTGCATCTCCGACAACAGAGTTACACTGCATGCCAACTCTGCCGCTTTCTTGCGCAAGATCTGAACGTTGGCGGCTTCCCTCGCGGGTTCGGGCAGGCGTTCGGTTTCTGCGCTGATAAGCTCTAAATGTGTATTCTGGGGCATCTAACTTTCTAATTCTTATCGATAGCTGGCTGCTTGCATTTCAAACATTTCTGCATAACGACCGCCGAGATTAGCCAGTTCCTCATGATTGCCATCCTCGGCAATTCTGCCGTTTTCGAGCACGACAATACGATCCGCCATGCGCACGGTGGAGAATCTGTGCGAAATAAAAAGAGCAGTTTTGCCGGCCGTAAGATCGGCAAATCGCTGGAAGACTGCGTATTCGCTGCGCGGATCCAGCGCAGCAGTGGGTTCGTCAAGGATGAGCACCTGCGCGTCGCGGAGATACGCGCGCGCCAGCGCAACTTTCTGCCACTCACCTCCTGAGAGGTCTACTCCCTCTTCAAAGCGCCGCCCTAGCATTTGTTCATATCCGCAGGGAAGGCGTCCGATCACCGTATCCGCCATGCTTTTCTTAGCAGCCAATTGCAGCCGTTCCAAGTTGCCGAGATCCTCGATCTGCCCGATCGCGATGTTTTCACGGGCGGTCATCTCGTAGCGCACGAAATCCTGAAAAATGACGCCGATTTTTCGGTAGAGGTCTTCGAGGTTGTATTCGCGGAGGTCCACGCCATCGAGGAGCACTTGCCCTTTTTCCGGGTCGTAAAGGCGGGTCATGAGCTTAACAAGCGTGGTCTTGCCTTCTCCGTTTTCCCCGATTAGGGCAACGCGCTCGCCCGCGCCGAGGCGAAAATTCAGGTCTCGGAGGACAAGACGTGAGGTTCCCGGATAGCGGAACGATACGTTACGGAATTCGAATCCGTGCAGAATGGGACTCGGAGTCGGCAACGCATTCGGCTTAGACCGAATAGTGGGTCGCATCTCGAAGAATGCAAGCAGGTCGGTAAGAAACAGGGCTTGGTCCGCAATACTTGAAAGCGTGGAAAATATCTGTTGGATATTGCTGCTTGCCTGAACGATTGCCCCGGTGAGGAAGGTCAGGGTACCGATGCTCAGGAATCCTGCCACCGTGCGCCAGATCACATATACGTATGCAGAGTAATAGCCTGCCGTTCCGACCAGCGACAGGAAAGCTCCCGCCACCAGCCTGCGCCGTGCTAATGCGACGTTCTCCAGGTAAATTTGGTTCGAGAGCTTGGTGAACCTTTCAACGAGGAAATCCTTCAATCCAAAGAGCTTGAGCTCCTTCGCAGCTTCTCTGCTTCCTCCCAGGACACGCAAATAATCGAGTTGCCGGCGAATTGGGGTCTGGCGCAGATTCCGGGCGTATCCGAGAAAGGCGAAATGGCTTTCGCCAAGAAACGCAGGAATAATGCCAGCGATCAAGAGCAACAACAACCAGGGTGAAAACAGGAGAATTGAAACCGACAAAGACCCAGCGGTAATCACTTGCTGAATGAGTCGCCCTATCGACTGAATCATTCCCAGCCGATCCGTCGCTTGCACGCGCGCTCGCTCGAGCCGGTCATAAAAAACCGGGTTCTCGTATGCCAGGAGATCCAAATCAGCAGAGTGCTTCATCACCTGGATACTGACGTGCCGGGTGTAGTTGTCAGCCAGCAGAGCGTCCAAATAGTCAATTGTCCGGCCGAGAACGCTACCGAATATGGCCAGCGCGAATTCCGCAGCGACTAGCCACCAAAGCGAACCTTCCACCGGCCGATGCGCAGCAACCGCACGCACGATGGTGTCAATGATTAGTTTCGTGATCCAGAGAGCCAGGACGGGGACGAACGAAGCCAGAAAGCGGAAGGCAAGCCCCAAGCCCACGACCACCGGACCGGATTCCCAGACAATTCTGAGGACCGGTGGCACATTGCGGAGGGCCGAAAAGCGCTCCCGCCATCCCTTCCAAAAATTTTCCCGCTCAGCCATATCAGAACCCTGGAAATCGCTCCCGTTGAACCTGCGCGACAATCGCTTCCGGAACAGGGATTCCAGGATCCAAATTCCTAATGGGTAAACAGACCAAAAAAGGTTAAGAATTGAGGTCCCCAGTCCCTTCCTAAGGGTTGCCTGAGAGCCGGAAACTTTCGCTGAGCGGAGCGGATTCCAAGCTAAGTCACTTCACGTTGAGTTCCATACCTGAATCATCACGCGAAGGCAGGTTGGGGTCACACCAAGCCACCGAGAATTTCCTGGTTACCCCTTTATCCTCTGCACCTTTGAGTGGGTGGGGTGTTGCAGCGGACCCAACCGGGTTGCCGGAACCCAAGTTGTGGCAAGGCTTTATCGCCAAATCCGCGCGAAAAAATTCCACGTTTTTTGAAAAAAATCCTCTGGGAGGTTTTGAGAAACTTACTGCGATCCTGCAGGGGCCGAGCCTTTAGGATCATCAATTCGAGGCTGGTAATAACTCCTGAAGCCGGCGCGGTCCATTCCCCGACGTGCTTCTGGACTCTTCATGAATGTTTCCCAGACGAAGCCGGTTCGAGTGTTCTCCGCCATGAGCATAGTGATTCCGGTATCAATTCCAATCACGCTGCTGTCATACCAATTGGTGAGCGGATTGAACGCGTTCACAAAGCCGTACTTGCTCCACGCGGTCCCATAGCGATTCTTCATCGTCTGCAGAACGAGCATGACGGGCTGGGGCAAGAAGGGCAGCGAACCCGCGGAGGCACTGGGCACCAGGGTCCCATCAATGGGGCCAACCGCCGGCGGTCCACCCCAAACCACATAGCCGGTTTGAGAGTCAGAAGCCGTTATTCCCCACATGTCGTCTTTGTACGTCGGGAACTGTTTGGATAATTCCAAACAAAAACGACGGTGTGCCTCAGTAGCAATGGCTGAATTTCGAAAATAATCAGCAAATCTATCCCGTTTGCCACGAAAGTCAAACCAGGCTTGCGAATATTGGTGTATGAAGAGGGGAGCAAAGGACCCGATGTAGCGTAAGCCATCATAGTCGAAGGTCAAGCGTTTCCAGGCATACCAGGCTTCTGGCCGCAACGGATGAGAAGATGATCCCAGCCCCAACAGATACATCATCATCAGCTCACTGTAGTGATCCCAGCGGTACGGGAGGAACCCAAATTCGGGGGTCCAGCCATGTGGTAGTAAGGTGGTGTCTTCTGAGAGCCATGTCCAGTCCACGCGATTGAAAATGTCATGCGCCAACTGGGAGATTTCCCAATGCTGGAAATATTGCTGGCAAGTGATAACCCCGCACAGCAAAATGGTCGTATCGACCGAAGACACCTCCGAATCCCACACTCTCTCGCCGGTATTTATATTCGCCCAGTGATAGAAGAATCCTCGGTGATTGGGCAACTTTTTCCAGAGGAATCGGAGCGTGGTCAGAGCACGCTCTCGTGCCGCTGCGAGGGGGATCCAGCCGTGTTTTTGCCCGAGGCACAAGGCTGTCAGGCCGAAACCAGTGGCCGCAATGCTAGCCACAATGCCTTGATCATTAATTTTGACGTTGCATCTGTCCTTCACCAAGCCGGTTTTTGGATTAGCTTGCTCCCAAAAATACTGAAAATTGCGGTTCTCCAGGTCGTCAAGGAACTTATCATCTTCCTGTGAAAGAGAAGGGGATGCAGCAGGATGTTCAGGCGCCCGCGACTGCGCAGACGTGGGCACAAGAGACAGGAATTGCACGCACGGTATGCACACACCAGTCCCCAGGATTTGCTTCAGCACCTTCCGGCGCGAAAGCTGTTTAGACTTCTGATTTGTCATCCGCCGTATCTTGATATTAACCGATCTTTCGGATAGATAAAGACCCTAGAATGGTGCCATGGCAGCTACCTCGGAACCCGGCGTAAGTCTCAGGATGGGAAAAAAACGATCGGTTGCAGGATGGGTCGTGGCGGCGGCCGTGGCTAGCGTCATTTTAGGCACTGCGCTCTTTTTTACTTTTCATCGCAAGCCCGTATCGCTCAGGGGCGCAGTCACCATGCAGGATCCTGATCCAAAAAAAGAATTGCCCATAGCTGACGTCGAGATTACGGCGGCGAACGAGTTGAAAACCGTTACTGCCAAATCTGACGCTATGGGATACTTTCGAATCACGCTGCCCATCGCACTTCGGCGAGGTCATGCGGTCACCCTTCAATTTCGGCACCCCGGTTACAGGCCGCTCGATTTAAAGGAATTCGCCAGTGACAAACTTTACGTTGCTCGCATGACGCCACTCCCTCGGGAGACCCGCATCGAGGCCAACCAGTCTCAATCTTTGGTGGGAAATGTCCGGATAAGATACTCGATCAAGACCATGGCAGCGGTGAATATAGGTAGTGCGGTGCAAGTATTTCAAATTGAGAATAAAGGCAATGTGCCGTGCAACGGGCAGGATCCATGCTCGCCCGACGGCAAGTGGAAAGCCGCGATCGGCGGCGCATCTCTGGATGCCGGAACAGGAAACGAATTTCGCGACGCCAGAGTCTCGTGCATTGCCGGGCCGTGCCCGTTTACAAAAATCGAATCGGATCAGTTCTCCAAGGGTGGTGAGACGATCTCAGTATCGGCTCGCGGTTGGTCCGACACAACTACGTTCCTGTTGGAAGCCGAAGTCTTTCATCCCATGGCCAGCGAGATGATCCATCACTCGTATCCCGTGATCTTCGGTCGAGCGCTCAATTTCACTCTGCCGTCCGAATCGGAAGGTGTGAGTATTGAGGCTGACATGGAGCGATCAACCATCATCTTTCCGCTGGGGCCAGCTCTCCACTTGAGTTGGGCGGACTGCAATGCCAGAGTCAACCCAGACCGGAGCAAGGTCTACCGCTGTGAGCTCAAGCCGGGATACCGGTTCCAATAGCTCTGGTTAGCGGCAGTGGTGGACGCGAGCTTCTCGGCGGCCTGGGTCTTAGACGGCCCTTCCTGGGATGATCTCCGATCATTGCGGCGGCTCTAGTTTCCCCCGTTAAGGAGTGAAGCTCTCTGGCTGAGGATGTGATTATTTTTCCCGAGCTACGACGAATTCCGGCGCCCAGAGCAGGGCGCGCTTTATCTCACTATCAGGAAAACTGCAAATTGCGTTTCGCGCGAGCTCGGCAAAGCGGAGAGCGCGGGTGTTGGCCGCTTCGAGCGACCCGTACTTCTCCAGAATCTCCAGAATTTCTGCATGGGTGACGCCGTCAAATGCCCGCTCCTGGAGCACAGTTTCAATCTGCTTGCGCTCACTGGCAGTGCAGCGTTCAAGCGCGTGGATCACAGCCATGGTTACTTTTCCTTCGCGCAGATCGCTGGCTACGGGCTTGCCGAGAACATCTTCGGATGCGGTAAGGTCGAGCACGTCATCGGTGATCTGGAATGCCATACCGAGATCGTGGCCATATTGCGCCAAACTTTCTTCCTGCTCGCGTGTGGCGCCGCCGAGGATTCCGCCCATGCGCATGCATACGGAAAACAAGCATGCGGTTTTTCGATAGATGAGGTCAAAGTGCTCGTCCAACGAAATCAATTTGCCGAGCTTTTCCATCTGCAATAGTTCGCCTTCGACCATTTGCTGGGTCAAATCAATCAGCGTATCCAGAATGCGGAAGTTGCGTTCTTGCACGGCGATTTTGAACGCCTGCATGTAAAGCCAATCGCCGGCCAGCACGCACTTCGAATTGCCCCACTGGGTATTTGCGGCGGGGCGTCCGCGGCGAATCTGAGCTTCGTCAATAATGTCGTCGTGCACCAGGGTGGCAGTGTGGATGATCTCGACCACCGCTCCCAGACGGATAGCGCCGCGACCCTGATAATTGAAGAGTTTTGAAGAAAGAAGCAGCAATGCTGGCCGGATGCGCTTCCCGCCGCCGCTACGCAGGTATTCGCCAATCTCGGTGATGGCTTCGACGCCAGCCACAGTATCGCGGCCGAATTCGCGTTCGATAGCTGCGAGATCGTCGCGGAGAAGGTCGAAAACTTCTTTTCCGTTGATGGTGGCGGGCGTGCTCATCGCATCTTTATCTCACCACTGGGGCACAGAGACACGGA
>Ga0209058_1003052_pt1 | contig 13613 bp, 8 predicted proteins | sample GraSoiAngelo_147_FD_185904 | JGI IMG/M metagenome (GOLD analysis project Ga0209058, IMG submission 185904) | Grasslands soil microbial communities from the Angelo Coastal Reserve, California, USA - 14_1009_05_40cm (SPAdes) (version 2) | ecosystem: Environmental > Terrestrial > Soil > Grasslands ... | reverse complement strand
CGATCTCCTTCGCGAGCTGGGCGCCGATGTTCTCGAACGGGTCCTCGAGCTCGATGTCCTTGGCGATCGTCACGCCGTCGTTGGTGATCGTCGGCGAGCCGAACTTCTTCTCGAGCACGACGTTGCGCCCCTTCGGCCCGAGCGTGATCTTGACCGCGTCCGCAAGGGCGTCGACGCCGTTCTTGAGGGCGTGGCGGGCGGCTTCATCGAAGAGCAGTTGCTTGGCCATGTTAGTCTCCTCCTGCTGTCCCGCATTTAGGGAGCGGGAATTTGTTTTGCAAAAATGCCGCGTGGACGGGTTAGCACTCTCAGGGGCGGAGTGCTAATGATGTTTTAGCGCATCGCGACGCGATGTGCAAGAGGCGCACGAATTGACTATCTAACCTCGCGAGACCGCCCACGAAGAAATGCCAAATAACAAGCAGGTTTGCGTATTGACAGGCTCGGGGCGCGGATGTAGCCTGAGGCCGCGATAACGAAGGGGACGCCTCATGATTAAGCCCATCTGGGCAGCCGTAGGAGGGCTCGCGCTACTCGGAACCGCCGGCGGAATCGGCGTGCTTGTCGCAACGACCGGAGGCGAGGACGAGGTGACTTTTCAGCCCCAAGCCACATTGGCGCCCGCGACTGTTGCACCGTCGCCGGTGATTGACACGCCGAGTCCCGGACCGCCCGAGGCTCCGGAGTACCCACTGATCGTACCTTCCTTCGCGCCCGTCGCCACATGTCTTCCCTCGGTTTCAGCACCCGGCACAAAAACGTGGCGATGGGGTGACGTCACAATAGTTACTCCCGAAGGCAGTGGAGTCCATGTGGGCGGCATCCTCGGGCCTCAAGCTCAGCCCGTAATGGCGATATTTTCAGAGACGGACACGAGCGAGCGAATTCTAATCGACGCGTTTAGCGGGCAACTTGTCTCGGCGGGGCCGGATGACGATCCAGTATTTGAAAAGCAGAAGGAAATTGGGGCGGCATTGGCAACCGTGTCTATCTGTCCTATCGACCCGAGCACAGCCCCCTGGCCGTATGCCGGGCCGTCTCCGAACGGGCCACGACGGACGTTGGGGAAGATTAGCTTCTTGCAGCCTGATCCCGCGTCTGGAGTTCAATGGACTTTCGAAATTGACGATCCCGGGGGAATGTTCCTACTTCTTCAGACTGCCCGGTCGGAGGTGGCAATAGATGCTGAGACGGGTGCGGTATCGCAGGAGACGGCCAGAATTCATGCGGACGATAAAGTCGCCTTTGACCGCTACATAGCCACGATACAGATAGTTGAAAAGTGAGACAGTGAAGGGCATTGGCTTATCGGTCCTGCTTCTCGCGCTGACCTTATTGAGTCTCGAGCGATGTGCAAGAGGCGCACGAATTGACTGTCTAACCTCGCTAGACCGCCACCGAAGAAATGCCAAAAAAAAAGCAGGTTTGCGTATTGACAGGCTCGAGAAGCGGATGTAGCCTGGGGCCGCGATACGAAGGGGACGCCTCATGATCAAGCCCATCTGGGCAGCCGTAGGAGGGCTCGCGCTACTCGGGACTGCCGGCGGTGTCGGCGCGCTCGTAGTAGCGTCCACTGGCGGTGAGGAAGAGGCCGCCTTTGAGCCAAAGTCAACAGCGGTGCCCGCCACTATTGCACCCTCGCCGGTCATGGACACGCCCAGTCCGGGACCTGACGAGGCACCGGAATACCAGTTGGACGTGCCTTCCTTCGCTCCCACTCGGAAATGCCCCTCCTCCGGCGCGGAAACAGGAACAAAGACTTGGCGATGGGGTGACGTCACCGTAATTACTTCAGAGGGCAACGGAATTCGTGCAGGTGGGCTCCTCCATCCTTATTCTCAACCAGTCATGGCGATATTTTCTGAGGACGACACCAGCGAGCAGGTCATGATCGACGCGTTCACCGGGCAACTTGTATCCGCTGGTCCTGATGACGATCCGGTGTTTGAGAAGCGGGAGGAAATTGCGCCCGCGCTCAACACAGTCTCCATCTGCCCCTTCGACCCCGCGGCCGCGCCCTGGCCGTATACCGGCGCGGCACCGGAGGGGCCACGACTGACGTTGGGCAAGCTCACTTTCTTGCAGCCGGACCCTTCCTCCGGAGTTCAGTGGAGTTTTCAAAGCGCTGATCCAGGCGGTTTGTTCCTCGTCCTTGAAACTGCCAGATCAGAAGTGGCAATTGACAGTGCGACGGGCAACGTATCGGATGTAACAGCCCGAATTCATCCTGACGATAAAGCGGCGTTCGACCGTTACATCTCGACAATCGAGTTAGCCGGAAATTGAGACTAATGTCGCTGCAATCACAGGCCCGCCGTGACATCCTGGGGCGCTAACCGGCTCGACATATTCGTCCGCAGCGAAAACGACACTTTGTACCACAAGTATTGGACGGGCGGCGTTAGCTGGTCCGGTTTTGCTGATCGCGGCCCCTATCCTTGAGAGAGGACATGATACCCCGTCCGAACCCGCGTATCCTCGCCGCCTTCGGGCGGCCTCACCCAGCGATGCTCACCCCGCAGTTCGGGCAGAACTGCGCGTCTGCCTTCACCGCTCGCCCGCAGTTCCGGCAGAAGACCTCGTCCGCCCCACGCGCCTGCGGTGACGCCCCGGGCGGTGACGACACGGGAAACGAGACCGGGGGCGCGTAAGGGGCGTAGGACGCCGGGGGCGTGAGGGCACCGGCAAGGCTGCCCTGCTCGACGATCTTTTCGGAGCCTTTCGCTTTAACGACCACGGTGTCGACGGCCTTGTCGTGGAGCGTTTGCGCGTTCTTGTCGAAGAACATCCAGAAGTCGTCCACGAGGCTCGCCAACCAGATCAGCCCGAAGGCGGCGCCGACCAGGCCACGCACGAACATCCCGCCCGTTGTCACGGCGTTGCCGTTCCCGCGGATGACGCGCAAACCGACGACGGCTTTGCCTGGATTCTGTCCCTTCGGCGCGACGATGAACCACCAGATGATCCACCCGATGAAGAGTGTCAAGAAGAGGAGGACGATGTTCACCAGCCAAGCGAGGATGCGTTCCCCACGGCTGGCCATGACGACCGTCCCTTCTGGGTCGAGCACAAAGGTGCCGCAATATTGACAGAAAAGAGCGTCGCCAAGCGGCTGCTGACAACGAACGCAATTCCGGACTGTGGTCGGCTGCATGGCTTCCTCCCCAGGTGAGCGGATGCGCGAAATTATACGCCGGAGAAGGGGCCGCTACAAACGGCCGGCTGCGGCGCGCTGCGCCACGACACCGGATGGCGGCTATGCCCGGCAGATGTTGATCGGATTGTCCGGATCCTCGGCCCATTTCCGCGGGTTATCGCGAATGTATTCCCGCACGCGGCGAAGGTCCTGTTCGCTCCGGATGATGTGGTCGTAATAGCTGCGTTGCCATACCCGTGCGCCGGGCGTGCGGCGGATCTTGTTGACCGCCAAGGCCGCGGTCGTTTTGAACGATGCGACCAAGTCTCGGAGTCCACCGCGTTGAACATGAGCGAACGTCCGGGCTGATTCGGAGTGTAGGGGCGAACCGTCCACCGATGCGAGAGAGCCATCCGAAGACAAAACGCAATCTGGAGGCGACGCAGTGCCCCGAATTGGTGGACGGCTCGCCCCTACCGTGGCCCCGAGCCCTGTCGTCTGCCTGGCGCTAATCCAAACGATGCCCGTGGATGTGATTCGGCATCGCGACGAACTCTCCGTCGTTCGGATAACAACCACGTCCCGTGGTACGCGCCCATATCCGACGAAGGACCTGTTGAATTCGAGTGTCAAACGGGCATTCCCGCCTGTACGTACATATCGTGACGAAATATGCTCCCGGCTGCGCGTAGTCGTATGACGGCAGGCGGACCGACCGCCGATGGTCGATGCGCGGGTCGTATCCCATGACGGCACAATACGGGGGCGACCTCAGAGAACGGAAGGGGTCAATGTCACAACGACGCGTCGCCCGTTTGACACCCCGTCTCGTCTATGCTAGAGTGGCCGCACGATAGAGGGCGTCTATAACAGACGGAGCAACGTTCACAGTCGCAACGCGGTCTGCTATACTGAGCCCCTATTTCAACACAGCGGGGACATCGAAAATGCCAAACAAACTGGCACTCAGCCGAAGTTCCGATCCCCGTCCGGCGGGCCGCTCTACCGCGTCCAGACGGAGGCCCGTCGAGACGCCTGCCTCCGCCGTAAAGCCAGCCTCCGCTGCCAGCACGGCATCGGCCTAGTTCAAGGAACAGACAATGGCCGAGAGATGCACCCACCAGACTAAAGGCTTATACAACCCGCGGTACGAACACGACTCCTGCGGCGTCGGCTTCATCGTCCGGCTAAACGGCGAGAAGTCGCACAAGATCGTCCAGGACGGCATCGTCGCGCTCGAGAACCTGAAGCACCGCGGCGCCTGCGGCTGCGAGGTCAACACCGGCGACGGCGCGGGCGTCCTCATTCAGGTCCCCGACCACTTCCTGCGCGAAGTCTGCGCCGAGCAGCACATCTTCCTGCCGCCCGAAGGCCACTACGGCACCGGCCTCTTCTTCGCCGCCCACGACAAGACCGCCCGCGATTACGTGATGCAGATGTTCGCGGCGATCGCCTGGGACGAGGGCTGCCACGTCCTCGGCTGGCGCGACGTCCCGACGAACAACGACGACCTCGGGGCGTCGGCCCTCGCTGCTGAGCCGCTCATCTACCAGGTCTTCATCGGCGACGACTCAATCGAGGACCAGGACGCCTTCGAACGCAAACTCTACGTCATCCGCAAGCTCTTCGAGAGCCGGCTGGAGCGCTCCGGCATGGACCCGGCGCGCGTCTTCTACTTCCCAAGCCTTTCGTCGCGGACACTGGTCTACAAGGGCATGCTCATGCCCATCCAGCTCAAGGACTACTTCCCGGACCTGAGCGATCCGCGTATGAAGAGCGCGCTCTGCATGTTCCACAGCCGCTTCAGCACGAACACCTTCCCCAGCTGGCGGCTGGCGCATCCCTACCGCATGATCTCGCACAACGGCGAGATCAATACGCTGCGCGGGAACGTCAACTGGATGCGCGCACGCGAGGCTCTCTTCGAGTCGCCGCTCTTCGGGAAGGACATCGAGAAGATCATGCCTGTCATCGACGAGCGCGGCAGTGACACCGCCTGTTTCGACAACGCGCTCGAGATGCTCACGATGACCGGCCGCCCCGTCGAGCAGGCGATGATGATGATGATCCCCGAGCCCTGGGACGGCCACGAGAGTATGCCTCAGGAGAAGAAGGACTTCTACGACTACCACAGCTGCCTAATGGAGCCCTGGGACGGCCCGGCCTCCATCGCTTTCACAGATGGCCGCACGATCGGCGCCGTGCTGGACCGCAACGGCCTTCGGCCTTCGCGCTACTACGTGACCAAGGACGGCTACGTGATCATGGCCTCGGAGGTCGGCGTCCTGCCGATCCCGCCCGAGAACATCCTGCACAAGGGCCGTCTCCAGCCGGGCCGCATGTTCCTGATCTCGCTCGACGAAGGCCGCATCATCGACGACGCGGAGCTCAAGCACAAATACGCCAGCGAGAAGCCGTACGGCGAGTGGCTGAAGACGCACATGCGGGCCTTCGAGGAGTACCACGGGGGCGAGCCCGCAGGTACGTTGCACGGCGGCGCTCTCACCGAGCAACAGCTCGCCTTCGGGTACACGTGGGAAGACCTCAAGTACATCCTCGGCCCGATGGGAAAGAACGGAGAGGAGGCAGTGGGCTCGATGGGCACGGACACGCCGCTGGCCGTGCTCTCCGACAAGCCGCAGGTGCTGTACAACTACTTCAAGCAGCTCTTTGCGCAGGTCACAAACCCGCCGCTCGACGCCATCCGCGAGGAGATCGTCACCTCCGTCAAGACGGTAATCGGCCCCGAAAGCAACCTGCTCAACCCGCAACCCGAGAGTTGTCACCTGATCAGCCTGAAGTCGCCGTTCATCGACAACGACCAGCTGGCCCGCTTCAAGACGCTGAATGACGGCAAGCTGCGGGCGACGACGCTGCCGATGCTCTTCCGGGCAGGCGGAGGTGCCGAAGCCCTCGATGAGGCGATGGACGACCTGTGCAAGCGCGCCGATGAGGCGATCGCGGAGGGCGCGACGATAATCGTGCTCTCGGACCGCGGTGTCAGCCCGGAGTGGGCGCCGATCCCGTCGCTGCTGGCCGTGGCCGGCCTGCACAACCACCTGGTCCGCGAGAAGAAGCGGACCCAGATCGGCCTCGTCGTCGAGACCGGCGACGCGCGCGAGTCGCACCACTTCGCCCTTCTCCTCGGCTACGGCGCAGGCGCGATCAACCCCTATCTCGCCATCGATACGCTCGCGCACATGCGAGACGAAGGCCTGCTGGAAGCGGACATTTCGTACGAGGAGGCCGTCCAGCATTACCTGAAGGCGATCAAGAAGGGCACCGTCAAGATCATGTCCAAGATGGGCATCTCGACGATCCAGAGCTACCGTGGCGCGCAGATCTTCGAGGCGATTGGCCTCGGGCGCGAGCTGATCGACAAGTACTTCACCTACACCGCTTCTCGCGTCGGCGGCATCGGTCTCGAAGCGGTCGTCCGCGACACTCTTTGGCACCACAAGCGAGGGTTCCCTGACCAGGACGGTGGGACCGACGAACTGGCCTGGGGCGGCCAATACCAGTGGCGTCGCGACGGCGAGTATCACCTCTTCAACCCCGAGACAGTGTTCCGCCTTCAGCACGCTACCCGCAGCGGCCGGGAAGATATCTTCCGCGAGTACACGCAGATGGTGAACGAGCAGAGCGAGAGGCTTTGCACGCTCCGCGGTCTCTTCGAGTTCAAGACGAGCCGGGAGCCGGTCCCGATCGAAGAAGTGGAGCCGGCAGAGAACCTCTTCAAGCGCTTCGCGACCGGCGCGATGTCCTTCGGCTCGATCGGCGCGGAAGCGCACGAGACGCTTGCGATCGCGATGAACCGCATCGGCGGCAGGAGCAATACCGGCGAGGGCGGCGAGGACCGCCGCCGCTTTACGCCGGACGAAAACGGCGACCTTCGTCGCTCGGCCATCAAGCAGGTAGCATCCGCCCGCTTCGGCGTCACGAGCGAGTATCTGGTGAACTCAGACGAGTTGCAGATCAAGATGGCGCAAGGCGCCAAGCCGGGCGAAGGCGGCCAGCTCCCGGGCGCCAAGGTCTACCCATGGATCGCCGCCGTGCGCTACGCGACGCCGTACGTGGGGCTGATCAGCCCGCCGCCGCACCACGACATCTACTCGATCGAGGACCTGGCGCAGCTCATACATGACCTCAAGAACTCGAACCCGCGCGCCCGCATCAGTGTGAAGCTGGTCGCTGAGATCGGCGTCGGCACGGTCGCCGCCGGTGTGGCGAAGGCGAAGTCGGACGTCGTCCTCATCAGCGGCCACGACGGCGGCACCGGCGCCAGCCCGCTCACGTCGATCAAGCACGCCGGCATCCCCTGGGAGCTCGGCCTCGCGGAAACGCAGCAGACTCTCGTGCTGAACAACCTGCGCGACCGCATCATCGTCCAGACGGACGGCCAGATGAAGACCGGCCGCGATGTCGTGATCGCAGCGCTGCTAGGGGCGGAGGAGTACGGCTTCGCGACCGCGCCGCTCGTGGTCATGGGCTGCGTCATGATGCGCGTCTGCCATCTCGACACCTGCCCCGTGGGCATCGCCACGCAGAACCCGAAGCTGCGCGAGAAGTTCGAGGGACGGGCGGAGCACGTCGTCAACTTCTTCCGCTTCATCGCCGAGGAGGTGCGCGAGTACATGGCGCAGATGGGCTTCCGCACGCTCGATGAGATGATCGGCCGCAGCGACCTGCTCGATATGCGTAAGGCGATCGACCAATGGAAAGCGCAGGGCCTCGACCTCTCGGCGATCTTCTACCGCCCGGAAGTCGGCCCGGAGATCGCGACGCATTGCGTGACAAAGCAAGACCACGGCCTCGATAAGGCCCTCGACCAGGAGCTGCTAAAGCTCTGCGCTCCGGCGTTGGAGCGCCGGGAGAAGGTCGATATCGAGCTGCCGATCCACAACACCAACCGCACCGTCGGCACGATCCTCGGTAGCGAACTGACGCGCAAACACGGCTTCAACGGCCTCCCGGACGGCACGATCACCATCCGCTTTCACGGCTCCGCCGGCCAGAGCTTCGGCGCCTTCGTCCCCTCCGGCGTCACGCTCTGGCTCGAAGGCGACTCCAATGACTATCTCGGCAAAGGCCTCTCAGGCGGCCGGATCATCGTTTACTCGCCGAAGCAAGCTACGTTCGTGCCCGAGGAGAACATCCTCATCGGCAACGTCGTCCTTTACGGCGCCACGAGCGGGAGCCTGTTCGCGCGCGGCGTCGCCGGCGAGCGCTTCGCCGTGCGCAACAGCGGCGCCATGGCCGTCGTCGAAGGCACCGGCGACCACGGCTGCGAGTACATGACCGGCGGGCGTGTCGTCGTCCTCGGCCGCACCGGCCGGAACTTCGCCGCCGGCATGAGCGGCGGCATCGCCTTCGTCTATGACCCCGACGGCGACTTCCAAACCCGCTGCAACCTCCAGATGGTCGAGCTCGATAAGCTGGAGGAGCCGGAAGACCTCGACCTCGTGCGCGGCCTTATCGAGCGCCACCGCGAGTACACCGGCAGCGAAGTCGCTAAGCGGATGCTGTCCGAATGGCCCGCCATCGCCGCGCACTTCGTTAAGGTGATGCCGACCGACTACAAGCGCGCAATCGCGCAGCAGCTGGACTCGGCCAAGCAAGAGGTGCAAGCGGCGCAGTCACAGGGCAACGGCAAGGGCAACGGACGCAAAGCGAACGGGGCTAAGGCGAAGACAGCCTCGAAGCCTGCGGCGGCCCGTCGCAGCTAGCACGTCACGAGGTCACAAACTCGCGGAGGTTTAATATACTTCCTCTATGGAGCGTTACTTTTCGATAGACGAGACCGGTCGTGGGTAAACTGACCGGCTTCATGGAATTCAAGCGGGAGACGCCGACGCGCCGTCCCGTGGAGGAGCGCGTCCACGACTGGCTCGAGGTCTACGAGGACTTCCCGGTCGAGAAGCTAAAGGCGCAGGCGGCCCGCTGCATGGACTGCGCCATCCCCTTCTGCCACCAAGGCTGCCCGCTCGGCAACATCATCCCAGACTGGAACGACCTAGTGTACCGCGAGCAGTGGCGGATGGCGATCGACCGTCTCCACGCGACGAACAACTTCCCGGAGTTCACCGGCCGCCTCTGCCCCGCGCCCTGCGAGGCGGCCTGCGTCCTCGGCATCAACGACGACCCCGTCACTATCAAGCAGGTCGAGCTGAGCATCATCGAGCGCGCTTTCGACGAAGGCTGGGTCAAGCCCGAGCCGCCCGAGAAGCTGACCGGCAAGACGGTGGCTGTCGTCGGTTCCGGTCCTGCGGGCCTCGCCTGCGCTCAGCAGCTCGCTCGCGCAGGCCACACCGTTACGCTCTTCGAGCGTGACGACCGCATCGGCGGCCTCTTAAGGTACGGCATCCCAGACTTCAAGATGGAGAAGCGCTTCTTGGACCGCCGCCTTTGGCAGATGGAGGAAGAAGGCGTCATTTTCCGCCCCAGCGTCAACGTCGGGGCCGATATCAGCGCCTCGGACCTCGCGAAGGAGTTTGACGCGGTTGCGCTCTGCGGCGGCGCCACCTGGAGCCGCGACCTCGACGTTCCCGGACGCGACCTGAAGGGCGCCTACTTCGCGATGGAGTACCTGCCGCTACAGAACAAGCGCGGCGCCGGCCACCACATCCCGGACGAAGACTTCATCTCGGCCGAGGACAAGCGCGTAATCATCCTCGGTGGCGGCGACACCGGCGCGGACTGCCTTGGCACCGTCCACCGCCAGGGTGCGAAGTCTGTCATCCAGATCGAGCTTCTGCCGCGCCCACCCGACCACCGCTCCGACAGTGATCCCTGGCCGCTGTGGCCCAACATCTACCGCATCTCCTCCGCGCACGAGGAGGGCGGGGCGCGGGAGTATGCGATGCTCACCAAGCGCCTTTCTGGCAAGAACGGCGTCCTTGAGAAACTGCACGGCGTCCACGTCGAGTTCAAGCGCGAGAACGGCACTGGCAAGCTACAGATGCACGAGGTGCCCGGCTCGGAGTTCGAAGAGCCCGTGGACCTGCTCCTGCTCGCGATGGGCTTCCTGGGCCCCGAGCGCTACTCGCTTGAGCAGCTCGGAGTCGAGCTGGACGCCCGCGGCAACGTCAAGGCCGGCCGCAATAAGATGACCAGCGTGCCCGGCGTTTTCACCGCCGGCGACATGTGCCGCGGCCAGTCGCTCATCGTCTGGGCGATCGCCGAAGGCCGCGACGCCGCCCGCGGCATCGACCGCTACCTCATGGGCGAGACGATGCTACCGGCGAGCATCAACGTTTAGGTCACCTGACACTTCCGCCTCTCCCCCACACGCCGTACAATCCCCCTTAGCGCCCTACACGAGCCGGAGGTCCCGCATGCCCGATAAGGTCACTATCGACGTCATTCCGCAGGTCCGCGAGGCAGTGAACGATCTCGTGTCCTCATACCCGAGAGCGAAGCGCGCCTGCCGCTACGCGGATGTGAGGATCGAGGTGAGTGAGGGCAAGGTCGCTGTCGCCGAGAACGGGATGGACAAGTTCAGTGGCGAGGACTACGGCTTCGCCTTCGGCGTCCGGGTGATCGCCGGTGACCGGGTGTCAGCGCCCGGCTACGCCGGAGAAATGGTCGGCACATCCGATCTGCCGCGCCTCAACAAGACACTGAGCGAGGCGCTCGACCACGCATACGAGCGCGCGATCGCAAACGCGCGGGCGAAAGAGGACGCACGCAGCCGCTCCAGCGTCCTCGGCGAAGTGCTCGGCGACGTCACGCTTGCCCCGGTCGACGTCCGTCAAGACACCATTGACGCGCGATACGAGATAGACCCGCGCGAACTGCCGCTCGAAGACGCGGTCAAGTATGTCCGCGAAGTTTCCGAGCGAGTGAAAGGCATCGACTCAGGTGTCGCCTTCAACTACATCTCCGGCTACACGCAGCTCGAGCGACAGCTCTTCGTGAGCACTGAAGGCGCGAACATCGACCAGACAACGGCTGTCACGCAGGGCACCTGCTTCGTCGTCGCGCAGGGTCCAGACGGCCATCAGGAGCTATACGACTTCACGGGGCACCAGCGCGGCTGGGAGCTGATCACGCATGGCCTCGAGGAGGAATTTATCGAGTTCCCGCATCTGATGGACTTCTCGCTGGAGCTGACGCGCGACACGGTAGCGCTGGCCGCCTGCAAGCCGCTCAAGGCGACCGACAAAGAGGTCGTAGTCGTCACCGACCCGCACTACAACGCCCTCCTCTGCCACGAGGTCGTCGGTCACCCCACGGAGCTCGACCGCGCGCTGAAGTTCGAGACGGGGTATGCCGGACGGTCGTGGTTCCTGCGCAGCCTCAAGGAAAACCAGCTCGGCCACCGTGTCGGCTCGGACCTGGTGACAACGTTCAGCGATCCGACCATCGAGGGGTTCGGGCACTACATCTACGATGACGAAGGGACGCCCGCCCGCCGCATCTATCACTTCGACAAGGGCATCTTCAACGGCTTCTCCAACAGCCGCCAGACCGCGGCGATCGTCGGCGCCGAGCCCAACGGACACTACAAGGCGACCGACGCCTCACTGGTACCGCTGATCCGCATGTCTAACACCGCGTTCGCTCCGGGCGACCGGGAACCGCACGACATCATCCGCGAGGTCGAGGACGGCTACTACGTCGTCGGCCACCGCATCCCGTCAATCGCTGAATCGAGAGAGAACTTCCGGATCACCGCCATGAAGGTCTACGAGATCAAGAACGGCGAGATCGGCGAGATGTACCGCGACGGCGGGCTCATGAGCGACTCACGGGACTTCTTCATGAACATCGACGCGGTCGGGAACGACTTCCGGCTGTTCGCCATTCCGAACTGCGGCAAGGGCCAGCCGATGCAGACGAAGCGCATGTCCAACGGCGGCCCTACGATGCGCTCACGCGCGCGGCTAACGGGAAAATGAGCCGCCCGCAAGCCCTTCCTTGCGACTACGATACAAACCCCGAACGCTGGACAAAACGCCCATCGGCCGCCCAGGGCGCCGGCGACGTCCACGAGATCGTCGCTGATCGCATCAGGCAAGAGCGTTTGTCTCCAGTCATAGACATGGGCTCCGGCCACGGTCGTCTCGGTGACTTGCTTGGGCCGAGCGTGCCGTGTTTCGGGATTGACCGCTCGCCAGGGCAAGTCTCGCGTTCGACACAGCCCGCTGGACTGGCGGACGCGACGCAGTTACCCGTTCGCAGTGGGTCGGCTGGTGCGGTCGCTGCGCTGTGGATGCTGTACCACCTCAATGAGCCCCTAATCGCGATCCGGGAGGCGCACCGCGTCTTGCGGGTCGGTGGACTGTTCGTCGCTAGCACAAGCCGCCGAGATGACTCCCCGGAGGTCCAGCCCACACAAGCGCCGACCACGTTCGATAGTGAGGAAGCACCCTCGATTGTCAAAGATGTATTCAGCGAAGTACAAGTGCAATCATGGGACCGGCCGATGTTCACACTGCCGGATCGCGACGCCGTTCGCGAGTATCTCCTTTCCCGCATGGCCGATCCCGAACTCGCCAATCGTGTCGATACACCCGTCACCGTCACTAAGCGCGGGTGTCTGGTCTGGGCCCGCAAACGCTGATGCACGCCTGGAACGACTCCGACGCCGGCAAGACAGACATCGAGCAGCTCGTCTATCTCTCGAATCTCATCGGCAGCGACCCGTCGCTCGTCCAACCGGGCGGCGGCAACACCTCGGTCAAGCTGTCGGAGGCCGATCTCTTCGGATGCGAGACCCGCTCGCTCGTCGTGAAAGGCAGCGGCACGGATCTTCGGACGGTTGGCCCGGCCGGATTCACTCACCTCTACCTCGACCGGCTCTCCCTCCTCCGCCATAAGGACTCGCTGTCTGACGAAGAGATGATGGCCCTCATGCGCGCCTGCATGCTCTTCCCCGACAGCGATCCCGTGCCGAGCGTCGAGACGCCGCTACACGCTCTCCTGCCCGCTCGCTTCGTTGCTCACACGCACGACGTCGCGACTCTCTCGCTGACCGACGCGCCGCACGCGGAGGAGAATGCGCGACGCGTATTCGGGCAGGAGATCGCGTTCCTTGAGTACGTGCGCCCCGGTTTCCCACTGGCGAGGCGGCTGGCAGAGCGATATGCCGAGGGGCCGCCGGCCGGCGCGATTGCGCTCGTGATGGAGAAACACGGCCTCGCCGTTTGGGGCGACGCCGCCGGCGACTGCTACGAGACCCTCCGCGTCGTCATCGAGAAGGCGGAGGCGTTCGTAGCGGAGCAGGCGGCTGGCAAGCGCGCCTACGACTCGCCTTCGGCAACGTCGCTGGACGCCGAAGCGAGACGCGATATCGCGAGCGCGCTGCTGCCGGCGATCCGTGGCGAACTGGCTCGCGGCGGCTGGCGCTGCGTCCTTCACCTCGATGACTCACCGGACACCGTAGAAGCCATCGCTGCAGAGGAGTTCCCGGACATCGGCGCTCGGGGCGTGATGACGCCGGAGCACATCCTCCGCGCGGGCGTTCGGCCGCTGA
>Ga0209058_1003049_pt1 | contig 13618 bp, 11 predicted proteins | sample GraSoiAngelo_147_FD_185904 | JGI IMG/M metagenome (GOLD analysis project Ga0209058, IMG submission 185904) | Grasslands soil microbial communities from the Angelo Coastal Reserve, California, USA - 14_1009_05_40cm (SPAdes) (version 2) | ecosystem: Environmental > Terrestrial > Soil > Grasslands ... | reverse complement strand
AGACCCCGTGGGCAAGCGGTTCATCATTGTCTCGTACGGGGCCACCAAATCGGTGCTCGCGTGGAAGCCGGGGGACAAAGCGCCCAAGGTCATCGCCAAGGGCGCCGGCGGATTCGACGGCGTCGACGTAGTCGGCACGAGGATTCTGGTGTCGAGCTGGGCCGACTCCACCGTGTCCGCGTACGAAACCGGCCAGGAAGTAAAGGTGATCACCGGCGTGCCGTCCCCCGCCGACATCGGTTACGATGCCAAACGAAATCGTGTGCTGGTTCCGATTCTGACAGGGAATCGAGTGGAGATCTGGCAGCTGCAGTAGCGTAGCGAAGAAGGTCATGGGCTACCACGCACTGATGACGCTCGTCACCTGTGCCAAGGCCGCACGCGCGTAGCCTGTTACCTCCGTCAGGGTGTGGGGTTCTTCTAGGCACACCCATGCAGAGGAGGTCGCTATGCGCGAATCCTCGCTGCTGTCTCTCATGGAGCGCCGCCGCGTGCTGCTCGATCAAGCGAGCGCTGCCCTCCGTGGCCACATAGTCGGGTTGTGGCGCTTGACTAACCAGGGACACACCGTCGTCGAGATCGTTAGTCCTCCGGGCGCGGCCGCGCAGATCCTCGAGCTGGATCTCGGTGGACTGCTGCACCAATGGGGTCGCCTCGCCCGGCCCGAAAGCCGGTGGGTCGGGTGTCGGACGGGCGCCGCCCTCTGGCACATCGCTCCGGTCCGTGTCGACGCACCGGACCCGCCGCCTTCCGGCGTCGAGCGCCGCAGCCCCGAGCGACTCGTCATCGAGCTCGCCGGACTCTCCCTCGGCGCGTTGGAGCGGATCTGGCAGGCTGCCGATCAGGCGACAGTCTATCTCTGCGCCGCGCTCGGAGTCCTCGAGACCTGCCTGCGGAGGGTGCGCCTCGCCGACGGCCTTAGTGTCGAGGCTCGCGCGCACTTGCTCGCCGACCTCGCCGGCGTCGCCGACGCGATCGACGTGGCGTTGAGAACGTGACTTTCACTCCGTCAGGGGGTGAGGACAGGCTCCTGTTGCGTGAGGCAGTGCAACGTGCCGAGACCCCAGACCAGGTCGACGGCGTGGATTCCCACCACCGGTCGATCGGGGAATAGCTCGGCGAGGACGCCTAAGGCGATGCGATCCTTGGGATCGTTGAACGTCGGCACGAGTACGGCAGAGTTCGCGATGTAGAAGTTTGCGTAGCTGGCGGGTAATCGGACGCCGTCGAAGTAAAGAGGGGCGGGCATCGGAAGGTCGATCACTTCGATGCTCGCCCCTTTTTCCAGGTGCATCCCCTGCAGGCGCTCACGGTTTTCGGCCAGCGGCCTGTAGTTCACGTCCTTAGGATCGTCCTCGCGACAGACGACGACCGTTCCGGGCTTTACGAAGCGGCACAGGTCATCCACGTGGCCGTGCGTATCGTCGCCCGCGATCCCTTTGCCGAGCCAGAGCGTGTTCGTGATGCCGAGGGTATCGCGAAAGACGGTCTCGAGCTCCAGGCGGGACAACCCGGGATTGCGGGTCTGCACTTTCGGATCGAGCAGGCATTCTTCCGTGGTGAGCAGCGTGCCGCGGCCGTTCACGTCGATGCTGCCGCCCTCGAGCACGATCTTCGCCTCGATCAGCGGAAACTTGAAGTGTTTCGCGGCGCGCCCGGGGATCTTCTCGTCTTTCTTCCAGTCCTTGTACTTCGCCCAGGCGTTGAAATGAAAGCGCGCGATGGCGAGTCCGTTTTCTCCGCGCACAAAGATCGGACCGAAGTCACGCGTCCAGCCGCGGTTCGTGGGGAAACGAAGAAAGTCGACGCGGGCGAGATCGACCCCCGCCTTTTTGAGGATGCGACTGGCCTGCGCCTGCTGGACCCGAGAGTCGACAAGAATGCGGACCACTTCGCCCGGCGCCAGCTCGCGGACGATTTCGCCGTAGACCCAGGGGATCGGAGGGAATTTCCCCGGCCAATCCGTGACGTTGTGCGGCCAGCCGATCCAGGTTGCCGCGTGGGGTTCCCACTCGGCGGGCATTCTAAAGCTGTCTGCCATCAGCCGTCAGCCGTCTGTGGTGGGGTTGCTAATGGCAGATGGCAGATGGCTGACGGCTCAGTCAGTGAGGAACCGGTGCTCAATGCCGCCGTATGCGTCGGTGCGCCGGTCGCGCAGGAACGGCCAGTTGCGGCGGACTTCCTCGATTCGCGCCAGATCGACCTGGGCGAGCACGAGCGCCTCGTCCTCGGCCGCCTCGGCGACCACGACGCCGAACGGGTCGCACACGAACGAGTGGCCCCAGAATTCGATGCCTGCGCCCCCCCCCGGGCCGCCGAGCTGCTCGACGCCGACGCGGTTCACCGCGGCGACCCAGCAGCCGTTTGCAATCGCGTGACTGCGCTGGATTGTTTTCCAGGCATCGAGCTGCTGCTCGCCGTATTTCTCTTTCTCCGCGGGGTGCCAACCGATCGCGGTCGGGTAGAGCAGGATATTCGCGCCTTGCAGCGCGGTGAGCCGGGCGCCCTCGGGATACCACTGATCCCAGCAAACGAGTGTGCCGATCGGGCCGACCTTCGTATCGAAGGCGCGGAAACCGAGATCACCCGGCGTGAAGTAGAACTTCTCGTAGTAGGACGGATCGTCGGGGATGTGCATCTTGCGGTAGATCCCCTTCACCTTCCCGTCGGCGTCGATGACCGCGGCCGTGTTGTGATACAACCCGGCAGCCCGGCGCTCGAACAGCGACGCAACGACGACGACGCCATTTTCCTTCGCGATCTTGCCGAGCGTCTCGGTCGTCGGTCCGGGGACCGGCTCCGCCAGGTCGAAGAGCGCGTGATCTTCGCGCTGGCCGATGTACAGCGTGCGGAAGAGCTCAGGCAGGCAAACGAGCGTTGCCCCCTGCTGCGCGGCTTCGCGAATACGGGCGACGGCTTTCGCGAGGTTCGCTTTCGGGATCGTCGCTCATGCTCATCTGCACGAGCCCGATCTTGAATTTGTCCGGCATTCCCTTCATGCCGAACTATAACTCAGAAAGTCTTGCTCGCCGACAAGACGACTCCCAACCGGGCCACGTTTTCGGTCTCCCGCGATCCCGCCGTCGTCGGCGTGTAGCGGTAGAACCGGCTCTCCGCGTCCGTACCTACGACGGCGGCTCCGAGCGTGACGGCGCCAAACGGGCGCGTGAGCCCGATCTTGTAATCCGCGTAGGAGAGCGGGGCGTAGCTTCGCACATACTGACGGCCGTAGTGCAGCCCGAGACTCATGCCGACCGCGACAGCAAACGTCCCCGTGAGGTCGAGGTAGCCCGATCCCTTCGAGGAGCCGGTGCCGAGACAATTGGTCGTAGCCGCGCTGCCGTCGGCGCTGATCCCGCAGTAGCCGCCGATGGTGCGCGTTTTCATGCCGAACAGGTTCGTCAGGGCGTGCGAGTACTTCGCGGCGAACTGATCGTATCGCACGCCGACGTAGAGTTCCGTGGTGTTATAGCGGTCACCCGGATCGATGTTGTAGCGCGCGCGAGGATACCAGTAATACTGCAGGCCGAAATCCAGGCCGACCTTGCCGGGCGTCCAGCGGTACCCGCCATACAGGTCCAACTCGAGCGATCCTCCATTCAAGAACTGATTGCCGCTTACGTTCGAGCCCCATGCGCCCACGTACGCGCCGGTCGCACTCGCGTAGTCGACGCCCCCCTGAATCGCGGGCTCCGCGTAGGTCTGCGATAGGCCCCGAAACCGGTAATCGCCCACGAGCGCCACGTTTCCCGTGAGGCTGTGCGGCGACTGGGCCTCGAGCGGCGCGGCGATTGCGGCCACGACCGCCGAGGCGATGAGCCGCGCGCGCATCAGACGCTCGGAGCCGGCGCGGGCGTCGGCTCCACGGCAAAGGCCTCGACGACCACGCTGCCGCCGAGCGAGCTGCCCGTGCCTGGGACGCTGCCCAGATCCGATCCGAAATACGCCTCTTCGCCGTGCTGGCTCAGGTCGAGTCCCGCGCTCTCCTCGGGCACGTCCGCCCGTGCGCCGATCGTCACCTGCACGAGCTTGAGGATCCCAAGCGTGCCGAGGGCGGCGAAGGCGACCGTGGCCAGGACGGCGAGCAGCTGGACGCCCATCTGACCCGCATTCCCCGCCAGGAGCCCGTCGCCGCCGGCGGGGTTCACGAGCTTGGTGGCAAACACGCCCGTGAGGAGCGCCCCTGCCATTCCGGCGAGCCCATGGCAGGAGAACACGTCAAGCGCGTCGTCGAGCTTGGTCCGCGAGCGAATCTGGATGGCAGTGTAGCTGACGCCCGCCGCCAGAACGCCGATCAGGAGCCCGGACAGCGGCTTCACGTAGCCGGCCGCCGGAGTGATGCCCACGAGGCCCACGACGAGTCCGGTGGCGGCGCCGACCGCCGTGATCTTGCCGGTGCGCATCAGGTCGAGCGCCGCCCAGGTGACGAGTGCGGCGGCCGCAGCGGTGTTGGTGTTGACGAACGCCAGCGCCGCGAGTCCGTTCGCCGCGAGGGCGGAGCCGGCATTGAAGCCGAACCAGCCGAACCAGAGCAGCCCCGCGCCGAGCAGCACGAGCGGGACGTTGTGCGGCGCAATCGGGACGCGGCGGTAGTCCCGCCGGGGCCCGAGGAACCATGCGGCGACGAGCGCCGACACACCGGCGCTGATGTGCACGACGGTACCGCCCGCGAAGTCCAGCGCTCCGCGCTGCAGCAGCCAACCGCCGGAGCCCCACACCCAGTGCGCCAGCGGGTCATAGATCAGCGTGGCCCACAGGACGAGGAACACGATGTAACCCCGGAAGCGCATCCGCTCCACGATCGCCCCCGAGATGAGGGCGGGGGTGATGATCGCGAACATCCCCTGGAACATCGCGTGGGCCTGCAGCGGGATCGTCGCCGAATACGTCGCATTCGGCTCGAGCCCGACGTTGTTGAGGCCGAGCCATGAGAGGCCACCCAACCATCCGTTGCCGGGACTGAATGCGATGGAATACCCGACCAACATCCACTGGACGCCGATCACGCCGAGCGCGACGACGCTCATCATCATGGTGTTGAGGGCGTTCTTGGGGCGCACCAGGCCGCCGTAGAAGAACGCGAGGCCAACAGTCATCAAGAGCACGAGCGCGCTCGAGACGAGGACCCAGCCGGTATCACCCGATGAAAGAGTCGCCTGCGTCATCCCACACCTCCCATGCCGGCCGCGTTGATGGCCGCGCGTTGAACCTCGTCGGCGTTGACTGCCGTCAGGGCGGCGTTGTCGACCTCGCCCGTACGGATGCGGACCACCCGCTCGATCGGTTGCACGAAAATCTTCCCGTCGCCCACCTCGCCCGTGCGCGCCGCCGAGAGAATGGCCTGGACGCACGGCTCGACGAACGGTTCAGAACACACCATTTCGATTTTGACTTTCTCGTGGAACTCCATGACGAGCGCCGTCCCTCGATATTGCTCGAACCGCTCGTGCTCACCGCCGTGTCCGCTGACGCGGCTCAGCGTGATGCCGGTGATCCCGGCGCGAAACAGCGCCGTTTTGACTTCGGGGACACGCTCGGGGCGAACGATTGTCGTGATCAGCTTCACGTTGGGCTCCCAGTCGATTGCAGGTTGGCCACCGGTGCGATCGCCGCGGGCGCAGCGACAGCCGTCGGTGGAGGTGGCGCCACTTTCTTGAACCGCCCGCGATACGTTTCCCACGCGTCGAGGATGGCGCGGGCGCGGGCGCTCCCGGTCTTGTGGAAGTGTTGCTGAACGAGCTTGCGCAGTACCCGTTCGTCCATCGAGTTCAGGCCGCTGACTCCAACCATCTCCAGGTTGCAGTACGATTCGAGCAGGCTGCGCTCATCGAGTACGTACGCGATGCCGTTCGACATCCCGGCCGCAAAGTTCCTGCCGATTGGTCCCAGCACGACCACCAGCCCGCCGGTCATGTACTCGCAGCAATGGTCACCCGCGCCTTCGATCACTGCCACGGCACCGGAATTCCGCACCGCGAAGCGGTCCCCCGCGCCGCCGGCCGCAAACAGCCGGCCTGACGTCGCGCCATACAGCGCGGTGTTGCCGATCAGCACCCCGGTCGCATACCCGGCGCCGCGGAACGGCCGGATCACGATTTCGCCGCCGCACAGACCCTTGCCGACGTGGTCGTTCGCCTCGCCTTCGAGTTGCAGATGCATGCGAGGCAGCGTGAACGCGCCGAAGCTTTGGCCAGCGCTCCCCCGGAACCGCAGCCGCAGCGGCTCTCCCGGTCCCGCGCCGCCGTGCGCCCGCGCGAGATCCCCCGCGATGCGCGCGCCGACGGTGAGGTGGTGATTCCCGATCGTGAAGACGCGAGGACCCTCTCCCGAGCCGTTCTGCGACAGAATCTCGGCGTCGAGCGAGACGAGACCGGGACGCAGGTTTCGGGCAATCATGCGGCGGCGCGGCTCCGATTTGCTCGCGGGTGCCGCCAGCAACAGCGAGAGATCCAGCAGGCTCGCGCGCGGCGTTTCGGGCCGATCGATGCGCCGCAGCAGCTCCACCCGGCCGATCAGATCGTCCATCCGGCGCACGCCGAGCGTCGCCATGATGCGGCGCGCCTCCTCGGCGATGAAGGTGAAGTAGGCGATGACCTGTTCGGGCGTGCCGCGGAACTTGGCGCGCAGATCAGGGCGCTGCGTCGCAATGCCGGTCGGGCACGTATTCAGGTGACACTGGCGCGCCATCGCGCAGCCCAGGGCGACGACCGCAGCCGTCCCGAACCCAAACGATTCCGCGCCGAGCAGCGCGGCGATGACGACGTCCCGTCCGGTGCGCAGCCCGCCGTCGGTGCGCACTTCGATGCGGTCCCGCAGCTTGTTGCGCATGAGAATCGCCTGCGTCTCGGCGAGCCCCAATTCCCACGGCGACCCGGCGTGCTTGATCGACGACAGGGGTGACGCGCCGGTCCCGCCGTTGTGCCCCGAGATGAGCACGTAATCGGCATACGCTTTCGCGACGCCGGCCGCGACGGTCCCCACACCCGCTTCCGCGACGAGCTTGACGCCCACGCGCGCGGCGGGATTCACCTGCTTGAGATCGTGGATCAGCTGCGCGAGATCCTCGATCGAATAGATGTCGTGATGCGGGGGCGGCGAGATCAGCGGAATGCCGACGACGGCATGCCGCAGGCGCGCGATGAGGTCGGTGACCTTGTGTCCCGGCAGCTGGCCGCCTTCCCCGGGCTTCGAGCCCTGCGCGATCTTGATCTCGAGCTCGTCGGCACGAACGAGGTACGCCGTCGTCACGCCGAAGCGGCCGGACGCGACCTGCTTGATCCGGTTGTCGGAGCGGTCGCCCGTTCCCTCGGCTGGCGTCACCCAGGTCGCCGGGTCTTCTCCGCCTTCCCCCGAGTTCGACCGCGCGTGCATCCGGTTCATCGCGATGGCAAGCGTGGCGTGCGCTTCCGGCGATAATGCCCCGAGTGACATGGCGCTGGAGATGAATCTCCTGCGGATCTCCGCCGCGGGCTCGACCTCGTCGAGCGGCACGGGCGTTTGTTCACAAAAGTCGAGCAGGTCGCGCGGACCGGCTGCTGCGCGGGCCCGCACGCCGTCGGCGAAGCCAGCGTACTCGCCGTGTTGCAGCGCGCGCACCAGCGGGGGCGACCAGCCGTGGTCTTCGCCGTCGCGGCGATAGCGAACGCGTCCGTGGTCCGGGAGCGCACCAACGCTCTGATGGCGCGTCAGCACATCCTCGGCGATTTCCTTGAAGCCGATGCCGCCGATTACCGACGCGGTGCCGGTGAAGCACCGGTCGATGACTTCGGGACCGAGCCCGATCGCCTCGAAGATCTGCGCGCCGGCGTACGACTGAAGCGTCGAGATCCCCATCTTGGAGAGGATCTTGAGCAGCCCCTTCTCGGCGGCACCGCGGTACTTGTCGGCCGATGACTCCTTGTCCCGGAGGCATTGCAAGGCGAGCCAGGGGTGCACCGCCTCGGCGCCGTAGCCGAAGAGCGCGGCCAGGTGATGCACATCCCAGGCGTCGCCGGCTTCGGCGACGAGGCCGACGCGGACGCGCTGCTTGGTTTGGACGAGACGCTGGTGCACTGCTCCGATCGCGAGCAGCATCGGGATCGGCGCGCGCGTCTTGTCGGCATCGCGGTCGCTGATTACGAGGATCGTGGCGCCTCCACCACGACGCACCGCGGCCACCGCATCCCGAGCGAGCTTTTCCAGCGCGCGCTCCAGCTCCGCGGGCCCGGCCGCGGCCTCCCACACCGCGCTGAGCGTCGTGATCTCCGAGCCGCCGGCGCGCCGCAGCGCGGCCATCTCCTCGGCCAGCAGCACCGGGCGCTCGATGCGCAGCAGCGTACGGCCCCCGGGTCGCTGCGCGAGCAGGGAGCCGCGGCGGCCGAGGTACATCACCAGCGACATCACCAGCTCTTCGCGGAGTGGATCGATGGCCGGGTTTGTGACCTGCGCGAAGCGTTGGCGCACGTAGGCGTACAGGCTCTGCGGCAGCCGCGACAGCGGCGCGATGGGCGTGTCGTCGCCCATGCTCCAGATCGCATCGCGGCCCTCGGCGGCCATGGGCGCGATGACGTAGCGCAGGTCTTCATGGCTGTAGCCAAAGGCGCGTTGGCGAGCGGCGAGCTCCTCGGCGGGAAGGGCCGGTCCGAGCGCCGAGATTTCCGCGGGGAGCTGGCGTAACACCCGCGTGCTCCAACGCCGGTACGGACACCGCTGCGCGACTTCCAACTTGGCGTCGGCGCTGCGCAGGACGACGTTGCGGAGGGTGTCGACCACGAGCAGCTCGCCGGGGCCAAGCCGGCCGGACTCCACGACGTCCGCGGGATCGAGGTCGACCACGCCGACTTCCGAGGCCGCGACGACCACGTTGTCGCGCGTCACCTTGTAGCGGCAGGGCCGGAGCCCGTTGCGGTCGAGCGCCGAGCCGGCGACGACGCCGTCGCTGAACGCGAGTGCCGCCGGTCCGTCCCACGGCTCCATCAGCCCCGCGTGATACTCGTAGAAGCTCCGCAGCGCCGGAGGCATGTCGGGAACGCGCTCCCACGCTTCCGGCAGCAGCATCATGAGGGCGTGCACCGGATCGCGTCCCGAGCGGACCAGGAGCTCCAACGCGTTGTCGAGACTCGCGGAGTCGCTCCCCTCCGCCCAGATGACCGGCTTCAACTGCTCGACGTCCCGTTCCCACACCGGCGCGGCGAGCGCCGGTTCGCGCGCCAGCATCGCGTTGCGGTTTCCCCAGAGCGTATTGATCTCGCCGTTGTGGGCGAGGAGCCGGAACGGCTGCGCGAGCGGCCAGCTCGGCAACGTGTTGGTCGAGTAGCGCTGATGGAATACCGCGATGCCGGTTTCGAAGAGCGGCGAGCGCAGGTCCGCGTAAAAGCCCGGCAGCTCAGTGCCGACGAGCAGCGCTTTGTAGACGACGGTCCGGCACGAGAGCGAGCACACGAAGACGGGCAGCCCGGCGCTCGCGGCCCGCCGCTCGATCACGCGGCGCGCGAGGTAGAGCCGCCGTTCCCACACCTGAGCATTCCCGGGGCCGGACGGCGGACCCACGAAGACCTGCCGGATCGCGGGCTGGCTCGCCGCGGCGAGCGGGCCGAGGACGGTGCCATCGACGGGCACGACCCGCCAACCGAGCACCGACATGCCGAGCCCGACGAGAACGGATTCAATCAGGTCGATGGCGGCGTCACGGGCACCAGCAGGCTGCGGCAGGAAGAACATGCCGAGCGCCACGCGTTCCACCGGCCCGACGCCGAGCAGGCGGTGGGGGATTTGGGTCAGGACACCGGCGCCGTCGCCGGACTTGTCGTTCGAGGCGGCGCCGCGGTGGGCGAGCCGGGCGACGGCGGTAAGAGCCATCGACAGGACGTCGTTGGTGCGATCGCCGTCGGCGCGCGCGACGAAGCCGACGCCGCAGGCGTCACGCTCGCGCCAGGGATCGAGCAAACGAAAAGCCCGCTCGGCTGAGGGAGCGGGCTTGTAGGGGTCTGTTCGTTTGGTCACGCTATCGCGCCCCGCCGCTCCCTCGAGAGGGTGTGCCGTGAATATTCGGCATATTCGTCAGCAGCAGGGCAATCGTATGTTTATGCATGGTTGATCATAAATATACGACTCCGTTCGAAACGTGCAAGGGGGGATCAGCCGACGAGGATGGGCTCGAGTGGTTGGGTGTAGTGGTACTCCTTGCCGGCGTAATTCCGGAGCACGACTTCTTTATCCGTCAATTTGACGACGTACTCGGGCAGCAGCGGGATCTTGCCGCCGCCACCCGGAGCGTCGATCACGAAGTGCGGCACCGCCAGACCTGAGGTCCAGCCGCGCAGGGCCTGGATGATCTCCAGCCCCTTCTGGACGGTGGTCCGGAAGTGTTCGGCGCCCGCAACCTGGTCGCACATATAGATGTAGTAGGGTCGCACCCGCGCGGCGAGCAGCCGCTGCATCAACAGCTTCATGACTTCCGGATCGTCGTTCACGCCCTTGAGCAGCACCGTCTGACATCCCAGCGGGATCCCCGCGTCGGCCAGCATCCCCAGCGCCTGGACCGCGGGCGGCGTCAGCTCGTCGGGGTGATTGAAATGCGTGTTGATGTAGAGCGGGTGGTACTTCTTGAGGATGGCGCACAATGCCGGCGTCACGCGCTCGGGGAGGTGGCAGGGGATCCGGCTTCCGATCCGCAGCACCTCCAGATGAGGAATCGCCCGCAGCCGCTTGCAGATCTCGTCGATGCGGCGGTCCGACAAGAGCAGCGGATCGCCGCCCGACATGATCACATCGCGGATTTCCCGATGCTCCTCGAGGTAGTGGAACGCCGATTCGAGCTGCGCCATCGGGATCTTCTCGGGGTCGCCGACCTTGCGCCGGCGGGTGCAGAAGCGGCAGTAGGAGGCGCACACCGGGGACACGAGAAACAGCGCGCGATCCGGATAGCGGTGCGTGATGTTGGGGACCGGCGAGTTTGCGTCTTCCGCCAGCGAATCCACCAGCCCATCGTGGATTTCCAACTCTTGCACGGTGGGGACGTACTGTAGCCAAATAGGATCGCCGGGCGACTTGATGAGATCCACCATCGCCGGGGAAATGCGGAATTCAAAATTCTCGGCTGCCTGCCGGAGACGGGCGATGTCCCCGACGTGCTCGGCACCGAAGCGAGCGGCCAACGCGTCGAGCGAGGCGATGCCTTTCCTACGGAGCAGCTCTTGCCAGGTCTCCAGTAGTCAGATCCTTGGTATAGATCACCAGGTCGTCACCGGACGCGTAGTACCCCGGGATGGTCGCGGTCCTGGTGTAGCGGCGTGCTTCGTAAAACCGGCGCGTCGGTGCGTAATCGGCGCGCGAGCTGGTCTCGACGACTACGAGCCGCCTGCCGTCAGCCGTCAGCCGGCGCTCGACCTCACCGAGCAGTTGCGATCCGATTCCACTGCTTTGGCGAGCCCGATCTACGACAATCCAATACAGATCGCTCGTCGCCTCTGTCCCTGGGGTCGCGCCCCAGCACGCGTACCCAACCAACTGATCGCTCTCGAACGCGCCGACAAACTGATAGTCGTCATCTCCGGCCAGACTGTCGTCGAGCAGCTCGACCGCGGTGGCGACCTCCTCCTCGCGGAAGAGGCCCGTGCCACGCGTCAGCTGCTCAAGCCGTGCGCGGTGCGCGCGCCCGACGGGGCGCAGCGAGCAGCTCACGCGCGGCCTTGGTTCCCTGGGCTTCTCGCAGCGCGATCTCGGCGATGCGGCGGATCAGCTCCGTGTAGTCCCATCCCGCGGCCCTCGCCATGCGCGAGAGACCCGCCTCGTCGGTGAGATCGGGATTGGGATTCACTTCCAGGATCCATGGGCGACCGCCGTCGTCGACGCGCAGGTCGACACGGCCGTAGCCCTTCCCCTGCATCGCGCGCCACGCGGTCTCCGCGAGCCGGTACAGCCGATCGGCGAGACGTTGCGGGATCTGGGCGGGGCACACCGGGCGGCTGCCGAGATCCTCCGGGGATCCGACGTCCCACTTGGCGGCATACGTGAGGATCGGCCACGTGCCTTCGGGCATCGTGCTGAAGTCGATCTCGGCGACGGGAAGGGTGCGATCGCCGACGATGCCGACATTGAACTCGCGGCCGGCGATGTACTGCTGCACGAGCACCTCGTCGAACTGCTCGGTCATCGCGGCGATCCGCGCCTTGAGATTCCTGCGATCGGTGACGACCGATTGCCGGTCGAGGCCCGCGCTCGCGTCCTCGGCGGCGGGCTTCACGATGGCCGGCAATGGGAAGTCGTCCTCGATTTTTCCCTGCGCGATGGTCCAGCGCGGTACCGGCAGGCCGGCCCGCTCGAGCAGCGTGTTGGCGACGGCTTTGCGGCGGCACGCGGACGTCGTCCACGGACCGCAGCCGGTGTACGCGATGCCGGCCAACTCCAGCGTGCCGACGACATGATCCTCCCACAGCGCGACGCCGCGCACGCCTTCGCACAGGTTGAAGACGAGGTCGGCTCGGCGGCAGACATTGAACCAGCGCATGTCGTGCCGGACGGGAACGCGCTGCACCTGATGATTGAAGGAAACGAAGATGCGGGCGATGTCGTCGACCGCCTCCATCACCCCGGCGACATCCTCGGCGGTCCAGTCATCGGCGCCGGGGTCGTAGAGGATGACGACCCTCATGCCGAGAGCGCCGCTGGTGTCTGTAGGGGCGCAGCGTGCTGCGCCCCTACCAGCGCCTGTACCTCGCGGCCGGTTATGCGCCGCCACGCGATCCGGACGACCTCCTGGATGAGCCCATCGTACGTAAACCCCGCGACCCGCGCAGCCTTCGGAAAACAGGAATTCATCGCCGGATCGGGAATGATGCCGGGAAGGGGATTCAGCTCGACGACGTTGGGCACGCCGAAGCGATCGACGCGCACGTCGATCCGGCACCAGTCGCGGCAGCCCAGGGCGCGATACGCGTCGAGCGCGACGCGATCGGTTTCACGACACAGCGATGCCGCCACGCCGGTCGGCGGGCAGTGGAAGATCGCTAGCGGATGTTCGCGCGTGTCCCAGATCCACTTCGCCTCGTAGCCGTACACGGGTGGGGCGCCGGGAGGCAGCGTGGCGAAATCGAATCCGACAGTCGGGAGGCATCGCACGTCGCCGTTGTTGCCGAGTATCGCGACGGTGAACTCCGGACCCGGGAGATAGGTCTCGACGAGCACCGGCTGCTGGTAGCGCTCCAAGAGGAAGGGCACGCGCTCCGCGAGCTGCGCGGGCGTCTCACATAAGTTGTTGACGAATATACCCTTACCAGATCCTTCCGCGACCGGTTTGACGAACAACGGAAACGGCAGCGGCATGCGCTCGAGGTCGGTGACGCGCTCGATGACCCGAAACGGCGCCGTCGGTACTCCGCGATACGCGAGGATCTCTTTGGTGCGCCCCTTGTGCAGCGTCAGGGCGAGCGTGAGCGGGTCGGAGCCGGTGTAGGGAATGTTCAGGTACTCGCACAACGCGGGGACGTGCGACTCGCGGCAGGGACCGTGCAGTCCCTCCGCCATGTTGAACACGATGTCGGGACGCGCGAGCGAGAGTTTTTGCGGAAAGAATTCGTCGGCTTCGAGACGGATGACGTTGCCGAAAAAACTGAGAGCCTGATCGACCGCGTCGATGGTG
>Ga0209058_1003047_pt1 | contig 13620 bp, 13 predicted proteins | sample GraSoiAngelo_147_FD_185904 | JGI IMG/M metagenome (GOLD analysis project Ga0209058, IMG submission 185904) | Grasslands soil microbial communities from the Angelo Coastal Reserve, California, USA - 14_1009_05_40cm (SPAdes) (version 2) | ecosystem: Environmental > Terrestrial > Soil > Grasslands ... | reverse complement strand
GCCAGGTCGATGCGCGACGTGCGATTCATTCTCTTCGGGGACGATGCCGTGTCGGCGTTTCGGGCGGAGGCTGAGCGCCAGCTAACCGCGAAATAGGCCGGGGAAGAAAACCGAGGCCAGGAAGGCCAGCGTCACCAGGGTCAGGAAGGTAAAGACCGCCCCGCTGGCGACGTTGAACAGCCGAGTGTTGGCGTAGCGACCCATGATCCGTTTATCACTGGCCAGCACGACCAGGATCGGCAAGAGGAGCGGCAGCAGCATCCCGTTGACGATGTTGGGAAGGTTGGTGATCAGGGCAAGCGGGGCATCGGGGAACAAGGCGATGCCGGCGCCGAGCACGATCATCGTCGTATAGATCGTCAGAAAAGCCGGCGCTTCCCCGAACGATTTGTCGATCCCACGCTCGAATCCGAATGCCTCGGTAATCGCGTATGTCGTTGACAGCGGAAGCACGGATGCCCCCATCAGGGAAGCGGTGAGAAGCCCGATGGCGAACAGTTGCTCAGCGAACTGCCCGGCGAGCGGCCTGAGACCCAGGGCGATTTTGGCGAAAGCCGACGGGTCCGAAGGGTCGACCTGGATATGGTGCACGAAGATGGTCGCGCCGGTCGCAACGATGATGAAGAAGGCGATCACGTTCAGCGCGAGAATCCCCGTGTAGGTATCGATGCGCTCGAACCACAGATCCTTCGGATTCAAGCCCTTATCGGCCACGTTCGACTGCTGGAAGAACGCCATCCAGGGGGTGATCGTGGTGCCGATGATGGTGATGAAGATCAGCAGGAACGGCGCGGTGGCGTGAAACGTCGGGACGACCGCGTGATGAATCACGTCACCCCACTTCGGATGAGCCAGGAATGCCGACACGATGTAGCTGATGAAGACAAGGGCGAGCGTGAGGAGGATCCGTTCGACGACGCGAAAGGAGCCGCGCAGGACCAGAAACCAGACGAAGAACGCGGAGATCGGAATGGCGATGTAGCGAGCGAACTCACCGAATAGGAGCTGTGACGCTCCGGCGATGCCTGCGAACTCTGCCACGGTGGTCGCGGCGTTCGCGATGAAGAGCAGGATCATCACCCACACCGTCGGCGCCACGCCGAAGCGTTCACGGATCAAGTCGGACAGCCCCTTGCCGGTGATCGTCCCCATGCGCGCGACCATCTCCTGGATCACGGCAAGGCAGATCGCCGTCACAATCAGCAGCCAGAGAAGGTCGTAGCCAAACTGCGAACCGGCCAGCGCGTAGCCGGTGATGCCGGTGGCGTCATTGTCGACGGTGCCGGTGATGATCCCGGGGCCGACCACCGAGAGCAATACGAATAACCGGGCCCGCCGGCTTCGCAGCAGGCCGAGCGGCCGATCCAGGGCCTTCGGCCGCACCACCGCCCCTTAGAAGATCCGGCGGCGGCGACCGCCCGCCCGTCCCGGCATCACCCGCTCCATCACGTCATCGACCGTGACAATCCCCTGGATCCGGTTGTGCTGATCCACCACCGGCACCGCCAGGAGGTTGTACTTGGAGGTCACCTCGGCCACCTCGCGTGGACCGGCATCGACGCCGACTGAGATGACGTTCTTGATCATGAAGTCGCGGATCTTCGTATCCGGCTTCGCCACGATCAGATCGCGCAGGGAGAGCACGCCAAGCAGGTGCTCTTCTTCGTCCACGACGTAGACGTAATAGACCGACTCCGCATTCGGTTCCAGCTGACGCAAACGATCGATCGCCTGGGCGGCCATCAGCGTGTGCAGCACGGCGACGTATTCGGTCGTCATCAGGCCACCGGCGGTGTCCTCGCGATAGGCGAGCAGTTCCTCGACATCCTCCGCCTCGTCTTCTTCCATCTTCTGCAGCAAGAGCTGGGCCCGCTCGCGCGGCATGTCCGCCAGCAGGTCGGCAACTTCATCGGGCGCCATCGCTTCCAGGATGTCCGATGCGCGCTCGACGTCGAGCCGCTCGAGGATTGAGGCCTGCGTCTGCGGTTCATCGATCTCTTCCAGCGTATCGGCGGCCTTCTCGTCGTCCAGGGCCGCGAACACCGCATTCCGGTCCTCCGGGCTCAGCTCGTTGACGATATCCGCGATGTCCGCCGGATGCAACTTCGCGAGCTTGGTATGCGCGATCCGCAGCTTGACCGAGCTCACGTCGCTCTTGACCGGGTCGACCGCCTCCCAGGAGATGAGCTTTTGCGGCCAGTCGATGCCAATCATCGACGCCAGCCGCCGCCCGATCCCCTCGAGCCCGATGCGGCGGGCCAGACCGCGCCCGCCAATGTCCACGCCAACCAGCAGCATCGACCCATCGACCTGCGAGAGTTGCAGGTCGTTAACGCGCACCACCCGCCGGCCGTCCATATCAACGATCTGCTTGTCCAGGATTTGCCGGGATAGCCAGAGCTCGCTGTCGGCCCGTGCGTGCGACTGGACGCTCGATTCATCGACTTTCAGGCTGAGCTCCTTGTTATCCCAGCTTCTGACCACCGACCAATCGAGCGACCGCACCTTTCGGTTGTTCTTCAGGATGACCCCGGTGACGCGAGGGAAGGGCTCGGTCATCACGACCACCAAGTCTCGAACCCGGCCAACCCGATGCTGCCGAACGTCGACCACCTCAGCGTTGAGGAAGTCGCTGAGAAAGATCAAACGTTAGCCTCGAAATTGCTTGAACAGCAACGAGGCGTTATGGCCGCCGAAGCCGAACGAGTTGGACAGCGCCAATCTGATGTCAAGCTCGCGGGCACCTTCCGGCACGTAGTCGAGGTCGCATTGCGGGTCCGGGTGCTCCAGGTTGATGGTGGGCGGCGCCACCCCTTCCTCGACCGCCTTGACCGAGATCACGGCCTCCACCGAGCCCGCTGCCCCGAGCAAATGGCCGAGCATCGACTTCGTCGAGCTGATCGGGATCCGGTAGGCGGCCTCCCCGAAGATATCTTTGACGGCGAGCGTCTCGGCCACGTCGCCCAGCTGGGTCGCGGTGCCGTGAGCGTTGATGTAGCTGACCTCCGCCGGCGCGACCCGCGCTTTTTCCAGGGTCCGCTTCATGGCCTGGGCGGCACCGGCACCCACCGGGTCTGGCGCCGTGATATGGCTGGCGTCGGCGGTCGCGGCGTAGCCCACCACTTCGGCGAGAATTGGCGCTCCGCGCTTGACCGCCGATTCCAGCTCTTCGAGCACCAGGATGCCGGCGCCCTCCCCCATCACGAAGCCGTCGCGTTCCAGGTCGAACGGGCGGCTGGCGCGGCTCGGCTCGATGTCGCGGGTCGAGACCGCCCGGACCGCACAAAACGCCGCCAGCGCGAGCGGCGTGACGCAGGCTTCACTGCCGCCGGCGATCATCGCCGTCGCGTCACCACGCCGGATGATCTCGAAAGCCTCGCCGATCGCGTGCGCGCCCGACGCGCATGCAGATACGGTGCAGTAATTCGGTCCACGCGCCCCGAGCGAGATCGAGATCTGGCCGGCGCCCATGTCGGCGATCATCATCGGCACGGTAAACGGGCTCACCCGGGATGGGCCTCGCTCTTTGAGGATGGTGTGCGCCTCCTCGATCTGCTCCAAGCCTCCGATCGCACTGCCCACCAGCACCCCCACCTGGTCGCGATTCGCCTCTGTGATGTGAAGCCCGGACTCCTGGAGCGCCTCCTTGGTGGCCACCATCGCGAATTGCACGAACCGCGACATGCGGCGCGCTTCCTTGCGATCGAGACGCGTCTCGGGCTTGAAGTCAACCACTTCGCTGGCCACCTGGCTGGGCGTCGCGGATGGATCGAAAGCCTGCACCCGGCGAATCCCCGACCGGCCAGCCTTCACGGATTCCCAGGTCTCACGCGTGGTGTGTCCGAGCGAGGTGATGGCGCCGGTACCAGTGACGACCACCCGGGTACCATTCACCATTCGGCAATCCCCCCACCGCCCCAGCGGACACAGGTGACGGCCCAGGACGGCCCGCTGCCACAACCGAGGAGCAGCGCAGTCATCCCGTTATGCAGCCGGCCCTCCACGACCGTATCGTGCAAGGCCATCAGCGGGGCCGCCGCAAGCAGCGACCCGTAGCGAGCAGGGTTGAGGACAAGCCGGCTGGAGGAGACGCCACTGGTCTTGCACCAGGCCTGCATGATCTCGGGTGCCGATTGCTCGGCGATCACGAGGTCGATGTCGGGCAGCGTCAGGTTCGCTTTCCCCAAGCATTCGCCGACACCGTCCGTCAGTCCCCGGAGCAAAGTCCGGTCCGCCAGGTCACCGTTGGCGTCTGATCGGGCCGAGCCCCCGGTCATGGTGGCGAGCACGCCGCCTTCCCCGCCCGCCTGCGTCAACACCGCGGCGGACGCGGCGCGGCCACGCATCGCGCTGCCCTGCCCAGGCAGGTCCACCAGCTGGTTGTCGGACTCCGCGCCGATCAATAAGACGGCCGCTGCGCCGGCCGCCACGTAGCGGGTCGCCACGTCGAGCGCGGCGAGCAGGCTGGTCTCCGCGGCATAGAGATCGAAGCTGGCAACCATCGGCAGCTGCAGGTCAGTCTGAACAAGGCAGGCGGTCGTGGGCCACAGCACATCCGGGGTCGTGGTTCCGACGATGACCATCTCGAGATCCGAAGCGTCGATCCCCGCCGCCCGAAGCGCCGCACGAGCCGCGCCTGCGGCCAGCGAGGGCGTCGTCAGCCCGTTCTCAGCCCGTACACGATACGAGACCCCGGTGATGTCGGGGCCGGTCAGCCGTTTGGCCGATGGGGCGCTGGCGGGGGGGCGGTTGACGCCCAATCCGGCGATGGCGCTGAGGGCTAACGCGCGGCGCGCTTGAACGACAGACGGCATAGGGACAGAAGTCACGCCTCATTCTAAGTCGAGGTATTCGGCGCGGTTACGCAAAGTTGGTTAAGGTCAGCAAATCCGGCCGTAACCAATAGCGGCCAATTGGGATAGATCTTTACGAGCTCGCCCCGGTATTCGCTGCGGCACGCTGCAGTTCGCTATTGTATACACCAAATTTGGGCGCGACCCCGCGCCCGGACTCCAACCAGGAGGAGGGTAGGATGGCCGAAGCGAATTTCGACAAGTTCCGGAGCATCATCGCGGAGCAACTTGGCGTCGATGTCGAGAAGGTAACCCCGGAAGCCTCTTTTACCGAGGACCTACAGGCCGATTCCCTCGACCTCGTCGAGCTGATCATGGCCTTCGAGGAGGAATACGGGATGGAGATCTCGGATGAAGACGCCCAGAAGCTTCGCACCGTCGGCGAGGCCTGGAATTACGTCAAGGGGAAGGTATCCGTCGCCTGATCCCCAAGCCGGAATGATCGCGCCATACGGTGCCCGGCCCATGGCCTTTGTCTTCCCCGGCCAGGGGTCGCAATACGTCGGCATGGGCAAGGCCTTGTACGAGGTGTCCGAGACTGCCCGCCGGGTCTTCAAGGGGGCCGACGACATCCTCGGCTTCGGGCTGAGCCGGCTCTGCTTCGAGGGCCCCGAGCAGGAGCTGAACGACACCATCAACGCCCAGCCCGCGATCCTGACCGTGAGCATCGCCTGCCTGAACGCGATGCGCGAACGCTGGCAGGCGATGGGCCAGGTGATCGCCCCCCGCTACGTCGCCGGGCACAGCCTCGGCGAGTTCACCGCCCTGGTCGCCGCGGATGTCATGGACTTCGACAGCGCGCTTGTGCTGGTCCGCGAGCGCGGCCGCTTGATGAAAGAGAACGGGAATGAGCGCCCCGGTGGAATGCTCGCCGTACTGGGCCTGGAGCGGGAGGCCGTCGAGGCCGTGGTCGCTGAGGCCGCCGCCAGCGGCGTCATAACCGTGGCGAATGCCAACTCGCCCGGGCAAATCGTGCTCTCGGGCGAGGCTGCGGCGCTGGATCGCGCGGCTGAGCTCGCTCGCGCCCGGGGCGCCGCTCGCGTCGTCCGGCTGCCGATCAGCATCGCCTCGCACTCGCCGTTAATGGCACGGGCCGCCGCCCAGTTCGCTGAGATCGTGGCCCGCCTGCCGCTGCGCCAGCCGCGCGTCCCGGTGGTGGCGAACATCACCGGCCAGATCTTGACCAGCGCCGACGACATCCGCAAGGAGCTGGCCGATCACATTCTCAAGCCAGTTCAATGGACGGCATCGGTCCTCGAGATGATCACTCGGGGCAGCGCCGAGTTCCTTGAAATCGGCCCTGGACAGGTGCTGTCCGGCCTGATCCGGCGAACCAGCCGGGAGGCGCACGTCGTGACCCTGAACGACCGCGAAGTCGCGCGCGCTCTCAGCCCGTTCCCGCAGGCATGAAGCGCGTCGTTGTGACCGGGGTTGGGGCTGTGACCCCCGTCGGTCTCGATGCGCCCAGTACCTGGGCAGCCATGCTGGAAGGTCAGTCAGGGGTCGGACGGGTCACCGTGTTCGACGCCAGCGAGTATCCGGTTCAGATCGCCGGCGAGGTCAAGGGATTCGACGCCACCGGCCGGATTGAACCCAAGGAGCTTCGCCGGATGGACCGCTATGCGCAACTTGGTGTGGCGGCGGCCCAGGAGGCATTCATGGATGCCGGGCTCGTCAGGAATGGCCTCTTGGACGAGATCGGCGTCGTGTTCGGCAGCGCGGCCGGCGGACTCAGCGTCCTGCTGGAGCAGCAACGAATCCTTCAGGAGCGCGGCCTTAAGCGAGTCAGCCCCACGTTTATCCAGAACATGCTCACGGATACTGCCTCAGGGCACATCGCGATCGCCCTCGGCCTGCGCGGGCCAAATATGGCGGTGGTGTCCGCCTGCGCCACCGGAAGTGGAGCGGTCGGCGAAGCCTTCGAGACCATCCGCCGGGGGGATGCCGATGCTGTCGTGACCGGCGGCGCGGAGGCTTGCCTGATCCCGGTCGTCTACGCCGGGTTCTGTGCCATGCGGGCACTCGCGCAGCACGAGGATCCGGCGCAGGCGTCGCGGCCTTTCGATCGAGATCGCAATGGCTTTGTGATCTCCGAGGGGGCGGGCGCCCTGCTGCTGGAAGAGCTCGAGCACGCCCGCCGCCGCCAGGCCCACATCTACGCCGAAGTGATCGGCTATGGGTCGAGTAACGACGCCTTCGACATGGCGGCGCCGGCCGAGGGCGAGGGGGCGGTTCTGACCATGCGACGGGCGCTACGCAAAGCCGTGATCGAGCCGGAGCGGGTCGACTACATCAACGCGCACGGCACGGGCACCCCGCTGAACGACAAATTCGAGACCGACGCGATTCACCGCGTATTCGGCAAGCACGCCGAAAAGCTGGCCGTGAGCAGCACCAAGTCGATGACGGGCCACATGATGGGGGCGTCGGGCGCGGTTGAGGCCGTGGTGTGCGCGCTGACGATTCGCGACCAGGTGATCGCGCCAACGATCAACCTGCAGACCCCGGATCCTGAGTGCGATCTGGATTACGTTCCAGGTGAGGCCCGTCATGCCGACGTCGGCGTCGTCCTTTCCAACTCCTTCGGGCTCGGCGGGCACAACGCCAGCGTGATCCTGGCTCGCTTCCAGGAGAAGGCGTGACCGCTCGCTGTTTTTGGCCGATTTTTTTGAATACAAAGCGAATTGGAGGGTTGTGCTATCATCAGGCGGATTTTGGGGGCGCCGTGGGCGTTCAGTAGCCAGCAAAGGAGAGTGTCATGGCGGTTACCGGATACTGCTTGAAGTGCAAGAAAAAAGTCGACATCTCGAACCCGCAACACATCACGATGAAGAACGGCAAGCCCGCGACCACGGGAACCTGCCCGACCTGCGGCACGAAGATCTACAAGATCGGTAAAGCATAACGGAGCGTTAGATCAAGTGGACAGCCGGTGAAGAGCCGGCTTTTTTCTTTTGTTGCAGTGCCCTCCCCCGGGCTGGGGTTTAGGGCTGGGCGGCTGAGTGGCGGACTGGCTCCTTATTGGCCAGCTCCGACTCGATCAGGTCGAGCAGCACCTCGGTGGCGCTCAGCGCCACGTCGACCCCCAGCGTCTTGAAGATCCGCACGTTGGCCGGGTTGTTGACGCGGGCCACCGTTTTGGGGACGTGGAATTTCCGCTTGGCCAGCTGGCACGACACCAGGTTGTCCTCGTCATCCCCGGTGACCGCCACCACGACGTCGGCCCGCTCCATACCGGTGGTGGCGAGGAATGCCATCTCATCGCCGTCGCCCACCATCACGATCTCACCTAATACGGAGTTCAGGACCTCGGCCCTGCGGGGGTCCTTCTCGATCAGCGTGACCTCGTAGCCTCGATCGAGCAGGTGCTTGCTCAGGTAATACCCCACCTTCCCGCCACCGATCACGATGACGTACATTGGCTCGCTCATTCCTTCAGCATGGCATGGATCGCCTTGGCACCGGAAAGCGTCGGGCAGACAGTGTCGAGGCCGAGCTCACGGTAGACATCCTCGCGTATCGGGTCGTAGATCCGGGTGATCACCCTGGGGACCTTGAAGATCTCGCGGGCGATCTGGGCCGCCATGATGTTTCGATTGTCGCCGTTGGTCAGGGAGGCGAAGCCATCGGCGGTCTCGATGCCGGCCTGGCGCAGGACGTCCTCATCGATCCCGTTGCCGAGAATCATCTCTCCGGTGAAATCGCTCCCCAGCCGGTCGAACGCGCGGCGATTGACATCAACGACGGTCACCTGGTGACCCGCCTTCGACAGGGCCACGGCCGCCATGGCACCGACGCGGCCGCAGCCGACAATCACCAGCTTCATTGAATCGAAACCCAATTCTAGGTCAGGCCGCGCCCTCGCAGCTTGCGAGCGGCTCGGCTACTGGCCCAGCGCCAGCCGGAGCGCTTCCACCTCCGGCAGCCCGGCCCGCCGGATCTTCGCCTGGGTCGTGACGAGATCGTACGGGACGCGGCCGAACCGCACCGCCCGGGCCGCCAGGTCGACGACCGCGTAGGCGGCATCGGGGTTGCCGTCGCGAGGCTGGCCAACGCTCCCCGGGTTGACGAGGGCGGCGGGCGGGAGCGCCATCCAGTCACCGGCCTGCGGAACCTGTTCGCCCTCGACCGTGAAGATGCGCGGCAGGTGGGTGTGCCCGAAGAAGCACAACCGGTCACCCAGCCTCATCAGGATCTCGAGCGCCTGCAGCTCGTCGAGGATGTATTCCCAGATGTATGGCTTTCGGGGACTGCCGTGGACGTAGCGGTCACGGCCGAGCCGTCCGTACTTCGGTAACGATGCCAGGTAGCGGCGGCTCTGGGGGGTGAGCACCGTCTGGGTCCAGCGAGCGGCGGCGGCGGCGTGCGGGTTGAACCAGTCGAGGAGTGACGGATCGAGCATCGCCTGGTCATGATTTCCCATCACGGCCCGGGCCCGCAGCGACTGCAGCCGAGCGATGACGGCGTTCGGGTCAGGCCCGTAGCCGACGATGTCGCCCAGGACCAGGATCCGGTCCACTCTCGGCATCGCCTCCAGCACCGCCTCGAGCGCTTCGAGATTGCTGTGCACGTCGGAAAGGAGCCCTAGTGTTGGCCCCCGAGCCGGTTCAGGCGTAGACGCGCTCGTGAGCGTAGAGGAACAGGATGCGAAGCGCGGCCGCCACCGGTACGGCGATGAAGAGGCCAAGGATGCCACCCAGGTACCCACCGACAACGAACGCGATGATGACCAACATGGGGCTGAGGTGCACGGCGTTGCCAAACACCTTGGGTGACACGAAGTTGTAGATCACGTTCGAGATCACGAAGTAGACGATCAGCACGACGACCACCTTGCCCGAAGACTGCGAGACGAAGGCCGCCACGGCAATCGCCGGCAGCGCGCCGAGAAAGGGCCCGATAAACGGGATGAAGGCGGTGACCCCGGCGACGATGCCGAGGACGAGCGAATACGGGACACCGACTAGCCAGAGCGCAACGCCAGTCACCAGGCCGACCAGGGCGCAGATGAGCAGCTGGCCGCGCATGTAGGCGCCAAGCATGCGATAGATCTCGGCCGCGAGATCACGGGCGTCGGTTCGATAACCGTGTGGAATGAGTCCCTCGAAGAAGCGGCGAATGGCGTGGGAATCCTTAACCAGGAAGAACGCCACCAACAGGATGAGGACGGTTTGAAAGAGCCAGTTCACCAGCATGAAGACGTTCTCGACCACGGACGACAGGTGTCCGGCCAGCAAGGCTGGCAGGTTTCGGACAGAGTCGGTGTAGGCCTGCCGCAGGTCGATCGGGATGCCCAGCACCGAGACAACGTGCTGCTTCTCCGCCAGGTTCTGGAAGTAGCTCGCGATCGCCGGCCCCTGGGCCACGAGGGCGTCAACCTCCTGTCGGACGACAGGCACCAGGTAGAAAATGCCCGCGGCCAGAATCCCAGCGAGGACGCCGTACAGGACCAGGATGGCAACCGCCCGGGGAACGCGGCGGCGCTCCGCCGCGTTTACAGCCGGATTCACGATCAGGGCCAGGATCGCGGCCAGCAAGAAGGGGCCGAGGATGCCCCGAATCGCGACCGCCAGGATCAGCGTCAGCACCGCCAGGACGCCAAGGAAGATCAGAGCGCGGAAATCGCGGCTTCGCCATAGCTCCTCGACGCGGCGACGCTGAATCATCGCGGCATTATCGCCTGTTCAAACGAGAAATTCGAGTCCGGGCATGCGCTTCAAATGTGGGCCCGGGGCTAGCGGGAGGGGCTGGGACCGTAGGCCGCCCGTAGGGCCGGCTCTCGCTGGCTGCATCGGATGATCAGCCAGGCGACGCCTGCCGCCATCAGCAGGTCGCCGATGCTGACCAGCGAGGCATGCCCGCCGATGCCGGGGATGGCAAAGACATCGCCGAGGAACCACAGACCCTGTGGCTGCTGCAACGCCACGTGCAGCGGATCGAGACCCCCCTTGAGCGCGGCGAGCACCGGCGAGTTGGGGTCGATATCGCGGGGCAGGAGCACCGGCATCCGTCCACCAAAGGCGACGATCACGATCAAGTTCAGCAGCAGGCCGGCGCCGAACACGATCGCCCCCGGTATCCGCCAGTTGAACCAGACCACCGCGAGCAGCAAGACCGCGCCGATCACGTTCAGCGGCCGGGCGGCGTTGATCGCCGCCGGGGCATGGGTCGTTCCCAGCAGAGCCACCGAGATCTTGACGGCAAACGCGGCGAGGAGCAGCTCCAGGTGGCGGAGGCGCAGGTGGCTGAGCCGGCGGACGTCACCGCCAATCAGCACGGCGATGGCCAGCGCCGCGGCGATGACAGCGAAAAAGAGGAACACTACCCTGAGGCTGTTGCTTTCAGGACAGCGACAGCGGGTGAATCATCGCGTAACGTGGCCATCCGAATGCTTCGAAAGGCAAATCCTAAGAGGGCGGCCACGACGAGGAATAGGCCGCCAACCACAAATACCATCGGCGCGCCAAAGCGGTCACTCATGGGACCAGCGAGGGCCATGCCGGCAAGGTATCCACCCTGAACCAGGAGGAACCGTGTGGCCATGACCCGACCCCGAACGCTGTCAGGTGATTCCCGCTGCGTGACCGAAATGAGCGGCACGTAGTAAACCATGTTGAGGATTCCGCCGAGTAGCAGGAAAACAATCGTCGCGCTCAGATTCGTGGAGAATCCCACAAACACATTGGCCAGACCCACACCACCAGCTCCCAAGAGGAGGAGCGTGCCAGCGCGGGTACGATTCACGAGCTCCGCGGCGATCAAGGCACCCACGATCGCGCCGGCGCCAATCGCCGCTTCGATGAATCCGTAAGCACTCGCCCCGCCCTTGAGCGTCTCGTACGCCATCACGACAAGAATTGTCGTGGTCAGGCCGAAGAAGACGGCGACCACCAGAGTTAGCGTCATCGTCGAGCGCAGCACCGCGTTTCGAAGCACGAACCGAAGACCCTCAACCACATCGCTTGCGAGCCGGAAGCTGGCGCCTTTGGCACGGACCGCCAAGTCTGGAACGCCAAGCAGGCTGACGGCGGAAAAGAGGTAGGTCCCAGCGTCGATGAGAAACAGGGGAAGCCAGCTGACGGCGGCCACGATCAAGCCGGCCAGCGAGTATCCGAGCAGTTCCATGGTCTTTTCAGAGGACGAGACCAGACCATTGGCTCGGACCAGCAGGCGGCCTGGGACCAGGTTGGGAAGGATCGCCTGTTTGGCTGGATTGAAGAAAGCGCTTGCCGCTGCGATGAGGAACACGGCAATAAAGACGCCCGGCAACCAGTAGGTGCCAAAGAAGGGGATCGAAACTGTGAGAATCGCTCGCGTCAGGTCGGCAAGAATCATCAGTCGCTGTCGATTGACCCGATCGACGAGCGGCCCGGCGATCAGCCCGAAGAGAATGGTTGGGATCGCCTTCGCGATCAGCCCGAGGGCGACAATCGACGCCGACCGGGTCAAGACGAAGAGCATGATGACGAGTCCGGCCGTGTTCATCGTGTCGCCGAAATACGACACCGCCTGGCCGACCCAGAGTAAACGGAAAGGGCGAACCGCGAGCGCCTCCTGGTACGTGGGCGACACCTCGAGTTCCTCACCAGGTCGCGCTGCAATCTCGACGCCCCATCGCTCCGCGACGATCTTTTCGAGGGCGCCGATTACCTGCGGGTCATACCAGCTCCCGGCGAGCTCCCGTAGTTCGCGAATCGCCTCGGCCGGGGTTTTGACCGTCGGCCGGAATACGCGGGCCTGGGTGATCGTGTCGAAGGCATCGCATGCATTCACGATCCGCGATCCGACCGGAATCATTTCCCCTTTCAATCTGTCGGGATAGCCAGCGCCGTCCCACCGTTCGTGGTGATGATGAACAATCTCGGAAACTTCTCTTTGCTCCGGGTGCTCGGCAAGAATTTGAGCGCCTTCAACCGGGTGCGTCTTGATGATCTCGTATTCCTCGGGGGTCAGCTTTCCAGGCTTGAGGAGAATCGAATCGGGAATCGCAATCTTCCCCAGATCGTGCAGAATCCCCCCGACCCTGATCGTGTTGCATTCCTCGTCGGGCAGGCGAAGTAGGCGGGCCACGCTTTCGCAGAGCTCACCGACCCTCTGGGAATGGCCAAACGTCTGGCCGTCCCGCTTGTCCACCACGCGGCTTTGCATGATGTAAGAATCACGGAGCCACGTGTCCAGACGACGCTGTTTCTGAATACTGGCTCGGTAAATCAATAGCGGCATAAAGAGGAGGAACACGATCAGTTGATCGACCAGCGCCGGCGCCCTCAGTAGATGACCAACCAGGATTCCCGTTAGGGGAAGGGCGACGTAGGTGAGGCCATTCCCAGCGTAGGCTGCCCGTATTGTTGAGACAAGTGACTTCCCCTCGTGCAGGGCGAAGAATATCCCGATGAGAATGGTGTTCAGTGCCAACATCAGGGCGAGCGTGGCGCCGTAACCCCAAGGGGTAAGGCCCGTTTCCCGGATCAAGAATGCGGGCAGACCCGCGGCGAAGATGTACATTCCGCGGTTCATGAGGAATCGTCCCCAGCTGATTTGCCTTCCAGGAATCCGCGAGTCGATCGTTCCGATCGCCGCGACCGTCATAACGGCCCACGGCGCAAGCGGGACGGCGACGGCACCGAAAAGGGGCGCCAGTGTCACGGTCAACGTTCCGCCCCCCCGAGTCGGGATAGGCGAGAAGGCGGAAAGCAGGCTCAGGATTACGAGAATGACGGTGGTGCTGAGCTCGTGGGAATTGGAATTGGCCCATGGGGCTTCCTGC
>Ga0209058_1003046_pt1 | contig 13625 bp, 15 predicted proteins | sample GraSoiAngelo_147_FD_185904 | JGI IMG/M metagenome (GOLD analysis project Ga0209058, IMG submission 185904) | Grasslands soil microbial communities from the Angelo Coastal Reserve, California, USA - 14_1009_05_40cm (SPAdes) (version 2) | ecosystem: Environmental > Terrestrial > Soil > Grasslands ... | reverse complement strand
CGGGAGAGAAAGTTGGTGTCGTCTGGTACTCCATAAATCGCGAGGGCAAACGGCCCTTCGCCTACATTTGGGACTTCGCGATCTTCGAGCAACATCGACGGCGAGGCTACGCGTCAGAAGCACTCAATCTGCTAGAGGAGAGGGTAAGGGAGCAAGGACTTGACACCATATCATTGCACGTTTTTGGTCACAACCATCCCGCAAGGGAGCTGTACCAAAAATCCGGCTATGTCGCGACGAACGTTAACATGTCGAAAAAAATAGCCTAGTTCTGTCGTCCGTCAGCATCCTTCGATATGGTTATCGAACGTTCGACTAGCACGTGCGAGTCTTCAGCTGAACTATAGCTCGATTTTTGGTGGACCGGGCGGGATTTGAACCCGCGACCTTCCGGTCTCTAGACCGTAACGGTTTGCAAACCGGACGTTCTTCGGCCTGACCGTTCGACCAGTATACCAGGCTGAACTACCGGCCCACAGTGCCGAGCGATTCCATCATGGGGTTAAAGCTTTGACCGTTTTTTGCAAATGTAGCTGAATTCCCGAAACTACTCTACAGGGGACTCGAGCAACCGGAAACGTCTATTCTTAGAGTCAATCTCCGCCCTGGCCCCTAGTGGCATTATGAACTGAGGGTCCGTATGGCCAAAGTCCATGTTCGTAACCACAGGTAGCTCGGGCTTGCCAAACTCGCCTGCGACCACTGAGACGATGGCCTCGTCAAGCTCTCTCTTCTGCGCGTCCGTGTACCCTCTTGCCCTTCCGAATAGAATTCCACCAATTTTTTCGAACACTCCTTGGATCCCATAGCTCCGCAACCATCGTTTAACTCGCAGCGGACCTGGGACCTCTTCTGAGGTTTCTAGGAAGAGGATTTTTCCCTGCCAGAAGTCAGATCTTGGCCAGAACTCTGTTCCTTTCAACCACTCAAGTACATCTGCGCATCCTCCGAAGAGCTCGCCGCGAACAAGCGACCCACCTTGAAGCCAGTTCCAGCCTGAAATCATCTTGGGCGGATTGACCCGGCCAAGATTCTCCTCTACGGCCCATTCAGGATAGCCCTCGGAGTAGAAATCGAACGTGGCGTATTCGTAAGGCGGCTCGAAACCGAACAGTATTTGCCGAATGTGCTCTGTGAAGCCTGGAGGTAAGCTGTCGATCTGGGAAAACCCCGCCATGATCATCGGACCATTGAAGGTGACAAGGCCAAGCTGATTGACGTAGGTGGTCAGGGTGGTGATGTCCGAGAAGCCCATGAGTACCTTCGGGTTCGCTCGGATGATTTTCGAGTCTAGGTACGGAAGAATCCTAATCGATTCGTCTCCTCCGATCGAAGCGATAACCCCGTTTACCGCCTTGTCCCTGAAGGCCGCGTTAACGTCTTCTGCTCGCATCCCAGGATTGTTGTAAAGAACATCCTTGTCCTCTCGAGCAGTTGGAAACTCTTTGACCTCAAGGCCAAACTTCGCCTCTAGGTTCCGGAGGCCCAGCTCGTAGACCTGCGGATACCTGCTTGGCAATCCTCTGGACGGGGACAGAACCGCGACAGTGTCTCCTTCTTTCAATCGAGGAGGTTTTACGAACTTCATCTTAGGGGAGCAATCTCTGCGGCTGAACGGTCCGGTATTAGATTATGTTGGTCCACTGTCTCCTTGGTTCCAACGCCGGATTCCGAGAGAAAAAACTCAGCGAAATTGAAGGCTTTGATGGGGCCGCCGGGATATTCCCACCATCGGGAGGTGTTTTGAACCCGACACTCACCTGAACCGATGGACACTTTCGGCTTCGTCTCCGTTTTGAAATCACAGTAGTAATGAGTAAACGGCCTTGCCCAATGCCGCATTTCCTATAACTCCAGACGTCGCCGCCGATACAGGAATCCACCTCGGCGACGGACATTTACGGATCAAGAGGGGAGGACCCCATGGAGCTTACGAATACGACGTTACAGGAAATGCCGTCGAAGATCAACTCTATCTCATCGGCACCGTGATGCCGACAGTTTCCGCCGCGTATAGCCTCAACAGTCCCGGGTTCTATATTAATCCAGACCTCACCTGGATTTCTCTCAGGTACCAGAGCAAGCCCGTCGCACTATTCAAACACGAAACTTTAGGGCTCCCCAGTGGGAGGAAGAGGAACCTCTCAATACCCCAAGTATTGCGCAGCGATAGCCATCTGATGCGACATCTCGCAAGGGAACTCCTTGCCACAGATGGAGTACTTGGCTTTTACTCTGCCGGCCGAAATGGGCCACACAAATATCCTCGAATTCAGATCAAACTTAAGGCGTGTCCACTAATAGCACAGTTGACGAACTTCTTGAGACATGAACTTGGTCTTCATGTGTCCTATCATTTTCATCGCCCGAATCATCTAGACCGGAAGGCGGGTCTCCAACAGATTCTGCAGATCAACCGTTCCCAGGACATTGATACTTGGAGGAGGGAAATTGGCTTTTCGAATCCATCGCTATCTCCCGCATGATGGTCTTTAACCTCCTCGGGGAGTGCGCTCCTAGGACGAGCATCAGAGCTCGTCTGTTACTCCTCTGCGGTCGTTCCTCGAGGCTCGAAGTCGTGGAGCCGATTCCTCCACATGATCTGATTTCAATCGTTGACCAGATGAGGAAGAGCTTTAGGTTTCCTAGATTGGAAGGGAAAGAAATTCCACACAAGGCACTGGAGGTTAGCGAACGCCTGGGGTCAAGTCCGGGCCGTAGACTTCCACCGTTGTAGATTGGAGGGCCGCCGGCGGGATTCGAACCCACGCTTCAGGCTCCATTGGTCAAGACCTGTTGTTGGGTCTTTCAGGCCTGCACGCTACCAAGCTACGTTACGGCGGCCACGAGTGGGTGTTTGTTTCTTGCGTTGATATGTAGGTTTTGATGTGTGGGGGATGGCCCTTTGGATTTGCCGTCTGGATGCTACTCGTCTATGAAAGTCGAGGCGCGGTGGCTTTCTGGCATGAATGCATACACTTTGCTGGTGTTCTGGTCGAATGCAATCGTGTGTGTGCCGAGCTCCGTCTTCAACGTTTGAACAATCGCTGCCTTTTCAGTGTCGAATACTTGGATGATTCCAGGGTCTCCAATTGCCACATACAGGTGTCCAAGCCTCGAGTTGTGGAAGATTACATCCGGCGTTCCAGCCAAACTGGCCACCTTTGATACCCTCTTCGATTCTAGTTCGACAGTGTACAATCCGCCATCATCGCAAGCGCAGAAGAGTCGCCTATTCTTCACGTCTAGGTCGAGTCCGTGGGGTCCGACACCGGGAATTTGCAAACTTCCTGCGAGGCCATCCGGGTCTTCTCCATCAATGATGGCTATTTGCGGAGGGGATGAGATGTTTACGTAGAATCGATCTGATTCTGGGTCATAAACTGTCCATCTCGTACGACCCGGAACACTCACGTCTCCCACCATCATTTTCTCTTTTACGTTCACAATGGACGCGGTGATTGATCCGGAATCTTCGGGACCGGCTACGTTTGCTGCCAGTAGCAAGCCACGGGAGGGGTTGAATGCCAGCCCGTTGGGCCTGCCGCCAATCTTGACCTTTTCAACGTTCGAATCCTCCTCTTGAGTAAAGACTCCAACAGTGTCTTCGCCGCGGTTCGAGGTGAACACTAGGTCCTCCTCATTAGATACCAGAACTCCTGCTACTCCTGGAAGGTTTGTAATGGATTTGAGATAGTGTCCGCCATTGCAATCAATGATGTCTACGGCATCGTTTGCTGTGTGAGCAACGTAGAGTGTCTTTGAATGAAGGTGGATGGCGGCGTGGTCGAAGCCGCCTTTCTTCTGGTTCGTTGGGAGCTCGATGTAACCTAGGTGTCTCAGTGGGATGACTCAGACGCTACCTTGCCGGCTGGGAAACGTTGTATTCTAGTTTCTGAATTCCCTCTACTTTGAGCTGGCAGAACTTGTAGAGCGCATCATATGTGGGGAACTGCAGCCTCATGTTGTCAAAGTCGTCCTTTGCCAGGTTACGGAAGCCATGGGCCACCGCCTCGAGCCCGGCTGACTCGGCTGGAGGATTTGGAATCTTGGCGTCCGCTCCCCTCACGATCTTTGCCAGTTCCAAGAGGGCTGGGTCCTTCAAATTGTACTTCTTGATGATGGCGTCGAAGCTAACGTACTCCTTGCCATCCTCCTTGTAGTGAGTTAGCTCCACATTTGCGCAGTCGTAGGGAATCGCACCCTCTTCCCTAGCTATCTGCGGGATCTTATCGGGCGGAACGAACAGAAAATCCGCGCTCTTATCGACGAACTTCTTGATTAACCATGGACATGCGATTCTGTCCACCTTCGCTTTCTCGCGGGTAACCCATTTCATATCATTTCACCTATAAGTAGATTATCTACCTATGTAGAACATCTATGCATATAAGCCTAGCTGCTAGGCCCTTTGAAGCCCGCAATGTCAAGAATCATGCCTCACGGTATGAAGATAGGCGCGGTTTCTCTCTGGCTGCTGCTTCTTCTCTCCGAACGACCCATGTACGGGTACGAGATTATTCGCGAACTGGAGAAGAGGTTCTCAGGCTACTGGAAACCCCAGACAGGAACCATCTACCCTGCCCTGGATAGGCTGGAGAAGAACCGCCTGGTCACAAGCAGAATCGAATTCCGAGAGGATGCCCCCGACAGGAAGCACTATGCTCTAACTGACACAGGACGGGCGGAGCTCGCAAGCACGATGTCGTACTGGACGAAGATGACCGAGGTCCTTGAGACCTACAGGGAAACCCACCAGTCAATATTCCGTTACAAGAACCAGTTTCGAAGAAACGACCTTTCAAAGTTCTTCATAGGTCTCGGCCAATCATTGCAATCAAAGACTGGTGATGTCAAGAAATTGTTTCCCGAATCTTTGGGGAAACCACCGCGCATTGCGCCCACAGAGCCTGTCGCGCTAAAATTCCTCTATGCCAAGGAGAACAGCAAGCTTGAGATTCACATGGAACTAGAATGGATACCAGAACAAAAACAGAAGTCCTACAAGATCCATCGATAGCTTGCAACCAAGCATCGAGATCAATAAGGCAAGAGTGAATCGTATTTGCGCCTCGAGTGGATTAACAGGGATGGAAGGATCATCCTCTTTGAGAAGGCAGTCAGGACAATTCCTTACGGCTTCCTAGGCGTCCTTTTCGCCATCTACCTGAGACAGCTAGGCTTCGACCTCGTCGCTATCGGCGTGGTGCTAGCCTTGACGACCCTTTCCAGCGCGTTCTACTCTCTCATCGCAAGCCTTGTCGCCGACCGCGTCGGTCGAAGACGAACCTTGGTTTTCTTCGCACTCACAGACGCTCTAGCAGGAGGTCTCCTGCTTCTATCAACTTCTTGGTGGGCACCTGTAGCAGCAGGAATAGTTGGCAACATGTCAGTTGGGACAGGCGAAGTCGGCCCGTACCTCTCATTAGAGCAAGCCATTCTCCCCAACACATCTGACCCTAAACATAGAACACTTAGCTTCAGCCTATACAATCTTACAGGTTATGCCGCTTCCTCAGCCGGTTCTCTTCTAGCCGCAATCCCTCAGTATTCAGGGTCGGGCCCAGCCGCCTATCGCCCGCTGTTTCTAGCATACCTCTTCTCAGGTCTCCTTGGCGCTGTTGCCTACTCAACCTTGTCAAATAGAGTGGAACGCACTCAATTTGCGGGAGAGAGGCCTCCCGTACTTTCTGAGGCTTCCAAACCAATCGTTCTAAAACTGTCGGCGCTGTTTGCAGTAGACTCGTTCGGAGGTGGTTTTATTGTCAATGTCATCGTGTCACTTTACTTCTTCACGCGATATTCGTTGGACCTGGCTTCACTTGGGTTACTCTTCTCAGCAACCCAGATTGTTACGGCGTTTTCTTTCCTCGTTGCGGCAAGAATCGCCAAGCGCATTGGCCTCCTCAAAACAATGGTTTTCAGCCATATTCCGTCGAATATCCTCCTCGCACTAATTCCCCTCGCTTCGATAGAAGCATTGGCAGTTGCGTTGCTGCTCCTTCGCCAGTCTCTCTCTCAGATGGATGTGCCGACGCGTCAGTCCTACGTGATGGGGGTCGTGCGAGAGTCTGATAGGACACTAGCGGCAGGAATCACGAATGTCTCACGCAGCTTCGCTGGAGCACCGGGCCAATTCCTGGCCGGGCTGGCAATGTCAAGCCTGTGGCTCGGAGCCCCGTTCATAATAGCAGGTTGCTTGAAAGTTGCATACGACCTATCCTTCTTCAGGATCTTCCGCAAGACCAAGCCGTTCGAAGGAAAGCTAATTCACGATTCTCGTCTCACTCAGCGAGGAAAGAGACGATGCTTGACTTCCACGCCAGGCAGGTATCGGAAAAGCCTGATTTGCCCGAAAGGGCCTTCAGTTATGACATCAACTCATTCATTTCCCCTATCCTGACCGACGGGTTTCTCACGAATATGCATCGCAACATGCGCCAAGGCTCGAAATCAGGCCGCCCCTCCTTCTCAGGCAAGTCCGCTGAATCTGCAAAAGCTCTATGAAATTCATTGGTGTATTCGCCCCGTTCACTGATTGGAAAATGGTGAGTCTGAAGACTGAAATCTTCTTGGTAAAACTGTTCAGGCTACTGCTCCCAGCGACATTCGTCGTGCTCCTATGGTGGACAGTCGAGGCTCCTCCGGACGTGAGGAGTTCACTGCTCAGCGGTTTTGGCGCCAACGCGAACCATGTTATCTTCTTCGGTGGAATCATCATCACAGCACTGCTCTACAAATTCATGGGAATCTACGAACGCAAGATCTTCTACGAAAGCCACCATCTCAGAAGCCCATTGCTTCGACGCCCCGAAGAGTAGAGATACGAAACCTAGAATCCAACCCCGTTTCTTTCACGAACCTTAGCGAAAGCTTTCTACCCAGAGAGGAAACTCCCAAAACCGACTCAGAGTGAAGGTCGGGCTCCACGTCAGCATTGCCGGTACGATAGACTTAGCCGTAGACAGAGCCAAGGAGTCAAACTGCGACACTTTCCAGGTCTTTACCCGCAACCCCCGAGGCTGGAGGTACTCTGCACTCGATCCCCAAGAAGTCGGAAATTTCAAAGAGAAACTGAAAACCAGTGGAATCGGCCCGCCTATCAGCCACATGCCCTACCTCCCGAACCTGGCCTGCCCTGAAGACGAGCTCTACGAGAAATCGGTCGCGACGCTAGCAGAGGAGGTAGACAGGTGCGTCCAACTCGGCATTCCGTACATTGTCACACATCTAGGCAGCCACTTAGGCCGGGGACGAGAAGTTGGCCTGCAAAGATTGACGAGTGCACTCGACGTGGCGACAAAGCGTGCCAGAGGCGACCTCCAGATTCTTCTCGAGAACATGGCAGGTCAAGCCAACAGCATGGGGTCCAAGTTCCAAGATCTCAAGGAGATAATGAGCGGCGTGAAAAGGGCTGAGCGAATAGGCGTTTGTTTCGACACGTGTCACGCGTACGCTGCTGGGTACGACTTGCAGTCTAAGAGAGGCGTCGACCAGACTCTCTCAAAGTTCAACGACATCATCGGCTTCGACAGTCTTAAGGTCGTTCACCTTAACGATTCCAAAGGTGGAATTGGCTCCGGCTTAGACAGACACGAACACATCGGAATGGGGTACATTGGAGAGAGGGGATTCAAGGCCTTTCTACATCACGATACCACTCGTGGACTTCCATGGGTTCTTGAAACACCTGAAGATGAAAGACGCGATGCACAGGGGAACCTTCGAATGGTCCGGAAACTGGGAAAATGACTTTGGCCCTCTCACGGCGATCACCGCAGACTCTTCATCGAATAATCAAGGACGCGGCCAGAGCAGTCAAGATAGCTCGTAAGGAGGACCCGACTGCTCTTCAGAAAATTAGCGACTCCAGTGATGGAGACCCCTTCAGAGTTCTAATCTCCACAGTTCTCTCTCATAGAACAAAGGACCCAACAACAGCCGCGGCTTCATCCCGCCTCTTCACGGCTTTCCCGGACGCCCTGAGTTTGTCGACGGCTAACGTGAGAACCGTAGCTCGACTCATAAGACCGGTCGGCTTCTACAGGAAAAAAGCCAAGACGGTGAAGAGACTAGCGAAAATAATTCTTGACGAGTATCAAGGAGTAGTTCCGGGAGAGGTGGAAGAACTTCTCAAGCTGCCATCGGTGGGCAGGAAGACGGCCAACTGTGTTCTCGTCTTCGGATTCAGGAAACCGGCGATACCAGTTGATACTCATGTTCACAGAATCTTCAACAGGCTCGGAGTTGTAGAGACAAAGACCCCGGAGGAAACCGAGATGGAGCTGGTCCGAGTAGTCGATAGGAGAGACTGGCTGGATCTGAATGATGTCTTCGTCAAGTTCGGCCAACTAGTCTGTAGGCCAATCGGGCCGAAATGTTCGGCATGTCCTCTCAATGATAGGTGCCGGTACTATCGAGAGTATTACCCGAAGAAAATTCACGCAAGTTGAGTTCCGCATGGCCAAGCCTCACCTAAGATAGGGTTCTCCGAGCAGTGGGGTTCCAATGTTTAGGCGTTTTTCCCAAGTGCCTCGTGAATGGCTCTTCCCATTTCTTCTCTCTCGGCCAGGGTTGCTCGTTTGCGTTCTGGAAAAGTCATTCCTCCCTTGGAATCGTGGCTGAATCTGGGAATGATGTGAACATGCATGTGAAACACTTCTTGTGATGCAGCTGCCCCGTTCGACTGACCAATGTTGATTCCGTCGGCCCTAGTAGCACTATGAACACCTTTCATCACTTTCGCGACCGCGGCGAAGAGCCTTCCCACCTCCTCCTCAGGCATATCCTGCATTGTGGCATAGTGCTTCTTGGGAACTACGAGAGTATGTCCTGAATTGATCGGAAAATGGTCTAGGAATGCCAGCGATAATTGGTCCTCATAGACGATGGTGCTGTGAGCCTTTCTCTCAATGATTTTGCAGAAAATGCAATGTTCCAAATTGGCTACTACCTCGCCAGCTGAGCCAGCCCTGAAAAAGCCTTAGCTGGCTCAAGCCGCCTCTTGGATTCGAGCGAGAGAGGACGATTTCGTATTAAGGACAAATGGGAACTAGCCTTATTATCGGCAAGCCCATTCACTTCAGCTATCACCAGGAGATTACGGACAGAGTTCACTTTGGAGGCTTGGGCGAGTCTCGAGAACCCTCATCATAGGAGCGGGAAGAATAGGCATGCATCTCATAGGATATCTCTCCGCCAACGAAGAGAATAAGCTAACCGTCATCGAGAAGAAGAAGGACCGGTGCAAAGAAGTCTCGAATAAGTACGACGCGGTCATCCTTAACGAGGATGGGTCCAAGCACCAGATTATGAAAGAAGCCGACGCCTCGCAGGCTGATCTCGTCGTCGTTGCTACGGATGACGATAGGGTCAACATCAACACTTCACGGCAAGCGAAGAAGGACTTCGGTGTCCCGAGGGTCATCGCGGTCGCGAACAGTCCGAAGAACAAAGAACGCTTGAAAGAAGCAGGCGCTGATGTCGTTATTTGTCCCGTGGACCTTGCACTACGGGACTTTGAGAATGTCCTTTCCAAAGATCGGTCTATCACGCTGATGTACCGAACCGACCCAGACTTGCGGGTTGCTGAAACAACAATCCCGATGAACGCGTCGATAATCGGTAAGAAGATTCACGAGATTGAGATCCCGGAGAAATGCCGGATCACCCTTGTTACTCGGAACAACGAGTTTGTCTTTCCTGATTCCGACGCAGAGTTGCTGTCCGGCGACCGGGTCATTTTGATGGGAGACGCTTCGTCGGTTCAAAAGACTGTCGAACTCTTAAGAAACGCCGAGTTGGCCTGAGCTCTACTTCACGTGCTGACGCGTTAGATGGCCACCATATTCGACCTCGGAGCACCAATCCAAGTCGAAGTCATACTAGCCGCGCTGCAAATCCTCGTCATCCTAGGGCTAACATACATTGCCGTCCGAATATTCCGCGTGGTGGTCCGAAGATTGGGTGGCGACATTCCTGGGGGACTTGTGGCTAGCGTTCAGCAGATCGGCTCATGGGCATTATGGGCCATTGGAATCATCATCGTCCTAAGCCAGTTTGCTATCAATACAAGCATCCTTCTTCTGATTCTCGGTTTGGGAGGTATAGCTGTGATAGTAGCGTACCGCCAGGTACTTTCTGACATCGGAGCAGCACAATTCATCTCAAACTACCAAGCTTTCAAAGTTGGCGAATGGGTAGAGGTCGAGCATCACTACGGGCGCGTCATAGAGCGGAACCTAATCCATACTAAGATTCTCACACCTGACAATGAGGTTGTCGCGATCCCAAACTCGCTACTTTTGAGCCATTCAGTTGTTAACCGGACGAGGTCCGGTGGCTTGCGAGTCCAAGTTCCGATTTTCGTGAAACAGGGAATAGACCTCAGGAAGCTTGAGGATAAGCTGGTTGAAGTTGGGCAGGAGATGAAAGTTGATCTTGTACCAGACTCGACACCTCAAGTTCGGGTTTCCGAGTTCAACGGAGATATAGTGCGACTTGTCCTCATGCTTCATGTTGCAAACCCTTCCAAGCGAGACCAGCTCATTTCTGACGTTCAGAAACGTGTCTATGAGGTTCTGCCCGGACTGTAGTCGCGAATAGAGAATGTCATGAACCGTTAATACGGCCGACCATCGCCTCGACTCACATTCCAAGCGTAGTTTTCGGAGTCAGCCCTGTTGGCCACGCCCCCTAAGAAGTCCGCGCCTCGAAGGGGGCTCAGACGAACCCTTGGAATCGGAGGTCTGTTCTCCATTGGCTACGCGGACATTGGAGCGGGCATTTACCTAGCACTCGGCTTGGTAACACTCCACGCAGGCTACGCCACCCCTCTTGCAATCGGGGTAGCCGCAATCGCCTATGTCTTGACTGGCCTGACCTACGCTGAGCTATCCTCGACATATCCAACCGCGGGCGGCTCCGCCACTTTTGCACAAGCAGCCTTCGGAGATACCATCAGCTTTCTCGCTGGCTGGATGCTTTGCCTTGACTATGTCGTCACTGCCGCAATCTTCGCGATTCCAGCAATAGCATACCTTTCGTTTTTCGCGCCCGATCTAAAACAACCATACATGCTAGGAACAGGAGCCATAATCCTACTCCTTGGGCTCCTTGCTCTTAACGTCATAGGAATCAAGGAGTCGGTAAACTTCACACTCGCGCTGAGTTTGCTTGACATCGCAAGCGAAGTCGCTCTCATAGTCCTCGGCCTAGTCCTAGTCATAATTCCAGGGGGCTTACTCTTCACGTGGCCGAGCAAATTCAACTTGGGCCTCGCCCCTACATGGGGAGCCTTCGTCCAGGGCATAACGCTCGCCATGGTTTCCTATCTTGGAATCGAAGCTCTGGCCCAGGCGGCAGAAGAGACTCACATCGCCGGTCGGACAATCCCTCGGGCGACCATGTTGACGCTTGCAACAGTCGTAATTCTCTATTTGCTAATATCCACTGTCGCCGTTAACGTCATCGATCCCGGCATACTCTCAACGAAGTGGAAAGATGATCCTCTCTCTGGAGTAGCCAGCAGCCTCCCCGGGGCAGGCGCGTTGATCGCTGGATGGATTGCTCTTCTCGGAAGCTCGATTAGTATCATAGGAGCGAACGCTGGAATTATCGGGTCCTCACGGACCCTATACGCACTATCGAAATACAGACTCCTCCCTGGAAAGTTCGGCGCTATACACAGGAAGTTCAGAACGCCCTACATTGCGATTCTATCCTTCGGCCTAGGAAGCATCCTACTGGTTGCGTTGAGTTCTTTCAACTTCCTTGGCGGATCGGTTGACCCGCTTGTCCTGCTAGGAAGTCTCTACAACGTGGGTGCTCTCATTGCCTATGTCCAAGCGCATGCTAGCCTAATTGTGACACGAAACATTGACAAACCTAGGTTCAGACCTTTCAAAGTCCCGCTCTCATTACGGTTCAAAAGAGGTAGTAGTGTTATCGAGCTCCCGGTGTTACCCCTCTTGGGGCTTGTCGCAACCGGGGCAATCTGGGTGGCCGTGATTGCGACCCACGATTTGGGCAGAAACCTAGGGGCTGCTTGGGTTGTTATGGGGATCAGCATCTACGTTTACTTTCGAAGGAAGAATCATCTGCCCTTGCTCGGAAGAGCGAAGACAGAGGACCAGTAGACGGCCCCGGGTTATCCGGGTGGACTACTTGGTTAGCTCATTCAGTCGTTTCTCGATTAGGTCAACCTGTTTGGAAAGGAAGCTCTTGTAGCTGCGGAGAAGTTTGACCTGTTGCGGTTTGGTTTCCCTATCGATTGATGATATTGTTCTCTTGATAGCAGCCGCAGTCTTTTCCATTGTTTCGTCTATCGTAGCCGCTACTTTCGGACCTGTCTCCTTGACCATCTTCTCTGTTTCTTTCACCCATTTCTCTGTGGTCGAGGCTATGTCCTTGCTCACTCTTTCCACGCCCTCCCGGACGTTCTTCAGGCTGTCTTTCACGTCTCGGCGGGTTTTTTCGCTGGAACCTTCTCTGTTTGACATCATCCACCGTTCATTGTGGGTCTCAAATTAAACCCTTCGAGGAACTACGTGGAAATCCTGCCAAGCCATAAATTGCGAGAAACGTGAGTTGTCAACATGATTGGGCTGCAGGAAAAGATCTACATTGCTTGGAAGAATCGAGAGCCTCCGAGCCCCGCCACGAAGACACTTGGCATAACAATCAAACGTCTTGGAAAGGGGCACGCGTGGCTGGAGATGCATGTTGACGGGACTTTGCACAATCTCTCCGGGACCATGCACGGCGGAGTCATGGGCGACATCGCTGACGCTGCGATGGGGATCGCTCTGGCGACCACGTTAAAACCGGGGGAGGACTTTACGACAATCGAGATGAAGATGAGCTTCCTACGCCCACACATCACCGGGATTCTTAGGGCTGAGGGCAAATTGGCCAAACGAGGCAGGCGAGTAGCATTCACAGAGGCAGTCCTTACTAATGCGAAAAGAGAAGTAATAGCGAAGTCTACCGGGACATGCCTTCTATTGAAGGCCTAGCAGGAGCCTGGGTTTGTCGGAGTTTAGGCCAAAGAAACTGGGAGAAAATTCTCGACTTTTTCTGCTGCTGGTCTCCCAGATTAATCTGATTCTCGGAGCATTGTTCTTTGTCTACCCGAACCTCGTGATCAACCTCTGGCCATGGCCAGTGAAACCGTTAGCCGTCAGGTTCATTGGAGCCATTTTCCTGGCTATTACCCTCGGTTGCTGGTCGTCTCTTCGGGCTGGCGGGTGGCAAAGGGCAAAAGTTCTCCCCCTCGTCGGTTCGGCTTTCTTCGGGATCACCGCACTCGTCACGTTTTCATGGGGATTTTCACCCAGTCCCGGACCAACCGTTTGGATCTGGGGAGGCTACTTTCTACTTGCAAGTATCGGGCTTCTTGCCCTGATTGCTAAGCACGGGTGGTACCGAGAACCGCGAGACTTGATCGCTTCCCGTCCATCGTGGCGTCTGGCTAGCTCGTTCTTCCGAGTCCAGACAGTGGTCGTGGGCGTTTTCGGGACGATGATGATTATCCTACCTGATGTTGCGCAGGAAGAGTTCTGGCCATGGCGCGTGCAGGCTCCCACACTTCAGACTTTTGGGGCCTTGTTTCTTGCGACATGTCT
>Ga0209058_1003042_pt1 | contig 13637 bp, 8 predicted proteins | sample GraSoiAngelo_147_FD_185904 | JGI IMG/M metagenome (GOLD analysis project Ga0209058, IMG submission 185904) | Grasslands soil microbial communities from the Angelo Coastal Reserve, California, USA - 14_1009_05_40cm (SPAdes) (version 2) | ecosystem: Environmental > Terrestrial > Soil > Grasslands ... | reverse complement strand
CCCCTTCACGTCCTGGATGCGCCCCGCGACGACGAAGGTGAGCGCGAAGCAGACGATGGCAATCGTGTAGACCCATGATGTCTGGGCGCGGTTCCACCCGAACTCGCGCTCGAGCGGCGGCACGAACACGCTCCACGCGTAGAGCGATCCGAGCGCCAGGTTCATGAGGATTCCGCCGAGGACCGGCAACCAGCGATTGGGCATGGAGGGAAAAGTATACGCGCGCAGAGCAGCCGTGAAGGGCGGCGCTACCGACCGAGCGAGCGCAGGAGATCGTCGATTTGCCCGGCAAGCCGAGTCTTTTCGGCGGCTGTCGCTTCTTTCTTGGCGATGGCGCCGGCGTGAGTCGCCTCGTCGCGACGGCCGGCCGCAGCAAATGCCCGCGCGAGATTGAAGTGCGCTTCGGCGTAGACCGGGCGCAGCTGCAGCGCGCGTTGCAGCAGGCGAATCGCTTCGTCGATCTCGCCGAGCGCCACGAGCACGCCGCCGAGATTGTTGTGCGCTTCGGCGTTGTCTGGTCCGGCGGCGACTGCGCGCTGATAGTGGTCGCGCGCGTCCGGCACGCGGCCGGCGGCGAGCAGCATGTTGCCGAGATTGTTGTGTGCCGCGGAGTGGCGGGGATTGTAGCGAACCGCAGCGTCGTAGGCGCGCGTCGCGTCATCCGCGCGTCCGAGCGCTTCGAGCGCGACGCCGACGTTGTAGTGCGCGGCGGCCGATTCGGGCTGCAGCCGCCGCACCGCTTCGAAATGCTCGAGCGCGCGATCGGGCCGGCCGAGCTCGAGGTACAGAACGGCCGCGTCGTTGCGAAGGTTGACGTGCGCCGGCTCCCGCGCGATCAGCGCTTCGCAGCCGATCGCGTCTTCGGTCGCCATCTTCCGGCGGATGTCCGCGGCGAGACGCTCACGATCGGCGTTGGATCTCGTCGTCACCTGCAGCCACACATCGGCCATCTCGTCCGACGATCGCCAGCCCCATGCGACGCGAGCGGCCGGGTGCAGTGGATTGCGCGCGTTGGCGTCGGAGTTGTCGAAGACGTACTCGGTCGTGATTCGCGTTCCGGCCGGCAAAGGGACCGGTGACGCGAAGCGATATTGATCCTGCCAGTTGAAATCCCAGTTGCTGATCGAGATGAGCGATCGCGTTGCGCCGTCCGGCGCCGCGGCCCGCGCGCGCACCTCGCGCGCGCGATAATGCGCGTGCGGCTGGATCGCTTCGACGTCGACGTCGGTCGGCAGCACGTAGGAGTCGGTCACGAGGTACGACGGTTCTCCCGCGGGAATATCGAGGCTCTGACGCCCGAGCCGCAGCATCACAGGCGTCGATGCCGGCGGGCCGCTGGTGAAATACAACCCAATCTTCGGTTGCACGCGCTCGAGTCGCCCCGTCGGCCGCAGGTGCAGCTGGACGACGAAATCGGTTCCCGCGTTCAACTGCCAGCCGCGCCCGGCCGGCGCGAGCGGCGCCATCTGGCCGGGCGTCCATCCAAGGAAGTGGCCGTCGGGATAATCGGCGGACTTGAGAACGACGCCCTCGTAGCCCGGCTCCGGATCCGCCTCGTCGAGCTCGCGCGACGCGGACGTGCGGTCGATGCGGATGTTCGCGTGATGCACGGCGCGGCTGCCCGGCAGGAACTCGAGGCCGCGGACGTAACGCGTCCCGTCGACGGGAATCGCGGCCACGAAGTTGCGGAACACATCGCCGCCGTCGGCGCGAAGCGCGTAATCGGCCAACGTGACGATGAGATCGGGCACGCCGAGCTGCCAGCCGCCGTGGAATGCAGGCGGCGCTCGCCGATCGCCGCCGTCGCCTTCCGCCGCGCCTTCGTCGACCCAGCGCGACAGCTGATCGATTTCGCGATCGCTCAGCCGCCGTTCGCCGACGAACGGACCCGATCCCGCATCCGGCTTCCACGGCGGCATGTATCGACGGCGCGTCACTTCGGCGATCTGTCGCGCGTGCGCCTTCGCGTCGGCGAAGGTGACCAGGCTGAACGGCGCGGGTCCGTCGGGATGATGACAGCTCGCGCAGCGCGTCCAGAGGATCGGCGCGACGTCGCGGTTGAATGCGATGTTCGCGTCGACGAGCGACGCATGCGGGGCGGCCCTTTCAGGGCCGCCGAGGCGGGGCTGAAAGCCCCGCCCCACAACAACGGCCATCGCGATGATCGCCAACGCGTTGGATCGCGCGGTCACGGCGACGTCAGTATAGCGGTTCGTTTGCTTGACCCTCGTCTGCCGCGGGCGTATCGTCAGCGCGATTTCCAGGAGGGGCTATGAGGACGATCGCGCGTGGTCTCGTGGTCGTGGCGTGCCTCGTCATGGCGCCGACGATGGCGTTCGCACAGGCGAGCGCGATTGCAGGGGTGGTTCGCGACGGGACGGGCGCGGTGATGCCCGGCGTCACCGTCGAGGCGAGCAGCCCGGTGCTGATCGAACGCGTGCGCTCGGTCGTCACCGACGAGAAGGGCCAATACAAGATCGTCGACCTGCGGCCCGGCACGTACACGGTTACGTTCAGCCTGCCTGGATTTTCCACAGTCAAGCGCGAAGGCATCGAGCTGACCGCCGACTTCACGGCGCCGGTGAACGCCGACATGCGGGTCGGGCAGATCGAAGAGACGGTCACCGTCACCGGCGCGTCGCCGGTCGTCGACACGCAGGGCGTCGTCCGGCGCGCGGTGGTCACGAAGGACACGATCGACGCGATGCCGACGTCGAAGAACTGGTCGACGATCGGGGTCATGACGATCGGCGTGAGCAGCAACCAGAACGACGTCGGCGGCACGGCGGGCGAGCATCAGAATCAGCTGAAGGCGCACGGCGGATCCTTCAACGATCGTCTGGTGCAGCTCGACGGTCTGATGATCGCGAACATGGCGTGCAACTACTCGTGCGTCGGCGTGTCGACCAACGACGCCTCGACGCAGGAGCTGAGCTACGAGCTCGGTGCGATTTCAGCCGAAACGGGCGGCGGCGGCGTTCGTGTGAACATCATTCCGAAGGAAGGCGGCAACACCTTCAGCGGATCCGCGTTCTTCAACTACGCGACGCACAACTGGCAGTCGAACAACCTGACGTCCGATCTCAAGGCGCAGGGCGTGACGTCGACCGATACGATCGATCATCTCTACGACACGAGCTTCGCGTTCGGCGGTCCGATCAAACGCGACAAGGTGTGGTTCTGGACGGCGCATCGGTACTGGGGCTACAAGATTTTCCGCACCGACTCCTATTACGAGACGAATCCCTTCGATCTCGTCTATCAGCCGGATCTCACGAGACCGGGCGCCGACAGCCAGCCGAACATCAGCGACGACGTGCGGTTGACGTGGCAGATGTCGCCGCGCAACAAGCTGTCGGCGTACTACAACTTCGCGCCGCGCCAGACGCACTTGTGGAACCTGAGCCGCACCACGCAGGCCGATGCGGCGCAGCTGCAGCGCGTGAACCCGAATCACTTCGAGACGCTCACGTATCGGTCGACGATCAGCAGCCGTATGCTGTTCGAGGCGGCCGCCGGCAACCTGACCGAGGACTGGACGCGCGAGCCCAACCCCGAATCGGAAACCTCGCTCCTCTATCCGGTGACCGAGGCGAACACGGGCGTCAACTTCCGCGCGTACAGCGGCAACTACTCCCACAACATCACGTCGCTTCGTTCGTACCGCAGCGCGCTGTCCTACATCACCGGATCGCATGCGTTCAAGGTCGGGTTCAACATGCAGCAGGGACCGAGCCGCACGAACGTGTGGACGACCTACGACTCGGCGCTGACCGTGCGCGGCGGCCAGCCGCTGCAGGTGACCGTGCGGACCACGCCGTACACGAACCTCGAGCAGCTCGTCGCCGATCTCGGCGTCTTCGCGCAGGACACCTGGACGCTCAACAAGTTCACGTTCAACCTTGGCGTCCGTTTCGACTATCTGAACAACCGCGTGCCGGCGCAGTCGGCGGTCGGCGGCACGTGGATCGGTCCGCGGCAGTTCGACGAGATCGAGAACGTGCCGGACTGGAAGGACATCGGACCGCGTTTCGGCATCGCATACGATCTCTTCGGCAACGGCAAGACGGCGCTCAAGGCGACGTTGAGCCGCTACGTGCAGACGACGACCGTCGGCTTCGCACGACAGGTGAACCCGCTCCTCATCAACAATTCGACGACGCGCAACTGGACGGATGTGAACGGCGATGGCCTTCCGCAGGTGTCGCCCGGCTGCAGCTATCCGAGCGCCGGCTGCGAGCTGAGCGCGCCGGCCAACAACGCGTTCGGCACGACGTTGACGACCACGCATTTCGATCCCGAACTGGAGACCGGCTGGTTCAAGCGCCGCAACAACTGGGAGGTATCGAGCAGCATCACGCAGGAAATCCGGTCGAACGTGTCGGCCGAAGTGGCCTTCTTCCGTCGCGCGCAGGGACACTTCCAGATCACCGACAATCAGGTCGTGGCGCCGGCCGACTTCCAGTCGTTCTGCGTCACGGCGCCGTCCGACCCGCGGCTGCCGTCGGGCGTGAGCGGCCAGCAGATCTGCGGCCTCTCCGATCAGACGCCGGTCGACAATCTCGTCACGTTCGCCGACAACTACGGCAAGCAGGTCGAGATCTTCAACGGGATCGATACGTCGGTGAACGCGCGGCTCCGCCGCGGCGTGTTCCTCAGCGGCGGCGTCGCGAGCGGCGACATCCATCAGAACGAATGCGGCGTCCGCATCGACAATCCGAGCCAGCGCGTCGTCGCGCTGCCGGGCGGCGGGGCGACGACGTTCGACACGTTCTGCGACTGGCACACGGGCTGGCTCACGCAAGTCAAGGCGTCAGGGTCGTACACGCTGCCGTGGCAGGAGGTTCAGCTCGGCGCCGTGCTGCAGAACCTTCCGGGCCAGCCCATTCTTGCCGCGTGGACGTTCACGAGCGCCGAGGCGCGGCCATCGCTTGGACGAAATCTGACGGGCGCCGCGTCGCGCACGCTCAATCTGATCGAGCCGGGAACGATGTACACCCCGCGGCGCACGCAAGTCGACGTGCGCATCTCGAAGGCCATCCGGCTGCAGGGCTCGCGGCGGCTGCAGGCGATGGTCGACATCTTCAACGCGTTCAATTCAAACGCCGCCGTCGGCGCGACGTCTCAGGCAGGGGAGCCGCCGCCCGCGATCAACACGACCTACTCGCCGACCTCGGCCGAATGGCTGAAGCCGTTCAACATCCTCCAGGGACGCTATGTGAAGATCGGAGCTCAGCTCACGTTTTAACGGCGTGCCCGTGCCGTGACGACGACAAAATTTGAGTTTCCGTGGTTTCGTGTGCTCTGTGGTCAATTCTGGCCGCGCGGCTTTAGCGAAGGCCCTTCGCTAAGGCATAATTGCTGTACCGGTCTGAAGGCCGGCCCCTAACGTGATGTCGAAGGAGAGCGTGATGTTTGTTCGAAGGTTTGCCCTGGCTGCGATCGCGGCGGGTCTGGCGATGCCGTTGGGGCTGAGCGCGCAGCAGGCTGCCGCGCCGTCCGACGTCACGTTTACGAAAGATATCGCGCCGATCCTGCAGCGCAGCTGCCAGAACTGCCATCGTCCCGACGGCGTGGCGCCGATGGCGCTCATCAACTACGAGGACGCGCGGCCGTGGGCGCGTGCCATCAAGCAGCGTACCGGCATTGGACCGCATGCGGGAGTGATGCCGCCGTGGTACGTGGAAAAGAACATCGGTATCCAGCAGTTCAGGGACGATCCGTCGCTCAGCGATGACGAGATCGCGAAGATCGCGAGATGGGTCGACGGCGGCGCGCCGCGCGGCAATCCGGCCGACATGCCGCCGCCGAGAGTGTGGGATGACCCGCGCGCATGGCATATCGGCACGCCCGATCTGATCATCAAAACGAAAGAGCTCCTGGTCAAGGGCGACGCACCCGACTGGTGGGGTGAGATTCCGAGTGTCCCGACGGGACTCACCGAGGATCGCTACGTCGCCGCGCTCGAGATCAAGGAAGTGAACGACGTCGACCTGCATGCGGGCAGCGGCCGGGCGACAGTCGGCGGACGGTTCGTGTTCCATCACATGATCTGGCGCACGCAGGTGCTCGATCCGTCCAAGGCGGCGGAGCCGCCCGACCCGCTCGCGATCTTCAACGACGAGGAGGCCGTCAACTGGCCGGTGCACGAGGTCGGGCGCAATCCGGACTTCTTCGATCCGAAGTCGGCGCGTCTGCTGAAAGCCGGTTCCTACATCGTGTCGGACTCGATTCACCTGCACTCGAACGGGCGCGACACGCGCGCGCACCTCGAGATCGGTTTCAAGCTGCAGCCGAAGGATTACAAGCCGACCTACAAGCGGGCGGTGTTCGGCCTCGGCAACGGCGTCGACATCGACATCAGGGCGATGGAGGCGAACCAGCAGCTGCACGCATACACCGTCCTGCAGCAGCACACGAAGCTCATCTCGTTCGAGCCGCACCTGCACGCGCCCGGCGCGCGCATGTGCCTCGAGGCGATCTGGGGCTACAACATCCAGACGCTGAACTGCGTCGGCTACGATCACAACTGGGTGCGCGGCTACGACTACACCGACGATTCGGCGCCGCTGCTGCCGAAGGGGACGATCCTCCACATCGTCGGCTTCATGGACAATTCGCCGTCGAACAAGAACGTGCCCGATCCGCGCAACTGGCAGGGCTCGGGCAACCGCTCGGTGGCGAACATGTTCATCGACCTCGGCATGCGCGTCGCGCTGAACGACGATCAGTTCCAGGAAGAGATGACCCGGCGCGTCAAGGCGAATCCAGGCAAAGACGTCGTCCTCGGGTGCCCGCTGTGCGGAGTCGTCGCGAGGCAGCAATCGTCGAAGCCGACTGAGAATCAGAATCCACGATGAATAGAACGTTTGGTGTGCTCGCCGCGCTCGTCGTCGCGGGCGCGGCGTCGTTTCCTGCCGCTCAGTCACTCTCATACACCCGCGGACAGAACGTCGCCCCCGCGTACGAAGGCTGGGAGCAGGCCCCGGACGGCACGAAGTATTTCGTGTTCGGGTACATGAATCGAAACTGGGAGGAAGAGATCGACATTCCGGTCGGCGCCGACAACGGCTTCAGTCCCGGCGACGCAGACCAGGGGCAGCCGACGCACTTCCTCCCGCGCCGGAATCGATTCATCTTCAAGGTCAAAGTACCTGCGGCGTTCAAAGAGAAGGACGAGCTGATCTGGTCGCTCACCTCGCACGGGAAAACGGAGAAGGCGTACGCGTCGCTGCGGCCCGACTACATCCTCGACGACGTCGTGAAGGCGTCCGAGACGGGTGCGCTGGGCGCGGGCACCAGCAGTCCCGAAGTGCGCGCGAACACGCCGCCGACGCTCAAGGTCGAAGAAATCAAGGCGCGCACGATCAAAACCGGTGAACCGCTCACCATCATCACCCAGGTGAAGGACGACGGCGTCCCGAAGCGGCGCGATCCGTCGCGCGTCGCAGCCGCACAGGCGCGCGCGGCCGAGCAGTCGACCGGTTCGTCGACGCCGACTCGCAATCCCTCGATGGTGCCTCCGACGCGCATTACCGTCGGCAAGAGCGTCGGACTGCACTTGTCGTGGTTTCTGTATCGCGGCCCGGCCGGCGCCACGGTGACGTTCGATCCCGCGCAAATCAAGGCGTGGGAAGACACGCGTACTGGCGCGGACTCGCCGTGGGCGCCGCTGTGGGTGGCGCCGGCGCTTCCGCCGGACGGCAAAGTGCCGGTGCACGTGACGTTCAGCGAGCCAGGCACGTACGTCCTCCGCTGCCGCGCCGACGACGGCGCTCTGGTGGCCGACGAAGAGGTCACGATCGTCGTCACGCGGTGAGCCTGGCCGAAACGCGTTTCGCATTCCGTAACCCGCGGACGGCAGAGACGACGTACGCAGGCCTTCAACAAGCCTCGCTACTTGGCATAGAATCAGCACCTTCCCGATTCCGTTAGAGCAAGGAGTACAAAGCTGATGCGTCGGCTATCGGTAGGAATCATTGGTGTGCTCATTTGCGCGTGGATGGCGATCGCCTCGGCTCAGAATCCGGGCGGCAGCGACGCCGGCAAGAAGATGAAGAACCCGGTGCCGGCGTCGCCGGAATCGATCGCGAAGGGCAAAGAGCTGTTCACCAAGAACTGCCGCTTCTGCCATGGCGCCGATGCGAAGGGCAACGGTCCCATGGCGCCGGAAGGCACGCATCCGTCGGACCTCACCGATGCGAAGTGGGATCGCGGGTCGACCGACGGCGAGATCTTCCTCGTCATCCGCGAAGGCGCGGGGCCGAAAATGGACATGAAGGGGTACAAGAGCAAGATGTCCGAGACGGACGTCTGGAACGTCGTCAATTTCCTTCGCAGCCTCGCGAAGTAAACGATGCACGCGCGATTGGCAGGCCTGAAGGCGTGCGCTGCGGGTATGTGCGTTGGCGCCGGTGGGTGCGTTGCCGTAGCGCAGCCCTTTAGCGCTGCCATGGTGATCGCGTTCGCGCTCGGCCTCGCGGCGTGCGGTTCGCAGCCGCAGCTGTCGGATGCGGTGTTCACGACCGCGCACCGCAGTCCGGGCGAAGCGGCGCGCCATTTCTTCAACTCGCATCCCCGTCCGCAGCAGCCGCTCGCGTTCCCGCACAAGACGCACATCGAGAAGAAGGCGGAGTGCACCGACTGTCACGAGACCGTGGAACGAGGACCGGTCGCCGGCATCCCCAGCGTCAAGGCATGCATGATCTGCCACAGTCAGATTGCGACGAGCAAGCCGCTCATCAAAGAGGTGACGTCGTACTCCGACAAGGGAATCGAGATTCCGTGGCAGCGCGTGTACGGCTTCTATCCGGAATCGCACGTCCGCTTCAATCACGCGCCGCACATCCGCGCGAAGGTGGACTGCGCCGCGTGCCACGGCGACGTGGCGAACATGACGGTCGCCGAGCGCGTCGTCGATCACACCATGGGATTCTGCGTGAACTGCCACAAGCAGAAGAACGCGTCGAACGATTGTCTGACGTGTCATTTCTAGTAGCGCTCGCCTAAAAGGCTCGTGCTACACGTGCAGTTGGTACGCGAGCCTTTCAGGGAGTGCAGTTGTAGCGCGAGCCTTTCAGGGAGTGCAGTTGTAGCGCGAGCCTTTCAGGCGAGCGTGGGGATCGATGGAGAGACGCGATTTCATCAAGCTGACGGCGGTCACCGGTACGAGCGCGGCGCTCGGCAACCCGGAGCATCAGCTGATCCGCTTCGTTCCCGAGGAAGACATCATTCCCGGGATCGCGGCATGGAAGCCGAGCGTCTGCCCGGTGTGCAGCGCCGGATGCGCCGTCAACGCGCGCGTGATGGACGCCGACATCGAGACCGTTCGAAACGGTCAGCGCGGCGTCGTCCGCATGAACGTCGCGAAGAAGCTCGAAGGGCTGCCGAAGGATCCCATCAGCCGCGGCGGATTGTGCGCGCGCGGGCAGGCGGCGATCCAAATCACGTATCACCCCGATCGCATCGCGCAGCCGCTGAAGCGCGAAGGCGCGCGCGGCACCGGTCAGTTCAAGGCGATCGGTTGGGACGAGGCGATCGCGGAGCTGGTGTCAAAGCTCGACGCGCTCGCCGCGTCGAACGATCAGAAGTCGCTGGCGATCGTCGCGCGTCCGCGGCGGAGCCGCCGATCGGAGCTGCTCGCCGAATTCGCCAGGCGGTTTGGCGGTCCGCCTCCAATCGCGTTCGACCTGTTCGGCGACGATGTGCTGCGGCGAGCGAACGCCATCAGCTTCGGCCACGATCAGCTGCCGACATTCGATCTGGCGCAGGCGCGGTACCTCATCGGCTTCGGCGCCGATTTCCTCGGCACGTGGAACTCGCCGGTCGCGCAGAATGCGGCGTATGGCGAGATGCGTCAGGGTCGTCCGGGCATCCGCGGCAGGTTCGTGCAGGTGGAATCGCGCATGACGACGACGGGCGCGAGCGCGGACGAATGGATTCCGGTGAAGCCGGGGACCGAAGGCGTGCTCGCGCTCGGCCTTGTGCATCTGATGAATCGCGGCCCTGAAAGGACCGCGCCACAGGCAGCTGCAGCGTCGCGAGCAGATGCGGCGCGGCCCTTTCAGGGTGGCGACGATGAGTACACGCCCCAGCGCGTCGAGCAGATCACCGGCGTGCCGGCAAAGCGCGTCGAGCGGATTGCGAAAGAGCTCGCCGAGCTCAGGCCCGCGGTTGCGATCGTCGGCGGTCCGCCGCTCGCGCACACGAATGCGATGTTCACGGCGCTCGCTGTCAATGCGCTGAACACCGCGCTCGGCAGCGTCAACCAGCCCGGCGGAATATTTTTTACGCCGGGCGCGGCGATCCAGGGCCCAGCCCCCAGTCCCCAGACACCGTACACGAGTCTCGGAACGGCGAAGGTGCTTCTCATCGACGACGCGAATCCGGTCTACACGTCGCCGACGGCGTGGAAGGTGAAGGACGCGATCGCGAACATCCCGTTCATCGCGAGCTTCGCCAGCTTCGTCGACGACACGAGCGTGTTCGCGGATCTGATTCTCCCGGATCATTCGTTCCTGGAATCGTGGGTGCAGAGCAGCGCGGAGTCGGGATCGCTCGAAGCGGCGAGCACCGTCGCCGAGCCGGTGATGAAACCGATTCACAACACGCGCGCGACGCCGGAGGTATTGATAGAGGTTGCTGGAAAACTGAAGGCCCCGGTGTCGCTGCCGTGGAAGGACGCGGAGGAACTCGCAAAATCCGCCCAGCCCCCAGCAACCAGCAACCAGCGACCAGCAACCAGCCCCCGGCCCCCAGCCTCCAGCCCCCGTTTTGAGGAGCCGAGATTCGACGGCGACGCGGCGCAGTATCCGTTTCATTTCCTGCCGTATCTGTCGCCGGCGTTCGGCGACGGATCGAGCGCGCACCTGCCGTGGCTGCAGGAGATGCCGGATGCGATGACGTCCGCGATGTGGAGCAGCTGGGTCGAGATGAATCCGCAGACGGCGCAGAAGCTGAAGGTCAGAGACGGCGATCTGGTTGATCTGACCTCGACGCAAGGGACCCTGCGCGTTCCCGCCGTCATCTTCCCGGGCATCGCGCCCGACATCGTCGCCATGCCGGTCGGCCAGGGGCACGAGCATTTCACTCGGTACGCGAGCGGGCGTGGCGCGAACGCGATCAGTCTGATCGCGCCGATCGCCGAACCTGAAACGGGCGCGGTGGCGTGGGCGGCGACGCGAGTGAAGGTGGCGCGTGCCGCAGACGCGAACGGAACCCTGATTCTGTTCGCCGCCGAGATGCGCGAGCGTCCGCACGAGTACAAGGTGAGATGAAACGTGGCCACGAAGAGACGAAAACACGAAGAAGAACAAAATGCGGAACGTTGAGGTTGTAGATGCCGCATAGATGGGGAATGGCCGTCGATCTGGATCGCTGCACCGGATGCGGCGCGTGCGTGACGGCGTGTCACGCCGAGAACAACATCCCGACCGTCGGCGATTCGCAGGCCGCGCGCGGGCGCGCGATGCACTGGATCCGCGTCGAGCGGTACTGGGAAGGCGAGTACCCGGACGTCACGCTGAAGTTCCGCCCTGTGATGTGCCAGCAGTGCGACGCGGCGCCGTGCGAGCCGGTCTGTCCGACGTACGCGAGCCATCACACCGACGAAGGGCTGAACGCGCAGATCTACAACCGCTGCATCGGCACGCGCTACTGCGCCAACGCGTGCCCGTACAACGTCCGCTTCTTCGACTTCTTCCACCCGCAGTGGCCCAAGCCGCTCGACGCGCAGCTCAATCCCGACGTGTCGGTCCGCGAGGTCGGCGTGATGGAGAAGTGCACGTTCTGCGTGCAGCGCATCCACGCCGCCGCGATCGACGCGAAGGCGGCGAACCGTGAATTGAAGGACGGCGAGATTCAGCCGGCCTGCGTCCAGTCGTGCTCGGCGAAGGCGCTCGTGTTCGGCGATCTCAACGATCCCGAGAGCGAGGTCTCGAAGCTCTCGCGGTCCGATCGCGGGCACAAGCTGCTCGACGATCTCGGCACGCTGCCGAAAGTCACCTACCTGAATCGGCCGCAGGCATGAACGAAGCGCTCGCCCAACGCATCAGCGACGATCTCCTGCGTCCCGTCGTGACGACGACGTGGAAATTCTGGCTCCTCGTCGCCGTCCTCGGCAGCATCGTCGCGATGGGGCTCGGGACGTGGTTCTACCAGATGTACATGGGGTTCGGTCTCACCGGCATCAACATGCCGGTGTACTGGGCCTTCTACATCACGAACTTCGTGTTCTGGATCGGCATCAGTCACGCGGGCACGCTCATCTCCGCGATTCTGCGCCTCGTGAACGCAGGGTGGCGCCGGCCGGTGACGCGTTGCGCGGAAGTCATCACGGTATTCGCGCTGATGATCGGCGCGCTGTTCCCGATCATCCATCTCGGACGTCCGTGGCTGTTCTTCTGGCTCGTGCCGTACCCGAGTGAGCGGTTGATCTGGCCGAACTTCCGCTCGCCGCTCGTGTGGGACTTCTTCGCGATCAACACCTATCTCACCGGCAGCCTCCTGTTCCTGCTGCTTCCGATGATTCCGGACTTCGCGCTGGTGCGCGACAAGACGACGGGGTGGCGCAAGAAGCTGTACAGCGTGCTGGCGCTTCGATGGCAGGGCACGACCAAGCAATGGCATCGCCTCGAGTCGGCGATGCAGATCATGGCGATCGCGATCATCCCCGTCGCCGTGTCGGTGCACTCGATCGTGTCGTTCGATTTTTCGATGGCGGTGGTGCCGCTATGGCACTCGACGATCTTCGCGCCGTACTTCGTGACGGGCGCGATCTTCAGCGGCATCGCGGCGCTCATCCTCGCTATGGCGACGCTGCGCAAGGTGCTGCACCTCGAAGAGTACCTGCACCCAGTACATTTTCAGAACCTCGGCAAGCTGCTGTTGATGATGAGCCTGCTGTGGACCTACTTCGTCTTCGCCGAGCGGCTCACGGCGTGGTACGGCAACGAGCCTTCGGAAGTCGAAGCGCTGATCGTCACGCAGAGCGGTTCGTTCGCGCCGCTCTACTGGACGATGGTCGTCTGCAACTTCGTCGTCCCGTTCGTCATCCTGTCGCTCAGAAAACTGCGTACCATCACCGGCTGCGTGATCGCTTCATCGACCGTGCTCGTCGGCATGTGGCTCGAGCGCTTCCTCATCGTGGTGCCGTCGCTCAGCCACAAGTATTTGCCCTATACCTGGGGCCACTATCGGCCGCGGCCGGTCGAGATCATCATCACGATCTCGACGTTCGCGGCGATGATGCTGCTCTACACGCTCTTCGCGAAGCTGGTGCCCATCATCTCGATCTGGGAGCTGAAGGTCGGCGAGCATCCGGTGGCCGCGGGAAAGGCGGCGGAGCTGCGCGAGCACCCGTTGTGGAAGGCGAACCCATGAAGGCGGTTTACGCGCTCTACTCGGATCCGGACGACGTTCAGCGCGCGGTCGACGGGCTGCGCAAGGCCGGCATCGCGGACGACGACATCACTGTCATCTCTTCGGAGCCGATCGAGGAGTACGAGTTCAGCCATCGGCACCGAGCAACGTGGATCCACTGGATCGCGGGCGGCGGCGGCGCCATCGGCCTCGCGCTGGGGACATGGCTGACCAGCTTCACCGAGCGGGCGTGGCCGATCCCGACGGGCAACATGCCG